>Ga0315273_10000339_pt1 | contig 47214 bp, 47 predicted proteins | sample YL17G02_0_MG_FD_205753 | JGI IMG/M metagenome (GOLD analysis project Ga0315273, IMG submission 205753) | Sediment microbial communities from Yellowstone Lake, YNP, Wyoming, USA - YL17G02_0 | ecosystem: Environmental > Aquatic > Freshwater > Lake > Sediment | place: USA: Wyoming | collected...
GGGCGAGACCCCGTTCCCGTCTGACAACTCATGCCACGAGCCGCGAACCGGTCGCGGCGTCGAATAGGTGCGCCCGGGACAGATCGGGCGCGAGGTGGATACGGTCGCCGGGGCGGCAATTGGTGCGGTCACCGATGGTCGCGGTGATTTCCTGCCCGTTGAAGCGACAATAGAGCTGCGTGTTGGCCCCGGTCGGCTCGACGACGACGATATCGACCGGCAGGCCGGCGGGCGCAATCGCGCAGTGCTCGGGCCGCATGCCGTAGAGCACGGGCTCGCCATCGTCGGCCCGTGCTCCCACGGGCGGGGGCAGCAAGGCACCGCCGCCGAACTCGACCGAGAGCGTGCCGCCGACGGTCCGCGCTGTGCCGGGGATGATGTTCATCGCCGGCGAGCCGATGAAACCGGCGACGAACGTGTTCACCGGATGATCGTAAAGATCGAGCGGGCCGCCGGTCTGTTCGACAATCCCGTCGCGCATCACGACAATCTTGTCGGCCATCGTCATCGCCTCGATCTGGTCGTGCGTCACGTAGATCGACGTCGTCTTGAGCCGCTGATGCAGTTCCTTGATCTCCGTGCGCATCTGCACGCGGAGCTTGGCATCCAGATTGGACAGCGGCTCGTCGAACAGGAAAACCTGCGGGTCGCGGACGATCGCCCGGCCCATGGCCACGCGCTGCCGCTGCCCGCCGGAAAGCTGACGCGGATAGCGGTCGAGATACGGGGCGAGGCCCAGGATGTCGGCGGCCTTCTGCACGCGCTCTCCGATGTCCGCCTTCGACCGCTTCGCCAGCATCAGCGCGAACGACATGTTGTCGCGTACCGTCATGTGCGGATAGAGCGCGTAGTTCTGGAACACCATCGCGATGTCGCGTTCCTTCGGCGGAACCCGGTTGACCACGGTACCGCCGATCGCAATTTCGCCGGCGCCGATTTCCTCCAGTCCCGCGATCATCCGCAAGAGCGTCGACTTGCCGCAGCCCGACGGGCCGACCAGCACGCAGAACTCGCCGTCGGCGATTCCGATGTCGACGCCGCGAATCACGTGGGTCGACCCGAAGTGCTTGTGGACCGCCCGAACGGTGACGCCTGCCATTATGCCGCCTTCCTCGATCCCGTCATGGCATTGTCCCGCATTACGGCCTGCGGGTGCCGGCCGTGACGACGTAATCCGGCCGGCCGGTCTTGAGCCAGGTCACGATATTCTGCGCCGCCTTGCGCCGCAACTCGCGCTCCGCCTCGACCGAGTAGAACGCCGCATGCGGTGTCAGGATCACCCGCGGGTGCCCGAGGAGTTTCGAACCCGCCGGCACGGGCTCCGTGGGCAGCACGTCGAGGCCGAGCCCCGCGAGCTTGCCGCGGTCCAGCATCGACAGCGCCGCCTCGACGTCGACCACGGCGCCGCGCGACGTATTCACCAGGAACAGGCCGGCCTTCGCCGCGCCCAGCACCTTCGCGCCGATCATCCCCCGCGTCTCGCTGTTGAGCGGCACATGGAGGGATACGACGTCGCTCTCCGCGAACAACGCGTCCTGCCCGCGGCGCTCGACGTACGCCGGAAAGTCGCCGTCGATGATGTACGGGTCGCAGGCAACGACGCGCTTGAACACGTTGCGTCCGACGTGCGCCATCCGCTTGCCGATCCGGCCCAGGCCGACGATGCCGAGCGTCATGTCGCCGACCCGCCGCAACGGGCCCGACGACAGGTAGTGCCATTTCCCGGAGTGGATGTCACGATGGTAGGCGACCACATTGCGCAAGAGCGCCAAGGCCAGCGCAAGCGCGTGGGTCGCAACCTCGCCGACGCCGTAATCGGGCGAATTGGCGACCCAAATGCCGTGTCTTGCGCAGGCATCGGTATCGACGGTGTCGAAGCCCGCTCCGACCCGGCTCACGACGCCGAGTTGCGGGAGCGAGGCGGCAACGCGCTCGGTGATCGGCGCGTACTGAAGCAGAATGCCGGCGCAACCGCGCGCGGCGGCGATCACATCATCCTCGGTCCTGCATTGGGCGGTCGCGAGATCGACGCGGGCTGCGGCAAACAAATTGCGTTCGAGCTCGATGTCCGGGAACGTGTAATCGGCGAGCAGGACCTGGGGCATGGAGCGTTCTTGGACGATTGGAGGGGTCCGCGCCGATGCTTTCGGGGACGGCGGCGAGCAAAGGTACGTGCCGCCGGGGGCATTGGTCAAGCGGCCTGACCGATTCCTGCCACCGGCACGAAAGGCCGCCGACTATAATCCTGATGCCCCGCGGCCGGCTCGCCCTTCGGTCCCATTGGAATCCGCGATGACCAAGCTCCTGCAAACAACGATCGCCGGCAGCCTGCCCAAGCCGGCGTGGCTTGCCGCCCCCAACGAGCTCTGGGCGCCGTGGCGGCTCGAGGGCGACGCACTCGCGGAGGGCAAGCATGACGCGGTCCGGCTGGTGCTCGCCGATCAGGAACAGGCCGGCATCGACATCGTCACCGACGGCGAGCAGACGCGCCGGCATTTCGTGACGACGTTTCTCGAGGGGCTCGACGGTGTCGATTTCGCGCACAAGAAATCCGTGCGCATCCGCAACCGCTACGACGCCGACGTCCCCGTGGTCGTCGGCCCCGTCGCGCGCCGGCACCCGGTGTTCGTCGACGACGCGCGGTTCCTGCGCGCCGCGACCGGCCGGAAGGTCAAGGTCACGCTGCCCGGACCCATGACGATGGTCGATACCCTCTACGACGCCCACTACAAGAGTCGCGAAAAGCTGGCATGGGCGTTCGCGGAGATCCTGAACGACGAAGCGCGCGCCATCGAAGGCGCCGGCGTCGATGTCATCCAGTTCGACGAACCTGCGTTCAACGTCTATTTCGATGAGGTCCGCGACTGGGGGGTGAAGACGCTCGATCGCGCGGCGCAGGGCCTCGCCTGCGTGACCGCCGTCCACATCTGCTACGGCTACGGGATCAAGGCCAACATCGATTGGAAGAAGACCCTGGGCTCCGAATGGCGACAGTACGAGGAGACGTTCCCGCTGCTGGCCCGCTCCGCGATCCGGCAGGTCTCGCTCGAATGCGCGAATTCGCGCGTTCCGATCGAGCTCATCGGGCTCCTCGAAGGCAAGGACGTGCTGGTCGGGGCGATCGATGTCGCCACCGACCGGGTCGAGACCCCGGAAGACGTCGCGAAGACGATCCGGGCGGCGCTGAAATACGTCCCCGCCGACCGGCTGCAGCCCTGCACCAACTGCGGAATGGTGCCGCTTGCCCGCGAAGTGGCCCGAGGCAAGCTCCGGGCGCTGGGAGCCGGGGCGTCCCTGGTCAGGACGGAGCTGACCGCCGCCGGGAGGGATTAGAGCGGGCGCGCCGGGCCGGCACGGGGACCTGCCGTGCCCTCCGCCCCCCGAAAAATCCCCTTTCGCCACCCGCAAAAACCACTAGCGCCCGCGGAATTACGCGTGTATCCTCCGCAAAGTGTTTTAGTTTCAAGGCAGTAAGTACGCCCTGTACGACCGCTTTGCAGTCGTTCCACCGTCGTTCTTTCCTTGAGATCGAAACATTGGCCGGGATCCGTCCCGATTTCTATCTTGTTCGTGAGGAATGACTGAAATGGCAACTGGAACTGTGAAGTGGTTTAACGACGCCAAGGGCTTTGGATTCATAACGCCGGATGGCGGTGGCGAAGACTTGTTCGCGCACTTCTCGGCGATCAACATGCCGGGATTCAAGACGCTGAAGGAAGGCCAGAAAGTCTCGTTCGAAGTGACGACGGGGCCGAAGGGCAAGCAAGCGAGCAACATCCAGGCTGCGTAATTCCCCGTTAGCGGGAAGCACCAGCCGAAGAAAAGCCGGGCGCGATGCCCGGCTTTTTTTCAGCCGGAATTCCACGTCCGCCGCCGGCAAGGAGACCGTTCGAGACTTGGGCTTCGATTGCGGAAGCGTCGCAATCCGGCTCCCGCAGGTTCGAAGAATTCGCGCTCGCACAAACGTTTTCCCGCCGCTGGGGGAAGAACCTTAAAATCAGCCTGCCTGCGCCCGGTCGGCGGCAAGCGCGAGCGTGCTGCGCTTGCACCCGGCATCTCGGGTTCCCGGCGGTCGGCACTTCATTCGGAGTCCCCATGTCGAAACATGCCAAACAACTTCGATGGGTATTTTTCGCGGCATTCGCCATTGGCCTCGCGGCGCCGGCGGGCGCGGCCGATATCGGACAGATCAAGGTCGCGAAAGGCCAGGTGTCGCTCGAACGCAACGGCCAGGTGGTGCCCGGCAACGCGGGCGTGCGGCTTCAGGCCGCCGATGTTCTGAGGACGGGCGCGGATGGGTCGGTCGGGCTCACGATGAGCGACAACTCCGTGCTTTCCATCGGTCCGAACAGCGTCCTGTCGCTCGATCGCTACGACTTCGATTCGACCACGAGTCAGGGAAAGTTCGATGCGTCGCTGCAAAAAGGGTCGCTCGCGGTGATTTCGGGCCGCATCGCGAAGCAATCGCCCGAAGCGATGACGGTGCGCACGCCGTCGTCCATCCTCGGCGTGCGCGGCACGGAATTCGTGGTGAGCGCGAATGACTAGGCGCCACCGCTTCGTCCGCGGCCTATTCGTCGCGGTGCCGGCCGGCTTGCTCGGCGCGTGCGCCTTCAACACGGGGACCATCGTGCTACTGCCCGAGAAGGGCGGCCGCGACACATCGGTTTCCGTCCGGGAAGGGGATCGCGAAGTCGTGCTCGCCAAGCCCTATGCCGCCGCCCGCGAATCGCCGTTCGGTCCCTATGCCTACACGGCGAGTGCGGAGGAGGTCGCAGCGCGATTCGGCGCGGCGATCGAAGCGCAGCCGGGCCGCCCGACGGAATTCACCCTGTACTTCATCACGGGCGAGGACGAATTCACACCTGAGTCCCGGCAAATCCTCGAGGTCGTGTTCATCGAGATCGCGAAGCACCCGACGCCGGACATCGTGGTCGTGGGGCATACCGACGGGGTCGGGACCGACGCGGTCAACGATGCCCTGGCGCTGCGCCGTGCCGAGACCGTTCGCGCGCAGCTGATCCGCCGCGGCGTCTCTCCCGAGAACATCGTGGCGGTCGGGCGCGGAAAACGCGAACCGCTCGTGCCGACGCCGGACGGCGTTGCGGAACCGCGCAACCGACGGGTCGAAATCGTGGTTCGCTGAAACGGCAACGAGCGCAGCCGCCCTGCTCCCGCCGGGACTCAGCCGGGCGCGGCGGGGCCGGCCGCCGGGGGGCCATCCCAGCGCAGCACCAGCACCGTCAGGTCGTCCGCAGGTTCGGCGCCCGCGGCGAAGGATTCCACGTCTCTCCGCAATGCGTCGACGACGGCGGTCGAATCCGCCCCGCCCGCGCGAAGGCCCAGCAAGAGGCGTTGCACGCGTTCACCTCCGTACAGCTCGCCCGCCGGATTTGGCGCTTCGGACACACCGTCGGAGATGAGGCAAAGCCGCTCGCCGGGACGCATCCGGCAACGACCGCCGCGATAGGCGAATTCGTCCACCGCGCACAGCGGCGGTCCGTCGCCGTCTTCGATGCGGCGAACCGTCAGATCCGTCGGATGGACAAGCCAGGGATTCTCGTGCCCCGCATTGCAATAGGCGAGATCGCCGGATTCGAGATCGAGGATGCCGGCGAACGCGGTGACGAAAAGCATTTCCGGGTTGTCGCGCGAGACCTCGGCGTTGGCCACCGACATGATTTCGCCGATGTCCGCTCCCGAGCTCCGCAGCATCGTGCTCTTGTACAACGCCTTGCTGACCGCCATGAAGATGCTCGCCGAGAGGCCCTTGCCCGCGACATCTCCAACCAGAAAAAACAGGCGGCGGTCGTCGAGCCGGAAAAAATCGTACAAGTCGCCGCCGACTTCGCGCGCCGACAGCATGACCGCCGCCAGATCGATGCGCGTGTCTCCGCGCAGCAAATCGGCCCGCGGCAGCGTCGCGGCCTGGATCCGCTTCGCCGCATCGAGCTCGCCCGTGATGCGGGCACTCTCTTCGCGCTGCGCCTGGACCACGCGCTCGAGCGCTTTTCTCTGCCGCGTCGCTTCCGAGAGTGTCAGCACGAGCAGCACGCCGAAAAGAACCATCAGGCAGACCCCCGGCGATGCGGCATCGAGCAGGAGCCGTTGCGATCGAAACACGAAAACTCCGGAGGCGGTCAGCAGGATCGCGCAGCCCAGCGCGAGCATGGCGGCGTTGCGCGGCTTCCATCGTGGCGTTGCGAAGACGAGCATCGAGCCGAGGAGGAGAAGCGCGAACGCCTCCAATGCGGGCGCCCAGCGCGGCCGGCGGAGCAACGTCTGGTCGTACAGGTTTTCCAGGAGCTGCGCATGAATCTCGACTCCCGGCATGACCATGCCCAAGGGCGTGTTCTTGTCTTCGATCAGTCCGGCGCCGGTGACCCCGATCAGAACCAGCTTCTGCCGCAACTGGTCCGGATCGAAATTGCCGTCCAGCAAGTCGATCGCGGAGATGAAGCGATCCGAGTTGTGCGGCGAATAGTAGACACGGACCGCGCCGTCATCTTCGGTCGGGGCAACGAAGCTGCCCACGCCGATACCTTCGACGTCGGCGCCGGAAACCAGGAGTCGCAACGACGGCGCGCTGATCGCCACCCGCAGCATCTCGATCGCCAGCGCCGGAACGAGTGTGCCGTCGATGCTCGCGACCAGCGGAATGCGTCGAATCGCCCCGAACGCGGGCTCGACCGAGATGAGGCCCCGGCCCGACGCCGCGCGATCGAGCTGATCGATACTGGTCAGCACCCCCGCATAGTGCGCGAGCTTCGTCGCGAACGGCGCCGCCGCACCGGATTGCGCGGCAGCCTCGCTGACGCGGAAGGGAGCCGCGCGCAGCGACATCCCGGTCGCTTTTTCGGTCCCGACGACGACGAGCACGGTGGGCGCGGCAGCGAGCGCACGCGCGAGCCCCGCGTCGTTGGTCTGCAACGCGGCTATGCGGCTCGCCAGCGCGGAATCCTCGGCCCGCGCACGCGCGAGCAGGCGTTCCGGCGACAGTTGGTCGGCTTCGGGCATCAGGATATCAATGCCGATGGCGGCAGGCCGATGGCGGTTGATCCCCTCGATCAGTCGCGTCAGCGACGAACGCGGCCAGGGCCACTGCCCGATCGCCGCGAGACTCCTCTGGTCGATCTCGACGATCGTGGCCGGCATGGAGACGACGCGTCTCGGCGAGAGCCTTTGATAGGCATCGAACCAGGCCGCCTGCACGCGCGAATCCGGGCGCGGCGTGAGCCAGATCAGGGCGGCCAGAACGATCAGAACCGGAACGGCCACGAGGCGGATGTGGCCGGGCCTACGCGCGGCGCCCGCCAATGCCGCGTGAAGCATCACAACTCGATTTCCATCCCGTCGTAGGCGGCCGTGACGCGCAGGGGATCGCCGGTGCGCGTGATTTCCTCGAGGCGCCGGGTTTCGGCGAGGATGCGCGAGATCGCTTCGTCGTCGTTCGCGGGCTCGTGGTGAAACAGGCAGAGGTGCCGTACGCCCGCCATCTGGCACAGCTCGACGCCGACGACATTGCTCGAATGCCCCCAGTCGGCCTTGATCGTGGTCGCCTCGGCGAGCGAATACATCGCATCGAAGATCACGACGTCCGCGTTGTGGAAGAACTCGACGACGCCCGCCGTTTCCACCGGGTCCGCGAGCTTGTGTTCCGAATCGGTCGTGTAGACGACGGCCCGCCGGTCCGACTCGAAACGATAGCCGTAAGAATCACCCGCGTGCATCTGCAGCTTCGCGATGACGGTCATGCCGGCGACGTCGTAGCGCTTGCCCGGTTCGAGTTGCACGAATTCGATGTTCGCGCGCAAATAGGAGAAGTCCACCGGAAACGACGGGTTGTCCTGCTGGCGCCGCAGTGCGGACTCGAGCCCCGCATGGCCGCCGTAGACGCGGATCCGGTTGCCTGGAATGTAGGCCGGCGTGAAGAAAGGCAGACCCATGATGTGGTCCCAATGCAGATGGGACACGAAGACATGATACGTTTGCGGCGAGCTCGGTCCGTGGCGCGCGATCGCGGCCTGTCCGAACGGACGCACGCCGCTGCCCAGATCGCACAGCACATATTCGGGGCGGTCCGTTACGATCTCGACGCAAGATGAATGCCCGCCGTAGGTCCCGGAAACGGCCAGCCCCAGGCCATCGACGTAGTCCTCGATCTCGTGGTCCGACGTGAAGACGCGGCCCGACGCGCCGCGCAATGCGGTGACGAGCTTCCGGCGAACCGCCGCCGCGGTCAGCGAGACGGGCAGCGAGCCGCGCGTGCCCCAGAAGCGTATCCGCTTCATATCGTCGGGACTCTCAGGCCGCGTCGAATGCGGCGAGCGCGTTCGCCGACAGCGTTTCGACGGCCCCCCGAACGGACGGGACCACGTCGAGAACACGGTCGAACCGGCTGATCGCGAAGATTTCGGCAACCACGGGCGAGAGCGCCGCAACCGCGATCCGGGTTCCCTGTCCGCGCAGTTGCTTGGCCGCGATCATCAGGACGCGCAGCCCGACGCTGCTGATGTATTCGACTCCCGCGAAATCGAGGATCAGGCCGCCCTTGCAGCGATCGGATTCCGTCAACAGCAGCGCCAGGGACTGCTCGAACCTGGGGGCTGCGGTGTGATCGATTCGACCCACCGGCGCGGCCACGACGACGTCGGCGAATTGTCGGCTCGAGAATTGCACGGTATTTCCGTCCCGTCGGCACTTCGGCAAACAGCGGGCAGTGGCGATTATACGAGACGGGCGCGGACGGGAACTCGCGGGGAAATAGGTTGACTAAATCAATCGGGTAAAATATAGTTGATGGAATTGATCATCTATTGCGTAGAGTGACGTAGGTCATTGTTTTTTATGAGGTGCTTACCATGAGACTGACGACCAAAGGGCGTTTCGCGGTCACGGCGATGATCGATCTCGCGATGCAGCACGGCAACGGCCCGGTGACGCTCGCAGAAATCAGCCAGCGGCAGAAGATCTCGCTTTCCTATCTCGAGCAGTTGTTCGCCAAACTGCGCCGCCGTGCGCTCGTCGACAGCGTGCGCGGTCCGGGCGGCGGCTATTGCCTCGCCAAGGACATGACGCAGGTGTCGGTGGCCGACATCATCCTCGCCGTCGACGAGCCGATCGACGCGACGCAATGCGGCGGAAAGGAAAACTGCCGCGATGACGGGAAATGCATCACCCACGATCTGTGGGCCAAGCTCAACGAGCACATTCTCGACTACCTCGGCGCGGTGACGCTGAGACAACTGGTCGACGGCCAGAAAGCGAAGGCGACGGGCCTTGCGCAGGTCCAGGACATGCGCGAGACCGTGCCGAAGCGCGAACGCACCACGGTTTCCGCTTGAGTTCCCAGGGGAATTGAACATGGCAATCACGTTGACCGAAAGCGCCGCGAGGCAAATCAAGTCGCAACTGGCGCGGCGTGGCAAGGGACTGGGCTTGCGCGTCGGCGTCAAGAAAGTCGGCTGCTCGGGCTTTGCGTACACGTTCGACTACGCGGATGAAGTCCGCGAGGGCGACCAAGCATTCGAAGCGCACGACGCAACCGTCGTCGTCGCCACGGAGTGTCTCTCGTACCTCGACGGCTCGCGCCTCGACTTCGTCAAGGACGGGCTGAAGCAGATGTTCGCCTTCGACAATCCCAATGTCGACAACGCCTGCGGCTGCGGTGAGAGCTTCAGCCTGAAGGAAGCGACCAAAGCCTAGTACCGCGAGGGACGCAACGCCGATTCGGGTTCTGGATGATGTCGGAGCGATTTCGATGAGCACGGTACTGCAAGGCCTGGTCAATCAGCCCTACAAGCACGGGTTCGTCACAGCAATCGAGTCCGATGTTGCGCCGAAAGGACTCAACGAAGACACGATCCGGCTGATTTCGAGCAAGAAAAACGAGCCCGGCTGGCTGCTCGAGTTCCGCCTCGGGGCGTATCGGCAATGGTTGAAGATGGACGAGCCGAAGTGGCCGAACGTCCACTATCCGAAGATCGATTTCCAGGCGATCAGCTACTACGCGGCGCCCCGCCCCAGGCCCAAGTTGACCAGCATGGACGAGGTCGATCCCGAGCTCCTGCGCACGTTCGAGAAGCTCGGCGTGCCGATGAACGAGCGGGCGGTGCTGGCCGGTGTCGCCGTCGACGTCATATTCGACAGCGTTTCGGTCGCCACCACCTACAAGGAGAAGCTCGCCGAGGTCGGCATCGTTTTCTGCTCGATCTCCGAAGCCGTGCACAAGCACCCCGAGCTGGTGCAGAAGTACCTCGGCACGGTCATCCCGGTCGCCGACAACTACTATGCGGCGCTCAACTCGGCCGTGTTCACCGACGGCTCGTTCTGTTTCATCCCGAAGGGCGTCAAATGCCCGATGGACCTGTCGACCTATTTCCGCATCAACACGCAGGACTCGGGACAGTTCGAGCGGACGCTGATCATCGCCGAGGAAGGCGCGTCGGTGTCGTATCTCGAAGGCTGCACGGCACCCAAGTTCGACACCAACCAGCTGCACGCCGCGGTGGTGGAGCTCATCGCCCTCGACCGTGCCGACATCAAGTACTCGACAGTGCAGAACTGGTACGCGGGTGACGAGAAGGGCGTCGGCGGCATCTTCAACTTCGTCACCAAGCGCGGACTGTGCCAAGGCACCGCCTCGCGCATCTCGTGGACGCAGGTCGAGACGGGCTCGGCGATCACCTGGAAATACCCGAGCTGCGTGCTGCTCGGCGACAATTCGGTCGGCGAGTTCTACTCGGTCGCGCTCACCAACAACTACCAACAAGCCGATACCGGCACCAAGATGATCCACGTCGGCAGGAACACGCGCAGCACGATCGTCAGCAAGGGCATTTCCGCCGGCCACTCGAACAACAGCTACCGCGGCCTGGTCAGGATCGGGGCGAAGGCCGATGGCGCGCGCAACTACTCGCAGTGCGACTCGATGCTGATCGGCGATCGGTGCGGCGCCAACACGTTTCCGTACATCCAGGTGCACAACAACAGCGCCACGGTCGAGCACGAGGCATCGACATCGAAAATCGGCGAGGACCAGCTGTTCTACTTCGCGCAGCGCGGCGTCGGCGCCGAGGAAGCCGTGTCGATGATCATCAACGGCTTCTGCAAGACCGTGTTTCAACAGCTCCCGATGGAGTTTGCGGTCGAGGCCACCAAACTGCTCGGCCTCAAGCTCGAAGGAAGCGTCGGATGATCCAGAAGAACGGCAAGACGCTGCTCGAGGTGCGCGGCCTCTCCGCGGCCGTGAACGGCGTCGAAATACTGAAAGGCATCGATCTCACGGTCCGAAGCGGCGAGGTACACGCGCTCATGGGCCCGAACGGGTCGGGCAAGAGCACCTTCGCCAAGGTGCTTGCCGGGCATCCCGCCTACGTGGTGACCGGCGGCACAGTCCTGTACGAGGGCGGGAACCTGCTCCTGCAGAGGCCGGAGGAGCGCGCACGCGCCGGCGTGTTCCTCGGCTTTCAGTACCCGGTGGAGATTCCCGGCGTCGCCAACAGCCAGTTCCTTCGGCTTGCCTACAACACCGTGCAGGCGCAGCGCGGCAAGGACGAACTCGACCCGCTCGAGTTCGATGACTACGTGCGCGAAAAGATGAAGCTGCTCGAAATGAGTCCCGATTTTCTCGACCGCAGCGTCAACGAGGGCTTCTCCGGCGGCGAGAAGAAGCGCAACGAAGTCCTGCAGATGGCGCTCCTGGAGCCGCGTCTCGCGATCCTCGACGAAACCGATTCAGGACTCGACATCGACGCGCTCAGGGTCGTCGCGGGCGGCATCAACAAGCTCGCCACCCAAGACAACGCGATCGTGCTGGTCACGCACTACCAGCGCCTGCTCAACTACATCGTGCCCGACTACGTGCACGTGATCGAATCCGGTCGCATCATCAAAACCGGCGGCAAGGAGCTCGCGCTCGAACTCGAGGCGCGCGGCTACGACTGGGTCGGCGCCAAGCACCAGGCTGCCGCAAAGGCGGACGCATGAGCGCGGCGGGCGAAGCCAAGACGGAAACGGTGCGTCGCCGCGCGATTGCGCGCGCTCGACGCGTCAGCCGGTGAGACGGTCCACGGAGAGCGCATGAGCGCCACCCGCAGCTTTGCCGCAAGCTACCTCGAAAACCTGCTTCTCGGGCAGCCTCGGTTGCCCGCGAGCCCGTTGGCGCGGCTCAACACGCTTCGCGCGGAGGCCGTCGACCGCGTCGGCGTGCTGACGGTGCCCACGATTCGCGACGAGGAGTGGCGCTTTACCGACCTTTCGCCGCTGACCAGGCTGTCCTTCCAGCCGGTGCGCACGCCTGTTCGCGTGAACCCCGCGGATGTCGAGCGCTTTCATATCGGAGAAGCGAATAGCCGACTCGTCTTCGTCGACGGCATCCATGCGCCGGAACTCTCGATGGTCGCCGGCGACAGCGCGCTCGTGGTGGCGAACCTGTGCGCGGCCGGGGCCGCGCACGCGGCGGTGATCGAGCGGCATCTCGCCCGTCACGTCGAGTTCAACGACAACGTGTTCGCCGCGCTCAATACCGCCTTTCTGCACGACGGCGCGTTGGTCGTCGTGCCGCGCGAAGTGTCCGCCGCGGCGCCGGTGCATCTGCTGTTCATCGCGACGCAGAAGGGAGCGGCAAGCTACCCGCGATGCCTTGTGGTCGCCGAATCCGGCAGCGCGGTGACGATCGTAGAGGACTACGTCACCCTGCAGCAGGAGACCTACTTCACCAATGCCGTCACCGAAATCGCACTCGCCGACCGCGCGCGCGTCGACCACATCCGGGTACAGCGCGACGGCGGTCAGGCATTTCATATCGCGAACTGCAAGGTGTCGCTCGCGCATGCGAGCCGTTACCAGTCGGTCAGTGTCGCGCTTGGCGCGCGGATCTCGCGGTACGACCTCAACGTGCTCCAGGCGGCCGAGGGCGCCGAGTGCGCAATCGACGGGCTGGCATTGATCGGGGAGCGCCAGCTCGCCGACACCCATACCTGCATCGACCACGCGAAGCCGCACGGCATCAGCCGCCAGTTGCACAAGTGCATCGCCGGCGGCGCCGCGCACGCGGTGTTCAATGGCAAGATCGTCGTGCGCCCGGGCGCCCAGCGCACCGACTCTTCGCAGTCGAGCCGCAACCTGCTCCTGACGCCAAAGGCGCACGTCGACACCAAGCCGCAGCTCGAGATTTCCGCCGACGACGTAAAGTGCGCGCATGGCGCCACGGTGGGCCAGCTCGACACCGAAGCGGTGTTCTATCTGACGAGCCGCGGGCTGTCCGATGCCGCGGCACGCAACCTCCTCACCTATGCATTTGGCGCCGAGATCATCGACCGCATCTCCGTCGCGTCGCTCAAGCATTGGCTCGAGCGAGCCGTGCTCGAACAAACCACACAGCAGCCATGACCGCGATAAAGACCGTCACCAGAGCCCGACCCGTGCCGGCCTTCGCCGTCGAACGCATCCGCGCCGACTTCCCGATCCTCAAGCTCGAGATCGGCGGCAAGCCGCTCGTGTATCTCGACAACGCAGCGTCGAGCCAGATGCCGCAGCAGGTGATCGACCGCATGGTGCGCTACCAGACGACGCAGCACGCCAACGTCAACCGTGGCGTGCATTACCTGTCCGAGACCGCGACCTCCGCCTTTGAGGAGGCGCGCGGGAAGGTCCAGCGCTTCATCAATGCGCGCGAAGACCGCGAAGTGATCTTCACCAGCGGCACGACCGACGCGATCAATGCCGTGACGTACGGTTATGGTCGAAAGTTCATCGGGGCCGGCGACGAAATCGTCCTCACCACGCTCGAGCACCATTCGAACATCGTCCCGTGGCAGATGCTCGCCGAGGAAAAGGGCGCGAAGATCCGCGTGGCGCCGATCAACGACGCCGGTGAGCTGCTGATGGACGAGTACGAGAAGCTCTTCAATCCGCGCACCAAGTTCGTCGGCGTCATGCACGTTTCGAACGCGCTGGGCACCATCAACCCGGTCAAGCGCATGATCACTTTTGCGCACGCACGCGGCGTGCCGGTGCTGGTCGACGGCGCGCAGGCCGTGCCGCACATGAAGGTCGACGTGCAGGATCTCGATTGCGATTTCTACGCCTTTTCGGGCCACAAGCTTTGTGGCCCGACCGGCGTCGGCATCCTCTACGGCAAGGCCGCGCTGCTCGAGCGCATGTCGCCTTTCAAGGGCGGCGGCGACATGATCCTGTCGGTGACGTTCGAGAAGACCACGTACAACACGATCCCGCACAAATTCGAGGCCGGCACTCCGCCGATTGCGGCGGCGATCGGACTCGGCGCCGCGGTCGACTACCTGTCGGCGATCGGCATGGACGCCATCGCCGAACACGAACGCGAGCTGCTCGAGCACGCGACCGACGAGATATCCCGCCTCCGCGGCGTGCGGATCATCGGCACCGCGGCGAAAAAGGCATCGGTGCTGTCGTTCGTGGTCGACGGCGTGCATCCGCACGACGTCGGCACCCTGCTCGATCAGGAGGGCATCGCGGTGCGAACCGGGCATCACTGCGCGCAGCCGGTGATGCAGCGTTTTCGCGTGCCGGCCACGTCGCGCGCCTCGTTCGCGTTCTACAACACCATGGCCGAGGTCGATGCGCTTGTCGCCGGCATTCGGACCGTGCAGAAGGTGTTTGCGTAATGGCCGACCCCAAGGCGTTGTATCAGGAGGTCATCCTCGACCACAACAGGAAGCCGCGCAACTACGGCCTGCTCGAACACGCGAGCCACCATGCCGAGGGCCACAACCCGTTATGCGGCGATCACATCAGCGTGTCGCTCAAGCTCGACGGCGAGCGAATCGACGGCATCGCATTTCAGGGCGAATCGTGTGCGATCTGCAAGGCGTCGGCGTCGATGATGACCGTCAACGTCAAGGGCAAGACGCGCGCGGACGCGGAGACGCTGATCCGGGAGTTCCGCGACATGGCGACCGGGAAGCTCGACCTCGGCGGGACTCACCACATCGGCCGGCTCGTGGTCTTCGCCGGCGTGCGCGACCTGCCGACACGGGTCAAGTGCGCGATCCTGCCGTGGCATACGCTGCATGCCGCGTTCAATTCGGTCGCGAACACTTCGACCGAGGCGGAAGACGACCCGATGCACGCGCCGATCGGCAACGCCTGAACCTGGACCGTGAGATGCCGAAGATCGCGGAAATCGAGGGCACGCCCAATCCGAACGCGCTGAAGTTCGTCCTCAAGGAACCGTTGACGTGGGGAATGAAACGCTCGTACGACAACGCCGACGAAGCAAAGGATGACCCGCTCGCCGCGGCGCTGTTCGACATCGGGCATGTGACCAACGTGTTCTACATCGATCATTGGCTCACGGTCACGCAGGACGGCGGCGCCGACTGGCAGGAGTTGACGCGGCAGATTGCCGAGCCGATCCGCGCCGCGCCGGCGGCGAACGCGCGAACGGCCGCCACGGTCGCGGCAGCCACCATGGCGGTGGCCGATCTCGGCCCCGAGGACCAGCAGCGCCTCGACGGCATCAATGCGCTGCTCGATGCGCACATCCGTCCCTATTTGCAAGGCGATGGCGGTGACCTGTACGTGGTCGGCCTCGAAGGCAACCGGCTTTCCGTTCACTATCAGGGTGCGTGCGGCAGTTGTCCGAGTTCGATCTCGGGCACGCTCGCCGGCATCGAGAGTCTGGTGAAGTCGATAGAGCCCGACATCGAAGTCTTCGCGGTCTAGCGCGCTGACACGCGTCTGGTTTGACGAACGCATGAGCGCGACGGGCGGAGCCAGGACTCGAAGCGTGCGTCGTCGCGCGATTGCGCACGCGGCCGACGCGCGGCCGTGCCGCAAGCGCAGCGGGGCGGAGGCCGCGTGAGCGAATGGGTGACGGTAGCGCGGGCCGGCGAGCTCGCGCCGGGCGAGTGGCGAGTCGTGGACGTGGACGACACGCAGATTGCCGTATTCAACCTCGACGGCCGGTTTCATGCGATCGTCGACGTCTGCACCCATGACGGCGGACAGCTCACCGGCGGCACGGTCGAGGGTGATCGGATTGTTTGCCCGCGCCACGGCGCGCGCTTCTGCATCCGCACCGGCGCCGCGTTGTCGGCACCTGCTTACGAGCCGACCGCCACTTTCCCCGTGCGCGTCGAGAACGGGGAGATCCAGGTACGCGACGATCGCTGGGATTGATTCCGGCGCCGAAACCACCGAAGGAAGGGAAATCTCATGGCCGGCTCGAGCAACGACGCCCCCAACCCCACGGAAATCAAGCTTCATCAGACATCGCGCGTGCTGGAGATCGCGTTTTCCGACGGCAAGCGCTTCAAGTTGCCGTACGAGTTCCTGCGCGTCTACTCGCCGTCGGCGGAGGTTCGTGGGCACGGGCCGGGACAGGAAGTGCTCCAGGTCGGCAAGAAGAACATCGAGATCGCCAAGATCGATCCCGTCGGCACCTATGCAGTTCAGCCCGTGTTTTCCGACGGACACGATACGGGCATCTACTCCTGGGACTACTTCTACACGCTGGGCATCAACCAGGACGAGATGTGGCGGACCTACCTGCGGCGCATCGAAGAAGCAGGCGCCAGCCGCGAGCCACTTCCGGGCGCGTCGCCGCAACGCCCGAAGTCGAAATAGCCGCGCGTGGACGCGTTGCCGCAGGCACTGCAGTCCTGCGCCGAGGCGACAGAGCGACCGCTGCAGGGACATTGAGCGTCGAACATGAAGCGCATTCTCCTGCTGCTGCCGACGGCAAGCTACCGCAATGACGATTTCCTCGCCGCCGCCAGGAAACTCGACGTGGAAGTCATCACCGTCGCGAACCATTGCCACCAGCTCGCGCCGCTATGGGGCATGAGCCCGATTCTCTCGGTGCCGTTCGACCAGCCGCTCGTCGCGGTGGAGCAAGTGTCGGCGGCTCTTGGACGCAAGCCGGACGTGGCGCTGGCGGTGGACGACGCGGGCCTGGAACTCGCCGCGTTGCTGCGCGAGCGCCTGCACCTTCCCGGCAATCCTCCCGCCGCCGTGCGGCTGACACGCGACAAGCTGGCGTTTCGCCGCTTGTTGCAAGGCGGCAGCCTCAACTGCCCCGCTTTTTATCACCTCGGCAACGACGCCAGCGCCACGACGCTGCAACCGCCGCTCGAGTTTCCGGTGGTCGTCAAGGCGCGCCGGCTTTCGGGGAGCCGCGGCGTCATCCGCGCCGACAACCCGCAGGCGTTCACGAAAGCGGTTCACTGGGTGCGCGGGATAGGGGCCAAAGCCGATCGCGACGCATTCGAGCTCGGGCTGGTCGTGGAAAGTTTCATCCCCGGCCGCGAAGTTGCGCTCGAAGGACTGCTGGAGAAAGGGCGGTTGCGCGTGCTGGCGCTGTTCGACAAGCCCGACCCCTTGAACGGCCCCTGTTTCGAGGAAACGATTTACGTCACGCCGTCACGCCTGGCGCAAGCGATGCAGGAGGCGATCGCTGAAGCCGCGCAGCGCGCGTGCACGCTGGCCGGGCTTGCGAGCGGTCCCGTTCACGCCGAAATGCGCGTCAACGAACTGGGCGTGTGGCTGCTGGAAATCGCCGCTCGATCGATCGGAGGTCTGTGCGGCAGGATTCTGCGCCACGCGCTTGGCATGAGTCTGGAAGAAGTGATCCTGCGCCATGCTCTGGACCAACCCGTGCCGCTGGCGCGACACGGCGAGGCGAGCGGCGTGATGATGATCCCGATCCCGGGGCGCGGCATTTTTCGGGGCGCGCGCAACGTCGAAAGCGCGATGCAAGTCTCCGGCATCACCACTATCGAGGTCACCGCAAGCCCGGGTCAGGTGATTGCCCCGCCGCCGGAAGGCGCCAGCTACCTGGGGTTCATTTTCGCGCATGCGACATCGCCGGACGCGGTCGAATCCAGTCTGCGCGAAGCGCACCGGCGGCTTGCCTTCGATATCCAGGCGGACCTTCCGGTCAATCGGGCAGGAGCCTAGCAGGCCAGTCTACTGAACCGGCGGCGCGACAAAAATGGTCGCCGTGACCGCTTGCGTCGCGTCGGCAGTCCGCTGCTTGTGGCCGGGGTCGGGATGCCACCCGAGAACGAGCAGCATCACGAAGAAACCAACGACGTAGGCGACGGCGACATGCCACCCATGGCGCAGCCATGCGCCCACGGACTTGGCTTCGGGGTACATGTTCGACAGCGCAACGCCCGCCGACGAGCCGAACCAGATCATCGAACCGCCGAAGCCGACCGCATACGCGATGAAGCCCCAGTCATAACCACCCTGTTTGAGCGCAAGCGCCGTCAGCGGAATGTTGTCGAATACCGCGGAGACGAAACCCAGCGCAAGTGCGCTCGGCCACGAGGCGGCGGGCAGCTTTTCTACGGGCATCATCGACGCGCAGGTCACGAGCGAGAGCAGAAATATCGTGCCCTTGACCGTTTCGGGCAGCACTTCCCAATCGGGGCGACGCACCGGAACGGAAATCACGATGGCCACCCAAACCGCAAGTCCGATGAATGGAAACAGTTCGCCGTACTGCGGAAAGCGGACGTTGACCGCGACATTGGTGGTGATCGCCGCCACGAGGATCAGAACCACGATGCCGACGCGGGCCCAGTCGACGTGCGTGCGCTCGTGAACGTGGCGGATCATCGGCGAATACGCGTGCTGCTGTTTTGCCGCCGGAATCCCGCAGATCACCAGGGCGACGCTTGCCGCAACGTAGGCGTCGAACACATCGACCGGCGATACGCCGTCGAGCCACATCATCGTCGTCGTCGTGTCGCCGACGACGCTGCCCGCGCCTCCCGCATTCGACGCGGCAACGATCGCGGCGAGGTACCCGATATGAACCTTCGCCTTGAACAGCTGGTGCGCCATGGCGCCGCCGATCAGCGCGGCCGCGATGTTGTCGAGGAACGACGACAACACGAAGATCATCACCAACAGGACGAATGCGCCCTTCCAATCGGCGGGCAGGAACCGCGGAAGTATGACCGGCACGTGACTCTTCTCGAAATGCCGGGACAGAAGCGCGAATCCGGTCAACAGGAAAAACAGGTTCGTCAGGATCACCCATTCATGTCCCAGATGGGCGGCCAGGCCGCCGATTCCGGGTCCCTCCCGGAATCCCGTGAACAGCATTTTGTACACGGAGATCGCGGCGAGTCCGATCAGCGCGACGCGTAGCGTATGGCGATGAAAGAGCGCAACGCCGGCGAGCGTCGCCGCGAACAGAATGAAATCGAGGGGAATGCCAAGGAGCGCCGGCGAATCCGCCGCCGCGGCAGCGGCCCATGCCGCGCCCGGGACTGCCAGCGTGGCCGCCGCAAGTATCGCTGCGCCGATCACGGTCGAGCGGCCGCGATTCCGGCCTGGGGTCCGGCAGTGTTCAACGCTGTCCATCCGCGCATCAAGGGCGTCAGCGATGCTTGAAATCGGGCTTGCGCTTCTCGACGAACCCGCGCATCCCTTCCTTCTGATCTTCCGTCGCGAACAACGAGTGAAAGACACGGCGCTCGAAAAGCACACCCTCGGCAAGCGCGCTTTCGTAAGCGCGATTCACCGACTCCTTCGCGAGCATCACCGCGGGCAGCGAGTATTCGCAGATGGCGCTGGCGGCCGCGACAGCCTCCTCCAGCAGCTTTTCGGGAGCCACGATGCGCGAGACGAGCCCGGCGCGCTCGGCTTCCTGCGCGTCCATCATGCGGCCCGTCAATATGAGGTCCATCGCCTTCGCCTTGCCGATCGCACGCGGCAGCCGCTGCGTCCCGCCCGCGCCGGGAATGATTCCGAGCTTGATTTCGGGTTGGCCGAAGCGCGCGTTCCCGGCGGCGATGACAATGTCGCACATCATCGCAAGCTCGCACCCGCCACCGAGCGCAAACCCGGCGACCGCCGCAATCACCGGCTTGCGAACGGACCGGACGGCCTCCCAATTGCGGGTGATGAAATCGGTCTTGTACACATCCATGTACGACCACTCCTTCATCGCGCCGACGTCCGCTCCCGCCGCGAACGCCTTGTCGCCGCCGGTGATCACGATCGCGCCGATGGCCTCGTCCCCGTCGAACTCGCGGAGCGCTCGCCCCAGCTCGTTCATCAACGCATCGTTGAGCGCGTTGAGCTGCCTGGGACGGTTCAACGTGACGAGGCCGACGCGACCGCGTCTTTCGGTGACAATGTTTTCGTAGGTCATCGTTTTCGGTCCGTTGCGGAAATCAACGCTCGGGATGGAACCGAGAAAGGCATCAAAGGGTGCTCGTTTCCCTCCGTCCCTGAAGGCGCATGGCCAGTATACGACTTTCGATGCCGTTCGAAGCCCGTCCGATGTCGCCGTTTCGAATCCGCCGAGCTCGAGCGTGTTCGCGGTCTTTGGCGCGGCTACGGATACGCTCGCAGCGTGCCTCACTGCACAGCCTCGCCGCTGCCTGGATGCGGGCGAGGCCCTGTTACACGCCGTGTCTGACCGGATGAGCCTTGGCATCCTGCTCTGCAGCCGAGTCGAAACGGAACACCTTGCGCGGGCTCCCGAGGCGTCGAGGGCCACGCTTGCGGAAGCCGACGCGTCATCTCCGCTGAGTGACCGCTCGCCGTCGACGGCAACGCTTACGAACTCGACACGCCGGAATTGCTCACGGCGCTCGTGCCGCCCAGCGGCCGTTTTCCAACTTCGACCCGTTCCAGCAGCCTCGCCCAGCCCGTGTCGACTTCCGCTTGCAGTGTTTCGATGTCGGCCGGGCTCAAATGCCGATAGCGGCGTTGCAGCGCGAGATAGTCGCTCAACGGGCGTATCTTGGACGCGTAGTTGAGCGTGTAGCTGCGCCCGTTCTCGACTTCGTAGAGGGGGAACGCGCCGCTCTCGACCGCATAACGCGCAGCGGTCAGGCCCGCGTCGTCGGGCAGCCCCCAGCCATCCATGCAGGGAATGAGCAGCGTGATGATTCGCGTGCCATGGATCGTCTTGGCCTTCTCGACCTTGCGGATCAGGTCGGGCAGAAAGCCGACACTCGCGGTGGCCACGTAGGGCACCTCGTGTGCCGCCATGATCTCGGTGAGGTTCTTCTTGCGCGAGGTCTTGCCCGCGGGGGTCGAGCCGGTGCTCGCCAGATGAGGCGTCGAGGAGGACTTCTGCGCCCCGGTGTTCATGTAGCCTTCGTTGTCGAGGCAGAAGTAGATGAAGTTCTCGTTGCGCTCGGCCGCGGACGACAGGCACTGGAAGCCGATGTCATAGGTGCCGCCGTCGCCGGCGAGGACGATCACCTGCGTGTCGTGCTCGCCCTTCGCGTCGAGCGCCCGGCGCAGGCCCGATGCCGCGGCGGCGCTCGCCTCGAGCGTGGGCTGATAGACGGGAATCCTGAGCGAGCTGTAGGGCTGCGGGCCCGCGATGATCGCCATGCAGGAGGGCGGAACGATGGCCATCGTCTTGGGGCCCATCGCGGCGAGCACGTGCCGCACGGAGAGCGCATCCACGCAACCCGGACACGCCGCGTGTCCCGAGCAGAGCATGGGGTCTTCCCGCAGTTCGAGTTTCTGCATAACGGATCCTGTTCAGCTCAGTGCCCGCACGGCCGCCCGAAGGGCACTGTGCGCCACCTTGTAGGGCCGCCTTCAGGCGGCTCGTGCCCGTGCGCGTTGCCGCGTCCGGCTGAAGCCGGACCGACGACAGGCGCGCCACGTCCACTCGGGGCGCAGCAAACACCAGGCCGAAGGCCGCAGGACAGCCGCAGGCTGGTCCCGTGAAGCGGGATGCGGCTCTGCCGCACAAAGTGAGCGTGGGGGCGGTTCATCTTACCCAGACCGAATGGGGCTGCGCTGCGCAGGCACTCGCCCTCCGGACGAACTCGGCGATCTTTTCCGGCGGGACACTGACGCCGCCCACGCCCGCGAGGTAGCCGTGAATCCGGGGCGCATCAGGCATGCCGTAGAGCGCGGCGCGCAGCTCCTGGTGCAGCACGCCGCCGTGGCCGGGCGAATAATTGCGATCGAGCACCAGCACCTCGGGCACACCGGCGAGGCCGGCGACGAGCGCCTGCACGGGAAGCGGCCGGAAGAGCCGCACCTTCAGCAGGCCGACCGCCAAGCCCCCGTCGCGCATCGCATCGACCGCGTCGCGCGCGGTGCCACACATGCTGCCCATCGCCACGATGACGATACGGGCGCCTTCGCAACGGTAGCGCTCGATCAACCCGTAGCCGCGGCCGGTGAGCGCACTCCATTCGCGGTCCGCCTCGAGCGCGGCCGCCGGGACCTCGTCCATCGCGGCGCCGAGCGCCTGGCGGTGGCGATAGAACATGTCCTGCGTCACCACGTTGCCCCAGGACTCGACCTTCGCGGTGTCGAGGCGATGGTCGGGCGCGTAAGGCGGCAGAAAGCCATCGACCAATTCCTGTGCCGGCACCTGCACCGGCTCGAGCGCGTGCGAGACGTAGAACGCGTCGAGGTTCACCATCACCGGCAGCAGCACCCGTTCGGCGACCTTGAACGCCTGGATCACCGTGTCGAGGGACTCCTGCGCGCTCTCCGTGTAGTACTGGATCCAGCCGGTGTCGCGCTGGGAGAGGCTGTCGGTCTCGTCGGGCCAGAACGCCCAGGGCGACGCCAGCGTCCGGTTGACATTGGCCATCACGATCGGCGCCCGCGCGCCGCTCGCGTAGTGGAGCAACTCGTGCATGAGCAGCAGGCCCTGCGAGGCCGTCGCCGTGAACACGCGGACGCCCGCCAGCGAGGCCGGGATGCAGGCGGCCATCACCGAGTGCTCGGACTCGGGCGTGATGACCTCGGCATCGAATTCGCCGTCGGCCTGGAATTCGGTGATCTTCTCGAGAATCGGCGTTTGTGGCGTGATGGGATAGAGCGGGACCACCTTCGGTCTCGCCAGGCGCGCCGCCCAGGCAACCGCGTGGTTGCCGGTCAGGAGCATCGACTTCTCCCGCGCAATCGTTTCGTCGCGCGCGTTCACTGGTGGACGACCCCCACGCTTGCGGCTGCCGCCGCTGCGCTGCCCCCAGAGGGGGAGCAATTCGCGCCTTGGGGTGGCCCTGCGGCGCTCATCGCCCGGCCTCAATGTGGATCGGACCTATTGCGAGCGCCGGCGTTTCGGCCTCCTGCCGACTCGCGCACGGACGCGCGCTTGGTGCCTTGGCTTCGCCCCGTGCGCTCATCGGTCCTCCTCGAGCATCTTCATCGCGCCGGTCGGGCACTCCTTGACGCAGAGGCCGCAGCCTTTGCAGTAGTCGGTCAGGATGACATAGCCGTCGCCGTCGCGTTGCACCGCGAGATCGGGACAGTAGTGAACGCAGTTGTCGCACTGGATGCAGGTGCCGCAGGAGAAACAGCGTTCGGTTTCGGCGAGCGCTTGCGCGAGGTCGAAGCCGATCTGAACTTCGGCGTCGCTCGCGAGACGCTGTGCGGCCGGGAGCCGCCGCTCGACCGCCCGCGCCTGCCCGGGGTAATAGAACGTGTTGATCGAAGCGAGCGGGACGATGGACTCGGCCTCGACATGCGCGCCGGCATCGGCGCTGCCGCCCTCCACGCCCTGCGCGCCCTGCGCGTTTCCGCGCAACACGCGGTCGATCTCGTGCGCGGCGCGCTGGCCCATGCCGATCGCCTCGGTCACAAAGCGCGCCATGCTCGCGACGTCGCCGCCGGCGTACACGCGCTCGAGGCTCGTCGCCTGCCGGCGGTTGGCCATGACGAGCGCGCCGTCGATTTCGAGCGCGGCGGAAATCGGCGCAAGCTCGGGATCCTGCCCGATCGAGGGGACGATGGCATCCGCTGCGAGCGAGAATTCGCCGTCGGCGACCGGTGTCACCGTGAACTGCCCACGCGACGCGCCGGCCTCGAACCGCACGCGCACGCACTTGAGCGAGAGGCCTCTCCCGCCCGTGTCGATGGCCTCGGTCAGCATGGCGCCGTCGCAGAGCGCAATGCCTTCCTCCAGCGCTTCGGCGATTTCCTCGCGCTGCGCCGGCATCTCACCCACGCTTTCGAGCGCAAGGATCGTGACCTCGTGCCCGGCGCGCCGCGCACTCCGCGCGACGTCGAGGGCGGCGCTGCCGCCGCCGATCACGACCACACGTTTGCCGAGCGCGGGCGCGGCGCCGGCGTTCGCCCGCGCCAGGTAGTCCGCACCGTCCATCACCCAGGGCCGGGTGTAATCGAGTCGCGGCAGGCGCTTCTGGCAGCGCGCGCCAATGGCGAGGTACACGGCGTCGTACTCCGTGCGCAGGCGCTCGAAGTCTTCGGGCGTCTCCATCGATTCGCCGCAGCGGACGTCGATTCCAAGCGCTTTGACGCGCGCGATCTCGCCGTCGAGCACGGATCGCGCGAGCCGATACGAAGGAATGCCGTAGCGCATCAGTCCGCCCAACTCCGGGCGGGATTCGAACAGGGTGACGGCATAACCACGCCTGCGCAGATGGAACGCTGCCGACAGCCCCGAGGGGCCCCCGCCCACGACCGCGATCCGCTCGTTGCGCGGGGTGTCGACCGGCGCAAACGTCCAGCCCTCGGCGAGTGCCTGATCGCCGACATGGCGTTCGAGCCGGCAGATGGCCAGCGGATCGTCGAAGCCGGCGCGATTGCAGGCGGCTTCGCACGGGTGGTGGCAGATGCGTCCGGCCACCGCGGGAAAGGGGTTGTGGCGGGTGAGGATCTCCCACGCACCGCGAAAGTCGCGCGCGCGGGCACGGCCGATCCACTCGGCGATGTCGCCTTCCACCGGGCAGGCGGCGTGACACGGCGACGGCGCGTGAATATGCTGCGGCAACGCGGACCGCCACGTGCCGGTCTTGAACACCTCGGTGGTGCCGGTGGTCCAGATGCAGGGAACCGCATCTTTCGCATTCATGCCGCCGTTCACGCCGCCACCCCCTGCAGCTGCGCCTCGACCCACCGGTAGCCCTCGTGGCAAGCCGCGACGTTCTCGTCATGCAGTTTCGGCGCCGCCTCGATGAGCACGCGAGTCAGTACCTCGAGTTTCGGCGCCAGAATCGCCCGTGCAAACGCGCCGAGCAATGCGGAATTGACGATTCGTCCCAGTCCGTGGCGCCGCGCTATCGAGATGCCGTCGACCGGAATCACCCGGTAGCCGGGCAGCTTCCCGGCGAACTCGCCGGGTGTCCGCGACGAGTTGACGACGATCGGCGTGTCGGGGCGGGCTGCCGCGAGCAACCGGCTTTCGAGCAGGCTCGCGTCGAAGCACAGGATCGCGTCGGCCTGCTCGATGTCGCAGCGCACGCGGATCGGCCGGTCGTCGACGCGAATGAAGGAACTCACGGGCGTCCCGCGCCTCGCGCCGCCGTAGCTCGCGAAGGACTGCACTTGGCGCCCCTCGGCGAAAAACGCCATCGCCAGCAGGTTGCCGGCCGTCTGCGCCCCTTGGCCGCCTCGGCCCTGAATGATGATCTGCAGCAACGACTGGTCTCCCATGGCGTCCGGCGCGACGGTCGGGCGTGCATGCCGGAGCGCGCAGCGGACGCGAGACGTCCATTGTTGGGTGGGCGGGCGGGCCAAACCTTGGTGCAGATCAAGAAGATCGCGATACCGCGGTGCAGCGCGAGCCGGCAGCTCCGTCAGCCAAGTCAACGCAGGCGCCGGACTTGGCCGAAGACTGACGGCGAGCCGGGAGCACGGAAGGGCCTCCCGTGGTCCGCACGCACAGGGGCCGGAACTATGACAATGAACGCCCATTCACTACGCCGTCGGCATCACCAGCGAATCAGCGCGCCCGCGCCGCCGAACGCGCCACCCGCCGCGATGATGACCACCGCGGCCGGCGGTGCGATGAGGCCGAGCACGACGACGAGGGTCCTGAGCGAGTCCCAGATCGTATTCAGATCGACCACCTCCATGCCCGCCGAGAACGGCCGCCGGGCAAGCAGATTGAGGGCACCGCGCACGATATCGCCGGCAAGCCGGATCAACTGCCGCATACCGTCCCAGAGCACGATGCCGAGGATCGCGCCGAGGAACGTGATGCCGATTCGCGCGGCGAGCCCGAGTCCGCTCACGACCGACCATGCGTTTTCAATCATCTTCGGCAACTCGACCTTCATCTGCCGCGACAGCACCGTCAGCCTTCCGGGCATGCGGTCGCGCTGATAGGCATCCTGCACCAAGCCAAAGATCGCCCCCAGGGTCGCGTCGAGGCCATCGAAGTAATCGCCGCGCGCGAACGCGGGCGCGAGCTGGGTGTCGAGAATGCGATGCGCCTCGACGTCGGTGAGCGTGCCTTCGAGGCCATACCCGACTTCGAGGCGCGCCGCGCGCTCGTCCATGAACAGGAACAGGATTGCGCCGTTGTCGAGGCCTCCGCGGCCGAGGCGCGAAAGGTCCGCGGTCCGGATCGTGAATTCGTCGATCGAACCGGCGGGTGCCCGCGGGTAGATCGCCACCACGATCTGATTCGACGTTACCTTCTCGAATTTCTGGAGCGCATAAGCGAGCCGCTCCGCCTCGTCGCCCTTCAGCAGGGTCGCGCGATCGGTCACGTAGCTCGTGAGCGGTACGCTGGTCGGCGCGGCACGGTCCCGCGGCGGAAAGACATGATTGCCCGCACTGACCGCCAGCCAGAACACAGTGAAGCCAAGGAGGGCCCAGAGGAACGGCGGCACGTCGCCGTTATCGACCGCCGACCGCCTCTTGCGCGACTTCGCCCCGGGGGGCATTTCGCCGTCACCCGGAAACACGACAAAGGCGATGGCAAGTGCCGCGATCGACAACAACCAGATCCAGTACGCGGGCAGGCGCGCGAATTCCGGAACCAGGAACGCGAGGCTGGCGTCGATCGCAAGCGCGGCGAGCAGAAAGCCCTTCCACGAGACCGATACGCTGCGGACATGGCGCATGTACGGCGTGAAGATGAAGGCAACGTTCGAGTACAGCGCCAGCGCCAGGATCGCGCCGCGCCAGAATCCCAGGCTCCCGGGGGATCCCGGCACCGCTTCGCTCCAGACGACGGCCTTGCCGAACACGTAGAACCCGGAAACGCCGAAAGCGCCTCCGACGACCGAGCCGGCCGGGGCCGGAATCAGGACGCTGATCGCGAGCAGGGCCCACGCCAGCCAGAACAGCGAGCGGCGAGAAACGAATGGTGCCTTGGCGGGCGCGTCGGCCATCGGGAATGGGCGAAACCGCCGGGATCGCGGCCGGGTCCGCCGGGCAAAGAATACCCGAGTACCGGGTCATGGCCATGTCGCGACGACTCGGCCGTCGCCGCCGGGACAAGCGCGGATACAAGCCACCTCGGAAGCCGAGTCCGCCCCTGGATCCGGTCACTGGTATTGGCAGGCGGTGCGCGAGAGCGCAAAATCTGCGGTCATGTCCGCGAGGTCCGGAATTCGCCGAGCGGCGCAGGCATCGGGAAAGACATGGAAAACAGCTTCCGGCATTCGACATTTCATCGGTTCGTCTTGACGGTGGCCGTGACCGCGGCTCTCGGCGGTTGCGCCACGCCACCCGCCCCGTCGGCGCCCGCGGCGGCGCCCGCGCCGACCGCCGGCGAGACACGCCCGGCGGGCGTTGGCTCCGCGCCGCCGGCGGCACCCGCCGAGGTCTCGCCGGCCCTGGCGAAACCGCAGGCCCAGAAACTCGCGATCGAGGCCGTGGACCAACTGCAGAACGGCGACGAAGCCTCGGCGCGCGTGACGCTGGAGCAGGCGCAGACGCTCGATCCCGGTAACGAACTCGCGCGGAAGCTGAACGATCAGATCAAAGCCGATGCGCAGAAGGAGCTGGGTTCGACGTTCTTCCGCTACACGGTGCAACGCGACGATTCGCTGTCGAAACTCGCGCAGCAATATCTCGGCGACCGTTTCCGCTTCTACATCCTCGCCAAGTACAACGAGATGCCGAACCCGAGCCGGCTGGCGGCTGGCCAGGTCATCAAGATTCCCGGCCGTGCGCCGGTGGCGGCGAAGCCCGCCGATGGCGTCGATGCCGCAGCCAAGCCCGCCGCAGGCGTCGATGCCGCGGCCAAGCCCGCCGCCGGCGACGGCGACTCGAAGGGGCGCGATGAGGTGGCCGAGGCCCTGCGCAAGGCCAGCGACCTCGAGGCGGCCGGCAACCTCGAGGGCGCATACGCCGCGTACACCGATGCCGTTACGCGCTTCCCGGGCAACGCCGAGGTCGTCCGGCGCCGCGATGCCGCGCGGGCGGCGCTCGTCCATTCCTACGATCGCGAAGGAACGCAGGCGTTCCAGCGCCAGAACCTCGAACTGGCGATCAACAAATGGGACCGCATCCTCGAGCTCGATCCGGCCAACAAGAAGGCGAAGCTCGAGCGCGAGCGGGCGCTCGATCTGCAGAAGAAGATGAGCGAGAAATTCGGCGCGAAACAATAGGAGTTTGTCCGCCGATACGTCGCGTGATGCGTTTGGTCACAATGCGACGGGACGCGCGGAGGACGGCGACAGGCGTGGCACTCGGCCCGATCTTCCGCGTTCGCCCGCGCGATTTGCCGACGGACAAGCGTCAGGTCATTTGCGCGGCGCTTCGCGCTCGATCTTTTGCAGCTTTTCCTGCGCGAGGCGCGCTTCGCGCAGCCGTTCCGACGCCTTGAGATTGTGCGGGTCGTAGCGCAGGCTCGTCTCCCACTGTTGTATCGCGAGCGCCATGTCGGACCGGAAGGCCCGCGCCCCCTTCTCGAAATATTCGACGGATAGCGCCTTGCGCAGCGCCTGCATGCGCGCCGTCCATGGGGGCAGCGCGTCGCCGCGCAACGCCACGGCCTGCTCGTAGAGTGCGAGCGCCGATTCGCGGTTGCCCTTGGCCTCCAGCTCCGTTCCGCGTTCGTAAACGGTAGCGCCGATGCGCTGCCGCGCTGCCCGATCCTTCGGGTTCGCGTCCACGTAGGCCCGCAATTCCCGGAGCCCGCCGGCGACGTCGCCGGCCTTGAACATCTCCAGGCGCTGCTCGAGATCGTACCCGTCGTGCGCTTCCGGCGTCGCTGCCGCCGCCGCGGCCGTGGGGGCGGCGCGGTAGGGCGTCGCGAGATCTTCCAATCTGAACTTGCTGGCGCGCTCGCCCTGCGTATGCGCCATCTTCTGCCGGTCGATGTCGCGCAGAGCCTTCGCCGCTTCCGCGTTCTCGGGATCGAGCGCCAGCACGCGCAGCATCGCCTGCGCCGCGCGCTCGTTGTCGCCCGCACGATGCAGTGCCGCGCCCGCCTGCAGATTCTCCGTCACACCACGGCGGATCGCGGTCCGCGCGGCGTCCTGTTCCCGTCGATATGTGGAGTCGTCCGGGGCCAGGATCGTCAGGATCTGCCATTGGGTTTCGGCCGCGGCAAGATCGCCCGCTGCCTTGTATTGCAGCGCCAGCTTCCGATGAATCGCGATGGCCGATTCGCGGGAACTTTCGAAATCGCCGGTGGCACGCCGCGCGGCGACGGGCACATCTTCCGCCGAACCCGGAGCCACGGGCACTTGCGAACACGCGCCCAGAACGACGAAGCTGCACATCCCCAGCCAACGACGCAAATGTGAAGGCAAGTCCGACAGGCTCCTAGCGCGGCGTCACCGGCATCGACGTAACGAGCTTGGCCTTGAACGCGTCCAGGCTGTCGTTGCCGAAGACCATGCTTCGCCGCAGCATCTGCGGGGGGGCGAAGAACGCGTTGCCGCCGGGGGTGACCGTGACGGCGAGGCGGACTCCCTGCCGCTTCAACTGGTCGAGGACCGTATCGGTGACGTCACCGTAGGGGAATGCATAGGCGGTGCTGCGAATTCCGAGGCGCTCCTGGATGACGCCGATCGGCGCATCGACTTCGCGCCGCACGCGCTCGCGGTATCTGGCATCCGTCTCCTCGGGCACCTTGAGCGCGAGATTCGCGTGCGTCTTCGAATGCGGCTGGATGTCGATCAACCCCGAGTCCGCCATCTCCTTCATCTGGGGCCACGTAAGCGCATCGGACGCGCCGACGAAATCGCTGTACAGGAACACCGTTGCCGGAAACCCGTACTTCTTCAGGATCGGATACGCGATATCGTAGGTCGAGCGATATCCGTCGTCGATGGTCACCACGACGGTCTTCCTGGGCAGCGCCTCCTTGCCGTCGAGAAAACCGGCCAGGCGCGCCAGCGGGATGACGTGATAGCCATTGCGCGCCAGGTACTCCATCTGGGCCTCGAAGGCCGCCGCGGTGACGGTGAGCTGGCTGCTGCGGCTCCCGAACCGGTGATAGCACAGGATGGGGATTGTTTGAAACGCCGTCCAATGCACGCCGACGCGGTTGGTGTGGCGGAGCGGAATGACGACGGTCTGGCCCGGTCGGATGGCGTCGATCCCGTTGAATTCCGCAATCCACCAGCCCTTGCCACGGTCGCCCACGTAGCGTTCAGCGAGGCTCGCGAAATCATCGGCGGAACCGGTGACGACGACCGCGAAATCGTCGTCACGTCCGAGTTGCGGTCCGGCCTCACGCGCAATGGCGGGCACAGGGGCGGCCTGACGCGGCGGCGCCTCGACGCAACCCTGCGCGAGCACGGCCGCGACGACCAGGCACGAGGCCGCTGGAAATCGCCTAGGGTTGCTTCGGCGTCGCGGCATCGGGCTTCGCATCATGGCGCGCTTCCGGGGGCGGAGGGGGCACGGGCGCGGAAGCATCGTGGCGCGCTTCCAGTGCCGCCGCCGTACGGTCGAACGCGGCGTAGAGCTCGCCCAATTCATCCTTCCGAGCGTCCGAGATCCGGTAGTCGTACCGCCCGTGGGCGAGTTCGTCGAGCGAGTTGCGCAGCAACCGGATCGGGCCCGCGAGGCGTCGCGCCAGCAGATAGGTACCGCCGGCGACCGCCGCGCTCGTGACCAGCGTGAGGATGCCGAGCAGCACCAGCATCAGGTTGGCCACCGCCGACAGCGGCGCCTCGTAGATGCCGAGGTGAGCCTGGCCGATTTCCTTGCCCTGAAACAGGACGGGCACGGCGAAATCGAGGACGTCGCGGCCGTCCGCAATGCGGTGGCTTCGCAGACTTACCTCGGCGTCGCTCGACGGCCTGAACTTCGTGCCGAGCGACTCGTACATATGGTTGACCTGCGCCGCGACGTTGCTGCCGCGGATGATTCCCTGGTGATCCACGATGAGGATGTAGTTGAAATCCTGTCGGGAAAGTGTCTCCTGGATGAACACGTCGAGCGCCGCCCAATCCTCGGACAGCAGCGGTACCGCATTCTGGGTAGCGATCAGTTTGGCCAGCGACCCGCCATAGCCCTCCACCTGATCCATCATCGCCTGATACTGTTTCTGGTAGAGGACGGTGGCGGTCAGCGTCATCGTCACGGCGACCAGCGCGGCCATCATCAGGGCCCAGCGGACGGAAAGTGGAATCCCGCGGCCGGAGCCCTTCTTGCTTCCCTCCTCGTTCAACTCGCGCGCGACGCCGATCAGCGCCTGCGCGAATTCCTCCCCGGTCTGGAAGCGCTTGTCCGGTTGCTTCTTCAGCGAGCGTTCGACGATGCGGCGCAGGGAGAGAGGAATCTCGGGCCGCATCTTCTCCATCGGGGGCGGTTCCGTCTTGGCGATCTTGTAGGCGACCGTGATCACCGAATCCCCCTCGAACGGAACCACTCCCATCAACAGCTTGTACAACACGACGCCGGCAGAAAAAAGATCCGATCGCGCATCCACCTTTTCGCCCAGCACCTGTTCGGGCGACATGTAATTCGGCGTGCCGAGCACATCGCCCATCTGCGTGTGTTGCGTCTCCTCGTTGCCCGTATTGTCCATGCGGCAGATGCCGAAATCCGCGACCTTGATAGTCCTGGACTCTTCGATAAGCATGATGTTGCCGGGCTTGACGTCGCGGTGCACGATGCCCTTGCGATGCGCGTAATCGAGAGCGCGCGCGAGCTGGATGCCGATCTCGACAATCTCCCTGGTCGACAGCTTCCTGTCGGTGCGCACGAGGTCACCGAGGGTCATCCCTTCGATCAACTCCATCGCGATGTAGGGCCGCGTCTCGTCGACGCCGACGTCGAAGATCGTGACGATGTTGGGGTGCGACAGCACGCCGGCGGCGCGGGCCTCGCGCAGGAACCGGCTTCGGTACTGAACGTTCTCGGCGAGCTGCGGCTTCAGCAGTTTGATCGCCAGCGTCCGGTCGATCTCGGGATCGTAGGCCTTGTAGACGCGGGCCATGGCCCCCTCGCCGATGATCTCGCGAATCTGGTAACGCCCTAGCCGTTCCATCGGGTCGATTCCTTGCGACGACGCGCAGCGGTGAACGCCCACGCGCAAGATCGCAACACGCGATCGTGGCCTGCGACAGGCCGCCAGTATGCCAGAAGGTTCCGCAATGACGAGGTGCCTTGGCGCCTGTCGGACTTGCCGCGGACCAAACCCTCCGCCCCTGGAACGCCGCACCGGCGTTGCGGGAGGGCAGCCGCGCCGGCGAGCGCTACGCACATGCATTATAATTTCGCACTTCGCACGAACTGTGTCGCATGGAATCCGCCCCCCGCAGTCTCGCCATCCTTTTCGCCGACGTCACTGGCAGCACCAAGCTGTACGAAACGCTTGGCGATGTCGAGGCGCTGGAAACGATCGGCCGCTGCCTCGATATCCTCCGGCGGGTTTGCGAGGATCACGGCGGGCGGGTGATCAAGACCATTGGCGACGGTTCCATGGCCGTGTTTCCGCTCCCCGCGAACGCTGCGTACGCCTCGATCGCCATGCACCTGGAAATCTCGAAACAGCGCACGAGCGGCGGCGCGCCGCTTTCCATTCACACCGGGTTTCACTACGGCCCGACCCTCGGCGGGGACGCCGACGTCTTCGGCGACACCGTCAATGTCGCCGCGCGCCTGGCCGGACTGGCCAAGGCCGGCCAGACGCTGGTCTCCGCGCAAACCTTCGAGGCACTGTCGCCGGCGCTGCGCGCGCGCATGCGCGATCAGGACGTGCACACCGTCAAGGGCAAGCAGGGGGATATCGCCATTTACGAGCTGCTCTGGCAGGAGTCGGAAGAAGAACTCACGACGCTGTCGACGCGTCAGGTCACACGGCCGGCGCACTTGCGCCTGGCCCACGGCGACCGTACGATCGAGCTGGACCCGACTTCGTCCACGCTTACCGTCGGGCGTGATTCCGCGAGCGACGTCGTCATTGCGGACCGGAAGGCATCGCGCCTCCATGCGCGCATCGAGCGCCACCGCGACAAGTTCGTGCTGATCGACCTGAGCTCGAACGGCACCTATTGCACGGTCGACGGCGAACCCGAGATGCAGTTGCGTCGCGAAGAGCTGATTCTGCGCGGCCGCGGGCGCATCAGTTTCGGGCATCCGCACGCCGAGGATCCGACCGAGTATCTCGAATTCACCTGCCTCGACTGAACGGGGTAGCGAAGGCCGTTCGAACGCGTCGTGTTGCAGGCGCTCGCCTGGAGCATCGCCGAACGGTCGAGGCAACACCGGCCGCACCCGACGTCGCGTGATCAAGGCAGGGGCGCGCCCTTTGGCCACAGCAGCCACATGCGGCCCTCCTGCCGCATGCGGCCGGCTTCGCGACCGGCTTCTCGACCGAACCCCCAGAAAAAATCCGCGCGCACGGTCCCGCGAATCGCGCCGCCCGTGTCCTGCGCCAGCGTGAGCCGCGCGAGCGGGGTCGCAGTCAGCGGCATGGTCGTCGCCAGGAATACCGGCGCACCCAACGGAACGGCGCGCGCATCCACCGCGATCGCGCGTCCGGCGAGGAGCGGAACGCCCAACGTGCCGAGCGGCCCGTCGATCGCGGCGTCGAGCGATCCGGGCGGCGGCGCGGGAATTTCGCGAAAGAACACATAGCTGGGGTTTTCATCGAGGAGAGCGCGCAGCTTCTCGGGGTTGGCGCGGGCCCAGGCGCTGATGCCCTGCATCGACGCGCGTTCGAACGGAAGCTCGCCGCGGTCGATCAGCACGCGTCCGATCGACCGGTACGGATGGCCATTCTGGTCGGCGTAGTTCAGGCGAATCACGGAACCGTCGGTGAACTCGATTCGCCCCGAGCCCTGGATTTCTAGATAGAACGCTTCGATCGGATCGGCGACGTACACGAGCGCCTTGCCTGCCAAGGGGGCCGGGTTGCGTTCGAGGTCGGCGCGCGGCCAATACGGAACCACTTGCTTGCCGACGACCCGCCCGCGCACCCGCTTGTCCTTCAATTCCGGATAAAGATCGGCGATGTCGATCGTCAGGAGATCGTCGGGCGGTGCGAAGAGAGGAACCATGAATTGCGGCGTGATCAAACGCGAACCGGCAAGCAGCGGTTCGTAGTACCCGGTCACGAGGCCCCTGTCGTTGCCGTCGGCGGCGGCGATCCGGTAGGGGCTGAAATGCGCGGCGAAGAATGCGCGTACCGCGTCGGAATCCCTGCCGTCGATCTTGTCCTTTTCCGCGCACGGCGCTTGCCACAGCGGTCGCGTTTTCGCTTCGGCAAGCAACGCCCGGCAACCGATCACGAAGGCGGGCCACGCGGCGGCGACCGGGTCCGCGCTCCAGCCCGGCAGGTCTGTCCACGCGACGGGCGTGAACAGCGGGCGCGGCGCTGCCGTGGGCGGTGCGGGAACGGGTGCCGGGGTCGGGACGGGCGCCGGCGCGGGCGGCGCCACCGTCTGGCATCCGGCGATCATGACAGAGATCGCGAAACTGGCGGCGGCCAGGACCGAGTTGTGATGTCCACAAACAAAGGGCCCGACCGAGGCGTGGTTCGTGGTCGAAGCGTTGGCGGCGCTGATCATTGCGGTGGCCTTCATCTGGCGGACGATGCGCGCGCGGCGCAAGCCGCCGGCGTCGGCAATGCCCCGGGGCCGACAGCAACGACGGTCAGCGAAGCGTGCGGGGCACCGACAGCGAGGAGGGCTGTTTCAATGTCGAGTGCACTTCGCGCGCTGCGGCGCCCTTCTGCTCCCTCGCGGTGTGCGACCGGGGCGGAAGCGGCGCCGGCAGCGCCCGGCAGACGGACATCGGCACCGCTACGACACCGACGATCCCGGCAATGCGGGAGCACGGATACCCAAACACGACCGTGGATGAAGCAACTCGACATTGTACTGATAGTTGCGCAAATGCGTGACTGTCCGTTCCGGCGCGGAATCGGTGGCTTCTGCACCTTGCGCGGGCTCACGCCGACGACCGCCGCGACTCCGGCGGGTCGACGCTTGCGCTGTCACATGGCTCGCGCAGGCGCACGGAGGAGCGCATCTCCGCAGCGCCTGGCATTCGGGCAAGGAAACGGCGGACGGGGTCGGAACCGGGTCCGCCACAGAGTGCTGCGAAGCGCGTCTAGTAGCCGCGACCCCAGTATTCGCAAAAGCGCTCGACGTTGCCGAACAGCCACACGTTGTACATGCCCAGGCTCTCGTACTTCGGCAGCTTGACCGCACGCATCGCGTCGTCGTTCAGGCACTGGCCCTTGTCCGCGAGCTCCTTCGCCGCGTTGGACACGTCGGTCAGGTACTCCTTGTTGAAGCGCACGTCGTCCTTGGTGCCGAGCCGGCCGCCGGGCCCCGGGTGGCCCGGGATCCAGCGGTCCCAGTCGAGCGCGAGCACGCGGTCGATCGAGTCGTAGTAGTCCGGCAGGAAGCTGTCGGGCAGGTCGCGGAACGCGATCGTGCCGAGCCAGATGAAATCGACAGCGAAGAGGATCTTTTCCTTCGGCAGATACATGACGAGCGAGTTGTCCGAGTGGTTGCGTCCGACGTAGAGCAGATCGAGCCGCGTGCCGCCCAGCTCGATCGTGCTGCGCTCGTCGACGACCTGGTCCGGAAGCACCACGTCGGGGTCCTTGAGCTTCGCCAGGTGCGCCTGCGCGTTCTTGTGCGCGATGAACGTGGCGCCGGCATCCTTGAACGGCTTGCCACCCGCGATGTGGTCGTAGTGGTGATGGCTGTAGATCACGTACTTGATCGGCGCCTGCGTGATCTTCCGGATCTCCGCGATGTAGGCCGCCGCCGCGGGGCGTTTGAGCGAAATCGGGTCGGTCGCGATCACCCCTTCCGGCGTCACGATGAACATCGATTGGTGGCCACCGTAGCGGAAAATGTAGACGTTGTCGGTAAGCTTGGTCGTGGCGAACGGCGGCGGCGCGACAGGGGTCGCGGGCGCCTGCGCCGGCGCGGGGCCGGTGACAAGAGCAGCGACCGCGAACGAGGCGAGCAGGTGGGTGATGCGCATCCCGGATCCTCCTGGAGGTAGGGTTATTGGCACGGCCCGCGTAGCCTGCCATGGCGCGCCAATCCCGGTCAACAGCGCTCGTTCGACAATATTCCGGCGGCGCCCCACCCCCCCCCGCGCGAGCCGGTGTTCGGGCCGTCCCAGGTTCCGGTTAAAGTGCGCTTCCGACCAAGGGAAAGCCAAGCCCCCGAAGCGTTTTCCGGGTCAGGCCATAACGGGTTGCCGCGACCGGGCTGACGCGGGATGGAACGGTCGGCCGTTGCCGTTGAGCGTCCGCTTTACGAACCCCTTCACACAAACCATGGAATCTTTGCAGTTCGAGACGCTGCAACCGGTTTTGGCCGAACTTGCGGTCCGCTACGCGTCCCGCGAATTGGTGGCCAAGGGCGGAATTGAACCACCGACACAAGGATTTTCAGGCCGCCCAGACAAACGGGATCTTATTCTTAATCAAGCTCTTGCAACACACGCCACGTTTCGAGAGCAGCGGCACGAAGACTGGAGCGAGCCCAACGAAGCCAAGAAAAGTTACGACATAGCTACGGCACCAATCCTTCAACGCGTCGGAAGTCGCTCGGGCGAAGACGATCGACAGCCGACCGTCTTTCCGTGACCGTGGCGTCGCTTTGACGACGATCTGCACATCGCGTCCAAGCTTGACGAGACAGTCCATCAACCGGCGCTCGGAAACACCGCGGAACCGCTTGCTCAGCAGGTTGGAAAGCTTGGGCTGAGGCATCCCCAGCAACTGCGCGGCATGCGTCTGGGTAAGACCTTTGCGTTTGATGATCTCGGCAATCTTGCTCACGAGCCGGGCCTTGATCAGCATCACTTTAGCGTCAGCAAATCCGAGATCGGCATAGACGTTACCGGTGCCCATTTCCACTTCCACACCCTTCACTTTGGGGTTGCTCATCCTGCCAGCTCCTTCGCCATCTGCTCCGCCACATGCAACCGCGCCCTGATCAATTCCATGTCATGCCTCGGAGTTGCGATTCCGTGCTTGGCCTTCTTCCGAGACACGTGCAATACAAACACGGCCGCAGAAAAGCGCACGGTATAGACAGCGCGATACGCGTTCCCTCGCCACTCCTCGACAATCTCCGGGATGCCCACAGATCCAAAGCCCTGTAGTACCTTGGCAGACAGATCCGCCGCGCCAGCCGTGTCCGCCCGGCCCCTGGCCATGTTGGCGAGCACTGCCTAGGTGGCGGGGTTGATGCAGTCGAAGCTTTCCCCGCCCTGCGCCGGCCGACAGCGCCGCGGTGGATCGCCTGTTCGTGCAGGCACAGCAAACCTTTGGCACCGTGCACATCCTGGTGAACAACGCGGCCATCGTGCCCGCCCGCCCTGACGATGAAGCACGCCGCAACGAGCACTACGGCTACATTACCGCGCCCGTACGCCGGCAGTCGCTGCAGTTCACGAGCCCGATGGAAGACGCCGACTGGCACCGTTTCTGGGATGTGAATGTGCACGGCGTCTTCTATTGCGCCCGGGCCACGCTGCGCCTGATGGAACTCCGGCGCTCCACGCACTATGCGGACCGGATCTTCAAGGGCGCCAAACCCGCCGATCTGCCGGAACAGCCCAACAAATTCGAGTTGGCCATCAACCTCAAGACCGCCAAAGCGCTCGGCCTGACGATCTCGCGGTCAGTGTTGGCGGGGGCGGGTGAGGTGATCCGGTAGCAGAAAAGAGGAGAAGAGAGGGGCCAGGCTTGATCTTTTGCGTTGGCTCGCCGAATGGCATGCTATCGGCGAAAGTGCAAACCTGGCCCCTATTTTTATCCCGAGCCAGGCCGCTATTATTGTCGCGCGTCCAGACCGAGCTCCCCTGCCAGGCGCCTGGCAACCTGCCTGAACACCGCGGGCGACACCCGGCCGAGTTTGGTGGCGTCGGCAGCTTCGATGGTCGCAATCTTCGCCGTTCGGATCACGGAAGGAACCGGCAGGCCGGCCAACGCCAGGTTGCGCACCGGCACGTCTCCCGGCCATCCCCGATTCTCGGCGCTGGTGATCATCATCACCCACAGCAGTCCGTGCGCGTCCTCGATGCCGCCGGCGGATACCACCAGGGCCGGCCTGGATTGCCGCGTCGAGCGGTCGGTATAGGGGAATGGCACCTTGATAACATCACCCTGGTTAAAGCTTGGCATAACCTTTCGCGTCCGCCGCGGAACTCCATTCGTGGAAGGTGCGGAACGGATCGTCCGTCTTGCCGCTGCTTCTCGCTTTGGTGAGAATCACGCGCTGATCGTCTATCTCGTACACGAGTTCGTCGCCAGGCTCCAAGTGCAAGGCGGCGCGCACCGGCTGCGGGATGGTGGTCTGCGCCTTGGTCGTCAGCTTGCTGATGATCATGAGCGATGGCCCTGATGCATGTGGGGAGGGGTAAGGAATTTCCTTATGGTAAGGAATTTCCTTTCAACCGTCAATCGTGTGTGCCGGCGATGTCTGTTAACGGATCGGCAAGTCAACCGCGCGAGCCCGAGCGTGGAGGGGGCGGTGGCACGGGTCAAGCGTCGATTTCGGGTGGCAACGGGCTGGTCCGCACGCTTGTCGTGACACTTCCGGGCGGGCGCGGACGCCAAGGTGGCTGCGCGCGGGCAGGCGGGCGGCGACGGTGTTGGCTACCACGCGATGCGCTGATCGAACGCGAAGGCCGGGGCGGACTGGAGCAGCCGATCAGCGGAGGGTGGAGTTGGGTAATGAACGCCTACGCACGAGCTGCAGCGCCTGGGTGGCTGGCGTACTTCAGTGATGGTCGAACGCTACGCGCACTTGGCGCCCGAACATCTGGCGACGGCCGCCAACCGCCTCTATTCACTGCTCGGCGGTTACGATTTGGCTACGCTGGAGAAGGAAAAGGGAGTCAGCGAACAGCGCTAACCCCTTGTAGTTATTTGGTGGCCGAGGCATTGAAACCTTGGCTGATTTTGCGGTCCGCTACGCGTCCCGCGAATTGGTGGCCAAGGGCGGAATTGAACCACCGACACAAGGATTTTCAGTCCTCTGCTCTACCAACTGAGCTACTTGGCCAAGCGGAGAATTATAGCAAAGCGCCCGCTCCGGCCCTAGCTCTCGCTCGCATCGACCGCGACGGACCGGGCTCAACCGCCAAAAAAACGCAACAGCTCGGCCAACGTCGCTTCGGGTGCCTCCTCGGCGAGAAAATGTCCGCAGGGGAGCGGCTTGCCCGTGACCTCGCGCGCCACGCTTTTCCAATCCGCAATCGGATCGAACATCCGATTGACCACGCCCGTCGTTCCCCACAACGCCAGCAGCGGGCAGCCGACCTTGACGTCGGCGTCCGCCGCATCGTGCTCGAGATCGATCGCGGCCGCCGCACGATAATCCTCGCAGGTTGCGTGGATCGTCGCCGGATCGCTGAAGCAGCGTTCGTATTCGGCGAGCGCGCGTGGATCGAAGGCCTGCGGTCCGGATGACCAACCTGCGAGTTTCTTGTGCAGGTAGTAGATCGGGTCGGCGCCGATCAGCCGTTCCGGCAGGTCGAACGGCTGAATCAGGAAGAACCAATGGTAGTACGCGGTCGCGAAGGCCTTGTCGGTGCCGCCGTACATGATTCGCGTCGGCGAAATGTCGAGCATGGCGACACGCTCGACCGCATGCGGATGATCGAGGCACAGCCGGTGTGCGACGCGGGCGCCGCGGTCGTGACCAACGAGCCCGAAGCGGGTGTGGCCGAGCGCGCGCATCACCTCGACCTGGTCCGCCGCCATCGCGCGCTTCGAGTAGTTTCCGTGGTACGCGCCGCCCTCGGGCTTCGACGAATCGCCATACCCGCGCAGGTCGCTGCAGACGACGGTGAATCGCTCGGCCAAGTGCGGCGCAACCTTGTGCCACATCGCGTGCGTCTGCGGATAGCCGTGCAGCAGGAGTAGCGGCGGGCCGCTGCCGCCGACGACACAATGAATTTCGGCGCCGGACGTTTGAATCCGATGCGACTCAAATCCAGGAAAGAGGTCGGCGGGACTCACCTGGCTGGAATCACCTGCCGATTCGGCTGCGCTCCAACACCGGATGCCTCGTCGCGCCGCCTGTCCCGAGCCTGTCGAAGGGAGCTTTGCAATGGGCCATGCCGGCTACGGAACCATGTCAATCGACCTTCGCGCCCGACTTCTTGACGACGTCGGCCCACTTGACGACCTCGGCCTTCACCAACGCGGTGAATTCCTCCGCTGTGTTGCCGACCGGCTCGGCGCCCAGTCCGACGAGCTTTTCGCTCACGTCGGGAAGCTTCAAAATCTTCACTATCTCCGTATTGAGTCGCTTGACGATTTCCGGCGGGGTGCCCGCGGGCGCGAACACGCCCTGCCACGAGCCGACCTCGAAGCCGGGGAGCCCGGATTCGGCGAGCGTTGGCACGTCGGGCGCGATGGGCGAGCGCGCCGCGGTGGTCACGGCGAGGGCACGCAGCTTGCCGCCTTTTGCGAGCGGCCACGCGGTTGTGATGTTGTCGAACGTCATCGTCACCTGTCCGCCCATCACGTCCTGCAACGCGGGAGGGCTGCCCTTGTACGGGATGTGCTGCATGTCCACGCCGGCCATCGTCTTGAACAGCTCGCCCGACAGGTGCTGCGACGTGCCGTTGCCAGAAGACGCGAACGAGTACTTGCCGGGATTCGCCTTAAGAAGCACGATCAGTTCCTTCACGTTTCCGGCCGGGACCGACGGATTGATCACCAGCATGTTCGGCACGCGCGCGATGAGCGTGATCGCGACGAAATCCCTGATCGGGTCGTAGGGCAATTTGGCGTACAGCGATGCGTTGATCGCGTGGGTGCTGATCGTGCCGCCCATGATCGTATAGCCGTCGGGCGCAGCTTTCGCCGTGAACTCCGCGCCAAGGCCGCCGCCCGCACCCGGCTTGTTCTCGATGATGACCGGCTGGCCCAATGCGATCGCGAGCTTCTCGCCGACGACGCGCGCGAGGATGTCCGTTGTGCCGCCCGGCGCAAACGGGACCACCCATTTGATCGGCTTCGACGGCCAGGCCTGCGCATTCGCGTGCGCGGCGAGCGTCGCGAACGCTAAGCCAACGATCCAGACGGCAATGCGATTCATCTTGCACTCCTCCCCTCAGGCCACGAGCGCTTCGGCCTTCTTCGCGTCGATCCCGACCGACACGGCGGCAGCAATCAGATCGGCCCAGGTCTTGTCGTCGATGGGAACGCCGTTCGCAAGCCTCGATGCGCGATTGCGCCGCTCGACATCGCCCGGCGCCTGCACGGGCTCGCCCGGTTTCGCGGGCGGCGACGCTTTCACGAAATCGACGAATCGCCGCGCTTCGCGGGCAACTCCGCCGCCGGGGTCGTAGATGCCCGGCGCGATGTAGATCGACAGCATGTTGTTGCGCAATATCGTGTCGTCGGGGTCCGAACTCCGCCCGGTCGACACGGCGCCCGCCAGCAGGTCGGTGATCATCGAAAGACCGGAGCCCTTGTGGGCGCCGACCGTGAGCAGCGCACCCCCGGCGTAGAAATCCTTCGGCTCGGTCGTCGGCGCGCCCTCCTTGTCGATGATCCAGCCTTCCGGCACCTGTTCGCCCTTGTTCACGGCCAGCATCAGCTTGCCTTCGGCGACGGTCGATGTGGTCACGTCGATGACGACCGGATCGCGGCCATCGACCGGCACGCCGATCGAGATCGGATTCGTGGACAGCCGTCGGTCGCTGCCGCCAAAGGGCGCGACGCGCTGCGCCCCGGAGGTGTTGAGGAAGTGCAGCGACACCTGACCCGCGCCCGCGGCCATGTCCGCCCAGTCGCCCACGCGCCCAAGGTGCCCGCAGTTCGTGAGGCCGACCATCGCGATGCCCTTCCCGGCTGCCTTGGCGATGCCGAGCTTCGCGGCGAACTCGCCGATCACCTGACCGAAGCCGCGGTTGCCGTCGATGATCGCGATCGTGTCGCTTTCGAAAACGACCGTCGGCGGCGTGTTCGGCTTCAGCGTGCCATCCCGCATCCATTCCAGGTACTTGGCCACGCGCAGCACGCCGTGCGAATCGTGGCCAACGAGGTTCGAATCGACGAGCCGGCGCGCGACTGTCTCGGCTTCACCGGGATTGCAGCCGCCACCGCGCATGATCGCGGCGACGAGATTGCCAAGCTTGGCTGCGTTGATGACTTTCATCGCGGGATCGGTTGCCACCCCATTATACGCAGCCCGTTTCCATCATTTGCGATCCGGCGAAGCATCGCCATCACCGGCAAACGGCTCGGAAACCGCGAATTCCCTCGTCGCCGTTCAACGCCCCGTATGCGAGCGGCCGCCATCGCGCTATATTGTCGCCGGGGCGCGCGCGTGCGCGCCTGGTCCGCCGCGGCGCTGCCATTCGCGAACCGACGCAACCGCGCACGGCGCCGCATCGTCGCGAACCCACTCTCCAGGAGGTCGGCATGACTTCTCACCTTTCCGTCGCGCAGCGATTCCGCACAGACGCAGGGAGGGCCGCATCGACCGCCGGGATTCTCGCCTGCACCCTTGCTCTCGCGCTCCTGTCGCCGATCGCCGTCCTCGAGGCGGCGACACCGAAACCCTCCGACCCGAAGGTCGCGGCGGCGAAAACCGGGGATTCCGACAACGAGCCGTTTTTTCAATCGATCGTCAAGGTGCAGGCGCGCGCCGTGCCCAACGCGCGCAGCAGCGCGAGCCTCGGCGAGGAACGCGAGGGCACCGGCATCGTGATCAGCGAAGACGGGCTGGTCCTCACCATCGGCTATCTGATCGTCGAGGCCGACCAGGTGAATCTCGTCGACCGGCAGGGCCGCACGCTGCCGGCGCGTGTCGTCGGCTACGATCATGCGACCGGGTTCGGGCTCGTGCGCGCGGTCGTGCCGCTCGATGCGCCGCCGCTGCTTTTCGGTGAATCCGAAAAGCTCCACGACCGCGACCCGGTGATGATCGTGAACCATGCCGGCGCCGCGGATGTGACGCTCGCCATCGTCGTGTCCAAGCGCCCTTTCACCGGTAATTGGGAGTACCTCCTGGAGCAGGCGATTTTCACGTCGCCGCCCGCGCTCAACTGGAGCGGCGCGGCGCTCGTCAGCAAGGACCTGAAACTCGTCGGCGTCGGCTCGCTGATCGTGCGCGAGGCTGCGAGAGGCGAGACGTCGCTGCCGGGCAACATGTTCGTCCCTATCGACGCGCTGAAACCGATTCTCGCCGATCTCGTGAAGACGGGGCGCCGCGCCGGAGTTGCGCGCCCATGGCTCGGCGTGGCCGCCGACGAAGTTCAGGGCCGGCTCGTCGTGTCGCGCGTGTCGCCGGAAGGCCCGGGCGACCGCGCCGGCATCGAGGTGGGCGACATCATTCTCGGCGTCGGTGGCGACGGCGTCCGCACGCAGGCGGAGTTCTACCGCAAGGTGTGGGGACGCGGCGGCGCCGGTGCCGATATTCCGCTGCGCGTGCTGCAGGGCATCGACGTCAAGGACCTTGCCGTTCACTCGATCGACCGCATCGAGTACTTCCGCCCGAACACCACGTATTGACGCTGTCTGGGCGCCTGCCGGACTTGCCGTCGCGGCAGTGGCGGCGCGCCGGTCGTAGCGCTCGCGCGGGCCGCGGCCCTTGCTCCGGTAGAATGCGCGATTTTGCCCCGTCCCTTCGCGCGCCGCGAGGACGGCGCGCTTCTCCCGGTCCCCGATGCTCCTCCACGCCGCAACCATTTTCGTAAGCGCGTTTCTGCTGTTCCTCGTTCAGCCGGTCATGGCGAAGCAGATCCTGCCCTGGTTCGGCGGCTCGGCGGCGGTCTGGACCACGTGTCTCGTCTTCTTTCAGACGGCGCTGCTCGCGGGCTACGCGTACTCGGATATCGCCGTGCGTCGGCTAGCGCCGCGCGTGCAGATCAAGCTGCACACCGCGCTGCTGCTCGCCTCCCTTGCCGTGCTGCCCATCGTCCCCGCGATGCACTGGAAACCCACGGGCGCCGAGAATCCATCGTGGCTGATCCTCGGCATGCTCGCGGCGACGATCGGGCTCCCGTACTTCCTGCTGTCGACGACGAGCCCGTTGGTGCAAGCGTGGTTCGCCGCGGCACGACCCGGCGTGAGTCCCTACCGGCTGTTCGCGCTGTCCAATCTCGCGTCGATGCTGGCGCTCGTCGGCTACCCGTTCCTGCTCGAACCCTGGTCGCCGACGCGCTCGCAGGCGCTGGGTTGGTCGGCGGGCTATGCGCTCTTCGCGGGCCTGTGCGCCGCCGCGGGCTGGTCGAGCCTCAAACGACCGCCCGGAGAGGAAATTGTCGCGGCGGGGGGAGAAGCGGGGCCGGGACCCGACGCGAGCCGCGACGAGCCGCCGCCCGCCGCGACACGCCAGGCGCTGTGGTGCGCGCTGGCCGCAACCGGATCGATGCTGCTGCTTGCGGTGTCGAACCACATCACCCAGAACATTGCCGCCGTGCCGCTGTTGTGGATCGCGCCGCTCGCGATCTACCTGCTCACGTTCATCCTCTGCTTCGACGGCCGTGGCTGGTATCGCCGCGAGATTTTTCTGGCCATGCTCGCGGCGGCGCTCGGCGTCATGGCGTGGACGCTGGCCGACCCGAAGCTGACTCACGATCTCGCGATCCAGATCGGGGTTTTCTGCGGCGGACTCTTCCTCGCCTGCATGTTCTGCCACGGCGAACTCGTCGGGTTGAAGCCTGCGCCGAGATATCTGACGCGCTTCTACCTGATGATTTCGCTGGGCGGCGCCCTCGGCTCGGCGCTGGTGGGACTGGTGGCGCCGCTCGTGTTGCCCGCGTACTTCGAACTCGCGGGCGGTCTCGTCGTCGCAGCGTTGCTTCTGCTCTGGCAGGTGCGGCGTGCGCACGTCGTGTTCAGCGCGCTTGCCGTCGGCGCGCTCCTCGTCACGATCGGCTGCACCATTTGGTCGATTCGCGAGTTCTACGACAACACGATTGCCGCGACCCGGAATTTCTACGGTGTGCTGCGTGTTCAGGAGTTCGGCAATAGCGATTCGAGTCAGCGCCGGTCGCTGATTCATGGAACGATCCTGCACGGCACCCAGTATCTCGCGCCCGAATTCAGGCGGCAGCCAACGACCTACTATGGGAGCATGGCGGGAATAGGACGGGTTCTCGAGCTGTTGAACCCGAGCTTGACGCCGCTCAAGGTCGGCGTGATCGGACTCGGTACCGGCACGCTCGCAGTCTACGGCGCGAAGGACGATGTCTACCGGTTCTACGAGATCAATCCCGCGGTTCTCGCCATCGCGCAACGCGACTTCACGTTTCTGCAGGATAGCGACGCGACGATCGAGCTGGCATTGGGCGATGCGCGCCTGACGCTCGAGCGCGAACCGAAGCAGGCGTTCGACGTGCTGGTGATCGACGCATTTTCGAGCGACGCGATACCGGTCCACCTCATCACGTCGGAAGCACTGGCCATTTACCGACGGCACATGAAGCCGGGCGGAATCATTGCCTTTCACGTGACCAATCGATTCCTCAACCTCATCCCCGTCGTCGAGGCGCTGGCGCACGCGCACGACATGCACGTCATCCACATCGCCGACGACGGGGAAGACTCGCTTACCAGCAGAAGCGACTGGGTGCTACTCTCCGACAGCCGCGAGCTCTTCGACCGGCCCGAACTCGCGGAGGCAGCGACCGAGATCGTGCCGCGGCGCGATTGGCGGTTGTGGACCGACGATTTCAACAACCTGGTGCAGGTGCTGAAATAGCGGATGGCGTCGCGAGCCCACCTTCGCCCGACCGCGGCGCTACAATGGCTCCGTGCCCTCGTTCAAACCCCAGCAAGCGCCCGACCGCGACCCGGCATCCTACCGCGCGCTCGTCCACCCGCCCGGCGCACGTTTCATCGAGACCATCGATCAACGCGCGCTGCCGCATGCCGTCGTGACCGCGAAGATCGGCGACGCCGACGCGGTGGCGCTGGCGATCCGCCAGATGTGGGTGCGCGGCGCCCCGCTGATCGGCGCGGTCGGCGCCTACGGACTTGCGCTCGCCCTCGATCGCGACGCAACGGAGGCGGCCTTGGCGAAAGCGCACGCCGCGCTCGATGCGACGCGACCGACGGCGATCAACCTGCGCTGGGCGCTCGATCGTGTCCGTTCCGCCGTCGCATCGCTGCCCGAGCGCGAACGCGCCGACGCCGCATGGCGCGAGGCGGACGCGATCTGCGCCGAGGACGAGGCGATCAACCGCTCCATCGGCGCACACGGCCTCCCGCTGCTCCGCGATATCGCGCGGCGCAAGGGCGGTCCGGTCAACGTGATGACCCACTGCAACGCCGGCGCGCTCGCGACCTGCGGCTGGGGAACGGCGACGGCGCCGCTGTTCCTCGCGCACACCGAAGGCCTGGCGCTGCACGTCTGGGTGAGCGAGACGCGGCCGCGGCTTCAGGGCGCGAGTCTCACCGCATGGGAAATGGACCGGCGCGGCGTTCCGCACACGCTGTTCTCCGATGGGGCCAGTGCGCTGCTGATGCGGCGCGGCGATGTCGACATCGTCCTCGTCGGCGCCGATCGCGTGGCCGCCAACGGCGACGTCTGCAACAAGATCGGCACCTATGGCAAGGCTCTTGCCGCGCGCGACACCGGCGTGCCGTTCTATGTCGCGCTGCCGTCGCCGACGCTCGATCCGAAGCTCCCGTCGGGCGAAGCGATTCCGATCGAGGCGCGCAGCCCGGACGAAGTGCTCGCGATCACCGGCCGCGACGGTCACGGGCAGACGACGACCGTCGCCGTCGCGCCCGAGGGAACGCGCGCGATCAACTATGCGTTCGACGTGACGCCCGCGCGGCTCGTCTCCGGTCTCATCACCGAGCGCGGGATCGTCGCCGCGGACCGGCGCGCGATCGGCACGCTGTTTCCGGAGCGCTTCCGATGAATGCCGCCGCCGACCGCGAAACGGCGCTGCGCGAAGCCGTCGTCGCGACGGCGCGCGCGATGAACGGGCTTGGCATCAATCGCGGCAAGTCCGGCAATGTCAGCGCGCGCTGGCGCAACGGGGATTTCGACGGCTACCTCATTACGCCAACAGGACTGCCCTATGCGGAGACGGGTGCCACGGATGTCGTCGCGATGCCTATGGAGGGTGCGGCCGACGCCGCGCGCGGTACCCGTCTGC
>Ga0315273_10000340_pt1 | contig 47214 bp, 39 predicted proteins | sample YL17G02_0_MG_FD_205753 | JGI IMG/M metagenome (GOLD analysis project Ga0315273, IMG submission 205753) | Sediment microbial communities from Yellowstone Lake, YNP, Wyoming, USA - YL17G02_0 | ecosystem: Environmental > Aquatic > Freshwater > Lake > Sediment | place: USA: Wyoming | collected...
TGTTCTCCAAGCATTTGCCTCAAGTGGACACGCCAAGCATAGCCAGTTGCCTTTGACTGTCTGACTACCTTATAACTCAAATGAAACGCACCCAAATGAATATCGTCTCTACCTGAAGGATATTAGATTACACAGTAGAAACTTCTCAAAATAATTGTACCCTATTGGGCTAACAAGTGAACGCGAATCATTGACAAACCCCTGTCTCAGGCTTAAACTATCTGCATGAACACGAGACCTGACTCCTTGATGCAAATGACCATGGGAATGTCAAGCCGCGCCTGGAAAGCACGTTAGTTCTTCGTACCTTTACGATAACGGGCTGTCCAGTAACGCGGGCGGCCTTTTTGTTTGATACCAACATGCCATTGCGAGGCCGAGCGAAGCGAGCGCCGAAGCAATCTCATGTCACCACCCAAACTTAAATTTACTATTACGTGGAGATTGCTTCGTCGCAAAGAACAAGAGCGCTCCTCGCAACGACATATATCACGGAGTACCCTATGCCCGAAAACATCCTAATCGCAGTAGCCTGGCCATACGCCAATGCTGAAATCCACGTGGGAAACCTGACGGGTTCGCACCTGCCTGGGGACATTGCCGCGCGTTACCATCGCCTGAAGGCCAACAACGTGCTGATGATCACAGGCACGGACTCGCACGGCACGCCTGTGACCATGAGCGCGGACAAACTCGGCAAGCCCGTTGAGGAAGTGTACAAGTTCTACCACGAAGGCTTCATTGACCTGTTCAAGCAGATCGGCATTTCGTACGATCTTTACACGACAACGCACAGCGAAAATCATTTCAAGGTTTCGCAGAGCATCTTTTTGGCGTTGCAGAAAAACGGATTCCTGTTCAAGAAGACAGAACCGCAATGGTTCTCGCCCGGGTTGAACCGCTTCCTGCCCGACCGTTACATCGAAGGGACTTGCTACATCTGCAACACCGAAGGCGCGCGCTCCGATCAATGCGATGCCTGCGGCAATGTGCTCGACCCGACCAAACTGGTCAACCCGCGTTCAAAGATTGAAGGCGATACGTCTTCACCTGAACTGCGCGAAACCGAACATTTCTACATTGACCTCTCAAAACTCGAACCGGATGTTCTGAAATATCTCAAGGATCGTTCCAGTTACATGCGCGAAACGGTATTAGGCGAGTCGCTGAGAAAGATCGAGGCCGAGGGACTCAAACCGCGCGCCATTACCCGCGATCTCGACTGGGGCGTCCCTGTTCCCGTCGAAGGCTGGACGGAAGCGGGCAAGTGCATCTACGTTTGGTTCGAGGCCGTTATCGGTTACCTCTCCGCCCCCATTGAGTGGAGTCAGGTATCGGGGCAGAAAGATGCATGGCGCGAGTGGTGGACGAATCCAAAAGCGAAGCAATTCCACTTCATTGGCAAGGATAATATCTTCTTCCATACTTCGTTGTGGCCCGCCGAGTTGATGGGAGTCGGGAGCGCGTTCATGGAAATCTTTGACCCCACTCCCGGCCCCTCCCCCACAGGGAGAGGGGAGAAACTCACGCTACCATACGATGTGCCCGCCAATCAATTCATGAATCTCGAAGGGAAGAAGATCAGCGGCTCGCGCAACTGGGCTGTCTGGGGACGCGACGCCCTGACCCGTTTCGACCCTGACGCTCTGCGCTATTACCTGACCGTGAACATGCCCGAAGCGAGGGACAGCGATTGGGATTGGGCTGAGTTCGTGGCGCGCAATAACAACGAACTGGTGGCCACGTGGGGCAACCTTGCGAACCGCGTGCTGTCGTTCTGTTATAAGAATTGGGAAGAGCAAGTTCCTTCTGTGGATGTAAACACGCTTCGCGATTCCGACCTGAGCCTGCTCACCATTATCGAAAACGGATTCAACACTGTGGGCGCGGAACTCGAAGCCGTGCGTCTGCGTTCTGCATTGGGCGAAGCGATGAAACTCGCCACCGTGGTCAATCAATATCTCGATGTCAACGCACCATGGTCCGCCATCAAGACTGACAAAGATGGTGCATCCAAAACAGTTTACACCGCGCTCAAAGCCATCGACTCGCTCAAGGTGATGTTCGCCCCCTTCCTGCCGTTCACCTGCGAAAAACTGCACGGATTCTTCGGTTACGAGACCCCGCTCTTCGGCGAGCAATACACCGAGATGGTCAAAGACTCGCTCGGCGAGCATACGGTATTACGTTATCGTGCGCCCGTGCTGAGCGTAGTCGAAGCGCAGTGGAAGCCCAGCGACTTGCAGCCCGGAAAGAAGTTGAATCAGCCGGGTCCGTTGTTCAAGAAGTTGGAGGAAAGCGTGATTGAAGAGGAACGAGCGAGGCTTGGTCAAAGCAATCAGTGACCAATGTTCAATGCTATAATCACTGCAAGGAAACGCTGCAATGAGGTCCAATTTCGAATGGGATGAAAAGAAAGCAAAGAGCAACATCCAAAAGCATGGCGTCACTTTTGAAGAAGCGGCGACTGTTTTACAGGATGAATTGTCGTTAACTATGAATGACATTGCCCATTCAATGAACGAGGAACGTTTTATTGATATCGGACTTTCATCCAACGGGCAGATTTTAGTCGTTACATACACGGAGCGCGGCAATAACATCCGCATAATCAATTGCCGTAAAGCGACGCCAGCGGAGAGAAAAGCCTATGAAACGCAAAATAACTGAACCCATTAAAGATGACGATATGCTTCCCGAATACAACTTTACGGGAAAAAACGTTGTGCGCGGCAAACATGCCAAAGCCTTGCGCGAAGGCTACACCGTAACCATCCATAAAGAGGATGGCACAACAGTGGTACAAAACTATACTTTGCAGAAAAATGCTGTGGTGCTTGACCCTGATGTGTATGCCTATTTCCCAGATTCGGAAAGTGTAAACAACGTATTACGTTCGTTAATTGCGCTTGCCCCCAAAAAGAGCAGACAGGTAGGCGAAGGACGGGCAAAATATGGAAAGGCGTAGTGCTGTTCGCCCCGTTCCTGCCATTCACCTGCAAAAAACTGCACGGCTTCTTCAACTATGAAACTCCGCTCTTCGGCGAGCAGTACACCGAAACGGTGAAAGACTCACTCGGCGAGCATACGGTGTTGCGTTACCGTGATGTAAGTCGGATTGGCAATCCGACCTACTGGAAGCCCAGCGAGTTACAGCCTGGGAAGAAGTTGAATCAGCCAAGTCCGCTGTTCAAGAAGTTGGAGGAGAGCGTGGCAGAAGAAGAACGGGCGAGATTGGTAAAGTAAACGATGTGAGCAAGTCCTCATCAGATAAATTTGCTGGTTGGCTTCAATCAGCAGAAAGGATCAAAGGATCATGGCCTATCGAACCTGGAAACATTATTGCAAAGTCGAAAAAAAGGAACGATCCGATAAAAATGAGATCTGCCCTGATTGCAATGAGCGCGGCAAGTATGCAGGCTGGCGTCACAGTGTAGTCGAGTTCATGTGCATGTATGCAAGCGGAACCAGGCTTGCGCCATATGGTCCACATCGCGCCTTTGCCGACACCTTGTTATTTCCAAGCTTCAGGGCGAAGTGCCCTAAATGCAATGGACGAAAAATAGTCGATGATGGACATGGCAATTACAAAGACTGCGACCTCTGCCCAAGCGGATTGTATATTTTCAACGGCACACCGGAGGAACATGCCGCCATCCGAAAACAAGTCCTGACCGCCTATCCGGGCTTCGGTTCGCCGAAGGAACCGGAAATGGTCATCGCGACCACCGAACCCGCGCCCGAGCCTCCCCCTCCTCCCAATGAACCTGCGCCCCAGCCTCCATCCTCCCCAGTCGCGTCCCCCGGAGCCTTTTTTACGCGTCCGGCAAACAAGTCCCCCGAAGCAGTTCGCGAAATGGCCAAAGGAATTGTGGATGCAATTCAAAAAGCCTTTGAGGACATAAGAAACCCTCAAATCAGCAATCACCGCTCAAAGTACACTTATCTTTTACGTTGGTGGGAGAAACGCGGTGGTACGTTTTATGTCAAAATTGACGGCATCGAGTTGCGCGCAATCTCCCACCCGGAGGTGACGCTGGCGATTTTTTTCATCGAGTCACCGTTTGTCGCGTCGGTCATTGTAGATTGGAATTTGGCAAATTTGAGCGTGAAAACAAAGGATGTCAGAGCTTTCAGGAAAGCCATCCCGTGCCCGGACCATTTCGAAGTGATCGGGGATTCTGCCTACCTGACAATTGACGACAGTTTTACTCAACCGATGTTCGACCAACTTCTCGACGCGCTCGCCAGTTTGGATAAAGCCATCATGTGAGCCTCAAGAATACGTGCAAGGTACATGTTGCTACGCTCGAGAGCTCAGCGAGTTGAAGCCGAGATAGAAGTTGAATCGGCCGGGTCCGCTGTTTAGAAATTGGAGGAGAAGGTAGCAGAAGAGGAAAAAGCAAGGTTAGGTAAATGAATTTGAAATCGGATGATGTTGAAGTGACATCCGATTTTGTTTGTCCTGCAAGGCGTGGCAGAGGAAGACGCGGAGCTTTCGGTCAGTGGTGGGCATGAGGTTATTATACACGTAGGGGCAGGTCTTGTGCCTGCCCAGGTTTCATGTGTACATTACGTTTCATTCGAACAAATTATTTCATGTTATAGAAAAATCACATGTTACAAGGCAATTATCAAAATAAGGCATTTTCAGGTTACGGTGCAACCAAATAAAACAGAGGCGCTCACAGGTTATGGGGCGACCACAAGGGTCGCCCCTACGCATGAATCAAACCTCATGTTTTTTGAAATTTGGGTTTTCTTCATCTTCACCCCAATTGGCAGGGTTCGATTGGATGTAATCCCGAATTCGATTCAAATCTGCTTCATCACGAATGACATGTTCATAATAATTTCTTTGCCACAGACGTTTGTAAAATTGCGGCCAATTTTTATTGTCCACACCAAGGATGTAATCGTGGGTCGTGATTGATTTGAACGCGCCGATGATGTCACCCAATCTGGGCTTCCTATTTTGGACAACAATATTTTGGGCATCTACATTTTCGGTGACAACAATGATTCCATGAAAATGACTGGGCATAACTTGGTAAACGTCCAATTCGATATCAGGGAATCTTTCGAGCAATGCGTTCCATTGTTCATCAATCATTTTCCCCGCTTCGTTCAAGATCATTTCGTAATCCACAATTTCGCCAAACAGACATTCCCGATTTTGCACATCAATCGTGACGTAATATGCTCCCGCTTGAGAATAATCATATTCTTTCAATCGAATTGAACGACGATGATGTTTTTGCGGGTCAAATTTCATCTGTCCAGCCAGGGGTCAATCCAGCCTTTATCATCCCCTTGTGGGACGGCGTTGAGTCGCTGGTAGAGTTCGCGGACGATGGGTTTGCGAAGTGCCACGCCAGTGGTATCTTGCGAGGAGTGGCAGAGGCGGTGCCCTGAGCCTGTCGAAGGGAAGACGCGGAGTTTACGGTTAGTCATAAGGATGAAGGATGAATTGCTGGTCGAATTATACGGCAGAATCGAACCAGAAAGGTGGAAAGTTTAAGTGCTATAATTTCGGAAGAGGTGTCCAATGACTACTTTATCTCTTGAAGACAAACACACAAAAGACTTGATGAAACAAGCGCTTCTTGAGTTATTTGAGGAACGCCGCGACTTGTTTTACGAACTATTTGAAGAATTGTTTGAGGATGTGGGTCTAGCTAACGCTATGCGCGAAGGCGAAAGTAGTGGAGTTGTCAGCGAAAAGGAAGTGATGAAGGCTTTGGGGGCATAACTTGGAACTCGAATTTCGCGACAGTTTTCTCAAAGATGTAAATCACATCAAAGAATCGGCGGTAAAAAAGAAAATCGCCGCGGTGATAACAGAAGCCAAATCAGCTTCATCTTTGTCTGCCATCAGAAATGTAAAAAAGATGGAAGGCAGTGAAAACTACTATCGTGTCCGCATTGGGGATTATAGAATTGGCGTCAAACTTCAGGGCAAGACGCTGATATTTCTTCGTTGCTTACATCGCAAAGATATATACCGTTACTTCCCGTAAACCATTTCCACGACTTTCTCGATTTCCATGTCCCAATCTGGCAGGTTGAGCTTGTCGAAACCTTGGCCTGGGAGGAGCTTCTCTTTGCCCAGCCAGGGGTCAATCCAGCCTTTATCATCCCCTTGTGGGACGGCGTTAAGTCGTTGGTAGAGTTCGCGCATGATGGGCTTGCGAAGCGCCACGCCAATGGTATCCTTGCGAGGAGTGGCAGAGGCGGTGCCCTGAGCCTGTCGAAGGGAAGACGCGAAGTTTGCGGGATTCGGTCATGAGTGAGTTCCCCGAGCGTGAGACATGGTCAGATATACGGCAAAACTCGTGTAAAATCAGCACATGATACATATCATCCGTGACCGCACAACCAAACAACAAATGCAGGAAATGATGGAAATGCTTGAAACTTACGTCAAACTTGCTGTGGATATTGAGCACGGCATTTTGGCTGGCGGCGGTGCCATGGATGCGGACTGTGAATTTGTCCTGCTTGAAGATGGAAGCAAGCAGGAATTTATTTGGGGAGCAGATTGGAATCCAGCCACCCAAGAAGTGACATTTGAGTCGCTCATCAATATTCGCCCGCGACAAAACAATCGTTCGCTGGAACTTCAAGACCCAGACCTTCGGGCGCAGGTTGAAAGAATTACTCGAAATTTGTTGGGGGATGTATGAAGGATTGGACAGCCATTAAAGAACGGTACATGCGCGATGATTTATCTGTTCGCCTGGGCGGGTTGGCCGCGAATCTCAGCCGAATCAAATCATTTGCAGGAAACGAGTCAAATAGAAGCGTGGTTGAGAGTCTGATCGAAGAGAGCAAATACTTCATCGAATGGACAGCCCGCGAAGCAGAAGTCGAAACCGCCGCCCAACTGGTCGAATTGCAACTGGAACTTGTGTGTTGGCAATTCAAGATGCCGCAATCCTGGCCTGACGCAAATCACAGAAAACAAATCGCTGATAAATCAGCACTTTGGTCAAAACAAGTGTTGGCAAGTTCAGGCCTGATCTAAACAATACTCCTTGAGGGGGGTGTGTTTTCCCAAGATGTCAGTTATAAATGCCCTACCTTCCAACTCAACAAGGAGAAACCCATGTCAACTGTAACCGCTGAAATTTTTGTTCATGCTCCCGTCAAAATGGCTTACCGCGCCTTTACCAACTCAACCTCCCTGCGCGAATGGCTGTGTGACGTGGCAACAGTCGAGCCGCATCCGAGCGGCCGCATGTACCTGTGGTGGCACGGGGATTTTTACTCGAGTGGACATTATCTGGTACTGGACGAAAACAAGAAGGTCAAATTTAGCTGGTACTCGAGCATCGATCCCGCCCCGACCGAGGTGACGGTCACCGTTACCGAAAAGGATGGCGGCACCCTCATCCACCTTGACCACGAAGTGCCCGATGATGATGTATGGGCAAAAAAGGTGGATGGCTTTCGAGATAATTGGGTCGAAAGCCTTGAGAATCTCAAGTCCGTGCTTGAAACGGGCATTGACCTGCGTATCGCCAACCGTCCCATGCTGGGCATCGTTCCAGGCGACTTCACCGAGGATCAGGCAAAGGCACTGGGAGTCCCTGTCCGCGAAGGCTTGCGGCTGGATGGCGTGGTGGATGGCATGGGCGCGCAAAAATGCGGCCTGCAAAGGAACGATGTCATTGTTGAATTTGCAGGTCATCCGATCCGAAATGACGCGAGCAGTTTTGCAAATGCAATTTCAGGGAAAAAAGGCGGTGACAAAATAGAAGTCATCTACTATCGCGGCGACGAAAGGAAAACCGTCACCATGGAACTGAGCAGACGTCCCATGCCCGACGTGCCATTTAACGCTGCCGAATTGGCTAAACACGCCCGCGAGATTTACGATTCGGGCCTGGCCGAAGTGAACAAATGCTTCGAGGGTGTCAGCGATGCCGAGGCCATGGCGCACCCCCTGCCAAAGGAATGGAGCGCGTTGGAGATCATCGCTCATCTCATCAATGGAGAACGTTTCAACCAGCTATTTCTGACAGGATTAGTTGATGGCTACGAATCTGTCGCAGATGGGTTTGGGAGCAACGTCAACGCGCAGGTACAGGCGACGGTCAAAGCCAACCCGTCCATTGTGCTGATGTTGGATGAACTTCGTCGCGCCGTGGATGAGACCCTCGCCTACGTGTCTCTCCTCCCCGATGAGTTTGTGGCAAACAAAGGCAGTTTCTACCGCTTCGGATCTGGCTTGCTCCAACCGAATTTCCACCTGACGGCACATGTCCAGCAGATAAAGGATACGATCTCTGCCGCGAAAGGTTGATGGATTTCTCCAGGTGACGGGCAATTGGTCTCCATCTATAATGAGGTTTTCTCTTGAACCGCGAAGAACGCGAAATTCGCAAAGGGTTTAATAAGGTTTTCTTGGCGGCCTTCGCGGTAAATTTGCGGAAACTTGTGGGGTAACCCCGCGTTTTTATTCCTTTCGCGCGAGTAAACCACCTCGCATAATCAAGAGATCATAAGACTAACTTTCGTCACTTGCCAAAAAAATGAATTTCCTGTATGCCCTCATGATGTAGTAAAATTCCCCTGTAAAACAATTTCATCGATATCGGAGTGGGAACATGAATGCAAAACGTGACACAGACACCGGCCTCCCTTCACACGCGCGAGTCGTCATCATCGGCGGAGGCGTGATTGGTTGCAGTACTGCCTATCACCTCGCAAAACTTGGGTGGAAAGATGTCGTCATCCTCGAGCGCAAACAACTAACTTCTGGAACCACATGGCATGCCGCGGGCCTGGTCGTGTGCGGCGGCTTCGCCACAGAGACCATGCTGACCATGGCGCATTACACCCGCGAGTTGTATAAAAACCTGGAGAAAGAAACGGGCGTCTCCACCGGCTTCAAACCCGTGGGCTACATTCAAGCCGCCAGTTCCGCGTCACGGCTGAGAGTGTTGCGCAAGAACGCCAGTTTTGCGCGTTCGTTTGGGATCAAAGTCGAGGAAATTTCGCCATCCCAATTCAAGGATCTCTGGCCGCTGGCAGACTCAAGCAGTGTTGTTGCTGGATTCTATTTCCCCGAAGACGGACGCGCCAATCCCGTGGACGCGACCATGTCACTGGCAAAGGGTGCGCGTGATAATGGCGTCCGCATCTTCGAGGACTGTGAAGTTGTTTCCATTAAAAAGAAAAATGGCCGCGCCGTGGGCGTGACCACCAAACGCGGCGAAGAGATTTCCGCCGAATACGTTGTAAATTGTGCGGGCATGTGGGGACGCAAAATTGGCGCGATGGCAGGCGTGGATATTCCACTGCAAGCCACCGAACATTATTACCTGATCACCGAACCGATCAAGGGTGTCACCGCAGACTTGCCCATTCTGGAAGATGTTGACACTTATTCATACTTCCGCGAGGAGGTTGGCGGATTGATGCTCGGCATCTTCGAACCGGTTGCCGTACCGTGGGGCATGAAAGGCATTCCCGAAGAATTTGCATTCAGCGAGATCCAACCCGATTGGGATCGGATGATGCCCTATATCGAAGCCGCCATGCAACGTGTGCCTGTTTTGAAAACAGCGGGTGTGAAGAAACTCTTTTGCGGTCCCGAAAGTTTCACGCCCGATATGTCCCTGGTGATGGGCGAAGCACCTGAATTGAAAAACTTCTATGTAGCCGCAGGTTTAAACTCGCTCGGTATACTGTTGGGCGGCGGAGTCGGCCAGGTGTTGGCACAATGGATCGTGGATGGGATTCCACCTATTGACGTGGGCGAAGTCAACATAGACCGCATGTTGCCATATCAAAATAACCCAAGATACTTGCAGGATCGCGTCGTCGAAATTCTAGGCTTGATGTACAAGGAAACCTTCCCGAACACCCAATTGGAAACCGCGCGGGATGTACGTAAATCTATTTTGCATGAACAGCTGGAAAAGGCTGGCGCGTTCTTTGGTGCATCGGCGGGATGGGAATACGCAGACTGGTTCGCGCCAGCAGGCAAGGAAGCAAAGGTTGAGAAATACAGTTGGGATAGGCAGAACTGGTTTGAGTACAACGAAGCCGAACACAAAGCCTGCCGCGAGAATGTGATCCTGATGGATGTCTCGATGATGTCCAAGTTCCTCGTGCAGGGATGCGACGCGCAGAAAATGTTGGATCGAATTTCAACCAACAATATTTCCGTCCCGATTGGGAAGATCGTTTACACTGATTGGTTGAACGAGCGCGGCGGTGCCGAAGCAGACCTCACCATCACGCGACTCGCGAACGAATCATTCATGGTCATTTGCTCAGACCTTGCTCACCGTCATGTTGAAACGTGGATGAAGCGTCACATCGAATCCGATGAACAGGTCTTTATCGTGGATATGACTTCGGCCTATGCGATGATCAACATTCAGGGACCGAAATCACGCGAACTGCTCAGCCGCGTTACGCACGCGGACTTGTCGAACGAAGCCTTCCCGTACATGTCCATGCAGGAGATAGATGTGCATTACGCGCGGGCATTGGTATTCCGCGTCACCTATCAGGGTGAACTTGGCTACGAATTATACATCCCCACCGAATTCGCGACGCTGGTCTTCGACGTACTGATGGAGAAAGGTCAAGACCTGGGCGTGAGACTCGCTGGGATGCAAACGCTCAACACACTCCGCATTGAAAAAGGTTACCGAGATTATGACCATGATATTGATTGCACCGATACACCTCTCGAAGCAGGCTTGAGCTTTATCGTGGACTTCAACAAGCCCAATGGTTTCATCGGAAAGGAAGCATTGCTCAAACAAAAAGCGGCTGGCCCGCTCAAAAAACGTTTCGTGCAATTTTTACTGGATGATCCCGAACCCCTGCTCTACTTTGGCGAGATGATCTATCGCAATGGAAAGACGGTTGGTTATGTCCGTTCGGGCGCGTATGGATTCACGTTGGGCGGCGCGGTCGCCTTATCCATCATTGAAGATGACGAACCGATCAACGAAGAATATATCAAGAACAGCAAATTTGAGATCGAAGTCAATAACGTGCTGTACTCCGCAAAAGCATCCCTGCGGCCAATGTACGATCCCAAAAACGAAAGAGTGAAGATGTAACTGTTATGCTTATAATGGGATCATTCTTGGTGAATGCCCACAGCCGCAGGTCGCGTGAATTTCTGTAAACGGCGAGCAGGTCGCGGGTCAAGAATGAAGCGGGTTTACATCGAAAAACCCATCTTCCAAAAAAGAGACGAAAGTCACGTGGCATTAAAGAATAAAATATGTCATAATTTCAATGTAAGCCAAAATTCCTAAGCTATCCGTGGAGGAGAGATGTACAAATCAAAAGTTGCAACGCTTGTTTTTGTTACTGTCTTGCTCGTAACCAGTTTGTTTGGCTGTCAACAGGTCACTCAACCCAGCGCATCAAACCAAAACATCACAATAGTTATCCCCGAAGATCCGCCTTCATTCAATCCAATCATCGCTGATACTGGCTATGATGCTCTTGTTATGGAGTTGGTATTGCTTGGGTTAAGTGATGTTGATCCGGATGGCAATGTCTTCCCGGAACTTGCCGCTGAGCTTCCCACTGTTGAAAATGGTGGAGTTCTTTATGATGAAGATGCCGGCACAATGAGTGTTACATGGAAGATGCGTCAGGACGTTCAATGGGCGGATGGAAAGCCTGTCACCGCAGACGATGTGATTTTCACCTACGATGCGATCATCAATCCCGAAACGGGCGGCTGGATCCCAGGCATTGACTACGTTGACAGCATTGAAAAAGTGGATGATCACTCGTTTACCATTAACTACAATGCGATCTACCCCGGCTATTTGACCCAGTTTGGAGGCGAACAGGTTGTGATCTGGCCCGCGCACTATTGCGACGCCACTCAAGGATTCTCAGCCTGGGAATGTGCCCGCAAGCCATTAAGCAACGGACCGTTCGTGCTGTCTGAATGGGTCAATGGCGACCATATGACCTTTGTTCGCAATGAAAAATACTTTGAAAAAGGCAAACCGGAAATTGACACGATCACCGTCCGCATTATTCCGGATCAATCAGTGCGCAAGACGATGCTCATCAACGGCGACGCCGACCTCGATATGTGGACAACGGAACAGGTAATCGACGATCTGAAAAACGAGCCAAACGTGGAAGTGAACCCCAGCCCGAACAACCGCTGGGTGATGCGTATCTTTTTCAACCTGGCAGCCAAAGGCACAACCGATCCGATTGCTGCCCCACACCCCATTTTGTCAGATTTACGCGTACGGCAGGCTATCCGCGCCACGATTGATGTGGATACCATTTCCAAGGAATTCTTCCTCGGGTATGCAAAGCCAGCATGGACGGAATTCTTCCGCCCGCCATACGTTTGCGATATTCCGCGCCCGAAATTCGACCCGACCGCCGCCGCCGCATTGCTTGACGAAGCTGGCTGGAAGGACACGGACGGCGATGGCGTCCGCGAATGTCATGGCTGTCAAACTGCGGAGGAAGGTTATGTGATGGAGATGGAGTTCATCACCTATTCGGAATACGGCGAACCGCTTGAATTGACACAACAATTCATCGCTGAACAACTTGGCAAGCTGGGCATAAAACTCAATTTGACAATTGTGGAAGGCAGTGTCCTGTGGGCCGCATCAACGGACGGCGGAATTGAACAAAGTGGCAATTTCGACATGGATATTTGGGACGATGGCTATGGCGGCGTTGACCCAACCGACTACATATGGAGTTACTATTCCACAGACGCCGCCGTTCCGGATGCTGGTTACAATTATGGAAGATGGTCCAACGAGCAATTCGATACGCTCCTAGGCGGCGTCTATACATTGGATGAGCAGCAGCGTAAAAAGGATTTTTGCGAGATGGCATCCATCCTGGAGGCAGAATTACCCGAATTAATGCTCTTCACAGCCATCAATGCCGACGCGCATTCAACCCGCCTGCAAAACGTCCAGTCAACGACGAACGATCTCGTCACCTGGAATGCCGCAAATTGGACATTGAAATAAATACTATGCACCGTCCCGAAGATTTGAGCAAACGAACGTGTTTGACCAAGAAACCTCACCTGCATTCCCTGGCACTGCCCGCCAGGGTAAGTGTGCGTGTGATTTGCTTTGCAAATCATGCAAGTGTCGGGACGTTTCTTGTAAAGTGAGTGAAATAATTTGGCTACATACATCGCCCGGCGCTTGATCCAGACAGTAGGATTGCTTTTTCTGCTCAGCATCCTGCTTTTCGCACTCGTCAATCTTGCGCCGGGCGGACCTCTGGCAGGTCAGGGACAGAGCCGTCACATCGATCCGAAAAAAATCGAATTGCTCAAACGTCAGTTTGGGTTGGATAAGCCTCTGCCCACCCAATACCTCATCTGGCTGGTTGGCAATGATTGGATGCAGGTCGACGCGAACGAAGATGGGACAGTGGATGGCTACGGCACGCGCCAGGGAATCCTGCGCGGCGATTTTGGATTTTCGTTTCGCACGCGTCAACCGGTATTGACCGAGATCGGTCAGCGCCTGCCAAATACAATTTACCTGATGTCAATTACCATGCTGCTTGCAGTGCTGATCGCCATCCCTATTGGGATCATCTCTGCCATCCGCCAGTATTCCCCATTTGATATCACCGTCACAACTTTTTCATTTGCCGGGCAGGCAATCCCGGAATTCTGGCTGGGACTGCTCCTGATCCTCATCTTCTATGCCTGGCTTAAAAACCCGTTTACAGGTGAACCATTATTACCACCTGGCGGCATGACCTCGATCAACAGCACAGGTTTTGATATCAAAGATCGTATCGTCCACCTCATCCTGCCTGTGGCAACAGGCGCGCTGGGCTGGATTGCATGGTATTCGCGCTTTCTGCGGTCAAGCATGCTCGAGGTGATCCATCAGGATTACATTCGTACAGCGCGCGCCAAAGGCCTTCCGAATTGGTTAGTGTTATATAAGCACGCCCTGAGAAACGCGCTTATTCCCCTTATTACTTTGCTGGCGCTGGACTTGCCCTATATTTTTGGCGGCGCAATATTTGTTGAAATCCTATTCTCCTGGCCGGGCATGGGCAGGCTGTACTATCAGGCCGCGCTTCAGCGGGATTATCCCATACTGATGGCAGTCTTGATCATCGGCGCAAGTTTTATCATTTTATCCAACCTGCTGGCTGACATTGTTTACGCCTACCTCGATCCACGCATCCGTTTTGAGTAGCCAATGAGTCAAAAAACAGCCGACCATCCATCCACGAGTGAGTTCAAGCCGCCAACCATCACCGCCCAAACAGCAAGCCTGGGGGCCGGCGTTTGGAAACGATTCCGCAAACATCCAGGCGCGATCTTCGGATTCATTGTGCTGCTCCTGTTGGTAATTCTCGTCGTGTTTGCACCACTTTCACCCTATGACCCGGAAGCGTCCAAAATATCCGAGCGTTATCAGGCGCCTTCATTAAGTCATCCCATGGGCACGGATGCGTTGGGGCGCGATTTATTCACCCGCGTTCTTTATGGCGGACGCATCTCATTGATGGTTGGTTTGCTCGTCGTGGTGATATCAATAACGCTAGGCGTTCCGGTCGGCGCGCTCGCCGGTTATTACGGAGGCAGGCTGGATGCCATCCTGATGCGTGTTACAGACACCTTCCTCTCCCTGCCATCGTTCCTTGTCCTCATCCTGCTCAGCGCCATCCTGCGGGAAGTGGAGGCTCCGCTGTTTGAGCGCAACAACGTTGTGACGATTGGAGTTGTCATCGGCATCCTGGCATGGACGACTTTTGCAAGATTGGTGCGTGCAACCTTCCTCACGATTCGCGAACTGGACTTTGTATCTGCCTCACGCGCCCTGGGCGGATCAAACCTTCGGATCATCATCAGGCACATCCTGCCCAACTCCATTGGCCCGATTATCGTCGAGGCTACACTGGAATTTGGATATGCGATCATTGAAGAATCCGGCTTGAGCTTTCTAGGTTTTGGCATTCAACCGCCCACACCCTCGTGGGGAAATCTGTTGAGCAATGCCCAGGAACACTTCACGAAATATCCCTGGCTGGCAATCTTCCCCGGCTTGATGATCTTCCTTAGCATCATCTCCGTTAACTACATCGGCGATGGATTGCGCGATGCGTTTGATCCATATAAGGTGCTTGAGAAGGTTGGCGAGGTTTAATGTGAATGTCATTGCGAGTCTTCGAGAAGCAATCCCCAAACGACAGGAGACTGCTTCGTTCCTCGCAGTGACACATCTTTTGAACGAAGGAGAACAATATGAACGGTAACCGACCAGCGCTCGAACCACTCCGTTCTGCATATCGGCTCCAGTACCTCACCGATGAGCAGTTGGATCAACTCCAGGAAGCCACGCTGGATATTCTCGAAAATATCGGCGTGAAATTTCCATCGGAGAAAGCACTGAAAGTGTTCGCCGAGCACGGCGCGCAAGTTGACCGTGGCACGCAGATCGTCAAGCTAAAGCGCGATATGGTCTTCAACGCGATGAAAACCGTGCCGCGTTATTTTGTCATGGGCGCACGCGTCCCGGAATATGACCTGAACCTGGAAGATGGAACAACTTACTTCACAACAGATGGATGCGGTGTTGAATTCGTTGATCTTGATACCGGTCAACCCCGCGCCTCCAGCAAAGCAGATGTTGCCATGATGGCGCGCGTCGCGGACTACCTGCCTTCCATCGGATTCTGTTGGCCGATGGTCAGCGCGCAGGATTGCGGACGCACCTCGCCTCTCCACGAATTGGATGCCTGCTGGAATAATACGGTCAAGCACGTCCAATCCGAAACCATCATGGGTGGACGTGAAGCGAAATACGCGGTTGAATTAGCAACCATTGTCGCGGGAACGAAAGAAGAATTACGCAAGCGGCCTTCGCTATCAGCGCTCATTTGCACGGTGTCACCATTGATGCAGGATCAACCCGGCATTGAAGCCGCAATGGCCTTTGCGGAAGCAGGCATCCCCGTCGGCTTTTTGGCTATGCCCACACTTGGCACAACCGCCCCGTCAACACAAGCCGGCGCGCTTGCCATGGGCGATGCTGAGATCATCAGCGCTACAGTCCTTATGCAACTGATGTTTCCCGGTTGCCCCGTCTATCATTCCATGATGCAAGCTTGGGCAGACATGCGCACTGGCGGCTACGTCAGTTATCCACGCGATGCGCGCGGTCGCTATGGCGTTGTGGATATGGCACATCACTGGGGCATTCCCTCGCTGGGCGCCTGCTATGGGACAGATTCCGTCAGACCCGGAACATGGCAATCTGCTGCCGAGCCTGCGCTTGATCCTTTCCTGGCTGGCCTCGTCAGCCCGGAGATTGTCACCGGCATGGGATTGGCGCGCACATATACGCGTCTCTTCCCTGAACAAATCATTCTCGATGACGATCTCTACCAGCGCGCACGCGCCTACCTGCAGCGCATGGATGTAAACGACGAAACGCTTGCGATGGAATCGATCCGCAACGTTGGACCGGGTGGACACTTCCTCGGGCAGAAACACACCCGTGATCACATGCGTACCTCCCTCGTGCGCGGTGTAACCCATGAACTGGACGCGCAAAGTAAATACCGCGATCCGCACGAAGTCGCGCGCGAACGCGTGCGCTGGATCATCGAAAACCATAAACCTGAGCCGCTTGAAGCAAAACAACAAGCCGAAGTTACCCGCATCCTTGCTGCAGCTGATAAAGAGTTGGCGTAAGGCGGATTGCCAATCCGCCCTACAAAATGAGATACTATGTTTTCAGAAACTCCCCTGCTCCAACCCATTCGCCCCGCCCGTCACTTTCACGTGATCGACGAGGAGCAGATCAACCAACTTGCTGACGGCACACTCGAAATCCTTGCCGAGACAGGTGTGCATTGTCCATCAGAGAAATGCCTGCGGATTTATGCCGACCACGGCGCACAAGTGGATTTTGACAAGCAGATCGTCCGCATTGCCCCGGACCTCGTAACTGCTTCCCTTTCGACAGCGCCGCGCTACTACAAAATGGGCGCACGTTCCCCAGCCCACGACATCAACCTCGATGGTTCAGGTTTGTATTGCGCCACAGACGGATGCGGTATTGAGACCATAGACTTCAACACGCGTCAACGCCGTCCATCCTGCAAAGATGACATTGCGAAGATGGCACGCATCGCAGATTACCTGACGTCCATCGGATTCTACTGGCCCATCGTCAGCGCATCGGATCATCCCAGTACTTCGCCATTACACGAGTTGGATGCTTCATTCAACAATACGGTCAAGCATATACAATCTGAAACAGTGATGGGTGAAAAACTGGGGCGTTATGCAATCGAAATGGCGCGCATCATTGCAAAAAACGATGAGACTATGAGAACGCGTCCGCCGCTTTCTTTATTGGTCTGCTGTATCGCTCCACTTGCACAGGATAAAGAAGGCATGGAATCCGCTTTGATGTTTGCCAAGGCAGGCCTGCCTGTTGGCTTTATGTCCATGGCAAATGTCTCTTCAACCGGCCCCGCCACGTTGGCCGGGACAGTTGTCGCGGGAGATGTGGAGATCGTCTCCGCGCTCGTCTTGATTCAAATGGCCCATCCCGGCGCGCCGGTCTTCCATTCATTTATGCCGGGCATCATGCACCCGCGCACAGGCGCTTATCAGGGCACTGCATGGGAAGGGACTTTGCTCTACCCGATCGGCGTAGAGATGGCGCATCATTGGGGTGTGCCGACTTTAGCCGGGATATTTGGTACAGATGGACAATTCCCCGGTTGGCAAACTGCCAACGATGCCGCGTCTTCCTTGATGTTGTGCGCGCTCGCAGGCGCTGAGACAGGTTCGGGATTGGGATTGGTTGAATCCTGCAAGTTACTTTATCCCGAAGAAATCATCCTCGATAGCGACATCTATCATCGCATCCGCATGGAAGCGGCAGGACTCGACACCAGCCGCGAGGCGCTCGCGCTGGATGTGATCAAAGCAGTCGGGCCGCGCAGTCACTACCTCAAGCATCGTCATACGCGCGAAAACATCCGGCGCAGGGTATTCTCGGACTTGGCAAACCAGCCCAGCCCGTCGGGAGGGATGCGTGACCCCATCGAGGTCGCGCGTGAAAAGGCGGATTGGATCCTGAATAATCATCATCCCGAACCATTGGAAACAAATCAGCAAACAGAACTAATTCGCATCCTGGCGGGGGCAGACCGGGACGCCCAGGCGGGAGGCAGAGAATGAACGATGTCCTCTTCCTTCAGGAGCGGGTTTTGATTTTCTCGAATAAGTAAACACTCCTGGCGCAAGAGATTTGGCGGAACAAATTAAACCGCCGTTTCCCCTAAACTCCCTGACAACCATAAGTGAGTTATGAGAGGTTTAACCCTGTCGGTGTTATCGAAGTCCGAAGTCTTCGCGGAGCACCCTGCGGGCCTGACTTCAATACAAAATCTCACCCTACTTCCAACGTCAGACTTACCCCCTTTCGGGGGCCTTCGGCAGAGTGCTTCGCGAAGACGTTGGACCCAAAACCAGGAAATCTAATTATGGAAACAAACCTGAGAGTTCTATCAGACAACGAAATCGCACAAGTCCATGAACGAACGCTATCCATTCTCGCTGCCACAGGCGTACGCGTGGACACAGCGCAGGGCCGCAATATCCTCAAAAAGGCCGGAGCGGATGTAGACAGCAACACGCATGTTGTGCGCTTTCCGCGTGACATGATCGAAGAAAGTCTGCAACACGCACCGCGTCAATTCACTTTAGGCGGCAGACGTCCAAACTGGCAGTTTCCGCTGAACACAAATCAGTGCTCGCTTGTGGCAGATGGGGGCGCATCTTATATACTGGATGATATGACAGGCGAGCGCCGCAACGCCACCTGCCAGGATTGGCTGGATGCCACGCGCGTGATCGATGCCATAGATGACGTCGGCGTCTACTGGGCAATGGTTGATCCGGGTTTTGCCCAGGAATCAATAGGAGATTTTGTAGGCTACTTTCGGCAGATGGTCCGCAACTTCTCGAAGCATTTGCAGGATAACACTCACACCGTGGAACAATCGCGCTGGATGCTTGAAGTATTGGGGACAGTCTTTGGCGGAAAAGAAAACGTCCGCAAAATAAAACCGTTTTCCTTCCTGATCACACCCGTCTCGCCGATGGTCATCGAAGCCGAACATACAGATGCCTATCTTGAAACCATCGGCTGGGGCATCCCGGTGGCGATCATGCCCATGCCCATGTTTGGAGGCACTTCTCCTGCCAGCCTGATCTCCACCATTCTGCTTGCCAACTGCGAAACGCTGGCCATGTTGTGCCTGGCGCAAGCCGCCTCGCCGGGCACGCCGGTCATCTACGCCCCATGTCCTGCGATCATGGATCCATACACCGGCCGCTTTACCGGCAGTGAAGTGGAACACGGCTTGCTGGGTGCGGCAGTAACCGAGATGGCACATTCGTATGGCCTGCCCGTTGAGGCCTCCGCTGGAAGCACGGGACATTATGTGCCGGGCGTGCGAGCAAGCTACGAACGAGCATTGAACTGGGCCATGGTTACGCTCTCCTGGCCAGACCTGTTGGTTGGCCCCGGTCAATTGGGCGGTTCCATGTTCCTCAACCTTGAGCAGTTGTTGATCGATGTGGAGGTGTTCCGCCGTTCTTCGCGTCTTTCGTGGGGCATCAACACACGCGTCAAGGAATGGCTCGAGGTTGACCTGGCCGCAGTTGGGCATGGAGGCAATTTCCTGAGCCGTCGCTCCACGCTTGACGCATTACGGAACGGCGAGGTGTACATGACCGACTACGATGCAAGCGATTCCTACGAGACCTGGTCAGCGCCCGGCAAACCGACTTTTATCGATGAGCTAAAAGATAAGGTGCATGAAATTCTAAAGACCCATGAGCCTCTCGCTTTCGATGAAGAGACCGAGCGCGAACTTGAAAAGATGGAGCAACGCGCCCGCGAGGGAGTCAAGATCGTACAATCAAAAGGATAACCCTATGCGTTTTCATAGCCAGCTTCTAACTGATTCAGAAAAAGAACAAATCCATAATGAAACACTCCGAATTCTGGGTGAGACGGGCGTTCGTTTCCATAGCGAAAAGGCTTTGAAGTTGTTGGAGGCGAACGGCGCGCGCGTGGACTGGGACAAACACATCGCGCACATTCCACCTGAATTGGTGGAGCAAGCGTTGAAGACGGCGCCCAAATCCTTTACCTTGGGCGCGCGCAACCCGCAATATGATTATCCACTGCCGTCGCCTGTCTCACGCTATGCACTGGATGGTACTGCCGCCTTCGCCCAGGATTTTCAAACAGGCGAACACCGTTACGGCACAGCCAAAGACAATGAAAATGGAATACGCATCTTTCAAGCCATGGATATGGGCGTGATGAACTGGGCACCTGTTTCTGCTGAAGATAAACCTGCCCACTCGCGTCCGTTGCATGAATGGTTCAGCTTGATGAAGTTCTCCTCGAAGCACGCTAACCACGAACTCCACACAGTCAGGCAGGCTTCCTATCTGGCAGAAGCCCTTGTCACTTTGATGGGCAGTGAACATGAAGTACGAACACGGCACGCGTACTCGTTGATCTATTGTCCCATTTCGCCTCTTACACACGATGGCCCCATGATGGATGCATATTTCGAAATGGGAAGTCTCGATCTTCCCATCATGGTCCTGCCCATGCCAGTCCCCGGTATGACCGGACCGGCCAGCCTGTTTAGCAATATTTGCATCGCAAACGCAGAAGGACTATCTTCGATCACCGCGTACCAGATGGCACACCCCGGATGCCCAATGATATACAGCAGCGCCACCGCCACAATGGACATGCGCAGCGGCGCGTATCTGGGAGGCACACCGGAAATGGGATTAATGTCCGCCGCGCTGGTTGAAATGGGACGCTTCTACGATCTTCCCGCCACCTCAGCTGGTTGCACAGCCGACGCGCACCAGCCCGGCGCAGATGCCGTGCTCGAAAAAGTCATCACATCTATTTCCTCGGTTTTAGTGGGATCAGACATCATCGTTGGATTCGGCGAGATCGAGAGCGACCAATTGCTCGTCCTCGAACAGATCGTGGTGGATAACGAAATCGCGCATTTCTGTGAACGCGTTTTTCAGGGTGTGGATTCCGATCCCGAAAAAATCCTCACGAACGACATCCTTGAAGTTGGTCCGGGCGGAAATTTCCTGGCGCGCAAATCCACGCGCAAACAGGCACGCAGCGGTGAATTCCATCTCGCCAGCCTGCTCGACCGTCACACACTCGATCAATGGCTTCAACTTGGCAAGCCATCCATGTACTCGAACGCTCGTAAAAAGGTGGAGGAAATTCTTGCAGGACCAGTGCAGGACCCACTGCCCGAAGACATTTCGCAAAAACTGGAAGAGTTGCTGGCAAAAGCTGACCGGGAACTCGGATAGTTTATTACTCCTGGACTTCCCTTGTGCTGATTTATAGCATCCGCCAGATTTCAAGGGAGTCCAGGCTGTTGGGGTTAGGGCAGGTACACCTTTTCCACGTAGGGTGACGTCATCGCCTGGAGCAGTGCGCTAATCCCAACATCGAACCGCACTTCGGCCCCAACTTCCAGGCTTTGCCCCTGGGCATCCAGAATCAGATGATCGCTGCTTGCTCCCAAAACGTTTACATCCATCCTGGGCTTGATCGCCGATGCGTCAATGTCCTGCCTCCCAATGGCGAGGATTGCCCTGCGCATGTTTCCTTTATCCTCAAATACGGGAATTTGCCCGAACGCATCCTGGGCGATTTCGCCGCAAGGCTTTGATGGTTTTTCCTTGAGCTCGATCACCTCAGCAACCAGCGTGAACGCATCCGTATATAGGCCGGGAATTGGCTCGCGGGTTAGCGTCTCGCAACCCAGCAGCATCGCCTCACCAATGCGCAAGTGATTGACAAGGCCAACATCCGGTGTTGATACGAACCATTGGTAATTTGCCGAATTTCCTCCGGAGACAACTTCGAACCTAATGCCATGCTTGCGTTGAAGGTCGCCGGCAATTGCAGACAACTCCCGCATGTTCGTCTCGGTTGGTTTGACTCCCCCGAAACAGGCCAGGTTTGTTCCGACCCCGGCCAGTTTGACACCTGGCATATCAATCGTCTCTTTTATTACTGTCTCAACATCGGATGGTAGTATGCCCTCTCGTCGATCACCCAACTCGATCATCAGAATGACTCGATGAATTTTGTTGCGTTTGACCGCCTGGTCGGCGAGAAGTTGGATAACGGAAATCTCAGTATTGAGGCTCACATCCGCAAACTCAACCACTCGCTCGACCTCGCTGGGCATGGGGGAACGTATAAGCATGAATTGCGCATCCAGCCCGCTCTCCCGCATTTTTTGTATGTTGGCGATACGCGAATCACCAAAGGAGCGGATCCCGCTATTAAACAGAGCCTCCGCAACCCTGATGGATCCACAAACGGCTTTTGTGATGGCGGTGATATGGATTCCTTTGGAACCATATAGCGCCGCCAGCTTCTGGGCATTATGGATCAATTTGTCAAGTTTTATCTCTAACCGGGGTGCTGTCATCTCAATCATGGCATTCAAAAGAGTCTCCTGATGGCAATCTGAATGATCTCGTCTGCAGGGATGTACATAGTTTACCAAATCAGAACAAAACTTCAAAAATAAACCACCTTTATTTATGCAAAAAGCAGTAGAATATATCATCCAAGAAAATAAAGGAGAGTCTGATGCGAAAGCAATTACAAGAGCAGATTGAACGGCTCAAGAAGGCAGGCGCGACGTATGTGGATGCGCGCTGGTATCCTGTTGAGGAAGCCAACTATCTGATGATGTGGAATGGAAACTTGAAGAATGCCACGTCGGCACGCGAGAGTGGTGTCGGCATCCGCGTGCTATACAAGGGTGCTTGGGGTTTCTCGGCATCTTCAGATATCGGCAATGTCAGCGCGCTGTTTGATAAAGCGTTTGATAATGCCCGTATTGCGGCGGAGCGGGTGACATTTCCCGTCCGGCTAGCAGAGAAGGAGGCCATCCAGGCTTCATTCAACAGCCCGAACCGCGTTGACCCATTTTCCATCCCGCTTGCAGATAAAATCTCGTTCCTGAAGGAACTGGACGAAAAGTTGAACAAGCCGGGTGTTACTCAACGGGTCGGCGAGTTGATGTTCATGCGCAAGCAAATCGTCTACATCGACTCGGAGGGCAGTGAAATCGAGAAAAATATCATCGAAGTCTTTCCCAAAATCGAAGTGATGGGTATGGACGCACAGGGAGAAAGTCACTCACGCAAGTATAGCCCCGCGCGTTTGGGCGATACACGCGGTTGGGAAACGCTCAATATGCAAATGTTCAGCGAGAACGCTGAGCGTATCGTCAAGGAGATGAACGAAGTGCTGGCGGCGGAAGAATGCCCAAAGGAAGATCGCTCCGTCATTTTGCTGCCCGGTATTATGTACCTGCAAACGCACGAGACCATCGGTCACGCCCTCGAGCTGGATCGCATTCTCGGATACGAACTGGCCTATGCTGGCGGCTCGTTCGTCACGCTCAACGATTTTGGCAATTTGCGTTATGGCTCAGCCAAATTGACCGCCCGCGCCGATGCGACCCTTCCCAACAGCCCCGGCAGTTTCGGCTACGACGATGACGGTGTCCCCGCGCAGAACAACCTGCTGATCGACAAGGGACTGCTCGTCGGCGCCATCACCGGCCGTCAGATGGTGGAGGAAGCCAACGCCCGCGCACGCAAACAAATTTTCAGCGGCAGCGGAGGCACCAACCGCGCGACAGCTTTCTACCGCGTCCCGATCGAGCGCATGACCAATATCAACATTGATCCGGGTAACGATGGTTCGCTGGATGACATCGTCAAGAACACCGGGAAGGGCATCATCCTCGACGGCGATAAAAGCTGGTCAATTGGTTCGAACCGCGAGCAATTCCACTTTGCCACCGATATCGGCTGGCTGGTGGAAGATGGCAAGGTCACGCGCGTGGTGAAGAACTCCACCTACAAAGGCGAGACCATCAAATTCTATAATTCGCTTTCCGCTGTGGGCGACAAGTCCACCTGGGAAGTACACTACGTGGATAACTGCGGCAAGGGTCAACCCAACCAGGCCATGCAATTGGGACATGGCATTCCAGTTTGCCGCTTCGACAATGTGAGAATAGGAGAGTAGCCGTGAAGGATCGAATCTTACAAACCCTGCGCGACCTGCGCGCCTATGCCCTTTCAAAAAACGTGGAAGCTGTGTTCTTCTATCACGAGGAAGATAGCTACCTGATGCGCTTTGCCAACTCGGCCATTTCATTAAATACCAACGAACATCTGATCCGGCTGGAGATCACAACCTATGAGGACAGAAAACGCGCCAGCTACGAACTGATCACTGATCTGGAAAAACTGGAAGAGATGAAGCAGGGAGTGGATATCGCTGCTGAGATGGTAAAGCACGCCCAGCCTTTGAATTACCAGCCCACGGTTCCTACCTACGCTGAATCTTTTATAGACGAAAGCGGTTATGACGCCACGCTGGCAACAATCAGCAACGAAGAGCGCCTGGCGTATTTCAACAAAGCGGTGGAAGGTCTGGAGACTAACGATATCAAACTGTCGGGGATATTCTCCTGCGGCGCAAATACGACCGCACAGATCAACACGCGTTCCGAACATGCGCAGTATTTCAAAACATCCGATGCGCAGATCAGCAATGTCCTTTCTCATATCACGCTCAAATGGGAAGTGATCGCCGAACAGTCCGCACAGAAAAAATCGGAATTGAACCCATCCACTCTGCGGCGCGATCTGGCCTTCCTGCTGGAGCGTTACCAGCACGACACGCCGCAACAGATCCCACTCGGAAAATATGACATCGTCTTCGGCCCTGCCGCGACCGGTGATCTATTGAGCATAATGAACTGGATTGGTTTCAGCGGCGGTTCGATGAAACGCGGCTTTTCCTTCATTAGCGAGGAACAAGTTGGCAAAAAAATCTTCTCGGACAAATTCAATCTGACCGACGACACCACACGTCTGGAGACCTTCCCATTCAAACGCGACATGATGGGCATGCAGCGCGGGAAATTCCCCATTTTTGAAAACGGCGTGTTCAAATCCTTCACCTGGTTCCAGGATGATGCCGACGAGTTCGGCGCACAAGCCACCGGTCACTCGGTGATGCACAAGAGTCTCGTGCTAAGCAGCGGCGATAAGAATGTAAGCACACTTGAAGAACTGGTCAAGCTGCCGCGCGAGAACGACATCCTTTACATCCCCTTCCTGCACTACATGAACATCGTCAACCCCTCCAAGGGATTGATTACTGCCAGTTCGCGCTTTGGCGCGTTATTGCTTAAGAAGGATGGTTCGGTGGTCGTGCCCTACAATGTACGCGTCACCCAAAGCCTGCTTGACATCTTCGGCGACAAGGTGGCGTGGCTGTCGAAATCTCAGACCGTCAACAACACGTCCCAAAGTTACGGCTCCCGCAATCCCACGGCGATTGTCGTACCAGCCTTCATACAGGTCAACGATCTGGAGATTTCGCATTCCAATTCATCGTATTAGAGCTTGCTACAAGTCCACAATAATAGAATTCCCCTCTTTGGTTTTTTCACCATGAGGGGAATTCTATTCCATCAACCGGCGCAAGCGCTTTTCGACTCGCTCCGCGAAAGCAGGCAGATCGGACACAAACAACTCGTTATTTTGCGAGACAAAGTTCAGCATGCCCAGGGCGCGGGCGGCCATGAAAGCATCTATTTCACCGGGGTGACGCTCCGGCCAGGGGCTGATGCGCTGATAGCCGTGCTCGAAGGCAGCGCGCATTTCAGCATAATTTTCCTCGGTCTCAAAATAATACAGTGTTGTGGCAATATCCTGCACCGGCCAGCCCCACATCATATCTTCGAAATCAATCGGTGAGAGTACGCCGCGGGCGCAGCGCACGTTCCATTGATGCAGGTCGCCGTGGATGATACGCATCGGTTCGCCGCTGGCCTTCAGCCGGTCAATAGCCGTCTGTACCCAATCCAGCGCTTGACGGTAAAGGGTACGCTGTTCCGGTGTGAATAAATCGTTGAATCGTTCATCGAACAGGATGACCGGCTCCGGGAAGGGAAAGGGGCGGTCAAAAGTCAGCAAGCCCAGCCCAGCTGGGGGACGGTAAGTGCGGGCATGATCATGCAGGCGGGCGGTCAGTTCGCCCAAGTGCGCCATGTTGACCGGGGTCAGGTGGTCAGCCAGGTCCGTGCCCGGCACCCAACTGAATATTTCGCATAAGCGCGGCTCTGGCACACCCTCGGCAATAGCCTCAGAAATAAACGAGCCGGCGCGGTTCGCCAGCGGACGCGGCACACTCAGGTTTGTCTCCCATGCCAGGGCCGCCAGCCAGTCCATTTCAGCAGTGACGTGGTCGCGAGTGTGGCCGCCTTCGGGTGTGGTGACGCGCAAAATCCATTTTTCGCCCGAACGAGTATCCACCCGAAAAATTCCGTTCATGTCGTTGGTGACCAGGCGTAAACGGGCAACATCCAGATCGTAATGTTTGAGCGCGTTCAAAGCCAGTTGACGCAAGCGGCGTGCCCGTCCGCGCACGGTCAGTTGGGAAAAAGGTTTCATGGTTATCTTCCAATATTATAATTCGAAGAAATTGATACTTTTCGTCCTGAGCGGAGCAAAGTGTAGTCGAAGGACATTCTTGCAAATACGCTTCGACTACGCTCAGCGCGAAGCAACTTTTTAGAAAAGTTTCAACCAGTTCAATATAAATAGCATGCTTTCAGCACCTATTGCGAAATTTAGTGTTGTAACTGTTAGTCATTTTACCAAAGGAGAAACCATGAACATTTTATCGATAGTACTTCGGCTCATTCACATCCTTGCAGGAGTCTTTTGGGTTGGCGGCGCGTGGATGATGAAGTTCTACATCGCCCCCACAGTTGGCAGCACAGCCGAATCAGGCCAGCAATTCATGCGCCATTTTGTGGGCAAGACCAACTTACTGAATATGATGATGGCAGCGGCAGGTTTAGCTGTAACCGCGGGCGCGATCCTGTTTATTCGCAATCCCCCCGGCTGGGCAAGCTCCAGTGCAGGCATCGGCTTTGGCATCGGCGCATTCTTTGCCTTGATCGGATTTGTATTCGGCATTCTGATCGGCCGCAACACCAGGGCGGTTATGGGACTTGGCTCGCAGATCAAAGGACAACCCACTCCTGAACAGCTGGCACAAATGCAAATGCTTCAAAAGCGCCTGGGCATGTACTCCACCATCAACGCCTATTCGCTCCTGCTTGCGGTAACATTCATGGCAACCGCGCGCTATTTTGTTTTTTAGTAAGTCACCTTACACAGTGTCATTCTGAGCGGAACTTGCGGAGCGAAGAATCCCTGCTTTCAGGGGTGGAGACCCTTCGCTCCGCTCAGGGAATCACGGTTAGGCGCGTAGAATGAGTTAGTAAAGCAATCACCATCCCGCTCAATAAAAGAGCAGATTGCCTAATGTCGGTCTGCTCTTTTTATTTCGATTTCCTGCGCTATACCGGCAAGCGGATGGCAAAGCGACAGCGGGCGTCACCATTCAAAACCGATTCGAGTACCTCTGCTTCGATCTTCTGCTCAAAGATAACCTCCCAGGGCTTTTTGTGGTATCCGGCACTGCATTGACAGAATTTTGCCGAGACCGGGCCACCCGCCTGCCGCAGGGATTCCCGCGCCCAGGGGCAATGGCAATAGTAATAGCGTTTTTTCTGCGGGTCGCTTTCGGCCAGGTATTGTTTCGTCATGTAGGGGATTTTGGTAACGTACAGGATATTACCATCGCGCACACCCTGGGAAATTTCCGGGTCACTGCGCACAAAATCAACTACCTCGTCGGTAATTTCCTGGCTGAAGAACAAGCCGCCTTCGTTCTTGATTTGCTCCAACTGGGCGATGAACTCCTGGCGCTTGATTTCCAAAAATTTGTCGAAGTCACCGATTTCCCGGTAGCATTTCCTATCATCGAGGTAATACTCATCAGGCAGGTCGCGGAAACTATCGGAGAAAATACGGCGGCAGGTCTCAGTATCCACCAGCTGTTCAATACGCTGCATCACCTGACGGGTAAGACCTGATTTTTCCCAGCTGGGAACTCCAAGCTGTGGCAGTGCAATCCCATCGAAAATCTCATCCCGTAATTTCTCGCCCACCACCTCCCCAACCTTGCGGTACATCCCCGCGAAGGCCTCGCCGCCATCAAGCAATTCCAAAATTGTCACGTATAGCGTATTGTTATTGCAAAACCGTCCATAACGCGCCAGGGCGAAAAGATTCTCTTCGCTGTTGGCGCCCTCGGCAATGAGCGTATTTACGAACTCCTGCGCGGACTCTGCGCTGGCGGTTTGCAACGTAAGCGGCGGCGTAAGAACGTCCAGCACCTGCTCAAAGCGTTCCACGATGGCAAGGTGTCTAAGCATTTGTCGTTCGTCAAGTTTGCGCGTCGTCAAAAATTCACGAAAGCCTTGTTTATCCATTTGCAACCTCCATGTTGTTTTCAAGTTTCACCAGCAGTATACGCCCACCTACCCGTTATTACACCCCTCTGCATGAGTAATTGATTCAGTCCCGTCGGGTGATTTTGAATATTTCAGATGCAAGGCTGGCAAGCACATTATCCACCCTCATGCACTTACCAACTCCCGCGTCTTTCAAGAAAATCAAGCACCTTTTCCAGCCACAGGTCAGGGATTTCGCTATGGACATTGTGCCCAATGCCTTCAGGGATCCATAGTTCTGCCCTTGGGATGTTTTCGGCAATATATTGCGCGTGGCGATCAGGAGCGTTGACAGCATCCTCTGTGCCCATGATAACCAGCGTGGGTCGCTCCACCTGCTGCAATTCGGCTGGTGAATAATTTGGTTCAGAGATGATCTCCTTCATGGTCATGTTCAAAAGGTCGCGCCAGTATTCTTTCCCGTGTGTTTCAGCGTGGGCCTGGATCATCTCTTCGACCCAGGCTGGGTTTGTACGGGCAACATAATCCGGGTCGAGCACTTTGGGTTCCCGTTCCCTGAGATAATCCGTTACATAGGCATTTACTGCCTGGGGGATACAGGTTTGTACGACCTCAGGATGCTCCATCAGTATGACAAGCGCCACATTTCCACCATTGCTGTGTCCGATGATGTGAGCACGCTCATACCCCATGGCACGGATAAATTCCGCCGCATCGTCGGCGAGTTCTTTGAAACTGTAGGACATGCGTGGGTTGGCCGATTTCCCATGACCGCGGCAATCGGGGACAAAGACTTTGTAGCGATCGGCAAGCCCGGGGGCGATCCGTTCCCCCCAATCAATTTGACCGGTAATGGTCGATCCATGGATCAAAACAATGGGCGCACGACCCGCATGGTCCTCTCCATATACATCGTAGTAAATTTTGGCATCCTTGATGTTGACGTATGGCATGATCTTTTCCTTTACGATCCGCGCAAACGCGGTTCCAGTGCGTCGCGCAGACCATCACCCAGGAAATTAAAGGCAAACATGATTATGGCGAGCGCCAATGCCGGGAAAATTGCCTGGTTGGGGTAGGTGCGGATGGCTTTAGCGCCATCGGAAATCATGGATCCCCAGGAGGGGGTGGGCGGGTTGACACCCAATCCAATGAATGAGAGAAAGGCTTCGGTGTAGATGTAACTGGGGATGGCGAGCGTTTCCATAACAATCAGCGGGCCGAGAATGTTTGGGAAGATGTGCCTGAACATAATATGAGCGTTATTGCCGCCAAGGGCGCGCGCCGCTTCGATGTATTCTTTTTCGCGTACGGATAGCACTTGTCCGCGGGTGAGGCGGGCGGTGGTTTCCCAAGCGGTGAGACCGATGCCAATCATGATGAAAAGCAAGCCGCCGAATTTCGCGTCCATTTGGCCGAGGAAGTAGGTTAGGGTGCCCGGCTCCGGGTTGGAAAAAGAGTTGCGGAAAAAGGCCATGAGCAGGATGATGAACAACAGGCCGGGGAAAGCATACAACACATCCACGATGCGCATCATGATATTGTCGGTTGTTCCGCCTACATAACCGGCGATACTGCCATAGATGACGCCTATCACCAGAGAGATGATCGGTCCAATGAAGGCTACCGCCAGTGAAATGCGCGCCCCGTAAATGATGCGGCTGAGCAGGTCGCGCCCGAGGTTGTCTGCCCCAATGGGGAATCGGTCCACAATTTTGGCGTAAGGCCGCATGGATACAAATACATTCGTCAACCAGGTGGGGACGACGTTTCCTTCGGACAGGGATTGTTTGTCGTATGTGTAAGGCGCGATAAAGTCGGCCAGCACCGCGATCAGGATGATCGCAATGATAATGATCCCTCCGCACACAGCCGCGCGATTGCGCACCAGACGCCTGAACGCTTCCTGCGAAAGGCTGCGGCTTTTGATGGTGCCAATGGTATTTTCTGGATCCAGGGTGATATTGGGAACAGTCATGGCAAGGCTCCAATTAGTTGTAACGGATGCGGGGGTCAAGATACGCGTACAAGATATCCACCACCAGATTAGAGACAACGAGGAAAATAGCGTAAAGCAAAATCGTTCCCATGATGACCGGATAATCGCGGTTACTGATGCTGGTCACGAAATACCGCCCGAGGCCGGGGATGCTAAAAACTAGCTCAGTGACAAATGTCCCGGTAACGAGGGCGGCAAACATCGGGCCGAGGATGGTCACAACCGGGATGAGCGAGTTGCGTAACGCATGCTTGAAAATCACCGTGCGGTAGGACAATCCTTTGGCGCGAGCAGTGCGGATGTAATCCTCGCGGATGACCTGCAGCAGACTGGCGCGCGTGAGGCGGGCTATAATGGCAGAACTGCCAAAGCCCAATACAAAGACCGGCAGGATGGTGTATTTGAAATATTCCCAGCCAAAAGAAGAGGGAAGAAGACCGAACAGGAAGGGCGGCTTGGCGCCCCAGCCGGTGGGTGGCAGCCATTTTAACTCTACCCCAAAAATCCAAACCAGAATGGGCGCCAGCACAATGGTCGGCAGGGAAACCCCCAGGATGGCGACCCCAATGCCAAAGTAATCGAGAAAATGGTTGTGATTTACAGCCGAAAGGATTCCCAATGGGATGCCAATGATGACTGCCAGCAACACCGCCAGCGTGCCTAGTTGGAAAGATACGGGCAGTTGTTCGCGGAAAATATCGTTGACTGTGCGGCTTTTCGATGCGAAGGATGGGCCAAAGTTCATCCACTGGAACCAGTGACTCGCGCCAACTTTGACGGTGACGAGGTAGTCATCGTCCAGGTTGCCGGTCGGCTTGTAATCGATAATGCGCGGAATGGTAACCGCCGAGAGATAACTAAGATACTGCACCGGCAGCGAGTCATCGAGATGATAACGTTTTTCGAGATTGGCTTTGATTTCAGGCGGAAGCTTCTTTTCGTTATCGAATGGCCCACCCGGAACGGCATGCATCAACAAAAAAGTAATTGCCGAGACAACCAGCAGTACAGCGAACATGTAAAGTATGCGACGGATGAGGTAATTAGTCATTGGCTCCTCTCTATATACCCAAAGTTCTCTTTTTAGCCTGTTCCAGGGTGGCCTGGATGGCCGCGACACCTTCTGCCTCGTCGCGATCTCGCAAGGCTTTGATGATTTCATTATGCCCATATCCCCACTTCAAGTCCGCTTTATGGTAGGAAATATCCAGATAAAATAGACGCTGGGCTTGATTCATAAGGTTGGAATAATACCACAGCAGCCGTGTGTTTCGCGCCGCTGCGGCCAACGCCAGGTGAAATTTCAAGTTGCTTTCCATGAAATACTCCACGTCACTTATGCCGTCAACAACCTCCCCTTTGACGGAAAGCGTTTCCAGTTGGTCTATTTCAACATCGCTGGCGTATTTGACCGCCAGCTTGAAAAACGCGGTCTCGAAAAAGGCACGCGCATCGAAGATCTCCTGAATATCCTTGACCGATATGGGTGTAACCCTGAAGCCGCGATTCGGCTCGTACTCCACCAACCCATTCTGTACCAGCGATGTCAATGCCTCACGGATCGGCGTCTTGCTGACTTTGAAGCGATCCACGAATTGTCCATCGCTTAGCAGGCTGCCTGGAGCAAGCACGCAGGTAATAATTTCGTGCTTGATTTGTTCGTACACTTGCTGGCGTAATACAGTCGCTTTTGGCATTTTTCCTCTGGTCTCATTATTGACTTGACTATCTGATATAATAATTATATAATAAAAATATAAAATAGGGGTAACGAAAATATATCGAAGATATTTTTTCACCAGGAGGTGAACCGGCGCTATACAATTTGCTGTCACGTTTGAGCAGGATAATCCAAATTCAAATTAATTCGGAGGAGAATTTCATGTCAAAGAAATACCTGGTCATTAGCCTGATGACCATACTTGTCTTGTTTGTTTCCGCTTGCGGCACCACACCCGCCGAGCCAACGACGGCCCCGGAAGGGCCTGTTGTGACCGAGGCACCAGTTGCCACGGAGCCACCCGCGCCCGCTGAACCGAAGTTCCTGCGCTTCTCGGGCGGTGCCAACGACATTACCACCCTTGACACAGCGCTTTCTTCACAGGGCAATTCCATCCAGTTTGTCGAAACGACCTCGCTTGGCCCCGTCCGCCAGAACGAAACCACCGCGGAAATGGAACTGGCTTTTGCCAAGTCCTATGAAACCTCGGCAGACGGTAAGACCCTTACCTTCAAACTGCTGGAAAACGTGCCCTGGGTAAGGTTCAACGCCGAAAGCGGCAAAGTGGAAGAAGTGCTCGGCTGCGACGGCAAGCCGCGCATCGTCACCGCCAAGGATTTCCAGTACGGAGCGTTGCGCACCCTGGCCCCGGCCACCGGTTCTGAGTATGCGTATGTCATGTACGCCATCGAGGGCGGGGAGGAATATAACAGCAGCGAGGAAACCGACCCCGCCAAACTGGCCGCCCTAGCCGAGAGCGTGGGCGTGAAAGCCATCGACGATTACACCATTGCATACACCTTCAAGAGCGCCGGTGTCTTTAATTTGAACCTGGTGGGCCTGTGGGTCAACCATGCCCAGCCCAAGTGGCTCATCGAAGGCGATGAATGCACCACCGCTGCCGCCGATAAATGGACGGAGCAGGAAAACTTCCAGGGTTATGGCCCGTTCACGCTCAAGGAATGGCTTCATGATGCCAACTTGACCCTGATCAAGAACCCTTTCTGGCCCGGCACCGACATCGTTCCACAAGCCAAGATCGACGAAATCCAATATCGTAACATGGATGAGGTCGCCACGCTGGCCGAATTCGAAGCCGGCAACCTGGATAGCAGTGGCATCCCCGGCAGCGACTATGACCGCATCATAAACGACTCGCAGTACACAGACATGATTCGGCAGGTCGTCGAAATCGGCACCGAATGGTACGGCTTCAACTACCAGAAAGAACCGACCAATGACGTGCGCGTGCGCCGGGCTCTTTCGCTGGCAATTGACCGCGATTCGCTGGTCAATAACGTGCTTAAATCCGGCATTCCGGCGGTCTTCTTCACCAACCCTGGCGCCAGTGGTGCACCCAAAGTCGGCCAGTATCCCGACCTTGACTTAAAATACGACCCTGAACAGGCCAAGGCCCTGCTCAACGAATACCTAACCGAAAAAGGCATCACTGCCGATAAACTCCAGATTTCCCTGATGTCCAACGCCACCGAATCGCGTAAGATAGCAGGCCAGGCCATCGTCGGTATGTGGAAAGAGGTGCTCGGTATCGATGTTACCTTCACCACCCAGGAAACCAAAGTCTATGTTGTGACTCGCAAGGAAGGTAGCGAGAATATCTACCGCGCCTCCTGGCTGCAAGATTATCCGGATGCCAACAACTTCCTCAACGACACCTTTGGCACGGGTCAGAGCTTCAATGAAATGGTTGACTGGCCGGTCAACCTGACCTCCGCTGGCACGGAGCCTGCATACGTTCCAGGCAGCCTCCCCGCTTACGATAAGTTCTACGAACTGCTGCAACAGGCCGCCGTGGAAAAGGATGTCAACAAGCGCGTTGACCTGTACGCCCAGGCCGAAAAGATCCTCATCTGGGATGAATGTGTACTGGCCCCGCTCTACTGGTACTCCGGCCCTATCCTTCTTCGCCCGGAAGTCAAGGATACCATTTCCATCACTGGCTATGACCACTTTGAAAAGTGGGATATCGTCCGCTAAACCAGTTTCACGTATCGAAAAAGCCTGAAGCACGAATCACATTCTGCGGTTCGCAAAGACTGTAAGACTTGATGACCAATCAATAAAAGAACATCCCGTCTCACCAATATGGTTGGGACGGGATGTTTTTTGCTAACTGATTCTCAACTCCTTCTACTCCTTGAAAGGGACAAACCATACGGGTTGACCTTTATTATCAGGCTTGAGGGGCTTTCGCAAGCGCCTTGGGTTGGCGAGGTGCCACTTATATCCCCATCCAGAACTCAATGTGCAATCAACAATCTCAACTGAGCCGACGATTACGCCGTTTGGAAAATCACCGGGTTCTTTTTTCATTTCCTCATATGCCTGTAGATCGTTTCTCAAGCTGGCGTAAACATAAACGCGCGCGCGTCTTTTCGTTTTCATACTTCGATATTCAAATTTCTTTGTACCAAGCATGATCTGCTCGGCAAAGGGTTGATGAACGCTGAAGGCGCTGTTAAGAACTCCGGAATTTGATTTTGTCATAATTACTCCAAATACTATTTGTTTTGAGATCCGCTTGCTGAATGTGACGCCAACCCACCCAGCGGACAGTGTCATCTGGCAATCGGCGGGTTGGCGTGCGCAAGTCCCGCAAGGGGATGATATCCCACAAGGGGGCGATGTGCGACGCACTCGCAGGCGAGCAGTTGCCGATAACATCTATTTTGTGCTTACTGTCAAAAGCTCCTGTTCCATCACGATATCCGGAACATCCCAGCCTTTTTGATCCATCAACTCCTTGAAAGCGCGGCGGAAGAGAAGGGTAACCCTCACATTCACTTCCCCATCTGTTGGCGCGGTAAACGCATAGCTGGATGCGTCTGTCGCAAACGCCGCGATGCGATTATCACTGACGATGCGCGTGGGATTCCAATACGCGCCCGTAGGTTCGATCTCCGTCCACAATTCACGCAGGATCTTTGCATAACCTTTGCCCGGCAAGCCCGCGTAATATCCAAGAGTTGGGTCGCCTACTCCTCCCCACACGGGAACCCTCTCACCTTCGAGCAGGGCCAGTGGATTCCCATTTTTATCTGTAGCATCCACCAATAAGATCAACCCCCGCAAAGGCGAATCGGTTGGGATGTGGTGGCCTGTTTTGTCGTTGGTGATGGAAACCTCCACCATTAGCTTCTGATCCTCCCGCTGCGCGTCCACTTCCATGCTGACGGAGTTTTGCAGGAGTTCCGCGTTCGCCGCGCCCGGGAAGGTGTGCGCCGGGATGGTCAGCGGGTCACGCTCGACTCCACCCAAGCCTGGCGCGACATTAGTGAGCAACTCGCCGTTCAGCAAGGTCGGCGCGGGCATGTGACATTGCTGGCAGGTCTTTCCAGTTGCCGGGTAGCTGTAAGGGCTTTCCAGCCACTCACCGAAAGAGTTATAAACGACTGTGTCCCAAAAAACGCCGAAATGACAGGACGCGCACCATTGGCTCTTCTTGATAAGTGGAAGATAGGTATCTTCCATTGGAACGTTGTCGTCGTCGAACGAGCCGAAGAACAGCTGATATCGCTCCTTATCCTCCGGGAATGGGCGGCGGATGTCCATGGAAAGCACGCCGGGCATATTGGGGTATGGCATATTTGTCTGAGGGATAAGCTTGACATCCGCGACCTTGTGGCAAAAGTCGCAGTGCACACCGAAAGTGTCCACACCAGTTACTTTATTCGGATCTGTCCCATAAGGGTCCTCGATGGATGCGCCGGGTATATGGCAGGCGGCGCAGTTCCCGGCAGTATCCGGAAAGTCCAGCTTATAGCCGGGGCCGTAGTAAGGACGTGTCAGGTCGGGGCGGAGCGGGATGTTTCCATAGTCGCGGTTGTAACCGAAGCGCGTCGGCGGCGATTGATTCCCATCCACATCGGTACCGTTATACATAGTCAGAAAGCGGATGTTCGCGGCGGACTTGCCGTGCGCGTCGTTATCCAGCCAGACTTGCGTCACCCCCGGTTTGCAACTGTAGCAGGAGTTTTCGCCCGTGGGGGGAATCCACTGGTAGGCGGGGTTGTCAGTGGTCTGAACCAGGCGCAGGGTCAGGCTGACTCCGCTGTCAGGCGGGGCTACTTTCTCCGCTGTCGCACAGTAATAAGCCCCTTTCCACGCACTGACCGTGACCGGAATGCCCACATCTAGGTTGCTCAGGGTAAATTGTCCGTGCGCATCTGTTTGGGTTGCATTTGTCGTCGCCTGAACGCGGACGGTAGCGCCCGGAACCGGTTTCCCGTCTGCGTCCAGGACTATTCCACTGATGGTGTCTTCTGGTAAGACTGTCGGCGGAACGGCCACGGGGGAGGCCGTCATTGCAGGAGTAACCGGCTCACAAGCGATTGCCAGGGCAAGGGTGAGGCAGACCAGTCCCATCAGCAGGAGATATGACTTTATAATTTTCATTGCTTCACTCCATTGAGGATGAACATCCCAAGCTATTTAACGTCAGTTCAGCGTAAAATTTATATGTCATTCTGAGCCCCGAAGGGGCGAAGAATCCCCGCCCGCAGGGCGGGAGACCCTTCGCTCCGCTCAGGGTGACATGATGCAGAAAATAAAAGTTCACAAGAGTTTTCTTATCCCGAATTCAGGTTATTTATATCGTAACAACCAGGCAATGCCGAGCATAAACACCGGCAATAGCAATGCACTGCCGCAGGGTAAGTTCCCAAAGGGTGAAGCAGGCGTCGGTGTGGCCTGGATGTTTGCAACGATTGTTGGAACTAGGACAGGAGTCGGTTCCGGAGCCGAAGCAGGCGCTTCGTTGTTCAAATCCAGCCGGTAGGTGCCTCCGCCCTCTGTGCCTGCATACAGATGCATCCCATCGGATGAGATCGCCAGCGCGTTCACACTGCGCATTAACAGGCCGTTGTTGATCCCCGACCACGTCCCCCCGCCGTCCGATGAGCGATAAACGCCGCCGAAAAGGTCGGACGCGTAGATCACCTTGTCAGAACTGGTGGGATCGAACACAATAGATGTGATTTGTGCCTCCGGGTTCATGCCACGCGCCGAAGGGCTCCAGGTCTGCCCGCCATCCAAGCTTAGATAAAGCGCTTTGCGTTCAAAACCTGCCAGAATGAGGTTCGCATCTGCCGGGCTGATGGTAACGGTATTTGCACCGACCTGTGGTAATCCACCCTGAATTGTTTGCCAGCTCTGGCCGCCATCGGCCGTTTTGAGCAAGCCATGATTGGATGTGGCCGCATAAAGGACCTGCGGATTTTGAAAATCCACCGCCAGCCCGTACACACTGGCATCCTGGGTGAGTTCGTTATTGGCGGGGTTCCAGCTGTCACCGCCATCGCGCGAGATATATATTCCTTTGCCGGGCTGGGAAGAGTTGAATATACCAGCGGATAAAAATCCCGTGGAACCGGCGTAGACGATATTCGGATCGGAGGGCGCGAACACGATGGCATGCCAACCAAGACGCTGTCCGCGAAAGTTTACTAATACTCTATTCCAAGTCATTCCACCGTCGCGGCTGTTGACCAAAAGATTCCCCCAATTGGTCTCGCTGACGATGTTCTGTGGATCTGCCGGGTCAATTGCGACCGCATTCCACTCCATCGAAACGACCGGCGGATAATTCAGCCCAGTCCAATTCGCCCCGCCATCGTAACTGATGAAAATACCACTCCGGGCGGCGGCAATGACGCGACCAGGTTCATTAGGGTCCACGGCAATGGCACGCACTTGTGCGCCTGTGTAGCCGCGGCTTGCATCCACCCATGTTACCCCGCCATCTTCCGATAGGAAATTTCCACCGCCATACTCATTAGCAAAAATTCGGTCGGGATTGCGCGGGTCCACTTGGAAGTCTATTGGGAAACCGGCGCGCACGCCCGGCGCGCCCCAGCCATTTTCACCTCCGCCGGAGACGCGTTTCCAGGTCTGCCCGCCATCTTCGCTGCGGTAAATTGACGAATTGCCGCCGGCATATACGATATCCGGGTTGGATGTTGAGATTTCAACTGACTCAATGGATTCGCCATCCGTCCTGAGAGTCTGTTCCCATGTTGAGCCGCCATTCGTGGAGCGGTAGACACCCGTGTGTTCCTGATATTGTATATTGCCTGTTCCAGCAATCAAGATGTCGGGATTTGTCGGGTGCATGAAAAGTGAACCGACATACAGATTGTTTAGGCCATTGTTTATGTTTGCCCACGTTTTACCGCCATCAGTTGATTTGATTACACCTTCTCCGCCGGGGTCGCCCGTTTGCGGATTGGAATTTGCAGCTTCGCGGTCGAAGATACCGGTTGAGACGTAAAGCACGTCCGTATCACGCGGATCTATCCAGATATAACGCGCCAAGCTATCGCCGCGCCAAACTTCGGTCCAGCTTTCACCACCGTCAGTGGTTTTATAAACCACACCGCCAGTCATATCGAATTCGCGGCCGGAACGCGGCTGGCCCTGATTCCAGGCCCAGGAGGATAGTTCAGCGGCAGCATAGACAATATCCGAGTCCGTCGGATCTATCGTGATGCCGCGAAAGGTAATGCCATCCTTTTCAATGACACCCTGGTCTTTTCTTGTCCAAGTCCAGCCGCCATCGGCGGACTTGAAGATGCCGCGCGTGTTTTGTGTGCCGACCCAAACAACATTTGAATTCGTCGGGTCAATGGTCAGGCAGAAAATAGGGATCGCGTCACCAGTTCCACCCGTGCGGACAGTTATGCCTGTATTGGAAGGCAGCCAGCTCACGCCGCCATCCGTGCTGGCAAAGACCCCTGCCCACGCATCGCTTACCAACATCGAATCAGGGTTACCAGGCATCATACGGATGTCGTATCCCAGGCCGCCCAGCGGCCCGCCAGTGCGCGTCCAGGTGAGGGATGCGATAGCCTGGTCAACATGGAAAGCGGAGGAGGCGGCCAACTCCACTTTGATGTCGTCAATGTATACCTGTGAATTATCCAAACTCTCGAACGCAAATCCCCCAACGAGGATTGGTTCCGGGTCGGTGTAAGTCCATTCGGTGTCCCCGTCCACGATAAAGGTGAGGGTATCTCCCTGTCCGTTGATCTCGATTTGATGCCATTCGTTTCCCTTGTGCGTCTGGTTCTTATGGGTAAGGTCGTTAAGGAAAGTGTCCGGCCAGTACTGTTTATTCAATTGCGAGCCCTGTGGATTGAAACCGATGAAATAACGCCCGCTCTCGTTCATACGAAAATTGAGATGTACATTGCCGCTGAGCACCTTGAGCCTGAACGACAGTCGGTAGTCATCGTATAGTTGGGCCGACCTCGCCCAGCTATGCCCCTGCCCGGCCAGGACATAATTCCCCTCATCCTGGATCACCTGCCAGTCCGGGTCAAGCGTCCAATCCTGCGCCTGACCGTCCTCGAAGTCCTCCTGGTAGGCATACTCCTGCGCCCCAGCCTGACCGGCTTGAACGAGGATGACAGCAAGCATGAGTGGGAACAAAACAATCGCCCACCAGCGATTTGATCCTGGAAAACAATGGATACGCATACAAAGCTCCTTTCCTGCCCCAGCAAAGAAACAAGCCGACTCCCGTCGGTGCGGCAAATATCACATACATTATGACAAAAAGCAAGTAAAAGTCAAGATGCTCCCGCTGATCAGTTAATCCTGCCCGATCAGGTTCTTTTCTAGGTTGCTGCAATATCCAATATTCCACCATTGTGAACCGCGTCAATTTTCACAAAATCGGGTAGGATGGGAATATCTTTTACATCGAGGCATTCACATGATGGAAATCCCCACCCTGCAAACCCAACGCCTGAGCCTGCGTCCTCTCGTCCCGGCAGATGCCCTCACGCTTCACGACATTTACCAGACTGAAGGTGTTCTGCAATACTTCCCCAACCAAAACCCACCTCCGCTCGAAAAAGTGGAGCAATTCATCTCTGGTCAGCAGGCCCATTGGGAAGCATATGGCTATGGCAACTGGGGCATCGTTCCCAAAGGTGAAGTGGAAATTATCGGTTGGGCCGGGCTCCAGTTCCTGCCAGAGACCGACGAAACGGAAGTCGGATATCTGCTCAGTAGACAGTCCTGGGGCAAAGGTTACGCCACCGAAGTGACGCGTGCCTCAATCCAGTTTGGATTTGAACATTTCAACTTTCCCAAAATTATCGCCCTGGTGCATCCCGATAATGTTGCATCGCTCAAAGTCGCCGCCAAATGCGGCTTGACTGTTGTTGAACACAAAGTATATTGGGGGATTGAAATGGTGCGCCATACCGTGAAAAATCCTCAAAAAAATTAAGATGTTGCCCACAAAAAATAAAACCGTCCCGCAGGTTCGTGAAAACAGCAATGCTCTCGCGATGAAACCTGCGAGACATTCCTTTCCTCAACTCATGGAATTTCAATGAATTGTCTGTCTTTCCAAAAACGAACTTAATTTTTCATACTGTTCGGGCGCAAGCCGGGGAGCATTGAGCGTTACCTGTTTCTTCAGTTTATCAATCTTGCATACCGGGATGGGCGATTCTTCAATGTCCAAATTTGCCGCTGGGTGGGTAAAGACAACAATGGATTTAATGGGAATGACCATCTCAGAGCCAAGCTCTTTCCTAAAGAGCCGGTCGAGTTCTCCCTCCACCTGTCTCGCCGCGGCAATGGGATCACCCACATGCTCTTCCACAATATAACGCAGCGCGCGGCCAATCGTCATCGCTTCTTTCCAACGACTTTGCCGATAGGAAAAACTTCCGCTTAGATTGAAAGGCTCCAGAATGATCACGCCCGTTGGGGTCAGCAGCAAGTGATCACAAGGCAGGGACGGGTAATGGTATAGGCGATAATGGTCATCGAAGGATTTGAGCGCCCTTTCCAGGCTCTCCTCCGGGCGTGGCTTTCTCACCCAGCGGTTGGCGAAATAAATCCCGACCATTGACACGCCCATCCCCACTATCATGGAAAGGTAGGCAATGCCCGCCAACACTGGCAGGAACAGCGGAATTACCACACTCGCCAGTAGCAGGATCAACCCTCCCACGCTGGCGAAATTCGACAACCTGGCGCGTGCGTCGACCTTTTGACGGTCAATGAAAATTTTCATGGGATTTGATACAACCTCCGATGGATGGGAACCAGCGCATCGTACAGACTGCGATACTCGTGATACATCCCATCATAACGCTTCCAGCGCGCCGCATCAGGCTGGACCTCGCGGCTGATCCCGATTAGCTGATCCACCGCGTCCATATTGGGATATACGCCCAACCCCACAGCGACGGTCAATGCCGCGCCGACTGCCCCCGCCTCCAGGTGGTTGTTAACCACATGCAGCGGCTTGCCGGTTACATCGCTAATGATCTGCACCCAAATGTCGCTGTTACACCCGCCGCCGATTCCATTGAAACCATCGATCTGGAAACCGATCTTCTCCATGGCCTCGCAAATCCAGCGCAGGTGATAAGCCACACCTTCCATCAACGCCCGCGCCATATGACCTTTGTTATGACTCATGTTCAAACCGATAAAACCGCCGCGCGCATAATGATCCAATACCGGGGCGCGTTCGCCTGAGAGCCAGGGTAAAAAGATCAACTTATCCGAGCCGGGAGGGATCGCTTCAACCGCTTCGTTGATCAGCTCGTAAACGGATCTGCCTTGTTCCGCTGCCAGTCTCTTTTCTTCCTGGCAGAACACATCACGGAACCACATCAGCGCGCCGCCGCCGGTCTCCATCTCACCGGCAATAATGTATTTTTGGGGATCAATGTGATTCAAGCCCCAAAACGGCTTGACCGGGTCATTGCGGAAGGTCGATGTTGAGACTCCAATCCATGTTGCTGTACCGATGCACAGGTGGACTTTGCCTTCCCCGTTCGCCCCGGCCCCTGACTGAGCTACTGCCACATCCCCTGCGCAAATCACAACCGGCGTACCCGCTTTCAGACCGGTCTCTTTGGCGGCTTCGGCCGTGATCTCACCGATGACTTCCGTGCACGGATAGGCAGGAGGAAGCTTTTCCAGCGGGATGTCGAGTTGCTTACAAACTTCCTGCGACCATTTCTTGGTATACGGGTTGAAAAGAAAATAGACCGACGCTCCCACCCAGTCAATCGCGATCTTGCCGGTCAGTTTGAACAGGATATATTCCTTGCAATCCAATAGATAAGCTGTTCGATCCCAAACATCCGGGCGTTCCTCTTTAAGCCAAAGAATCTTGGGAATGCTATCTTTGGCTGTCGGAATGTTGCCGGTATTTTGAAAAAGGAAAGCAGGCATATCGCCCGAAGTGACGCGGTCAGCCTGCTTGATACTGCGTAAATCCAACCACGAAAGCATCGGCGTCAGAGGCCGGCCTTTTTCGTCAACAGGCAGGGTGTTCCACATTTGAGCCGAGACACCCACCCCGAGGATTTCCGCCGGGTCAATCCCCGATTCCTGAATGACTTTGCGAGAGGTGGCAGCAACAGCCCGCCATAATTCATCCGGATCCTGTTCAACCCATTCCGGCTGTGGGTATGAGATGCCATAGGAATGGTAAGCCGAATACAACACTTTCCCCTGTAGGTCACATAGCACCGCCTTATTCCCCCCGGTGCCGGTATCATGAGAAAGGATGTATTTTTTCTGAGTCATTCGATCTCTCCCATCTCTTTCCCTAGAATTCGATCCCTAAAACTTCCTTGACATACCCCCTGAAAGCCTGAATAAAGGTGCGGTTTTGATCAGGTGTGCCCACAGTAATGCGGATAAATCCGCGCGGCATGTTATGTCCGCTCATTGGCCGGATGTAGATACCTTTTGCAGACACTTGGTCGCGAATCTCGAGCGAATCCTTATTGAGTATACTGGCGTCAATCAACACAAAGTTACCTTCAGACGGGAAAGCGCGCAACCCGGGGATTTTGTTGATCTCATCAAAAATATAATTACGCCCCTCGATCACATTCTGACGCTTGCGTTCCTGGTCTTCGACATCTTCCAACCCCGCCAGCGCGGCCGCGATGGCCACCAGGCTGACATTCCACGGAATGCGGACGCGATTAAAATAGCCGGCAAGTTTCAGGTCACATAGCAGGTAGCCAATGCGGAGGCCTGCCAACCCAAAAGCCTTGGAGAATGTGCGGTTGACCATCATATGCGGGTACTTCTTCATCAGGGCTGCGCGCGTGGATACATTGATCTCCAGCTCGTAGTAAGCCTCGTCAAAGAAAGTCGGGATGCCCAGCTCAAGAATGCGCAACAGGTCTTCCTCTTCTATCTGATTACCGGTCGGGTTATTGGGAGAACAGATAAAGATGAGCTTCGTCTTTGGTGTGACGGCCTTGAGAATGGCAGGCATATCCCAGTAGAAATCGGTCATCATCGGTATTTGCACGATAACGCCACCCGCCACCTTCACGCGCGCCTCATACATCGGGAATGTGGGGACAGGGATAACGACTTCATCACCGGGAGCAATGAAAGTATGCACCACAGTATTGATCACATCAGTCGAACCATTACCCAATACAACGTGATCAGCAGTCAGACCAGCCGCCTCGCCAAGTTTTTGACGTAACTGAGGCCCGGAACCGGGATAGAGATTTCCCAGTTTGGCGGCTTCCATGATCGCTTCCATTACATGTTCAGATGGCACAAGCAGGTTCTCATTAGACATCATGCGGATAATCTGGGGATTCTCCCAGGCGACGTCCATATGTTTATCGCTATAGGGTTCAGCAGCTTTTACCCAGGGTACAATGAAGTCTTCAGCAGGTTTCATGGATAGTCCTTTTCTATTGTATGAGATCGAGGGGTTTCAAAAGAGTTTTTCTCTTATTTATCTTTCCAACTCTTCCACATCCTTATACCACTTGACCCTCTCACCGATTTTGGCGCGCGCCTTCCAGAGCAGGGTCTTTGGCCCGGCTTCGATTCGGTTTTTAAGCTCCTCAATACGCTTACGCACGGCTTGACGGTCTTCATCCGATAGTTCATCATAACGATCAAGGGTTTCGTCCAGCAGCTTCAAATTACCGGTAAATGTCCGCCAATAACCCCAATCGTTTCCCAGTATACGGGTAATGATAATCGCATTGACCGTTTCCTTGTCTACATCGCCAATGGGATGTTCACGCAGGAGCATGATGCTGTCTATCAGATCTTTCTCATTAATTTGAACGATTTGCATTTTTTCGAGCAGGAGTTCTGCCAGAGGAATTGTCAATTCTTCAGCTTCAAGGCGGCCAATGAAAGAGACTGGATGACAAAAATCCAGGGAATTAAAAAACACATCCGTATGGCGGCCAAAGACAGGATCGTGGAATAGCATCCGTCGATCCCCGAACAGTTGCGTAACCTGTTTATCTTCTTCATATCCGAGTTCAGTCAGAATGCGCCGAATATCCTTGACAAAACGAGGATAGGAAGCGAAATCAAAATCCGTGAACTTGCGCCCCAGCTTGTCCTGAATATAGCCGTACTCGGGACAATGAGTACGAAATGCCAAAGCGCCAATCAAACGCATAATGACATGCTTATTCTCATCTTGAGCGAGAGCATCGAGAATGCGCGTGCGTTCCGTGTAGAAATCTTCCAAAATTTCGCCGTATATACCCATTAGTTCTCCGCTAGGCCGAGATCAACAAATGACCTTTCACTTTGCCATTTTCAAGGTTGATAATGGCTGCCTTCATGATACCCTCGGCATATTCGCTCCCGGCATTGATCGAAAGCGTGCGTCCATTTCGCACATGACCCGGTGACTCGTGGATATGCCCATGCAGGCTCAACATCGGCTGTACCTTCTCAATGAAAGCTTTCACGGCGCTCGAACCAGCTGGTTTCATCACTACCTGTCCGCCCTGGGTGATGATCTTTAGATTTTTATCGAGATCAGGACAGGTATCCAGGCCGGAGCCGAGAGGAGGCACATGCAAGACCGCAATGGTCCGTTCCGGGTTTTGAATCAGCCCGGCAAGGATATCCATTTTTCTCCCCAATTCATCTTCCTCAATATCCCGGGCACATGCCCAGGGAGTCATATTGGCATTGGAATTTCCAACAATTTCATACCCGCCTTCCAATTCAAAATGCTTCATATCCGGGTTGCGGATATGTTTGAACTCCGCAACGGTATCATCAATGGAAGCCAGATCATCATTCCCAGCCATGAAATACATCTCGATGTTGCGCGGGACAAGTTTTTCCTCGGCAAGAATCATCCACTCACGAACACGCTGGCACATCTCGTACTCGAAGCGAGCCGACATTTTCGCTGGATCACTTTCCAATTCGTCGGCCTCATCCTTCTCCAATACGATGGGATAAAAACCAACATTACTGATGGATTTTTTTACTTTTTCAAGTTCATCGGGGGTGGTTGTAATCTGGTCGCCTCCAAACAAACTGGCAATATAACGACTGCTTCCCTGATGAATGACGGGAATCATGGCTTTGCCGGTAACATCTCCACCTACTACAAGCACATTCGCATTGTACTGAAGACCGGAACTAATGAATTTACGAAACACAACCTCTGAACCGTGAAAATCAGATCCATACAGGATACGCATCATTTTCATAGAACGCTCCAAAAGATAAAGTTCATCAGTGGTTCGGCATTAAGCCGCCGAACCACTGATGTTCGAACAAGGGTAGTGTCTATGGATTTAGATCGGTGGTACAGACTGGAAGGTCCAATTGATGTCGATGCCTTCCTTGCTCATACGATACCAGCGGGCAACATAGAATACGATCAGACCGCTGATGACAAAGCTTGCCAACGTGCCAAGCGTGCCAGTGCTAATTCTGCCGCCCACTGCCGGGTAAAGGAAGGATGCAATAATCATCCAAAGCAGGTAAAGCATGGTAATGGAACCCACAAGCGTAATAACCGGCACATTGCCAATTTTGCGCTTCACAAATGCGCTGGCATTCTCAAACAGATCCGGTTTGGTGAAGGGGAACAGGGTGATGGCCAGCACTGGAATTAATTGTGTGCAGACCGCAAAAAACACAAAGTTCAACTGAGCGCCCATCACGCCGCCGGTGGCAGCATCGATCACACCCACTTCAGCAATCGCGGTAATAATCGTGATGGCAACGATCGGGCTGTTGAGAGTCGGGTGGATGTAGCAGATCTTCTCCGGGACCAGACGGTCAAAGGACCAGGCAAAGATGATGCGGCTGCAATAGAAGAAGTAGGTCTGCGCCAGGTTGATCAGGGTATAGAACCAGGCAATTGCAACGATCCACAACATGATGATATTCGGTTTGAGGATCGCGGCATAGAACGTGATCCATGGCATGGGTTTGGCATCTGCCACCCCGGCATTACTCAGGTAGGACTCGGCTGCGATCCACTCCAATGGGACAAGTCTCTGCAGGAGTAGGGCACCCACCACAAAGATCGCCCAGGTCGCGAGCAGGGATGCCCAGGAGCCGGCAATCAGCGTGTTTTCTGCCTGTTTAACTTCACCAGCAAAGAAGGTCGGGATGTAGTAGCCATAGAAAATCCAGAAGCCCATGATCAGACCAGCCAGCGTCATCATGGCGACATTTGGATTGGTCACCATGCCGTTAGCCTTGGCAAGATCAATTCGGGCCGCGTAACTGCCCGCCCCCATGAACTTATCCCAGGCCGCCGGGAAGGCATCCGCCTTGGCAGTGCCAAGTTGGAAATAGAGTATGGCCCAGGCCAGCAGACCCAGGAAGAATCCCACTTCGAGGACGCGAAGAATGGTACGGGTGGGCAGGATCATCAGCACAAAAGTGATGACGGTGCAGATCGTCCCGATCAGGATGATCCCGTTTTTTGTCACAGAATAATCCGCAAAGGCAGTAAAACCGGGATTGTTCATGACGATGCCCATGGTCCTGAAGAGGACTGGGAAGGCCGTTTTTGGAATCCAGGCGATCAGCGAGCCTGCGACCATGGCGCTGAAGATAACCAGGGTCCAGGAGGCGGCAAAGGCTAGTGGCGCGCTCAAGGTGCGGCTGGCTAGTGTGTAGTCTGCAGCCGAGCGCGGCATTGTTGCACCGATCACAGCATAGGTATAGGCATGGAATAGAC
>Ga0315273_10000341_pt1 | contig 47178 bp, 56 predicted proteins | sample YL17G02_0_MG_FD_205753 | JGI IMG/M metagenome (GOLD analysis project Ga0315273, IMG submission 205753) | Sediment microbial communities from Yellowstone Lake, YNP, Wyoming, USA - YL17G02_0 | ecosystem: Environmental > Aquatic > Freshwater > Lake > Sediment | place: USA: Wyoming | collected...
CCTCGTCGTGACACGAAACGACCCTCTTTCTATTTCTTGGGCTCGGTTAAACTCTCTCACCTGGCCGGGCTTGAGGCGTCCGAAACTTTGTCAAACAACCTTACTCATTCCTGGCGATAGCGGCGTTAGCCCAAAATATCGCTTGTTCCAAATTGGTAAGAGCCAAAGATCGTTCTCTACTCGGCGGCGTCGCTCCCAAAAGCAAAAACGCTAATTGCTTCGCCTGGTGTCGGATCTCGACATACCGTTCTTGCTGATCTTCCTTGGGAGAGTGATAAGTAAATTGGTTCTCAAGGCTCGCGGCTTCCCCTTCAGTAACTAGATATTTGAGGATCATTGGCTTGCTCCTTGTTTGACTGGCTGGCCTTCTCCGGGGGCTGGCCCTGCCATCATCGCCTGTTGAATAGCTTGTTGCATGACAGCTTCTTCGTGCATCAACAAATGGGCTCTGACGTTCGCGTACCCGGCTGGATTAGTGAATTTTGTCCCCTGTCCCTCGGGGGAGTTAAGCCACATCTTGCAAATCTCGGCCTCGGTGTCGTTGTCATCTACTTGAGGATCTACAGGCACCGACGGCGCAAACGTGGGAGGCGCGACCGCCGGCAACCCGGTAGGATCCATTTGAGGCTGACCCGTCTCGGGATCCATTTGAGGCGCTCCGGGAACCATTGTCGGTTGACTCTGAAGCATCATGGAGATTTCCCGATACTGTTTGGTTTCTGAATCTTCCTCGGGAATAACGTACTGTTCGAGTCCCAGAAGGCGCTTGGTGAGCTTCACGTTGACCGTCCCGCCCATAATCTTTTGGATGTAGGGATCCTGGCTTTGCATGAGCTCCATGACGGTCGCCCGCATCTGAGAGTAGGTTTGCGGGAACGACTCATCGACTTCCGGGGTAGCGTACAGGTTGCCCTTAAGATCCGCCTGTTTGATGAATTGCGAATCCCAGGTGCCGCCCTTCCCCTCCATCGTCAGTTCAACATCGTCCATCCGGTTCGTTCTGAAGCACTCGATACCGAGCATCATCATTTCAGCCCAAAACCACTTGATTGCGTCCCACACCAGGCCGATCCTACCCATCGCTTGATCCCTGGCCATCGCATAGCCCGAGGCCGTGTCGTTCGACTCCATTTCTCCCCCAAACAGGGCGGGAAACGCGCCAGTGAGAAACTGAGCCATCGGCCCCATGAGGTCGCCCATTGATTGAATCATGTCTGGGCTCACCTGGGCGGGCGGTGGAGTGAAGATTCCATCTCGAATCGACTGGCCAACCCGGCCCTTGACGAAGTAGAACGAAGCCGGGAGCGCCTTCGTGGATCCAATCGCCTCGCGGCTCAATAGGTTCGAATCGACATAGGTTGGAGGGATACCGAATTCATAGGTTTCCTGTTGGATGTTAGACAGCTCATTGAATCGCTTGTTCAAGGGGATAATCACGTCACCCATGCCAGGCCGGCTTTGGCCGTCGCCCGGATAAGCATGAAGAATCCGCCAATGATCGTTCATGCTCTCATTCCGAGCCTCGCAGTAAGTATCTCCCGCAAAAGCCACATAACAGCCTTTGGGGAACATCGCCAAGAGCTCTTCGCGCATCTTGTTATCTTCGAGGATCCAGAACGCCCAGGGCCTCAACCAGGTGCGCGTAAACGTGACCAGGTTGACACTCGGATCCCCCATGACGGCGCTGCGGGCTCCTGACTTCAAGGCGAGCCGGGTCGTGCGCTCGGTGGCGTCGTTCCCTATCGATCCCAGGCCGCCAGACTCGGAAGCGATTCCTAATTGGGCCTTCTGATACATCGCCCGGAGCTTCGAGCGGTGCGCTTCGGTTTGCCATTGGAGATAAGGGTAATCGGTGAAGCGGGTCGCCCAATTGGGGATTTTGAGTTCCAGCTTGGGGACAAGGGTAATCTCTTCCTGGCCGTTGGGCATATCGACCGTATTCTTCACGAATGGAACGGGAACGGTTTGGGGGGCCTGGTAGCTCGATTCATCCATGTACTCGCCACATTGGGCGCACATATTAACAAAGCGCGGGCCTTCCGGGCCTACAGGGTTTTGGGTGCCACACGCGGGACATTGGAACATACCCGGCCCCATCGCTTGATCGGCGGATCCTAGCTCGTTCTCTTTGTGGTAGCCAAAGCGGTCGCCGTCCACAACGTAACGAACATATCCGCCCAGGGTGCCATCAGTCCACAAGTACCAGGCTTGCTCGGTGAGTAGGTGGCTGACTTTATTATTCCGTTGGATGACGGTGATAATATCGGAGCCAACCTTCGCCGTCGCCACGTCCTCCTCTTGGCGTGCGCTCTGTGGCCAGAGTTTCACGCTTGGAGCTCGCTTCGACAAAACGGCGATAATCGACAAGCCGAACGCCTGATAGAAGTTCGTAACATAGGAATAGCGGGGGATTTCGTCGGATTCCTTCGGGGGCTGTTGGTTCATCACCTGGAAGGGGAGTTGCCATGTCTCGGTTTCCTCGTCGTAATAAACGTAATGGAGGCCCTTCCAGAATTCTCGGGCAAGCTGGATCCTGCGGAGCTCTTCGCGCCGGGCTCGATAGTCCTCGGTCGAAAAGTTCGTAACCAGGCTGCGGATCTGTCCAACCAGGTCGGGGCGTAGAGCGCCCAAGTCCTCGAAGTTGTCTCCGTAGTCGGTCGGGGTTCCTACCGGCTGGATCCCGCCTTCCTTCTCAACCACGGTGCCCGCCGGCGAGGATAACGGTTGCGGTTCTTCGTTGTCGGGTGTTGGAAGGATCGCTCCCGATTGCGTACCTGGGGCGTTGATCTGTGGAGGAAACAAGTTATTTCTCCTTACCTTTCGTCTTGGCCTTCGTTATATCGGGGCTCGACTGGCGCTGGCGTTGGCACGGCTGCCGGGAAGAAAATCTTTTTCTTGAGCTCGGGAGTCAATAGCACCCGGAAGCCCGCCGTCACCTTGGGCACGTTAATGTCGATCTCAACCTTAGTGCTGCCAGTGAGTGCGGCTATTGTTTCGAGGAAGGCTTGGCTCGACTCCGGGCTATCAGCGCACCCGGAAAACTCAATCTGTAGTGCTTTTCCGAATAGCTTCCCCGTCGGGTCGTCGGGTTGAGTGATGAATTTCGCGTGGAATCCGTAGTACATTTTTATTCTCCTTCGTACTTGGCTGAAGTTTTGTTCACCTGGCCGGGTTGTTTGGAGTCGATCGCGCCGAGCTCCCGGATAAGATCGGCTTCGCTTAGGTTGCCGGGTGTGAATTCCTCCGCCGTGTCCTGCGGAAGAAGCTGAAGCGTAAGAACGATCTGACCGTCATCCCTGACCGTAGGGATTAGGCTCGGTATAGCCTGGGCAATTGCTTCCCGGCGTTCTTTCCACTCGGAGGCCGACTCTTCCTTCTCGCCCCCCAGGCGGATCATGTAAATGTGCCCGCCGTCCTTCAGGATGGTTTCAGTCGCCTTGACGATCATGCCGCTCCCTGTTGGTCGTCTTTCTTCCTTCTCATGTTCCTGAACAAGCGCACAGCCGGGGCGTCCCCCCGGTACATCGGGCCACGGTTGCTGGCCTGTTTATTCATGGCGCTCGAAGCCACGCCAGGGCCTCGATTACTCGATTGATCTCCCTGGATCGTGTCGGTGATCTTTTTGCGGATCCCGAGGAATTTATTGGGAAAGCTCTCCGGGCTCAATTCCGGGATGACTTTCTTCTGAATCCGTTTCCCGGCTTCGGTGCCGCTCTGATCCTGCGAGGTTTTGTTCTTGCCGCGGGAGAGCATAAAGTCAAGGTTTGAGCTCGTTTCATCCACGTCCCGTGAGTTCCGAATTTCGGAGCTACCCCTGAAGTCGAAAGCCCTGCCCACGTTCCGCTTTGCTTTGTTAAAGAAACTTTCCGCCATGATTGCCCTCCTTGAGGCTAAGTGTAAGGTATTTCGACCGGGCGCTCTGGTTCTGCCGGCCTTGGTGCTGGTGCTTCCTTCCCGTTACCGCTGGCTTTGGTGATTGCTTCCCGGATTCGGCCTAAAACTGCATTGATGTTTTCAAGTGATGAGTCGGGTTGGTTGGCAAATACTACTTCCTCCCGAATCTTTTCAAGCAACCGAAGCACGTCAAGGCGGCCTTTGTGCCGGCTTTCTCTAAGGGGTTCTTGCCCATCACTTGACCGGATATATCCAATCGCCCCTGCGAGCTCCCCGATCCGCGTGGCGCTCACTGTCTCGATCGAATCTTCCTTGCCTAAAACCATCGCCATGCAATCCTTGATCCCGCGATCGTGAAGGTGTTGCAAGAAGGCTTCAATCATGGGGCCTTGGAGCTTTGCGTCATCCCCCACCTTGAACAGAAGAACGTCCCCCGATTGTGGCGCTACCTTGTCGATCGTCACGTCCATCGCGTTGAATTCTCGAAGTATTTGGGCCACCCGGCGGAGTGACCGCTTGTTCTTTGGCTTTACTGTCACGGTATTGCTCATTCGTTTTCTCCTGGGATCCTGCTATTTGTGCTCGGATATTTCTTGCTTCGGGCTCTCCCCGAGTTCTTCTTTGATGCACCCGAGGACGCCGGCCACGTCCGAATAAAACTTAGGCTTGGGCTCCCGGTAGTCGTAGCTCGGGTACATAACACCCCCGTCCCCCTTCTTACCTTTGACCGGGAAAGGCTTGCGCCTGACGTTCACCGAGAAACCGTTTTGACCGGGCTCGATTCGGATCGACTCGATCTCTCCGGGCTTACTGAATTCGCTAGACTCCTTCGGCTGACCGAAAGAGCTCATCCTGTACTGGCCTTTTGAGTTGTGTGTCATGTGCTCCCCTTATGCCCAGGCCAACAGCCCGGCACCGATACAGATAGGACAGCCCGATCGGCTGATCCCTTTACAGTTCCAACAAACAGTTACCTCGTCCCTGAAGTCGAAGCGGGCCGGTAATCCAATGATCCTAGCCATCCCTTCCTCGTAAACGACTGGCGGCTTGTCGAGGCCCAGGGCGCGGCGCAAAGTGACAAAGTTATCTTCCATCTGAGTCGCCGGCTTGTATCTGGAAGGGATCCCGAGCCGCTCGTCGAATACCCTTTCTGGCCAGTCCTCGATACCCTTCGAATAACACCAACGCAATAAATCAACCTGATCGGTTGGATACCATTTAGCTAGAACGAACACGTCGGCATAGTCGCCATTTGCAACGTGGTGACTCTTGTGGGGTAGGTTGAAAGGCTTATTGTACGTTTTCACGTCCACGGTTAGCCCGTTGATTGGGCTGGTGAAGTCGATTCCTTTGTCACCCTTCGGCCTGGTTGATTCATCAACTGGCCACCCGGAGAAGTTCGAGAAGCCAAACTCCCCGAGCATCCCAATCCTTTCAACGTCGGAATGAGCCCCGTGGAAGTGCCCCCCATGTTGGGTGTATTTCTTTTGGCGTTGTCGAGCGATATCCCCGGCCCTCCTGATTTGATCCTTAGTGAGCATTCCTATCTCCGTTTGAGTCCAAACCCTTTTCGCTTTGCCTTTGGCTTCGGAGCCACGTCCCCGCCGGCCCGGCGCTGCGTGTCGAGTGCTATGGCCAGGGCTTGCTTGTACGGCTTCCCCGCTGATCGTTCGGCGTCGATGTTCTGGCCTATCGCTTCCTTCGACCCGCTTTTATTGAGAGGCATTCTGTACTCCTTGAGCTGCCGACGCAAGTGCTTGTTTGTGTTGCATGACTAGGATCTTACTGCGTTGCTCCAATTGCGTGATGACCTGGTTCCAACTCTGACGCCGCCCGGCGAATTGGGTTGGACGTTCTTCGAGCTCCTTCTCTTCCGCCTGGGCCTTTGGATTAGCTCGAGCAGCTCCGGTGAGCTCCATGACGGTATCAACTAGGTAACTACGCTCCCGATCCCACGCGTCCCGATCGCGTTCGAGAGCTATGACTCGGGACTGTTCGAGTGCGAGTAGCTGCTTGAGCTCGGCGATCTGATCGACCAAAAGGCTTTCGACTGTGATGGTCATGTAAAGGCTGTCTCCCCGTGCTTTGCCATACCTTCCTCGTAAGTCAACAGTTCGAATGCTCCCTGGCTTTCTACAACGAGCTCCGCGTAGGCTTTCTCCCCGTCCCCGTACTGCAACAAGTAACAGTCGATTACCTGGCCATCCTGGTTACTATTGTGCCGGCGGATCCCGATCACCCTGGCTGCCTTGTGGGGGGCAAATTTGTCAAGAGACAATCCGAAGAAAAACAGCTCTTCCGGTTCTGGCGTTATCATTTCCGCCCGAGGCCCCCCTTCTTTGCCGACGCCCGCGCCGCCTGGCCGTCGATGAATTCAATTAGCTCTTCGAGCTCCCCGAGAAGTTGATCCCCCCAGAGAACGTGATTTTGCTTGATTTGCTTGAGCCGAATCAACCTCGCTTTGATCGAGGCCCTGGTGCGGGACGCGCCCGCGTTGGCCGTGAGTTTGGTTGTCAAGGTTTAGCCTCCAATGCCGCCACCCGCTTGTCTAGGCTGTCGAGCCGATCAATGACCGGGAGGTTCGTGACACCCGGCCCAGGAATCGCCGGCGAGAGAAACGTGCCGGGCGGGTTTGGTATGAGTTGGTTCGGATCCCCGTGGGTTACGTCGAGTTGTTCGCGCTTGTCGAGGATAGTCTGACGCGGATCCGTGGGAGCCATGCCTTGAATGTCCCAAGTGCGATAAACGTGGCCCTGGTCGTGCATTGGCGGCCCGCGCCTGGCAGTTGCCGCTACACTCGGGGGAGGAAGATTCACGTCGTCATTCCCCGGCCTGTCCGGGAAGTGTGTCCAGTGACGTATTAAGAACGGCCCCCAACCTTCACCGATAACCCATAACATAACAGCCTCCTTTCGACTGGTGCCCGCTCAATTTGGCTCACTAGGCCAAACCGGAGAAGGGCGAATGACAGCCCCGAGCGGGCATAGATTAACCCGGCCAACGCCGGTTGTACCGTACAGGTTGCATTACCCCCGGATCTTCTCTCTGGATCCGCTTGGCAACCATCATCGCCTGAATGTTCCTGATCGTGGGATCTGTCGCCGTTATCTTGTCCAACAGGTTCGATTTGATCGCTCGCGCCCGTGGCCCTAGCTTCGAGTAAACCCCGTACCGGGCACCGTCATACGGGTCGTCGCCTTCCATCTTCAGAGTTTGCTCTTGTTTGTCTGGATCGTGGATGATCGCCGGGAGGACGTTGATAAGCTCCGGGCACTTGGTGCTCACCCACATTTTGTTTTGCTTCAAAAGGTTATACATCAACTGTGCTCCACCAATCCTGTCGTTTGAGGCTGACGCCGGGAATGGGACGCCGTAAGGGGCGAGCTCATCCCCGATTTGCTGGCCGACTGTCTCTGCATCCGTGCGCTTGGCGAAGGCGTCGGGCGATAGCCAGAAGTCCTCAACCTTGCGCCCTTCTGATCGGTTGCCGAGCATCTCAGCCAAATCCTTCGGGCTCTGACCGCTAATAACAAGCTCATCGAAGATTCCGACGTTGCCGCGCTCGTCGGTCGTGAGCCAATAGAAAGCGGAGTTGTGCTTGAAGCCCCAATCCCCGCCAATCCAACATGGCCACCAGGGCTCGATATTGACTTCATTCTCGGGTCGAATGTGCTGCGGCCCCCACACGTCGAAGTAAGCGCCGGCAATAACATCCCAATCCCCGTCGAGCCAGGCTTTGAGTAGGGCTTCGGATACTCCGCCGACCGCTCGCAACCGAGAGATATAGCCCGGATCGTTCTTAAGCCCGATTCGATTGTCATCCACCCTCGAAGGTACAAACAGGAGCGTGGTGCCGGTGTTGTCATCCCGGCGAATAGTCCAGGCATATTGATTGTGATTGCCGACGAACCGGCTCTTAACCCAAACGTGTCCGACTCCGCCGGGGTTGCCGCTGGATCGGACGCGCTTAACCGGGACATCAGCGCCACCTGATCGCAAACAAGCCATGAGCTTGAGATAAGGCGTGATTGTGGGCCAGGTAGGGAGCTCATCCCACCCGATCCAAGTGTAGGCGTGGCCAATGTAGTTGTCGGCCAGGGCGTCACGGTCGAGAGAGCGCATACGCAAATAAGCGCCATTCGAGAAATGCCACGTTTTGCTTTGCTCCGCGAAATAAGCGCCCGGAAAGGCTTTGAGATAGATTTCCTTGCTTCTGACAATAAGATCTTCAAGTTGCGGGAAGGTTTTACGGAAGAGGACGCCACGCCAGGCCGCGCCGTATTCTTTAACGTCTTGAAGGTAATCGCCAAGGAGATAGTCCGATTTGCCCCCGTACCGAGCGCCTCCAAAGAACAGCTCAGTGATAGAGCGAGCCGCGATTGCTTCTTCTTGGGGGCCTGGTTGCGGATACCATCTCGGGTCATAGATTTGCTCCGCCGGCTGTGCCGGGTAATTACTTACCGTTCCCGCGCCCGTTGCCTTTTGTGAGGCTTTCTTGCGCCTGTGCCACTCCGCTTGATATGAGCGCCTGGCCGACCGCTTGCGCTCCTTTTCGGCGGCTTTGGTTTCGCGCTTCCCACTCTTCGGGAGTTTCTCTGGATCGTGTTTCATCCCGCCTGACTCCAACAAGCACGTCGATCTCTAGTTTCTTGGGGGGTTCGGGTTCGAGGACTGTCTTGATCCGATCGTAAGCCTGGAGTTGCGTCCCGGCGTCCTCGAAGGTGTCCCATTTCTCTTTGGCCGCGTTCCACTTGGGCATTTTTGCATCGAATAGCGTCACTAGCTTGTCGGCCATACGATCGACCGCCATGCCTTTGCGCCATAGAGCCGCTTTCATCCCTTCCAGGACTCGGGCAGCCATCTTGTGACTGGCTACGTTGGCATAACTGATGCTGTAGCCGGCGTCCCTGGCTGCCTTGGTTGCGTTTTGATATTCGAGCAAGAGAGTGACAAAGCGAGGCCACCGTGGATCCTTCTCGTAAAGGGGGATCCGGGAGAGCTGTGACTTTTTTTTTGACTTAGCCCGCGTTTGCATAGATTTGAATGGAGGTCGCTGTGCCAGGAGTGAAGGTTGTGGATGTCAGCCGATACATCGGGCCGCCACCGCCACCCGCTATTGTTACAGCCACGGCCAACGAGGTCAGAGTGATTACTGTGACCAGTTTGTTGAACGTAACGCCGTTATCCATTGAGATTTCGAGGTCAACGACCAGGGCCGTGATCGTGCCAGGGCCAGCGCCGATAAAGCCGATTGCCTGAAGGATCATAACGCCGTGGTGATCCCGGCTGTTCATCGGGGTCGAGAATGTCGCGCCTGAGCCGGCGGCTGTTCGATTGAACACAACTGTCGGGATCCCGTTCTGAATCTTGCCCGTTACGCTCATATAGCCTCACATTTGTTGGAAGAAAGGAAAATACATTCCTATAGCCGCGCATAGATAAGCACAAGTTCTGTTCGGCGTCAATCGTATCTCATAATCCCCAAAGGGGGTAAGTGCGTACTGATCCAGTAAGGTCAAGGCTGTATCGGTACTTTAAGGTAAAATCCGGGGCTAAATTATTTTATTGACACAGGCGAAAGAAGGGAATAGTTTCCCATTTTCTACCTTTTAGCTCGCCGGGATAAGTGGCGTGGATCACAAAACGAACTGCCAACAGAACGAGGGATTAGAGAATGAAAGGCGCTCCCGCGCTTAGGTGCTTATCCCACCGCTTATTCTAGTCCCTCGCTGTGTTTCAAGAAAGCGAGCCCATGTACGGAAGGCTTTTCGACCGGATTGTTTTTTCTTCTCTAAATCAAGAGCCTGTCGAGGCTCGATGGGTTTTCGCTGTTATGGTTGCCGTGGCTAATGAAGAAGGCGACGTGCATTGTGCTGGCGTTACCAACTTGGCGCGTATGTGTAATCTCCCACTCGATTGCGTTGAAGATTCCCTGAAAAGGCTTGCGGGGCCTGATCCTCATTCATCTAACCCTGACAACGAAGGGCGTAGGATTGAAGTGTTCCCGTGGGGGTATCGCCTGTTAAATAAGAAGTCATACAACGAATTAAACAACCGAGAAAGACAACGAGAGCAAACAAGGGAGCGTGTTCGTAAGTATAGAGAAACAAAGAAAAGTAACGCACAAAAGCGTTACAAATCGTTACCAAGTGTTACGCCTACATCTACAGTTACAGTTACATCTACAGTTAAAAGGGAAAAAGAGAGTGTGAGAGAAAAGGGGAAAAAGGAAACGCGGTTCTCGAAGAGCCCGGTTGCGACCTGGGAGAAGTTTCGGGCCGGCCTGGCGGATTGGGAAGAGGGGCGGGCGCGTTTCTACTTCGACCTGTTCGAGGAGAAAGAAGCTCTCACACCAAGCAAGTATCTATATGCCGATTGGATCCGGGCCGCTCGCGCCTGGGATCGCCGTGACCCGGAACAATGGAAGAAGGGTGAGGATCCTAAGAAGCACGCTCGGGGGATTAGTGAAATTATTAGGGGGAAGAAATGAGCATAACCACAACTTACAAATGCGACCGATGCGATAAAGAGCAGGACACGAACAACCAGTTTTGGAGAATTGAGATAGGTGTCAGACATAGCGGTCAATCCTCACCGAATCGCCTGGCACACATGGACGTTTGCCGATTTTGCCTTGAGGCGCTTGGCTTTTATCGGAACGAGTTCCCCGCCGCCCCACTCCCGCCAGCCCCAACGATTGAAGAGTTGCTTCGGGAAATTGTCGAGCGATGTGGGTTTGAGCCAAAGGAGTGAAATGACGGAAGCCTTTGTAAAATGGTGTGAAAGTCTTCAGATGTATAGTGAACATGGTTGGGGTGATGCCCACTTCTGGCTCTCTGCCTTCGTGCGGGAAATTAATCGCAGGGAAGATGAATGTGATAACAGCGGATTAGGGTGTCCCTATGAGTCACGCAGCCAATGCCGAGGGGATAAGCTGCGATCCGTAGTCCGTGCCTTCGGATTGGACGGTGAGAAATGAAGCCGAAGAATCTTGAGTATGATCGCGGGTTCAAGCAGGGTTACGAATGCGGATTGGCTGACGGTGAAATCACTGGCGTTGTTGCTGGAGAGAAGCGGCTGGCGAGGGCGATGCGTAGGTGGATTGTCGAAAACGCCGAATGGGACACTGTCAATGGAGAATTCACAGCACCAGAAATTTGTGGGATCTTAAAGTTTCTCACCGCCAGAGCCAAAAGGGGAATGAAATGAACGAAAGCCATCGAACGATTTTCGTGGACGTGATGAACAGCATGAAACAGTTTTGGGGACAACCGCCGATGAGCGCGCACGCAATTGATATTTACTGGCGCGAGCTCAAGTGCTTCTCGATCGGTCAACTAGAGCTCGGGTGTCAAAGGCTACTTGGGCGCTATAAGCTCCGCTGGCACGGAGATTTTCCTACCGCGCTCGATTTCTATGAAGCGATGCCCAACTATCTCCCCGAGGGGACGACAGTACCAAATGGCAGTAAATCCTAGTGAAAGGAGCGTCTTGAAGAACCAAGCGGAATGATTGGGGGATGCCGGTGGGATCCGGTTTCCCCCGTTTTTTGAGATCACGATTATGAAATGTCCTCACTGTCACGGAGAAATTGAAGAAACGGTATGGGAAGGGGAGCCGCCATCTGAAGAGATGCAAGCGGATCCTGATTTCGTGTGGTTGACTATTTGCGGGATATGCGCCTACATTTTCATTTATCGTCCGAGTGACGGGTCGCTCACTAAAGCCGATCCGGGATTACTCGAAGAGGCCCCGCCCGAGCTCCTGGGCGCTATTCGCAAAAGACAACGAGAAATCTATTTGAGCCGGGCGAGAAACTGATGAGATACACTTGCAGCGCGACTTTCCCTACCCATGAATTTAATGGGAGCCCGGATCCCGATCGCGTCCCTAACCGCTTCGGAGAGTTTGTTTGTCGAGATCACTTGGCCCAAGTGAACCAATGCCGGCGAGACAAGGGGCTTGAGCCACTCGTCGAGTATCCTGATTCGTATGGAGAAAACCAATGACCGAAAAAGAAATACTGGCGAGTGACCTTGAAAGCCTCGTTCGACTGTGGGAACACAGGCTCACGAAGAAATTCCGCACTCTTTCTGACAGCACAGTAGAAGTTTTCGCGCGAATCCGTTGTGAGGCCAAAATGCGGCAAGAGGGATTTATGCCCAAAGTTTTTGTCAGTCGCGACATTAGAAACTTCCGAATAGCGCGTTGCCTGGCGCTCGGTGACTATGATCGTTGGCCGATTTATTCGAGAGAAGATGCTCGGCGGATCCACTCTTCCGGGAAAGGAGGCTGCCAGTGAACAACGAACGATTACACCCGATCTTTAGAAACATCTTAAGCGGGTTGAATGTGACGAGGGATATTATGAGGCGAACGAGGGATATGAACCATTGGTCAAACCGTAAATGGGTCGTTGTCGAGAATGGCCCCGAGGATGTAGTCGAGTTGAGCATCTGGACTGACGGGGAGAGCTTCAAGCCTGTCCTGGTAATCTGTGAGGGGACAACGCCGACGCCCGAAGATAGGGCCTTGGCGGCCTACGTCGTCACACTTCAAAACAATAAAATCGAAAAGGAGAATCCCAGTGTTGCCAACCCCCGATGGTGAGTCGCGCTATGGCATCGAGAACGTGAATCATATTTCATTCAATCTTTTAGAGGACGGGAGAATTATTGTTCGAGACATGGGCCGCACCCAGGCCCAAACCCTGCTTTCGTCCCTACGCAAGATCGAGGCCGCCGAAAGAGTTGTGAAGGCGTGCTTCGGTATCAGTGAACTAACCCAACCCAACAACCAAAAAGGAGCTACAAATGAATCAGCAAGTAAAACAACCGATCGAACCAGATCCAGAGAACCTGGTTACGAGCCTTGTAGTCAACGAAGCGACACCCGCGGGCGAGGAGCTCACCTTGGACGCCTTAGCCGTAAGGGAAAAGGGAGCGGGAGCTGCCATCGCTCGCGCAAAAATGGACATCTTAAAAATCTATCGAGAAAGTTCCATCGGTATGACATTCCCCGAGGATTGGATTCTCTTTAAGCGGCCCGACGAATCAGGGGGCGGGATCACTGGCTTTCTGTCTGACGCCGGCTGTAAGCGGGTTTTGCCGCTGTGGGGGATTGACATTATTCCCGAGGGCGGAGCTAAGACATTCTGCACCGAAAAGGCTGACGTGGGGGATGATTACCTTATCACGGTACGCGGCGACGGCTTCAACCATACGACGCTCGCCGGGATTAAAGGCGTCGAGGGTTGCCGGGGATCCGATGAGGATTTCGTGAAGAGCCAAACCGGGACAAGGAAGCTCGCCTACGTTCGCAAAGCTGCCTTCCGAAATATGGAGGGGAACATCGTGCGGAAATTAACCGGGCTCGATGCTGTACCACTTTCCGAGCTGCAACGCATCTGGCAGCCACTTGGTCGCAATTGGGAGCTCGCGGCCAGGGGGAGGGGCTTCGGCGGGTCGGCTGTGCGTTATGGCGACGCTGGTGACGACGTGACCGGGCCAAAATGCCCAATCTGTTCGGGATCCATGAAGCTGATTAGGCCGAAAGCAGAACAGAAATGGTCGGCGTTTTGGGGATGCAACAAAGGCAAAGGCAAATGCCCAGGGACGGTTAAAGACTCCGATTGGAACGCCGAGCTCGCCAAGCGCCCGGCTGAATCGTCAGCGCCCGAGGGGGAGCCGCCACCAGGGGGAGACAATTACGTTTCGCCTGGCGGGAATATCGGGGAGGACAAAAACAGGCTATTAGAGCGGATCAAGGGAACGGCCTGGGAGAAGGAATTCAAAAGCATGATCCTCAAGGCAACGAGCGCCGACGACTTGCTCGATGTTCTGACGGCGATCAATGACCGGGAAAAGGGGGCCAGCCGTGGATAAATCCTACTTGGGGGATAGCGTGTATATCGAGAAAGATGATCTCGTTCCGGGCGCTATTACCCTTTCGGTCGAGAATGGAGTCGTAGCGTCATGCGCGATCTTCATGGAGTTTGAAGTGATCCGGGCGTTTGTGCAGTACATCGCAAGAATTGAAAAGGGGGGCGAATGAACGAAGTTAAGCAAGTGGAGAATCTTGCCATCGGCCTCGGGGCTCAAGTTATCGAGTCCTGGGGCAAGTGGATCAAAGAGCAAAACAAGGCTCGCTCAAAGTCGGGTGAGCCCTTTGTGCAAGCGAACGTGTGGGCCGGCCAGTATTCGCCGTGCGCCAGGCGTGTTTACAACCAAATGATTCACGGGGACGAGCTCCCGGCCTGGACGGCTGACCAGCTCGCCCGGTTCCGCCGAGGGAAGGATCGGGAGAATGATCTCTTGGCGGATATGCGGGAAATAGGTCGAAACTCGGATCCCAAATTTCAGATTGTCGGGGAGCAAGAGCGGTTCGTGCTGAAGGATCGCAAGGATCGCACCGTCATCACTGGCAAGGTCGATGCCAAGATTAAGTTTGACGGCTTCGGGCCTGGCAAGCCCCTGGAAGTCAAAGCCTGGTCACCTTATCTCACCCAGGGCGTCAAGACGTTCGAGGATCTCTTCTTGAACAAGTGGACGCGGCGCGGGGCCTATCAGTTGCTTTGCTACCTGTACGGGGCGGGCGAGCCGATAGGCTTCATGTTACTCGATATGCCGGGCCTCCCCTTGCTCCTGCCTGTCGAGCTCTGGCAAAACGACAACCACAAGCGAGTCGATGAGTTCCTTGACCTGGCCTCGGTGGCCGTCGATTCGCTCGCAAGCAAGGAGGCGCCCGACTACACCACGGATCTCGCGGAGTGTAAATCGTGCGACTTCCTCGGGGGCCATTGTATGCCGCCGGCGATGAGTGGGGACGGTGCCCGCCTGATTCAGAACGAAGAGCTCGAAAGGTGTCTCGATCGGATCGCCGAGCTCAAGCCGGGGGCGAAAGAGTTCGAAAAGCTCGATAAGGTCGCTAAGGGGATCTTACGGGGCGTCGAGTTCGGGATATGTGGAAATTGGTTGATCGAGGGTAAGTATCAGGGGAGTACAACTTTGAAGTGGCCGGATGAGGCGACCAAGAAGCAATATCAGGTCACGGATCCGAAAGGGAAGTTTGCCTTGAAGTTCTTCCGGGTCGGAGCGACGAAGGAGGACACCGATGAGTAAGCTATTGCAGCTCGAAAAAGAGTACAACCGGGCTTTACAAGACGACAAAGTAGCCCGGAAGGTTTTAAGCTCGATCGGAACGCGGCTCGCGGATACCAGTTTCGAACTGGCCGAGTGCCTGGCCGGGCTCAAGTTGCACATTTACCGGGGGACGATTCTTAATCGTTCGGCTAATTACAAGGCCGGCGATTGGGTTGTCCAGTCGTTCTCGATGTACGCCTTCAATCCTTCAAAGCCGACTTCTCTTTACGCCGTGCGGATCCATTGTTCCAAATGGCTAAAGAGGGGCATCGCGGGACAAGAGAAAGCCGTATTTTACGGCGGCGATTTCATAGTCACCGACTCAGATGCAACAAAATTGCGAATTCAAATCAAGAGCCAACCGGGCACAAAAGGGGGTGAGGCGAATGTCACGGAAGAAGAAGGACGCAAAAACGCGGTTTGCTGAGGCTGTCGGGGAGCTCGGGCTAACGAAAGCGGTCGAGTTGCTCGAATTCCTAGCGATTGTCCAGCAACAACCGACGGATCAAACAGGGAAAGTTCCCAAACCTGGCCGGGCGAAAGAACGAACGACAACGGCGGATTTGAAAAGTGCAAGAATCGAATAAAACAATTGAATTCTTCGTCGAAGGGGTTCCTCGAACCAAGGGGAGCTCCTTCAGTTTTGTCAATCCAAAGACGGGCAAGGTCGTGTACGTCCACGACAACAAACATCTGAGGAAGTGGACGGCTGCCGTGAGATTTGGAGCACTTGAAAAGGGATGCAAGCCGGTCGCCGGCCCAATTTATCTCACGATTGTCTATTTCATGCCCCGCCCGAAAAGCCACTACATGAAAGCGGGTTGCCTCAAGGGTGACGCTCCGCCGTTCCCGATCTCCAAGCCCGATGTGGACAAAATGGAGCGAGCGATCCTTGACTCTCTTTCAGGGGTGGCTTATCGTGACGATTCTCAGGTCGTCCATGTCTCACACGGCAAGGCTTATGTGTTAAGCCAGGTCGATACGCCGGGGGTGGCGATCCGGGTTCGGCACGATCCCGATTTCACCGAGGCCGATGAATGGACTCAATTAAGTTTGACTCAAAAAGGGGGTGATGATGATTTCTAGGGATGCCTCTGGCCTTTACCACTTAAGCGCCTCTCCATTTTCCCGCCTTCGGGAGGCCAAGGGGACGTTGGAGGCCCTGAAAATTGATTGTAGGGCAAATGGCGGGCCTATTTTCCACAAAAAAGGAGCAACTCCGATGTTTAAGCCAATTTTGAGGTTTGGATTGATACTTTTCCTCGGGCTCATGTTCTCTGGGTTGATGGAAGCCCAAGGAGCCGGGGTTAAGAAGTTTCCGGGAGAGCCTGTCATTCTCGCTTGGAACTACGCGGTGACAGGAGAAGCCAACATCACCGGCTTTAAGATATACCAGGGGCCAGCCGCAACGGGGCCGTTCACTTATACCAATACAAACTCGATCCCGAGTTCAAGAACTGTCACCCTGCCGGCCACCTTTGCGAGTGGGAGCGTTCTTTACTTCTACACAGCTCGGGCTTACTTCACGTCGGGCGGGGCAACTCCCCAAACGGTCGAATCGGTTGATAGTAACGCCGTGGAGGTAGATTTGAATGTAGTTGGGCCGACTGGCCTCACGGCAAAGTAAAGCGTTGCTGGAAAGACTCAAAACCGTACCACAAGGAGAAAAAGGATGACTAAAAAGCAAAAAGAATTGCCCGGCATGGAAGCGCCGGTAATTAAAGAGATTGTCGAGGCCGCCGAGGATTATGTCGAAATCAGGGACAAGCGAATGGAGCTCACCAAGAAGGAAACGGCGGCCACGGCTCACCTAATGAACATGATGGAAAAGAACAGTGTAACCGAGTACATCTTTGACGGGAAGAAGGCGATCATCATTGAAGGGGGGAAGAAGGTGAAGGTCAGGCAGTTGCCCGCCGCTGAGGATTTTGAATAGGTCAAACGGGATGCGCTATCCGCCGCAGGAGTAGAGCCACAAGGTAATGACTTTCAGGAAAGTACATCCCGCCCCGCCCCGTTTCTTCGATAGGATTTCGTAGGCGTTCTTATAAAATTCCGCGTCCCGCTTCCAAGCATCCCGCTCCCGCTCTACAGCTTCCTTGTCCTTTTGAGCAAGTTCGAGGGCCTTGGCATTCAAAGCAGCCTCTCGGGCGTCCTGCTTTTCATCCCGGTCGATAAAAGCCTTGTAGCGTGTGATCTTGATTCGATCCTCTTGGAGCTCTCGAAGCCGGCCTAATACTTCGCGCATCTCGTCAACGGTCAAAGGCGTCGCCGGGATCTCTTGACAGTGTGTTAGGACTGGATACACGAAACAAAGGGCAAGCGCGAGAAGGAAGGTTTTGATTAGTCGGCCCATTTGAGGATCCAATAATAAATTCGGTACATCAGATAAACGGCGAAGGCGGCACCCGGAGCCCAACCGCCAAAACAATCGACATAACTCTTCCAGGCCGGGTCGCCGTGGCTCACGTCAATGGGCTCCCGGATGAAAGCGCCCGCAACGACAACCAGGGCGGCTCGAACGAACAGGCCAAGGTAGCCAGTCCCGATCGCCAGCTTCCTCACCCATTTGAATCCATTGGGCAGCATATCCTTTCGAACGACTCGGCGAAGCGCGTAGAGCGCCACCCACACCCAAATCGTGAGCATGAAGGCCCACGGGAAATGAAGCATCTGTCTATCGACAACGTGTTGAGCGGTCATTGGCGTAACTCAGCAAGAACGTGACGGATCTCGTCGGGTAATTTGCCGGCTGGTATCGTAGCGACCTGGGCCGGGATCCGGGCGATAGCTCCCGATAAAGCATTGATCGTTTGATTGAGAGCGGCCCGATCCGCCACTTTGGCCGCCGAAACTTGCTGGATTTGAAGGATTTGATCGGACAAGGCTTTGATAGCGAGCGCCTGATTGTCTTTGATCTCCTTGAGCTCGGGCGCAAAATCCTTTTCGTGTTGTTCGGTCATTTCCTTCAATACTTCCTTCCTGATTTCTGGCTTCTCTTGTTCCCGGATCCGGTTGTCATGAACGCGCATCCACCAGAAGAAACCGATCAGGAGCCCGCCGATGAGTGCCGGGTAAAACCACCACTGTCCAGTAACTATTGAAGTCATGCCAAGCAATCGCTTGAACATCATTCACCCCCTGGGAAGAATTTGCTTTCGAGCCATTTGACGAACCTGGGCGTGAAGTATGCGGAAAGGGATCCGAGTAAGCCAGCGAAAACGGCGTGTTGCGGGATCTTGTCGAGAAAGGGGATCAAATCAACGCCAACCCGGTTGATATACATGGCCGCGATCGACAGGCCCACAAAGCAAGTCGTGACGCAAGTAAAGGTTTCGGAGTTCCCCCCAACGTAATAATCCAAAACCGCTTTAAGGAAACTCGAATGAGCGTCAGGAGTTTGGAGCCGCATATAACGGGCGATCTTGATTCCGTCAACCATCCCGCCGGCCAGAATGAAGAAAACCCATTCGCTGAATTCTTTCATTAGTACCCCCAACGGTGTCCAATCAGAGTGCCGGGATCCTGTCTTGAAATGCAAACCCTGTTCCCGACGTTGCCACTTAGTAAGTAAATTCCGAGGGGGGATTGATCGAGGAAAAACCCGACGTGCCCTTGCCAGAGCTCTGTTCCCCGGCGAAAAACACTCACACAACCAAACATCGGTTGAGGAATTGAAACGCCCCAATCGAGCCAGCTTTTCGCATTTGGCTTGTTGGTGCCCAGGTAGCTCGCCTTCGTGAAGCACCAATTGACATACGCCGAGCACCAGGCTATTTCATCATCTCCGACCTGGCCAACGGTCGCCAGGTATTCAGCAATTCGAGGGTTTGCTCCGGGGCCGGCTACTTCAGCCTGGCCGAGTTCTCCGATAGCATGGGTGAGCCAAGGCTGGATGGTAGTAATCAATGAGATTTCCTCCAGGAGCATTCGCCTATTTTTTCCATAATCTTATTGTGTCCTTCCTTCAGTTCTTTAAGATTCTCTATTAGCCGATCATACCGTTCGTCGCTGTTTTCTCGATCTAGTTGCACCGTGACTTGTCGCTCATAAATAGGTGCTATGTTTTGTTTTTCGAATTCATTGAGCCGACGGTCGATCAAGAGATTCATCACCCATAATCCCGCGCTGACGGCGATCCCGGCGCTTGTCAGAGAAGCCGCCAAAATCTGAATAATATCCGCAGCTAACCCAGGGTGATTCCCGGCAACGGCTTCAGCAATAGCAAACAGCACAATGCCAACCAGGCCGAGGCCGTTGAAGTGGGAGCGGAGATTGTCGATTTCAATGTGCATTAATCTGTGGGCCATCCTTCTAACCCCCTGCTAAGCAAGCTGAGTGCAAATATCAACGTCCCCGAGTAACCCCCCGCCGCCAGGCCCGCCACCCGGATCCCCGCCACCGCCCGCATTCGGGGGAAGAGCTGTTCCAAAAAGCTGACCGCCGCTCGCCCGAGCCTTATACATCCCAAGTGGGTTTCTCATCAGAGAGAAAGCTGTTTCTTTGCCCATCGGGTAATTGTAGATATTGATTGCCCAAAGGTTTCCCTCGAATTGCCCGAGCCCAAGCCCGTCGTCTTGCCCAATGACAGGCCAGTATTGATTATTGTCTGGTGGAGTGATCCCCGTTGCGATAGTGCAAATGGTTTGCTCAACACCGTCCGAAGAGTACCCCCGGACAAGCCCGTTGGGGTGGACAGTGACAACGTGCTCGTAAGGTAGAGAGTCAATATGAACAAAGGTTCCATCGAAAGGAGCTGCCCAAATGGAGAGATTCCCCGAACAACCCGTACTCGCGGCCCCATTGGAGTACACGGTGACACGCCAACGCCACCAATCATTCGAGCCGTCCGAGGCCCGAGACAGGCCAAGCATGATCGTATCCCTCGAAGCGCCTGTCGGGCCGATCGTCAGAAAGGCATAGGATGTCACAACCCCAACCAGTGATTGAGTGGGCCTCATCCAAAGATGGACTGAAATCCCCTTAGTGAAATCAACCGGGGGCAAGAGATTGGCCCCTGTAGTCTCGGACGAAGTGAGTCCGGTATTGACAATATGAGTCGGGGGAGTGTACCCGGTGGCGGGGAAATGTAAGCCGGGTACTTTGTCGTAAGTTCCCCAAACCGGAATGTTGGCATCGTTCGGATTCCACTTCAGGTCATAGGTATCCCGTGGCCAAACGTAGTTTTTGAGGTAGTGATTGCGGCCCTCATTGATTGGATAGGAATGCACCAGGCCGCGTGAGTGGGGATGTGTCCAATTGATCCCGAGCCCCGGAATAGGCTTAGTGAATGGGGCTCGGGGGACTCTTAAAATTTCTGGAACAGGTAGAACCATGTTACGCCACCGAGTCTAAAGTCACAATTCTAACGCGGTTGGCTGTGTCTCGATTGGTAGCCCCGCGATTGTTCCCAATCATCAGCTTGTAGCGAATCAGATTAGAGAAGTCGAGCTCGAAGCGTTGTTTTAAGGCGTTCGAGTAGCACGTCGCAGCCGCATAGGTGTTTTTGAGTGTGCCCCGGATAGTGGCCGTCAGTCCGGTAATTTTAACAATGTGTACCCATTCGGAGCCCGCCTCATTAACCGAAGCGCCCTTGATAAAGTGATCCGCGTAAACCGCCGGAGTTCCGGCTGCAAACGTGAAGGTGCTCGCTCCGGCTGTTCCAGCGACGCCGGTGAACAAGGTCGGAACGGCGGTCGGCGAAAGCCAGTCTTGAATGATCGACCATGAATCATCCTCCGTATCCACGGCTGCCTTGTCGTTTGTCAAGAGCTGTAACACGGTAGCTGCCGGCGAGGCTGTGTTGGCGATCGGCGCGAAATCCCAATATACCGCGCCTGAAAACTTCGTATCGAATTCGAGGACAAGCGGGCTTGCACTATAAACGGCTTCCGCCCCTGCCGAAATTTGCTGAAGGACGATCGGATCCGGGGTGATAATTGATTTTGATGGACTCGCCATTTTATTACCTCACTGGTTGGACTGAAGGTTCTCGCCGCGATTGCTTTTCAACTTTTCGAACACTCGGCTCCGCCCGCGACGTTGCCAGCCGATTGATAATGTCATCATATTCCTGGGGTGTCAGCATTTTCCTGTACTCGGTCAAAAGCCTTTCCTTCTCAAGGTTCGATGTAGCGTTGATGATCCGGTTCAGGTAGGGATTCGCCTGAGCCCGCGTTGCGAAAGAGAAGTACCGGGTTTCAAACTCTTTCTCACTGGTTTGGGGCGTCAAGAGTTGGTCGTGTCGCAACTGTAAGAAAAGCTGCCGCATATCCCCGCGATTTGGCTTTCCCTGGGCCGCGTTGATTGACTTGATGATCCGGGACTGAACATCGACTTGGCGCTTGGCCGTTTCTTTCGTGGTTGCTTTGCTGATTTGATCGAGCTGGTCGCCGATTCCCTGATCGCTCACCTTAATGAAAGTGCCGAGGATGTTGAAAGGTAGGTGTCTTGAAATCCTTTCCCATACACCTTCGTCAGTATTAAGTTCGAAGCCCGAAGGATTCCATAGAACAGAGCCACCAAGATCCTTCCAAACTTGCTTTCCAAGGGCGATATTCGCGCCGCTTCCGCCGGCTTTGAATACCCGGTCGGGCATGATAGTTCTCCCGCGCCATTCATCGGTAGGGTTGACACCCAAGCCGTAATACTGGTACAGCCTCCAGGCTACTTTCAGGAAGGGATTGAGTTTCGATATATTCCACGGTACTTGTTCACCTGTCTGATTGATAACACCGCCCGCGTCCGTGACCTGGCCTTTGAGCATCATCCAAGTGATCGCACCCCAATACTGGCCCTCGTAATCTTCCGGGATCCTCATGTAAACCGTTTTCCCCTTGCTGTTCATCCCGAGCGGAACGATGGTATAGGCGGCCTTGTCGTATTCGCTGATTCCTTGAGTCATGCGTCTGGCAAATCCGCCAGCGATCCCGAGCCCGATACCCCACATAATGATTTTCGGGAGCATGTTCGTGGCGATGGTTTTCCAGGCATACCCGCTCTTGTCCTCTTTGAAACTCTCCCATGCGGCTCGAAGCCCCTGGGCGTTGACGTTCGAAAAAAGGAAAAGGTTATTCGTTACCGCCTGGCCTTCACCTTGCTTCTTGATGTCCGGCGTTGATACCCGGCCCCTGACCATGTGCCCAATCTCACGATTAGAGCGCCCGGATAGTAAACGCATCCCGCCGGGAACTCCCTCATCTAGAATCAGCGTTTGATTCTCTTTCAGATACTTGTAGCCGGCGATTTTCCCGGTCATTTCGCTGACCTGGCCCATACGCCCGAGCACGTCATAAACCCACTTCACACTTTCCAAGGCCCGCGCCGATTGGCCGGCGTTGATGTCGATAGTGTCTCCCAGGTCGATTTCAAAGCTCCGGGCCATGCGCTCAACTTCGTTCTCGGCGTTCCCGCTCGATTTCACGATGCTTGACTCGTACATACGCCCAGGGATAAGCATTTTCCCGGCTCTCATCTCACTGATCGTTTGAGAGCGTTCATGCTCCCACCGCATTCCTTGAGGCAGCCACTCGGGGGCGCTCATCGTGTCCTTCCAGGCTTCCTTGAAGGATTCGAGGTAGATTCGACCGAGTACGGGATCCCCATATACCGGGATTTCCGACAGGTTCTTGTAGGTCGATCGCAAATCGCGGATCACGTTTCGAGCCATCCAAATCGGGTTACGGCTCACAAGTAGGTCGCGGATCCCCTGGTTCATCATCCCCCAAACCCGTCCGATCATCTTGGCAACGTAGGGCTCATTTTCGAACGAGCGAGTAATCTCCCGGCTGACTTCGTAGAAAACCAACTTGCCGTTCTCCATGACTGGGAGCAAGTCCTTGTGTGGATCCCGTGGTTGCTTGGGTTCGTTGCGGTAAGTAAAAGAGTTCCACTTCATTTCAGGCTGTTTCGCCTCACCCAGGGGAGTAAGCACGTCCCTGACAAGCGCCCGCTTGGCGTTGTTGATTGCCGTGGCTCTCATCATGGCAATATCTTGGAGCACAGTCGCAACGAATGGATTCTCGATCTCTGACAAGGTGCCGTACTGCTTATGAATCTTGACGGTGACGCCGGTGCCAAAAGCCTTTTCCAGGTGATGAAGCACGTTAAAACGAACATAGTGTGGGTTGTTTAGGAATAGGTCGTTAATCTCCTCGCTGTAAAAGCGGCTTTGAACAATCTCCGGGATGATATATCGCTGCCTGACTTCGCGCCATGCTTCGGCGATATCCTTCAATTGCTGGAATTTTTCCTCTCCCATTGAATGCTTAAGCCCTTCCAAGGTCAGTTTGGCCTCGGCCTCAACTTGGCCCAGGGGGTTAGCAATCTCTGTGCGCTCGAAGGCGGCCCGACGCAAGAAAAGGTATGCTCCTAGTTGCTCCGGGGTGATCCCATTCTTCTTGAGCGGCTTCAGTACCGCATCCCCAATATGATAAAAGTAGTTCTCAACCGCATCGGCCAGGTGCGCGATTTCCTCTAGCTGGTAGCGGGCTTCCTTGGCGAGTGCGGCCCTTTCTCCGCCAGCCTTTTCCATGACTCGAATGTGCTTCAAAGGCCCGTGCATCTTGTCAATGAAGTAGCGAGCCGTGGAGTCTTTAATCGACTCAACCATTGATTGCTGCTGGATATTTAAGTTCTCGCGGATCTCATACCCACGCTTGAACATATCGTAAGTGTCCGAGAGCCGATCATTCATCAAGTCGCCGGTGTTTCCCATTTTCTCTTGAATCGCGTCATACAAGTCCTTCACGTCCGGCTTTCGATCTATGTAGGCAAACAGGCCGTGATAGAACGTCGGGGCCTCCTTCCTCAATAACTCTGGCTCGTTCATCAGCACAGAAATGGCGTCGGCGTAGAGCTCTTTGGAGCTGTAACGATATTTCGTGTAGCTGTCCGGGCCGGGCATGAACGGCTTCCAAATGTGGGTCACGCGCTTGAGTTCTTCGGTGACAACCTTTCGCTCAAGGAGCTGCCGACCTCTCATGGCTGCCTCGATCAATTCTCGGTAGCGGGCAGCTATCATTTCGGGAGTGGCTTCAACCGTGACCTTGATCTTATTGCCGGTCGGGGTTTCGACAATCTTTTTAGGAGTGGGGGGCCTGGTTTCCGCCAGGCGTCCTTTCAGGGCCTCAACAATCAAGAGTTTCTTCTGAGCCCGGTCGAGGCGTTGAATGAATTCATAGAGTTTAGGGTCAAAGGTCGAAGCCGCCGCCACGCCCTTGAAGATTTCGAGGATGTCGTCGGGGGTGTAATTGGTTTCCGTCCGAATGATCTCGTCAACTTCCTGTTCGGTGACGGATCGGAGCTCGCGGGCCGCTTGCTTCTTAAGCTCTTCCTTTTCGGCTTCAGTAAGAGGCTGATCTCCCAGGGGCTCGCCCGGCAAGCTCTCCTTGAGATAGCCTTTGAGTGTGGCAATTCTTCCGAGGATGTTCCCGCGCTTTAGAGTCTTGTCGAGTTCGGCATTCGCCGGATCCCCGAGCCAATCGACCATGTGACCGAGTTCATGGGCGATTACTTTCGCCGCAAGCGTTGGATCCCGGCGGTAGGTCATAAACGTCCAAAAGCCCTTGCGCCATTCCCGCTTGAATACGATCGTACTGAGGTCGTAGAAGCCGGCCAGCGAAATCCTCATATCGACTTGGTACTTGTCCCATTCGCTTCCGTTGCGGGTGCGCTCGTAGTCGAGCATTTCCCCGAGGAAGATGTCGGCCTTCACTTGAATGTCACCCGTTCCGGCGCTGTTGTAGATAAAGCGCCCGAGTGCATGCGCCAGGTATTTCTTAACTCCGGGGATCTTGTTCTCATTGACGGCTCGAATGATCTGGATAATCTCCGGGAGCCTGACAATCCCCCGCGACTTGTCCATGTAGCTCTTGCCTGGGGGCGGGGCCTCTCCGCCTGTAGGTTCATAACCGGCGTATCCTTGCCGCCCGCGCCTGGCCGCCTCGTCTTTGTCCATAAAGAGTTCAGCCTGACTCCCGCTACGGTCAGCATACCCGCCCATGTCGGCTTGTCCGGCTCCACCAGGGGCCTTGCGTCCCGGAGATAGCTCCTGGGCTCGCTCGGCTAAACTGTCCGGGATAGTTTGTGCTTTAAGTGGGCCAACAATGCCAACCACTTTGCCGCCTTCCTTGAAGTAAATCGGCGCTTTCTCATCCTGTGGGACAAATGCTTTTGCATTGGGGTACTTGGTCAAAATCGCGTCGGCGTAGATCGGGTCAATGAATCGGTCGGATCGGCTTGGCGCTGTGACGTGAAGTATTGGAATCTGGGTTCCCTCATGGAGGAATTCGCCAACAATCTTCCCTTCAACCAAGCCCGCAGGAAGCGATTCAAGAAAACCTTTCATTTTGGCATTGGGCTCTATTTCTATACCCTTGGGCCGCTCGGTCAAAATTGCATAGGTGCCGTTTGAGTAAAATCCATCTTCGTAGGAATTCTTGGTGCCCTTTGGCCCGCCCGTAACAACATCCTGGCGGCGTGGCCTGAATTCGTTGTAATACTCGATCCCTTCACCCGTGACGCGCTTATTCGAAATCGCTCGGGAAGGTTTAGCCGGCGGGCCTGGTGCCTTGATGGAAGAGGTCGGGAATTGAGTTGAGGCTTTCTTGATGAATTCGGAAAGGGATGTTTTGTCATTGAAGATATTGAAATAGCCATCGCCGGGAACGTCGATAGTAACCCATTTTCGGCGAGCTTTTTTGCCTTCCGGTGAAGCCCCTGGTTTGCGTTCTGGTGCTGCGGCTAAGGCTTTCTCGGCGCGGTCGAGAAGATATTTTTTCTGTTGCTGTGGCGTGAGCTTGACTTCTGGCTCTCCGGGCTTTCTCGGTGGTGGTCGGTTCTCGGCCTCGTAGAGCTTACCCGCCTGTTCTTCTAGGTTGTCTTTGGCGCTCGTAAGTAGGCGCTCTTCTTCTCCCAATCGTTTAATAGTTTCATCCCAATAGTTTCGAAGCGCCTGGCGGGCGTCGCTCACCTTCCCCCTGTGCTCGTCCCAGGATTTCCAAATATCAGTTTGCTCTTTGCGTTGAGCATCTGACAAATCGGCGTCTAGGGGCTCGTTAAACTTCCCGCGAGCTCCTTGTTGCTGCCAGTATTTGACGGCCTCTTTTTCGAATTCGAGGACGTTCTTTTCCATCTTGCGGGCAATATCTTCAGCCTCACGGAGCGCGGAGCGTAAGGGCGCTAATTTCAAATGAGCATTTCTCCGGGTGCGTCCGATTTCGCTAGTCTTATTCTTCACGATCGCCAAAGCGCGTTGCCGATTCGCGTCCCACTCTGAGAGTCTTTCGACGCCCGCAACCTTCGCCCACCTAAGAATCGAGCTGTAGGGATCGCTTAAATGCTTAAAGTTTTCGATGGGAAGATTTTCTTTGAACGCGGCGTATTTGGCTTGCCCCTCGTCCCGGATCAATCCTTCTTGGCGCTGAAGCTCTTCAAAGTGCGGATCCCGATTGACCAGGCTAGTAACAAGCTCCTGTTCTGGCCTTCTCGTCGGCTGTCCACCCGACCAGGTTGGGGGCTTCATCAAGGGCGCTTGAATTTTTTCGAGCCGGGCCTCGATCTTCTCAATCTCTACTATGGCGAGGGCTTCTGTCTTGGGATTAGTGTCTAGCTTCTCAATTAGGTCGGAAGGTTTGTACTCCGGGCGCTCTGTGATCCACTTCTGAGAAGCCTTGGGGGCTTCGGGTGCGGTTCTGGCGGCCTTTACTTGCTTGAACGTGTCGCGGAGGGTTCGATCATTTACGGAGCCATACTTTTCGAGCGGGAATTCCGAGCGCATGGCTTTTAGCCACTTGCCCGGATCCGTGACGCCGTGATCGAAGATTGCTTGGCCAGGGTCGGCCAGGATGCTTACAGTTTCTTTCTCGGATGCAGTAAGTTCTTCGCGCTCGGCGGGGGGCTCACCTTGGGCTCGCTGTTGGTAGATAGGCCCAAGTGGCTCTTCAGGGTCGATAACAGTTGGTTCCTGCCCCCGGCCTGATATGCTAGAAGTAGCCCTTGGAGCCGGTTGGGGCTTCGGGTGCCACCGCTCCCACCTTTCAATTTTTGGCTCAATCTTTTCATAAAATACATCCTCTAAAACAGGGTTCAAATCACCAAGAACAGTGTACGCCTTATTCCCGTGCTTTTCTAAGAGTAAATCGAAAAACTTGGTAAAAACAGTGGCCATCTCTTCGATTGAAAGCCCCATGCTCTCGCCCGAGGATAGCCGGGAGGCTACTTCCGTAGGTTGCATCAGTTGGGGATAATTCCGATCGAGGCCGGCGTGATCTATGGCCTGAATGACAAGCGGAGAATTGAGAAACTGATCCGCGTCAACCAGGTCAGTCCAACTCGATTTCCCGGCGGCAATCAAAACATTCAGGTGCCGGATATGCGCCCTTTCGTGGAGCTCGGTTCGCTCTACTTCCGCAGGATCCCGATCTGTGCCAACGAGTACAATATCTCTGAGGTTGTTAAAATCCATCGGACGACTGAAGATTCCCTGAAGCTCGTCAGCGACTTCAGCCATCCGTTTGTAAACTGCATCAAATCTCTTGTCTATGGAGTTTTCCCACGATCCCAAGTATCTCCATTTGCCCTTGGGCCATTCATCGACAATTTTTGCGAGGAAGCTCTGTAAATCTTTCGTCCAATCCTCTTTGGTTTTTTTCGCTAGGACTCTGATGATTTCATTGGGCATAGCGATCCCGGTATATCGGACACCTTTTCTGGTTTTTGCCCCGTATTGTGTCCCGCGCACGCCAGCGAGGAAGTTAATCGCCATCGGCCCCAGGTGAAGAACATCGGGAGCGTAAAGCTCGCCAGGCTTGAAAGTGATTTGAGTCGAGTCGATGAGAGCTTGCGGGGTTTCTGTCCATTCCTGATCGGTGTAAGTGCGACCCTTCCCGCCCTTCTGTGCCGGCAATTCCTCTTCCCGCTTTTCGAGCTCTCGCCGGGCCTGGTCAAACTTCTTCTGGATATGTTCTGGCCAGGTTTGCGGTTTGGGAGCTGCGGGGTTTTCGACTACCGGCTCAGTTGGTTTCTTCAGCCACTCATAGGCCGCTTTGACGGCTTCTTCTCGGGAGGGGTAGGTGTCCACAACGGGGAGTGTTGTGTCCACTCTGCCCTTGACTAGCCCCTCGAATCCCCACATACCTGTTTCAGGCTTGTCGTGACGCATACGAGCGGATCGAGGCCCGATATTGGCGACACCGACGCGCATGAGTTTGTCGATCTCCGGGATCCAGGTCACGGTTGGCTCTTTAGGGCCTGGTGCTTCGACCTTCGGCTCGGTCGGCTTGGAAATCTTAAAGGCATCCCGGAAGAATTTCACCAAGCTAGTCCCGCGCATCATGGCGACCGTTGTGCCATCTATGTCCACCTTGACGAACGGCTCTTTCCCGCCTTTGTACTGAACGTTTGCGTTTTTATCAGAGTAACCGCCCCCTAATCCTAGAGTGTCAGCCAGGTGCGCCCTAATCTCTGTGTCTGTCGCGCCTCCCTCGGCCATCTTGAGCCATTTCGCCTTTGCTCCCACAACGGTCATTCCAGCGCGAAGGATTAGATCATCGGCGGCTGTCCCCTGGTCATACTTCTTCGGCTCGGCTTTGGGTGTCAGCTCCTCGGCTCTGGCCTTGGCCAAATCCCATTTCTTGCTCCCTAAGAGTTCGTTGAATTGGGTATCCTTCAATAACTGATCCCACACTTCGGGAGCCCATTGTTTCTTGAAGGTTTCAAATTTCGATACAAATTCAGCCGGCTTGTCTATTACCACCGTCCGGGTAGCGACGCCGGTTTGACGTTCCGCGCCCGCCCCGGTGAAACTCTTCTCCGGGTTCTTTTCGGTTTCGCCTTCAACTGATTCAAGCCAGTCTCGGAATGCCCTTGCTTTAGCGTCCTCCCGGAAGAAAGGCCCTTCACTCATAATCGAGACAATCCGCCCGCCCGGCTTCAGGATCTCGTAGGCGTGTTTGACGTGCGCCATTTCCTGACCTTCCTCGAAAGGCGGGTTCATTAAGATTTTGTCGGGTTGGTCGGCGCCTGTCGGGTTGTACTCTAAGAAGTCGTGCCCTTTGCTCTCGTAGCCCTTGAGGTCGAGGATCTCTCGAAGTGTCGAGTTTGGTTCAATCGTGTGGATCCTGGCGCCCGGCTGTTCCTCCCTTAGAACGTCGGCCATGTTCCCCTTGCCGGCGGAAGGTTCAAGAACGAGCTCGCCCGGCTTAACGTCGAGGTGCGCGAGTGCTACACTGGCCAGGGCCTTTGGAGTTGGGAAGTATCCGGGGATCTTGCGCCCGATCAGGTCGCGCTCTTTCTCCCGGAGCTTTTGAGCAAGGGGCGGCTCCTTCTTGATCTCACCCAGGGCCGCCAGGGCCTTCTTGGCTTCCTGGAAGTCCATGTCCCCGTAAATCCCGGCCTTTGCCATCCCTTCGGTTTTGGCGATGTCCTCGGCTATTGCTTTCGCGGCTCGGCTCCCTGGTTTACCCATTTTCCCAACCGCGTTCACAACGTAGGAAAGATGCTTGAGGTCGTCATAACTTGGACGCGCCAGGGAGCCACCCGGTTCAAAGTTCGGATTAACCATTTCCCGAGCCTTCTTCAGCTTTTTGTCTTGGGTGTAGCGTGTCGCCTCGGTGATATCCTTCCAGCTCGAAAAGTGAAAAGTAACATTCGGATATTTTTGGTAACGGAGGATGTTCTCTACTTGTGTCTTGGTCGTGACCTTCTCAAGGGCCTTTGGAATGGTGCCCGCTTCGTGAGCGTCGGCGAGCTGGCGGAGCCGGGTTTGAAGCCGTTCCATATTCTCGGCCTCTTGAGCCATCCCGGCCATGATGTTCGCCCGTCGGGCTGTTGGGTTCTGTTGAGCCGTGGCCGGGTTGCGCTTTTCGTCAATGTGCTTTTGAAGGGCCTCGGCGCTCTCGCGGAGCTTCCCAGGGATAGGGCTCGGGGCCACTGGTCGCGGCGCTTCAGGTTTTGGCTCTTCCGGGGCCGGGGGCTCAACTTTCCGAGTCTCTCCAACAGATTCCGACACATTCCTATACTTTCCAGTTGACTCGGCGGCCTTGAGCGTGTTCATCGCGGCATCGGCTTTTTCAAGTGTTGGGCCTACTCCGCCACGAATGAAGTTATGGAATTTGCTGTCACCGATCTGACGCCGCCCGTAAATCTCGGCGGCTCGATCAACAAGCGGCTGAATTTCCCCTTTCGGGCCGAATATGTAGAGCTCGTCCCCTTTGGGCGTAAAGACGCGGGGCGATACGCCCAATTCGGTCGCGGCCTGTACGAGTGCGTCGGCGGCGTTCTCGATTTCCTTGTCGCCGGCGGCTGGCGAGTCCAAATCGTTCCGGGCCTTTAGGTTCGCTAGGTCAAGGGATCCGATTTCGGTATTGGGATCCGCTTCCGCTGCGGGAAGAGCTCTCTTAAAAGCGACATTGGAGCCTTGTCCGGTTCGAGGGTCGATCTCAGCTTCTCTTCGAGCCTGGTCGCGCTGTTCTTCAGCTTGCTCTTTCTCTTTGATGATTTTTTCAACGTAGGGCTCCGCTGCGGGGAGCATCCTTTCACTTGGCTTTAGTTGTGTCGGCTCGGGGAGCCATGTTTTTTCGACGGGGCCTTCGAATGGAGTAGGAGTCTCAACTTTGGTTTCCGGGGTTGGCCTCGGGGCTTCTGGCTTTTGGCCGGGGACGGTGACAACTGGCTCGCCTTCTGTGAGCTGCTGGCGGGCTTGGGGCGCTTGAGGTTCGACCGGAAGAATCTCGCCAGTCTTGGGGCCTCTTAAAGTGCCCGCCAGGTTCTCAGCGCCGCGCACGGTGGCACGCCTCATGTCCTGATAACGCAAGTACCAATCGGGGAAGGGTTGGCCTGGTTCCTGTGGCATCCCGACCATTTTCCCCAGGCTCGGCATTTCCGGGGTTTTGATCTGTGGGCCTATGCCGGCGGCTCCCGTGCCATGACGAATGAAACTTTGCGCCAGGGTTCCACTTACGAGCATTTCACCGAGGATGTTATTAACCTTGTCCCAATCCCCCACGTCGGCGGCATCCCGCATCGGTTCGCTCTGATCGAGGATCCCCCCAATCGTGTCGGCTCCGAAGCCCAAGGAAATCAATCTCCCCGCCGTTCCCTTAACGAGTGTTGTGAGTCCCCCGGTCGCTACCATGAAAGCGACGTTTTGGGGAGTAGTGAATCGGCTCAAAGCGTCCAGCATCCCGTAAACGATAGGATGATCCTGGGGCGTGAATTTAGGGAGCGTGAAATTAACCAAGGTTTTGAAGTCGGCCTGGGGCTCGTTCGCCCACTTCAGCGCCTTAAGAGGATTATCGACCAAGGCTCTTTGAGCAATCGTGTCCCGGTTTAAGTACATATCCGCCGGGTTGAAGGAATCTGGCGTTCCTTCTTCGCGCATCTCTCCGGGCGGGGTGACTTGCTCTTCGGGCGTCGTGCCATAAGGGGCCTTTTCAGGACTGATTAAAGCCGGGGGGATGCTTGCAATTGGAGCACCCGCTCTTTGACTGATATCCGCTGTCTGTCCTTCTTTCGGGGCGGGTTGAGGAGGGGCCTCTACTGTCAACGGAAGCACAGGGAAAGCGGTCGGGCCTTTGGGGTTAATTGGTTTAGGAGCAACGGGCGCGACCTGGGGCTCAGCATTCCCGCCGGGAGCTATGAATTTTTCGCCCCGCCAGCTACCCGGTTGGCCATAATCAGCGTATTGCGACTCGTTAGAAAAGGTCGGGTGATTGGGTTTCTTGTAGGTATCCGGCCAATGGCCTGTTGCCGGATCCGGTTCGAGCCCGGCCTTGAACGCGCCTCGAAGGTCATAATCCTGGCCTGAATCGTTGGGCGCATAGGTTTGCTTCCAGCCCTGGAATTGAGTTTCTTCGTCGGGTGCCAAGCGCGTGTCGTAAGGTGAAGCCGCCACTCCTGGGCCTGTGCGTGGATGAGAAGGGAGTAAGGCCGGGGCCTTCATTTGTGTCGGAGCTGTGGCCGGGCCGGCGGTTGGAGTTGGGGCCACTTGATGCGAAGGCATCATCGGCGGGATCCGCGCCGGTCGATCTAGCGTCGGAAGTCCCTGGGGCGTAAGGGTGAGTTCTCTTAACCCGAGCTGTTCTGGCGAGCGCCGAGGCGGAGTATCAAGCTCGGTGTCGTCGGGAGCCTCATCGACAGCAACGCCCCCGCCAAGTTCGCGGAGGCCCAATTCTTCGGGTGAGCGTCGGGGCATTTACCTCTCCTCGTAGCCTTCATTGAGAAACTCATCCAAACGATCTTCCGGGGCCGCAAAGTGCCGCCCTGATTCCGGGTCAAAAAGTAATACTTCTCCAGGGCCGAGCTCCTGACGGAGTGCCTCTACATCAACCTCGTCGCCTTCCGCTGGCTTCATGGCATTCGCATCAGCTAGGCCGCTTGGATCCATGTTCTCGGAAGTCGTTCCGTACTGGTACGCATCCCCGCCCCCCATCCCGGCACGCCCGAGCTCGTTCTGATAACTCCGCTCGATCATGTTCTTCTTTTGAGCGTCCCACCTGTTGAGCTCTTGGATCTCGCGCTCAAACTGTCCGTAATAGGGGTTAGGAGTTCCATCGGGCCTGGTTTGGCTCTGGGTGTCGAAGCCCTCCCATTTCTTCATAGTTTGGTCGCGCCGGGCGTCATAGCTCTTCTTCTGCCCTAGCACCGCCTGGCTCTTGTTGTGTTCAATCTGGACTCCTTTGTTCGACAACCCTGCGGCACCTGGTTGCGGTCGTGCCGATCTGGCAGCTCCCGGATCCGCCGGGGTTTGGATTGTTCCGCTCTCCCGATTATAGATTCCCTGACCGGGGTTAAAGGTTCCGAAAACGCTAGTACGGGATCCACTTGATTTCCCGTAAAGCTCGGGGTTTCCCTTTTCGACAACCTTCCCGGATTGCTCACCAAACAACAAAGATCCGGGGCGGGCCGATTTATAGGTTGGCTGTTCCGCCTTACGCGCCTGGGCCGTGTAAAGTTCTTGCCTGGCCCTCTCCGTTCCAGCTCTGGCCGAAGCGAGCCCGATTTCCTCTTCACCCTTCCCGATTAGCTGTTGCTGGCGAGTGACCTTGAAAGCCTCGTTCGACTGGCGGTTGTATTGATTCGTTAAGGTGTTGACGTTTTGCTGATCCCTGGTGTCTCTCCGGGTGCGAGCCTTAGTGGCAAGGTCGAAATCCTCGCGGGCTTCAATTCCGGGCTGATCGAGCATTCTTTGGCCGGCCTCATGTCCTCCCCTGGTTGCTTCAAGGATGCTCCCGATAATTTGCTTCCCGCGTGAAATCTTGGGCCGCCGATAAGGCGCTTCCGGTTGCGACCTATCAGAAACGGCGGAATTCTCCGCCAGGGTGAGCCTGGTGTCGTCCCCCTCGGATCCAACCATCTTATCGTAATAATCGACCTTTCTTTGCCGCTCTTCGTCCTGCAATTCCGGGACTGAAACAGTATATTTGTTCGGCATATTATTATCCTTACCCGTGCGGCATCATCCAGGCCGCCGCGACGTTTTGCATCTTGTCGCCAAAGCCCTTCTGGTTGGCCAGGTTGGTGTAGTTTTCGAGCGAAGCGTTTGCCCCGCCACGTCCTGCCGTGAACGCTCCCGTATCCACGTCGTAGAGCCGGGCGAGTAGATTGATCCCCTGTTCGTTCCGCCGCTGTTTCTCGTCAGCCATCGCTAGTCGATTCTGTCTTGCGGTTGAGGCTTGCCCTTGGGCTTCCGTCCGAGCCATTTCTGCTCGGGATCCAGCCAGGCCCGCCGTGTTGTGAGTTCGGGCGGCTCTCCGGGTAAGCTGGTCACTTGCCTTCCCGTAGGCGCTAGAAGCGACGCCGGTAGTTTCCGCGATGAGCGCGGCTTGCTCCTCGGGGCTGTAGCCTTGACTCGTAGCCAGGCCCTCAGCTTTAGGCTGTACGAGCTCCCGGCCCTTCGATCGAACGGCTCGATCTTCCTTCGTGTAAGCCGTTTGAGTGTTGAAGGCTTCTTGGCTCATGTCCCGAGCTACTTTCTGTTCTTTGCGTCCCATCGTCGCCCCTCCCTAAAAGTTTCTTGAATAAAACCGGAAATAACGGCCTGGTCGTGAGCTGCGGTTTCGTCCACGGTTCCCAGGTGTTCGCCTTCACCCAACCCAATAACTTCAATAATCGCTTAAACTTTTCCATCTTGCCGCCTGGCGGGATCTGTGCGTAACAGTCCTGAATCCCCTTTTTCGCCATATCGAATTCGCTTGCCTGGTGCAGCATGAGGAAGTTTCGAAGCCGTGGCCCCGGTGATCCAGCTTCGGGATCCATAAGCAAGTACATCTCCGCCGTCAGCCGTCCCATGATCGCCATGACGATCTGACCTTCATCCTCAAGCACTAGCCGGGTGAAAAACTCCGGGTGCTCGAAGTTCGGGAAAACGTAGTCGAGGCCCTGGGCTTCAAACATCTCCTTGAGAGCGTTGGCGTCCGTACTCGGGTTGTAGAGTCTAATCTTCATCCGTTCCCAAACCTTGCATATCTCAATGACCAATTGAATCGAGTGGAGGCACCATAGGAAGTGGCCCAAAACCCCAAAGAGGTCGGCGTGAGCGTCCGGGCCTGTGGCCCGAATAGGCTGGCGTATTGCACCCCATCAACCGATACAAGACAATCCCATGAATTAGCTCCAAGGTATTTGAATCTCATTATCATGTCCCCGTGGGGGGCAGCATAAGGATATTGGACGTTCGTGATCGCCCCTTCAGCATTAAATCCCGTTGCTGAATTCAGGATAAGTCCTTGCTGGCTAGGCGAAACAATAAAGACTACCTGGTTCCCCGCCCCGAAGGTGAGCCCGTCCGAAAAAACTAGCCCGAAGCGATGGAAGGCAACTTGAGGCCCCAATCCCCTGACCGCGACTTCGATCCAATCATTCGCCGCGATAGCCCCCGGCGTTTTCATCCAAGCATGGAGCTCAGCCGCCGCGTCGCCCGGCTGTACCAAGATTGAAAGACAATCATTCGTTTCAACCAGGGTTGGAGTACGAGCTCCCGCATCCACCAACGTCCAGCCATTAAAAATCCCATCATCAAATTCGTCATCAAGCCCAACCGGAGCGAATGGCGGGTAGATGAGCGCCTTGGGGTTGGCGCTCATGCTAACCCAATCCGTGTTGCTGGCGTTCCTGATTCTGAAGGATCCATCGCTGAGTTTTAGCCAGAAAAAATTAGCCCCGACAGCTCCGGGATCGAGCTCCTGCACGAAGCCTTCCATTGTGGTCGAGTTGATTTCGCCGCCCGGCATAGCCCACTCCTAGATTACTCGCTGTTTACCAAACGCCATGAACGTGAGAGCTAGTGTTGTGTCAGAGCCCCCAACGATGAAGTCAGCCACTCCGAGCTTCAGCCCCGGCGTGAAGTAAATATCTACATAGTCGTTCGCCGGGACGGCTTGACCGACACCAATCTCGGTGCCCGCCGCGTTTGCCCCGGTCGCGCCTTTGTAGAGTGTCCACTTAGCGACCGCCCCCGTTTTGTTGGAGATTCGCATTTGGACGATTAGATCCTCAATCAAAGCGGATCCGCCCGCCCCCGCGTACACGTTGGTTGTCAAGGTAGTCGTCAGAGCCAACGGCCCCACATTCAAATTTTTATCCGCCATGAGAATGCTCCTTTATTGAAGTTCTAAAGTTAAAATGCTGTTGCTTCACAAAACTCAAGTTCAACTATCAAGTCCGAGCCAGCCGCCGCCCCGAGTAGAACGCGGTTCTCGATTTCAAATCCTTCGTTCTGAGCAAAAACAAAGGGATGCACCAAGGTATTAGGATCAATGACTTCATAGTAAATCGGCACAACGACGCCAGCCGTAGGGACGGCCAAGAGAAGAAATTGATTCATCTGAGAAAAGGCGGTCGCATCCTTTGTCAGAGTTCCGCCGGTCATTCCAGCCGCCGCGCCGGCTACGGTAACATGGCGGATCGCCGCCCCGCCTGGTGAGGCTGCCATGCCCGCCGTGCGTTTCACCGAAGGCGTCGGGGTTACGGTGTTGGTCGTATCGACCGCCGTAAATCCGGTAAGTCTGAAAATATCCAAGGAATCGAGGATCGCCGCCGTATGAGCTGCGGTTTGAAGCCATTTCAAAGTCAGCTTCGTCACGACGATGATATTGGCCGCTGTGTTCCTAAGTTCGAAGAGTCGAGAGTTCGCAGCCTGGGCAGCAATGAGCCCAACTCGAACAGCAACCCGGTAGTGCCCGAGCGCCCCATGCGGGATTGGCTTGGTAGTAATATGAGCCGCGATTGCTGCCGCCGCCCCTACTTCCTGCAAAGCCCCTGATGTTCCGCCTTCAATAACTGCCATAATTCCCCCTTACGCGAAAACCATGTAACTAAATTTGAAGTTCCCCTTCACTTTCCCGATTACTTGAGCCCCGCCACGCGGCTCGGCGTAACTATGCGCCATCGCTGCGGCAACGGGGATAAAGGCGTTCATATTCGTTGGCCCCAGATATTTTCCGGTATAGCCCTGCACCGATCGCCAACGAACAACCATCGAGCCCGCTGCGGGTTCAACATCGAGTGTGAATTGATCCATACTGGCCTCATCGGCTCGGGTTCCCTTCCCGGTGTAAGGCCCCGACGCTTGCCAAATCAATACCTTGCTGGTCGCTCCGATTGCTGCATCCACCCGAGTAAACTTTCCCTGCCAAACGGCTACCGAGCCAAGGTTTTGCTCGAACGTGGTCGCGGATCCACCTGATCCGGGAGCGCCGGTAGCGCCTCTTTTTCCGGGGATGATTATCGGATCCTCGGGCTCGTCAATTAAGATAGGAAGGATAATGTTTCTTCCCTTGGCTCCTGCTGCTCCTGCTGCTCCTGCCGTTCCGCGTCGCCCTGGGATAACCATCGGATCCTCGGGCTCTTCAACGAATCCTGGCGGCCCGCGTCGAGTGCTTGCTGCGCCGGTAGCGCCGGTCGCCCCATCACGCCCGCGCCGGCCTACGATCATCACGGGTTCTTCGGGTTCTTCCGCCGGGATCCCTGGGCGTCCAGCTCGGCCAGCCGCGCCGGTTGTCCCGGTAGCGCCACGCCGGCCAGGAATGATTAAAACATCGGGCTCGTCAGCTTCCGGGCCTGGGGGGCCTTTGACCTTACTTGTGGCTCCGGTCGCTCCGGTCGCTCCGGTCGCTCCGGTGGATCCGCGTCGCCCTGGGACAATTAGAATCTCGGGTTCTTCTGGCTCTGGGGGTGGAATTCTTTGGCCTCTGGCTCCTGTCGCTCCCGTGGCTCCCAATCCACCACGCCGGCCAGGGATAATCAAAATCTCGGGCTCTTCTGGCTCGGGCTGTGGGATGCTTCTCCCTCTCGCGCCCGCTGCTCCGGGAGCTCCGGGAGCTCCGCGCCGGCCAGGAATAACAATTGCGTCGCCTTCGTCGGATCCTCCGCCGAATCCCCCCCCGCCAGCGCCGATCATGGCGGATCGAACATCGTCAAGCGAAGCGACTGAATCGGTCGATGTCGGAGTTCCGAATCCCCCCCCGGCGGATCCCAATGATCCCGCCACGACGAAAGTGCTTTCCGGGCTCATCTGGTACTTGCAACAGGCTCGCCAGTAAGTGTCGCCTTTGGGAGTAGGAATCGCCAGGTGTAGGCCGTGCCCCAGGGTGTAGCGCGTCACCTGGTCGAACGTCCTGGTTGTCGAGCTCTCTACGAAGTAAAAGGCCGTCGGCAAGCTGTCGTCAGCCGCTTCGAGAACGATAAGCACCGCCCCGGCGATCGAGGTTACAGTGATTGACTTCGGAGCTCGCGGGGCTGGAAGGGCATCGTCCAGGTCGTTAATCTGTGAGGCCGGCTTCGGATCAATCCCGAGCTGAAGGGCGAATTTGTTGATTGAATCAATCAGGATCCGCGCCAGCGAGTAAAGCGCCCGGTCAGTCTTTTTGAGTTCTGGAATCTGTTGCGGTTTAAGCATTAGGTGTTAGTCCCCCGGTGTTTCGCATAGGGGTGTTCCATAACCCAAATCGTGAGCTTGGCGATCGAGTACCACTTGTCAATCGCGTTTGTCCCGAGCTTCATCGACACTCGCTCGCATTGAACATCAATCATCTTTTCCAAGTCCTTCGTGGCCGGGCTACTCAATACCATCGGGTTCCAGGCCGTCACGGCTCCACCCTGGCGGATCGTCGAGAACAATAGATTCCCGTCCCCCCTGGCTAAGGTCGTGAAGTATCCAAACAGTTGCCGACCGGCTTCCTGGCGCTCGGCGTAGGCCGTCCGATAGTAGCTATTGATTGCAACGCCGTTATCCGATAGCTTCGAGTTCACCATTTCATGCACCATGCCGGTCGCGTCAGCCATCCCGATCAGGAATCGTTCATCGAGGTTTGACCTTCGGATGAAGTTTCCGTGCATGGCTTTGATGAACCAGGGCGACCATTTCCGCCCCTTGCCGGCGTTCCCAATCGGATCGTTTAGGATCCCCTCTTGATAGTCCATCATCAGGACTAAATTCGGCTTGGTTGCCGCGCAAAACGGAGCGCCGACGTAGATTCTCTTTTTGTCGGTGTCCACGCGCACCCAAAGTTTGTAGCCATAAGTCCAGTTGATCGAGTCCCAGGTCGGTTGAATCTCCTGGCTGATTTTCACCGGCTCGCCGCCGTTGAAGAAGTAGAGGCCCGAGCGATGAGCGATCACGGCCCAATCTTCTCCGAGCCCTACCCCGTGGACTGAAGGCGTGCCAATCGTGGGGCTCTCAATGTCCACTTGCCACTTGGAAGGCGGGTTGATCCCGTCGTCCTGGGTGGAGTGCATCGAGTTATCCTTGACGAAATAGTATCGAGTCTTGTAGGTAAAGCCCGCCTTGATCCCCTGGCCATCGTTCTCGGCCACGTTCATTAATCCATCCACGTTATCGAAGAATTCTGGATCCTCGGGATCCGACCAGCGTACCAGACTCGCTCGAAAGGGTTCTCCGCTTGCCGGGTTCCCGCCCCAGAACAGGAGTCGCGTGTCATACGCACCGACACCCAATTGACCTTGAAAGTCGGTAAGGGCGGCGGGGATTTGATTCCTAAACAGGTGGCTAATGTCCTCGCTCGCTGCGAGTTCCGCCTCATTGAAGTTAAGGACAAGTGTCGTAGTTGTATTGTCATTGATTGTCATTTTCGAGGCGATATGGAAGAATGTCCCCCCTTCCGGGCTAGTAAACGCCAGGCGTCGAGCTACAACCGGGCGCTCACCCACAATGGTCGGCCAAATGGGGATATTCGTTACTTTGACCTGAAGCCCCCCGGCGGCTGTCCATCCGAATGCCGGGGAAGGTTTCGACAGGGCTCCCGCTGCACTCTCGAAGAAAACGACAACCTGGCGCTCACCTGGGGCGAGTTGCCCGCCGCCGCTTGAGTTCGCTCCGGGTTCGACCTTGGTAATGTCGATAGCTGAATCCGCCAGGTCGTCGCGGAAAGTCGTGGTCGTGTTGTCGTTGATGTATCCCACATAGTAGTAAGTCACGCCGCCGGCCTTCGTGCGATAAATTCGGCGTTTCTTGACGCCCAGGCCGCCGACGCTTACCCCGGTAAGGTCAACCTGTCCCGCCGTGCCCGGTACTGCGACCGCGATCACGTTCGAAGCCGGGCTGGCTTGAGTCACGTCCACGGTGCCGTTGCCGGTCACATAGATGAATTTGTAACTATAATTCCCTACTGAGAGATTCCCCGCGACTGAAACGAGAGCTGCAACTGGCGCAACCGCTGGATTTGGTTCAACCGTTCCGTAATCTTGGGCCGTGCAATTCTTAGCCGGGGGCGCGTTACCGATCACATAAAGATTCGTATCGTCATAAACGGTCGGGAGTGAACGCCCCTTAGTCCCGTCGGATTCAACAATCCACTCCCGGCCAAAGAGAGTTACTGAGTCATAAATCGAGTCAGGGGCAAAGGTGCTAGAAATGAGGGTATGGTTTGGGGCTGTGGTTTCCTTCCACATTTTCCCGGTCGTGTCCCACATGAGCAAACGCGCTACAAGGTCAGGCGTGATATAGGTGACAAGATAGGGTACGTCAGAGCCCGCCGAGAGGGTGTGAAGCCTATCCAGGCCGGCGCGTGTTCGCACGTTGCCGGGAAAGAATTGAACGTCCCGACAATCGGGGGAAGCCCCAAGAGGTACGTCAGCGCCGTCAAGGATAGAAATCAAGCCCCCCATTGTGTCAATGGGAACGGGCTCCAACTGATCGGTGTCGATCATCGTTTTCCTCGGTAGTAATTAACCTAAGTCAAAAACCGCGTGGAATTCGATGTAATCATCGAGCACCAATGAGGGGACTGCCGCCGTGAACAGGTGGCCCAGGCGTGCGAAAGCGTTCGCTGCTTCTTCCTTCGAGAAGTCCACGCTAGTCGCTGCCGTTGGGAGATAAGGCGGTTTCGTACCGGCTGCCGCCGCGCCGCCGGTGATAGGCAAGCCACGGACTTGCAACCGCACGTCGAAGAGCTTCCCGTCACGTTTCACCTTTTGGGGTGTCGTGTCGTTGGCTTGATCGGTGTGGGGCTGATTGACGGTCAAGGAAGTATTCGAGGCGATAGCGGTAACAAAGCGACGCTCTATCCCGACAAGGATCTCATCGCCGACAACGAGCTCAGTGAGGAAGAGAGTCCCGACGCCGGCAACCGTAGCCGAAGCCGTTGTGTCGATCGTCCCGGTTAAATCAACTAAGGTTTCCTTGTTCTCCATGAAGTAGGTCAACCCCGAGCGAAGGCTTGTAATATCCATCCAAAGCGGAGCCTTGCTTGAGAAGATAGTCGCATCAGTCAAGTCGAACGAAAGCCCACGTCCCAGGAATCGGGTGTTTATTCCGGTTACGGTGGTCGAAGCTGCCGGGTCAATTTCTCCGGTGATGATGGTGAAATCTTCTCTCCCCCTGGTTCCGTTCACCTTGCAAATCTGTGGGGAGGCGTCATTCGCCAGGTCGGTAAAGGCTGCATCCACGGTTAGAGCCGTGTCAGAAGTCACAGAGACAACCTTGCGTGCTTCGCCGGCGGTCGCTGTGCCGATCACAAGCAAGTCGCCTTTTTCAATCTCTGACGCAAACTTCGTCCCTACTCCCACAACGGAAACCGACGCGGTAACGTCGATTGATCCGGTGATAACCGTTAGAACGTCGAGCCGCTTGGGAGCCCGGTCGTTCGCATTGTTTGAATAGGCCGCGCCAACAGTTGCAATCAGGTCGCTTGTGATGACCGTGACGTTGCGATACTCCGCTGAAACTAGGAGAAGATCGCCGACGGAAAGCTCTGTTTCGTAGCTTCCCGATGAAACGATTAACTGGCCGACAACGTGGAGTTTGGCTTTATCGTGCCATTTCCTTCGGATGATCGGTAATACTGTTGCTCTTGCCATTTGGCACCTCGTAGAATGAAAGGCAAAACACACCCGCCGGTATCGCGGGCCGCAGTTGCCCCTACCTGTATCGGTAAGGGATCCTTCTCACGGGTTTGTACTGATCCGCCCGGACTTGAGAGGCTATGACGCTATGAATCGCGTCCTCATAGAGCCCCTGAAACTTTATGTCCCCTTTTGTCAAAAAAGCCGTGTAGTAAGCAATTGCCGACGAAGCCCCGATGATCGGGATTGTGTCGGTTAGCAGCGTAGGAGCCGCAAGCTCCCGCTCGTAATTGATTCGGATGTCCACGTTCCGGGTCGCTCCGATAAGCTGAATCGTTCCGCCGCGCCAGTTCCACTTACGAAGAAAGCTGGTTTGATCCACGTCAGGGAGCAAGTTCGTGTCCGAAGTCATAGCCTTGTAGTGCCCCGTATTCCCCCCGTCCTTCTCTTCGAGCTCCCAAGGCAGTACGAAGTCAGCCGCCAGCGCCGGGACAGTGACCAGGCTCAAACTGGTAGCTCCCTGGGGGACTGTGAGCGCCTGGGTGCCCCGAAGTATTGGCATCCCGTTCTCGGCGAGCGTGCGCTGACACTTCCGAAGGGCTTCAACCATCAAGGGGAACAAGCCGCCCTCTTTGTAGATCACCCCGGATTTGTCGCCCATGATGCGCCGGGCCAGCTCGAATGATTCTCTGTAGAATGCCATCAGGCTCCTTCCTTCCGGGCGCTGTCCTCGTCGATAAGGGTTTGAACGATCGTGTCAAACATAGTCTCGAAGGCTTTCATTTTCTCTGTCGCTCCACGGCTTTCGGCTGCCTGGGCGGCTGTGCCGTAGGCCATCGCGTCGAGGCTATTGGTAATCAAGAGAGTATCCCCAACCGCTGTTAAGTCAGCCAAATACTTCGCATACTGCATTCGCACGGTCACGTTCCCACTGGCACCGATGAAATTGATAATGTACGATCTCCACTCCCAATGAGACAAAGTGGCCAGGGTCGCCCGAATCTGAAGCTCGGGATCCGCTTCCTCCATCAGCACGAAGTCAGAGAACAGCGCCGACACCTGGGGGCGCTCCCATAAACGGATCGGTTTGATGATCCCGGCGGCGGGCCACCCGGTTGTACCCACTCCCGCGACCAAGATCCCGGATGCGATATTGAATTGCGCCACGTCGATCAGGTTTTGGACGCCGGCGGCTCCGAAGCGCCGTTGAATCTCCCGGTAAACCGACGGGGAAATCGTGAGCAAGAATGCGTCAGTGTAAACCTCGGGGGGAGTTTGTCTCTCCCCCACTAAGGCTCGAACCAGGTTGTGAACATCTGTCAAGGTTGCCATCTATGCTCCTATGCCGCTTCTTCGATCCCGAGTTTCTTGGCCTTGGCTTTGTTGATGATGTACTTACAATTCCAGCAACGCGCTGGATCCGCAATTTCCTGTTGCTTGCCGCACGCCGGGCACCGATCAAGTTGGGCTTCCTCTGGCTTCTGCTTGTAAACCCATTCCCGCTCTTCCTTGAGCTGCTGAACGGCCTTGCGGTGAAGGTCGGTAATCTCGTTGCGGGTCGTAGGTTTCCCCCACTTAATATCTCCGTCCTGGATCAGGTACCGGAAGAATGCCAGGATCCGCCCGCGTGACAGTTGAAGCTCTTTTTCCGTGGGCACCATGCCGGCGGCCACAAAGCAACCAAACTTCTCCATGTCGTCGTTTTTAACGATGTCCTCGGCTATGTCTCGGGCGTTCTCCTTCATCTGGATCCGCCGCTTCTCCCCGATGTCCATTCCCTCCTTGGTGTCATAGAGCTGTAGGGTCGAATAGCTCTCGCTGAATTCCTTATCGAGAATCGTCTTGCCGTTGTCCGGTCGAGCTGGAAGGTTATACGAGCCATGAGTGCGTTCGATGTGAAACGGGTAGTCCCACAATGAAACGATCACGGCCTTGGGGCTTTGCATATTGCTCTCCTTTAAGCGACAGACATTCCGGGCATACTCGGGGCTTTGTTCTTCCCGATGTCCTTCAGACTGTCAAGTTTGTAAACCTGGCCTTTCGGTGCGTTGGCCTGGGTGGAATTTGGAACGCCGCCGAAGGCTGGCGCTGCATCGTCAAACACGTCCGAGTAGAGAGCCCGACGCTTGGCCTCTTCCCGTTCTTGCTCTTCTTCGAGGCGCTGTTTCCGCTTCGATTCTCTTTGCTCACGGCTTACTTCACAGGCCCAAATCAGATAATCGACAATCTCTTGCTCGAGCTGGATGAAGTCGCCGGTGCTGTCCTGCATGACTTGGACGAGCTCATAGCCCCCGCGATCCGGGTAAGGCCCGAGCGCCTGGAATTCCCGATCCCCTTCAATCTCGGTTGTCTCGAATTCCCAGGCTTCGCGGGATCCATACTCTTCCGGGGCGTACCATCTTTCCAGCATCCAACGGTTAAGGCCCTCGCGGCCCATGTAGCTGTACTTGGGTTCGAGGAAGGAGCCGTACTCTTCGCGGAGATATACTCCGTCGTCAGAGTAGCGGGTGAATTTCCCGGCAACCCAATCGAGTCGATTCCAGCCCCACACAACCCGGTAAAGCGGCCCATCGAATCGGTTCAACCCGAGTTTGCGGTTGATCTGGCTCTGTACTTCTGGCGGGCACTCATGTACTTCCTTGAGCACTTGAGCCCGAGGCCGGCCCGTGTAAACGGATCCGTCCGGGAGATATATCGACCTGTCTCGATTCAAAGTAATAATTTCGCCCATTATAGGCATCTCGTACTCCAATCAGCTCGGCGGGTCAGCCCTCAGAGAACCGCCCGCCGCGCTGTTCAGCCTCCGGGGTTAGTAGCCGGCTGGCTTCTCAAGATTCGAAATGAAACTCCCGTTGCGGGGCGAGTCATTCCAAATTTGCATCCCTGTAACGAAGTAGAACAGGTAAGCCGCAGCCAACCCGCCCGAGGATCCGTACACCGGGAAAATCGTTTGATTCCCGATTTCAAAATAGTCGATGTCCTGCATCACGGCACGTCCCCAATGGGTCATGTCGAGGAAGTCGATACGGGTAGGATCCGCATTGATCGAAAGCATCAAGGGGACGCCCGCCATCGTTTTCTTTCCCTCAAACAGGAGCTCCAGGTCACGCACAGTCCCGGAAGGCGTAGCGATAGAGGTGATCGTTACTCCAAGCTGTTCGTACTGGTGCTCTTGCTCCAGGTTGCAATAGGCCATCAACTTTCCGACACCGTTCAAGCCCAACGCCTTTTTGATCTTGTTGATCGCCAGGCGCACCATGCCGGTCGTCAGCGCCGCGCCCCCCGCGTTAAACGTGGGAGTACGGATTTCAGGGAAGTTCGCCCGGTTCATATTGAGCCAGGTTCCCGTAGCCGCTGAGTTCTGGTGGTACTTGATTCCGAAGAGGCTTGTTGGGTTTGCGCCCGTCACGCCGTCCGGGAGGATCAAGTCGGTTGCAACGATGTTCGCCAGGACTACGGTGCCATCGTTGCCGCCAGTGATAACCGTGATCGTTTGTGCTGTGTAGTCGATCGCGGTAATCGTCCCGGTGCCTCGATTGGTCGCCAAGGTGGCATCATAAAAGCTCACCTTCTGGTTGAAGTAGAGGAGCTGCACTCCCTGGGGATTGACGGTGTTCAGGCAAACCAGGTTGCCGACACCATCTGAAGTCGTGACGTTAGCCAGGACGCCGTTACCCGATGTTTGCGTGTGCTTATCGAGAGCGGCTCTGAATTGCGCCATCCCTTCAATGACTTCCTTCTTTGCCGCGTTGGCCACGGCCTTCTCTGAGCTGTTTGTTGCGTATTCGACGAGCTTGGTGATTTCAATTCCGAATCTGAAGAAGATCGGAGTCACGGTCGCCACGTCGTAAGTCGTACCTGACCCACGGCCCAGGTCGCCGCCGTCCATATCGGCTTGTCCATATTTCCCGCCGGGACGTAGCTTTAAGGGGATTCTCATGTTACGAGTAGAAACCCGTTCCACTTCCCCTCGCGCTTTAATGGCCGCAAACAGAACGTCGTCCCGCTCATAGAGCAGGGGAAGTTTGTTTCTGACCTTTTCAAGCTGTAAGGCTACGCTCTGAGTATTAGTCATCGCTGCCATGTGAAAAACTCCTTATCGCCCGGCGGGGTTCGCTACCGTGATTTAACCGTGATCCGACCGTCAAGAATGTCCTCGGGTGATGTGCGCGAATAATCAATCTGATCCGCTGTGATCGCCGTGAAAGGCTGGACTGTCTTGGGGCCGCCACTAGAGAAGTCTGGCCGGCGTGCCGCCTGGCGTTGCGTGTTCAATCTGTTCGTGTTGGTTTGAATGATTTCCCGTGTCCACTCCGGGACGATCCGGGCGGCTGCCTTCTTGATTGCAAGGCGGGCCACTTCAAGAGCGGGTTCCGCTGTTTTCCTTGTGTGCCGGGAGCCATAATCGCCGCTTCGAGCTGCGGCCTTAATACGATCCCCGAGGCGCTTGTCGGTCAACAGTTGGGGTTTTACTTCTTGGTAAATCTCCCGCTTGATCTTTTCGAGCGACTTTGCCGAAACCGCGTCCTTCGAGCCCTCTACTTCCAAGAGCCCGGAGATTACTTCGTCAATGTTCGCGCTAAGATGCTTCTCGATGTACCGATCCACGCCAATGACAAAGGTTTGCAAAGGTGCATCCCCTTTTGACGCTTTCTCGGATTGGAGTTCCGTTTCAAGCTGCTGGATCCGGGTGTCTCGCTCATCGAGCGGCTTGTCAAGATCGGCAACCTTCTTGCCCCCGAACAGATTAAGGGCGATCACGTCGGCTGCCGTGCGAAGGTTCTCAGGGGTGAGTTCAAGGTTGCTTTGGCGGGACGCCTTTGCTGCGATTGCTTCGGCTTCGGCGAAAATGTACTGAAGGCCCTCAACGAAAACTTGACGACCTACTTTGTTATAAACGCCTGGTGCCAAGTCCGGGAGCTGGCTCATTAGCTCTTCGGCTATCGCCCCGAATTCGGTTTCCCCTTCTTCGTGGAGTTTCTCAACAAACCCTTTTGGGTTCTTTTCAAACGCATCCTGCAAATCTGAAAACCCTGCATAGGTTTCCATCACTTCTCGGGCGTCCTCAATCGTTGGGAACAGCTTGGCGAGCTCTCGCGCATCCTCAACGCTAGGAATCGCTTCTTTGTAAGCCTGGTAGCCGTAGAACGCATTCTTGAGCTCCCGGCCTACTTTGGGATCCTGGAAATGGGCCTTGAGTTCCTCAGTGACCTTTAAGGGGCTAAGTGGCTCTACCTCATCCTCGGCTTTCTTGGCCTTTTCAAGGTCGGCCTGTTTCTCTTCCGTTGTCTTTTCCTCGGGCTCTTCGTCGTCGTCGGCCTCTTTGGCCGGCTTCTTCTCGGGCTCGGGGTGCTTGACGATCGGTTGATTGTCGTCATCGAGCTGCACGGTGTCACCCGGCTTCTCTGTAGCGACAGGCGCGACTTGCTTCCTTCCCGCATCTCCCAAATCGGGCGCGTCGGGATCCACGTCCAACAGCTCGGCATCACTCCGCCGGTAGTCGGCTTTAACTGTTTGTGACGGGGGCGAAATCTTAAGCCCTTCGTCGTTTTCTAAAACGCTTCCTGGCATTTGTTACTCCTTCCGAAGGCTCCATGTTTAACCGGGCTTGGAAACCGGGCATCGGATTGGCCATTATTTGTTTGCCCAAAAGAAAAAGGGCCGCCTCGTCGTGACACGAAACGACCCTCTTTCTATTTCTTGGGCTCGGTTAAACTCTCTCACCTGGCCGGGCTTGAGGCGTCCGAAACTTTGTCAAACAACCTTACTCATTCCTGGCGATAGCGGCGTTTGCCCAAAATATCGCTTGTTCCAAATTGGTAAGAGCCAAAGATCGTTCTCT
>Ga0315273_10000342_pt1 | contig 47172 bp, 45 predicted proteins | sample YL17G02_0_MG_FD_205753 | JGI IMG/M metagenome (GOLD analysis project Ga0315273, IMG submission 205753) | Sediment microbial communities from Yellowstone Lake, YNP, Wyoming, USA - YL17G02_0 | ecosystem: Environmental > Aquatic > Freshwater > Lake > Sediment | place: USA: Wyoming | collected...
TAGAAATTTACTGGAAATGGTTGAGTAAGTGTTCTGAAAAATACTTTTGCAACACCCAAATTCAAAAATCAAACCCCATTAACTGAGGGTTTCAGAACCTATTTATTAAAAGTGCGTAAAACAGGCGAAGAAGGTAAATTGCCCGAATGGGAAGTACCGGGGATGATAACCAAATACTTTACAACAACCAGTGCTCTGAAGAGGGCGAAAGGAAACTAAAACAGATCCTCAAGTACCATTGAATATAGTTCCTCAAGAGGTATTCCGGCTGCCGCTGCCTGTTTTGGAACAAGACTTTCTTCTGTCATCCCTGGAACAGTATTAATCTCAAGAAAATATGGTAGCTGGCCGATAATAATGAAGTCAACCCTTACAATACCCTTACAACCAAGAAGATCGTAAATAAGCGAGCTAAGTCTTTGGATATCGTTTGTAACAACTGCAGGTAAATCGGCAGGAGTGACCTCAATGGATTTTCCAGGAGTATATTTAGCTTCGTAATCGAAAAATTCATTTTTGCTGATAATCTCTGTTACAGGAAGAACGATGGTTTTGTTCTTTGTTTTTACAACCCCGCACGCCACCTCCCTGCCATCCATGAATGCTTCAATCATTACCTCGTTGCTCTCCTTTAATGCGGTATCAATAGCCGATATCAGCTCTTCACTCTTTTTGACCTTTGTCACACCAAAACTGGACCCGCTGTCATTGGGTTTGACAAAACAGGGAAGACCAACCCGCTTAATAATGTTTTTGGTGTTTGGTTTTTCTCCTCTTCTGATCAGAATGGCATCAGCCATAGGAATGTTATACTCTTTCAGAAAGAGTTTGCATGCCTGTTTATTAAATGTAAGGGCGGAGCAAAATGCACTGCAACTTGTGTAAGGTATAGACATCATATCGAAATACCCCTGCAGCAATCCATTCTCTCCAGGAGTACCGTGTATAGCAATGAATACTGCATTGAATCGTATCTTGTATTCGTCGGCCACAAGACTAAAATCATTCTTATCAATATTATGAAAGCGACCTTTCTGATCTTCCCAGTACCAGTTAGTTCCCCGTATCAAAATTAAATACACTATATATTTGGAGGACAGAACATTACCAACTTCATTGGCGCTTTTCACCGATACCTCAAATTCAGAGGAATCACCTCCTGATACTATTGCAATAGTCTTCATCTTTTGTTTAATTTTTCAACCCAAAATTAGTCATTTTAAGAATGTAAAAGTTTTTAAATCTGATTTTAAAAATGGATACACAGTGGTCTACTGTGGATGCACAGAGGTTTTTCTCTGTGGCTCTCTGAGTCTTCTCTCCTGATAGATCACAACAAGTTGTGTCACTCTGTGCAATAAAAAATATTACATTTATTAGATATTGAATAACCTTCGGATGTATTACCTTTGTTGAAATTTATAAAAATCATAAAAATGAAAAAAGGTTGTTTAATCACAATTATTATAATGGGTTTTCTGGCCCTTGTTGTTTTGGGGATAGTCCTTTGGGGCACAAAAGTTTATAACAGTATGGTCACGATGAACGAAGGTGTAACAAGTCAATGGGGTAATGTTGAAACAGCATACCAACGCAGATCCGACCTGATCCCTAATTTCGTCAATACAGTAAAGGGCGCTGCCAATTTTGAACAAACTACTCTTACACAGGTTATTGAAGCCAGGTCGAAAGCCACTTCAGTTACTATTGATCCTACAAAGATGACTGCCGAAAATATGCAACAGTTCCAGCAGGCTCAGGGACAGGTTTCCTCCGCTCTGTCACGTTTGATGGTTGTTGTTGAGCAATATCCTCAGCTTAAGGCAACTCAGAACTTCAGAGATCTCCAGATAGAACTTGAAGCCACTGAAAACAGAATTTCAGTTGAAAGAAGGAAATTCAATGAAGTTGCCAGGACATATAATACTTATGTTAAACGTTTTCCTCAGAATTTCATAGCCGGTATAGGTGGCTTCCAGTCTAAACCTTATTTTGAGGCTGTTGAAGGAGCTGAGAAAGCACCGGAAGTTAAATTTTAATCTTTATTCATACAGTATAAATGAAAGCTTCATCGTTCTTTGCGAAAGAACAACAGGCTCAGGTTCTTGCATCTGTCAGGGAAGCCGAGAAGGCAACCTCAGGCGAGATAAGAGTTCATATTGAAACTTCTTGTCCAGAAGATGTTCTCGACAGAGCAGCATGGGTATTCAAAAAGCTGGGAATGCATAGAACAGCTGCACGAAATGGGGTCCTTTTTTATCTTGCCGTTAACGACAGAAAGTTTGCTATCATCGGGGATATGGGGATCAATGCAAAAGTTCCTGACGGTTTCTGGAATGAGATAGGCCAACTTCTTCAAAAAAATTTCAGGGAAGGTAAATTCACGGAAGGACTTTCAGAAGGAATTGTGCTTGCCGGGAAACAGCTTAAGACTCATTTCCCCTACAGTAAGAATGATGTAAACGAACTACCCGATGAGATTTCATTTGATAAAATAAAGGGGGAGTAATGACAATGATAAGAAAAAGTTTGTATTTGCTAACCCTTGTGGTTCTTTTTTGTACGATTTCAATAAACCGGGTTTTTTCACAGGATTTTCCTGAAAGACCTGTTCCTCCAAGACTTGTAAACGATTTTACCGGGCTGCTTAAAGCTGAAGAAGTCAGTATGCTGGAACAGAAGTTGGTTGCTTTCAACGACTCAACATCAACCCAGATTGCAATCGTTATTGTTCCCTCTCTAATGAACTTAGATAAAGCGGACTATGCACAGCGGTTAGCAGAGAAATGGGGTATCGGTCAGAAAGGTCTTAATAATGGCGTTCTTATACTTGTCAAGCCAAAAACTGCTGATTCAGACGGCGGCGTTTTTATTGCCCAGGGTTATGGTCTGGAAGGAGTAATTCCGGATATAACCTGTGGTGAGATAGTTGATTACGAGATTCTCCCAGCATTCAGGACAGAAGATTACTTCGGTGGGTTGAACAATGCAACAAATACTCTGATGTTATTGGCAAGAGGTGAGTTTTCTTCTTCAGAATACGGGCAAAAGGCAAAGAAAAGTGCAGGTAAAGATTTTCCAGTTGGAATCATCATTTTTATAATAATCATTATTATTGCCATGATCTCAAGAAAATCAGGAGGATCGAATAATAAAAATATCAGCAGCGGTGGGTTACCGTTCTGGTTACTTCTCGGAATGATGAATTCAGGAAGAGGTTCCCATAGCGGAAGCTGGGGTGGTTTTTCCGGTGGCGGCAGTGGAGGAGGCGGCTTCGGCGGCTTCGGTGGTGGCAGCTTTGGTGGCGGTGGAGCAGGGGGTAGCTGGTAGCTTTTAGCTCTGTGCCATTTTATTCAGTATCTCTCCCGGAGATATACTTTCTCCATTTTTCGATTACCTGTTGCATATCTTCAGGAACATTGGAGTCAAAGGAGAGTCTTTTCCCGGATACAGGATGGTCGAATGACAGCGATTTTGCATGCAATGCCTGACGTGGGAGTAGCTTAAAACAATTCTTAATAAATTGCTGATATTTGGTAAATGTGGTTCCTTTAAGTATCTGATTTCCACCGTATTCCTCATCATTAAAAAGCGGATGTTTTATATGACTGAAATGGACCCTGATCTGATGGGTTCGCCCAGTCTCAAGTTTGCATTCAATAAGCGAAATATATCCTAGGTCCTCGATTACCTTATAATGAGTTATTGCTGTCTTCCCCTCACTACCATCCTTGAAAACCTGCATTATCTTCCTGTCTTTAATATTCCTGCCGACATTACCGGTAATTGTGCCCTCAAACGGATCAGGGATTCCCCATACAAGTGCAATATATATCCGATCAGTAGTGCGTTCAAAAAATTGTCTGGAGAGTCTGTTAAGCGCAAATTCATTCTTGGCAATAACAAGAATTCCGGAAGTGTTTTTATCCAGTCTGTGAACAAGTCCCGGCCTGCTTTCACCTTTATTAAATAGCGGCAGATTCTTGAAGTGCCACATCAGGGCATTTACCAAAGTGCCGGTATAGTTGCCATAGGCAGGATGTACAACCATTCCGGGTTCTTTATTAATAACCAGGACATCATCATCTTCATAAATGATATTTAAAGGAATATTTTCCGGAATAAGTTCAATTTCTCTTGGAGGAGTCGGCAAAACAACCTGTACTATATCACCGGGTTTAACTTTATAGTTCGATCTTACCGGATTGTTGTTAACCAGAATATTACCGGCATTAGAAGCATTCTGAATACGGGTTCTGGAGGTCTTATCGAGCCTGTCCGACAGGAATTTATCTATCCTCAACAGTGACTGTCCGGGATCGGCTTTAAACCTGTGATGTTCAAAAAGCTCTTGCTGGTCAACGAATTCTTCTTCTGCCATTTTTGGTGATTACCTTGTTTTGATTAACCTGTTATAACCAACAGGTTTGCCATTCATAATTGTAATAATTATGTATATTCCGTCATGCAAGGAAGAGATATTAATCCGGTCACTGAAAGGTACTTTTATCAGTTCACGGCCAAACAAGTCCAAAACTGTTATATATGATGTAAAACCTGATAACTGTAGTTCCCCGGCGTTGACATTGACATAGTCAGTTGCCGGATTTGGCCATACACTGATTAGGTTTTTATTCCTGTAATAAGTATCATTAATCGATGTTATCTTAAGAGCATCACCAACAACCGGTCTTATCATGATGCTCCCCTGCACCTGCGACTGTAGCCATTCACCATTTAACCAGTAGAACTGCCTTCCGGCATGAGGAGTATTTACATCAAAGCCGGCATTAAGAAATGTTTCAGAGCGCTGCTTCCAGCCGACATAAAACAGATCGTTCACCATAACTCCATCAGGAATATTATAGGTATAAAAACCGTTAATCACTTCACCCTGTTCAACCATAACCTCTTCTCTGGAATATATAACATTACCGGGGACACCGTTGTTATTGTCCCACACCATCAGATCAAATGCTCTTTTATTAGCATCCATATAGCTGTCATTAAAGCATATACGTATAGCCCTCAATGTGTCTTGTATGAATGATTCAAACTTGTACCCCACCATTGCATTTCTCGAGCCAAGTCCATTTATTCCATATCCTCCTTCGGATGACCCATCGTCAAATGCGAAATAGTTTTTGAAAATCTGAAAATAGACTAATGTGTCGTTTTCCTTTGGATCAAACTCATCAGTTTTCAGTGAACATGTAATCCTGAAGAGAGCAGAATCGTTATTATCAGTGTTGAATGTATAGATGAGGTTAGCATTATAATCGATGTTGGTTAAAGGACTGATATTTGTTGCACCGGCTGAGAAAAAATCAGGTTGCGAATTTTTGTAAACATCCCATATCTCAAAATTACGGGTTACATTTCTGGTAATTGTATCATTGTTACGGTAATGAAAAGGTATTGATGAGCCCATCTCCCGGAGTTCGATCTGTCTGAATTGTTTCCATGGCATTGCCTCATGACTAATAAGCAGAGAGCGGAGCGGAAGCCTGAAAGCCACATCAGCAAAGATTGTATCAGCAGCATTCCTGTTTTTGTCAAGAAGAACGTAATCAATGTTCCAAAGATCACAATTCCCAACCATTGAAGGGTCATTCAGGTTAGGGCTGAGGCTTGCATAGTTAATGAAACGGAACTGAAAACCTTGTTTAAGGAAACGGGGTTTATCAATCCTGATAATAACCGGTTTAAACTTCTGATCTGAATTGGCATTAACATACCAAACCGAATACCATTTGTTTTCATCAGGCGCCAGGAACTGAAGTGTCAGACTGTCTCTTGTTTCAGGTATATCACCCAAACCACCTGCCTGATAAAAGAAACTGAGCCAGATATTTTCAGAAGAATCATAGTTAAGGTTTACAGGTTGGGATGTCAGATGGTCTGCTTTAAATCCGAATGAGGAGGCAGTTTCATATAACCTTCCGGAATTGTCCAGTGCATCGAAAGTGGCGATCCCTGTAGTGATCTGGCGATCGGAGTATGTATTATTTATAAATACAAAGTCGTCGAGCCACTTTTTTTTATCCGGGAAAACCGATTGCCCTGAAAAATCATCAAAAAGCGGAAGTTCAACTGTGTCGGAAGTGGTTATTGCCTTGCTTTTTTCCTGTTTATCCCTCGCTTTTGTTATACTGTAATTTGATTGCAGGCCGGTAACTACCTCCTGTGCAGGTGAGATAACCAGACAAACATTGAGAAGGGCTAAATATAGGATTATTTGTTTGAGCATCTGGTTTAGTTAGATGTCCTGGTTGAAAGATCAACAGTAGGGATTGTGTCGGAAATTATTAAAGTTGAACCGGCAGGTAGTTTCGCTGAATCAACTGTCAGCCAGAGGTATATGGCAGATCCAAGCTGCAGGCTGGCATCCTCTTTGTATTCTGGATTCTGTTTATAGACAAAAGCGTTAAGAGTGTCCACCCCATTAATAATTGTATTATCATAAACATATGTCCCAAGACTAAGCGATGAGACAAGGATTTTATTTTTTGCAGGTTCAAGATTCATGCGCATTAAATCAGGGACAGAAGTACGCTGGTTACTTAATCCTTTGCCAAGAACAAGATCAATAACTGAACCCTTCTGAAGTGAGTCACCCTCGCTGATCTTTTTCCCATTGTAACGTTGGTCGATAACAATATTTATAGAGAGATCGGGCCTGTATTTTGATTCTCCCATTTTAAGTCCGGAGCTCTCAATCAAAGCTAATGCCTGCCTTATAGGGAGATCAACAAGGTTTGGAACAGCAACCATTTCAGGGTTAAAAGCATTTATTGTAAGAACTACGTTTCTCCATTTCTTTACTTTAAAACCCGGTTTGGGATTCTGTTCAGCAACACAGCCACGCGGAACTAACTTCGTGTAAACTGAATCAATGACATGATATCTCAGTCTGCTCTTTTTTGCCAGTTTAGCAGTCTGCTCCATTGTAAGCCCGAAAAAATCAGGAACAGGCCGGGCTTGTCCGTGCCTTGTATAGAAATTCAACCAGATAAGTAAAATCATTACCATTCCAACAACAATGACCATTGCAAACCCGAGATTCTTAATAAATACTTTGCTTAGGATAAAGTTTTTTAAGGTCATACTTACAAATTGAACATTAGTAATAACGCAAAGGTACTGATAAAATTATAATGAGATCACCCTTCTTTAATGGGGTTATAAAGTGAATCTCTCTCTATCGGAATGAATCCGGCTTCGCGTATCAATTGACAAATCTCTTCTGTGGTCATTGCCGGGTTCTCCTCTTTTGAACCTGCCATCGAATAGATTCTCGTGGTGTCATCTATTGTCCCATCCATATCATCGACACCGAAAGAGAGTGAAAGCTGGGCATTTTCTTTCCCGGTCATTGGCCAGTATGCTTTGACATGAGGGAAGTTATCGAGATAAATTCTTGAGACTGCATAGTTTCGAAGTTCTTCTATAATATTCACTTCTCCCAGGTATGACATATTGTTGTTCGACTCCTTATATTTTAATGGGATGAAGGCATTAAATCCTCCTGTTTTGTCCTGGAGAGTGCGAAGTCTTTCCATATGGTCAATTCGGTGTATATAGGTTTCTATGTGGCCATAAAGCATTGTAGCATTAGATGGAATTCCGAGCCTGTGTGCTGTCTCATGAATTGTCAGCCATAGTTCAGAAGATGCTTTTTCATCACAGATCATCTTCCTGAGTTCTTCATCGAATATTTCAGCACCACCTCCCGGTATTGAATCAAGGCCATAATTCTTTAAAAGAATTAATCCCTCTTCGATTGTGCACCCGGCCCGGGTAATCATGTAATCAAGTTCAATGGCTGAAAACGCCTTTACATGTAAGGCGGGCCTGTGCTCTTTAATTCTTTTTATAAGTGATCCCCAGTAATGCAGATCGTATGAGGGATGAACGCCTCCGACGATATGAACTTCAGTAACTTCTTTATTATCAAAACGTTTTACAATGTTAAGTATCTCCTCATGACTGTATTCCCAGCTTTCCGGATCTCCCTCCTGTTTATGATAAGAGCAGAACCTGCAATTATATATGCATTTATTGGTTGGTTCAATGTGGAAATTGTGATTGAAATAGGTAAAATTACCGTTATATTTTCTTCTTACTATACCGGCGAGGAGACCTAATATAGCCAGATCGGCATTTTTATAAAGTAACAAACCATCTTCAGGTGTAATTCGGATGTTAGCGGTTATCTTATCAGCAATCAGCCGTAGGTCTTTATGGTTTATATGGTTCAAAAGATTATTCATATTAAGAATTAATAGGGTCAGTAAAGTTAAGAATATTAGAAAGGATTTCGAACACTGTTTGCACACAAACAAAAAAAAGGTGCCTTATTAAAAGACACCTTAAAGAAGATATTGTATAATGTTTATTATCCCTTTAATTTAAGCTCAGTGGAGACTGAAAGTTTTTTTCTGCCTTTTGCCCTTCGGGTAGCAAGAACTCTTCTTCCATTGGGAGTTGACATCCTTTCCCTGAAACCATGCTTATTTGCTCTCTTTCTTCTTGATGGTTGAAATGTTCTTTTCATCTTTTCAATTATATTTGTTGACTAACAATCTGATTTGAGACTGCAAATGTAGTACTTTTTTGAAATATAAAAACCGGGGAGGTGTTTTTTTTATAAAAATTCAGACAGGCAGATATACAATCTTTTTTGTATCAAAAAATGGTTCATCGAAAAAGTCTTTAATATTCCACACAATTGCTCTGTTTTTAAACTGAGTAAGCTCGGTCGACAGATCACCCCCTTTGAGGTATAAAATACCATTCCTGAAGCTGTTTGTACCGGTCTTGTCAATATTTTTTGCAGTAAGACTAACAAATCCCTGAAACTCAGTAACTGCCCTGCTTATGACGAAATGGTATTTGCCATTTTCATCTTCAACCCTTTTACGCCTCGGGATGATGTTTTCTAGCGCAAGTTCATTTGCAACTGATGTAACCACTTTAATCTTTTTTTCAATAGAGTCGAGAAGGGTGAATTCCGAATCGGGGAACAAAATAGCCAGAGGTAATCCGGGGAATCCGCCTCCGGTACCGACATCAAGGATCCTGGTTCCTGGTAAAAAGGTGATGACTTTTGCTATTGCCAATGAATGAAGAACATGGTTAACAAGAAAATTATCCATATCCTTGCGGGATATCACATTAATCATACTGTTCCATCTGTCGTAGATCTGTTTTAACTGCGATAACTTCTCTTTCTGAATGTCGGAAAGTAACGGGAAATAGCTAAAAATACTTAAAATATTTAAAATATTTTCTGACACTACCTGTTACCTGTTTTAATTAATATGTTGTATAACAATGTTTTGGCCCGGGATAGTTGTGCTTTTACCGTTCCGATAGGAAGGTTGAGCTCTGATGAGATCTCTTCATAAGAATACTCCTTGTAATATCGCAGTTCAATAAGCAACTTATATCTTGGTTTAAGATGGCTTACGATATCTTTCAGGGCGGCTATCTTCTGGTGATTAATTAATGACTCTTCGGGATCGGGCATGTCCGATTGGATATTTACAGTTATATTCTCTAAGCTATCCTGTAAATGGTCAAGAGGGGTGGGAGAGGCCTGCTTCTTCCTGATAAAGTCAATGCAGTTGTTTGTTGCGATTTTAAAAAGCCAGGTGCTGAATGCAAATTTTGGAGTGTACGAATGTAGATTTCTGAAAGCCTTTCCGAAAGCTACAATAGTAAGATCTTCTGCATCAGATGAGTTATTAACCATTTTAAGAAGCATATAATAAATGGAATCCCTGTAGCGGTTCATAAGGCTGGCAAAAGCTTTTTCATTACCTTTTTTGGCCTGTTCCACAAGCAATAGATCACTTTTGGCCTGTTCCGATAAATCGTGAATTATCTCCATCTATTCTTACCTGGTCTGTTTCGGATGTTGCTTAAAAATACAATACTGTTGATCACAGGCGAAAAGATATCAAAAATTAGCGAATATGTTATTAATCCTGGTTCATTCAATTTCTTCTGAACGAGAGCAAAAACAATAAATTGTGTTATAAGCCTTAATCCAGAAACAGCTAGTGCAACAGGCCAGAGAAATAGATTGAAAAGCAGTACAATTAGTGCTAAATAGAAGACAATCCTTGTGGCAGGCTCTGTTATTAAGAGTAGTTTATCCATGAATTTATAATAGGGTGCAGTTACAAGATGTCTTTTCTTCTGTGTCATCCATTCTTTTAAACCGGAACATGGGACCGATCTTGTATGTGTGCCTTTTCTGAACTCGACATTAGTATTGCTTCTTAAAGCATTTGCATTTACGAACAGATCATCATCTCCTGAAATGAGGTGGTTATGAGCGCCATAGCCTTTGTTGGTGAAAAAGACTGAACGCCGGTATGCTAGGTTACGCCCAACACCCATATAGGGAATACCACGGATAGCCATACCCAAATACTGCATTGCTATTGTCATGCTGTCGTAACGGATGTATTTGTTAAGCAAACCTTGTTCTTTGAGGTATCCTCCATATCCCAGTACAAACGTGATTCTGTCATCAAAATGTGAAGTCATCTTCTCGATCCATTTATCAGATTCCGGCTGGCAATCTGCATCTGTAAATAGCAGAATATCATTCTTTGCTGCTTTTATTCCAATAAATTGAGCAAACTTTTTATTATGGGTAAATTTGGGATCTTTGTTGACGGTAGAGATCTTAAGATTCGGATATTGCATCAGAAAATTTCCAAGTATATCATAGGAATTGTCTTCAGAACAGTCGTTTACAACAATAACTTCATAGTCGGGATAATCCTGTTCCAGAACTGCAGGTAAAAAATTCCTTAGGTTTTCTGCTTCGTTTCTGGCACAAATTATAATGGAAACAGGTTGTTTTATTGTTTTGATGCCGGACGGTTTATACACATAAACAGCCAGGTAATAGAAAAGGTAATAAAACAACTGAATGGATGCGGCTAACGCAAAAACTGCGAAAACGGTTAAAAGAAAAATATTATCATGGTCCACCATTTGACTTCCATATATGTCAGCAATATTAATAAGATAATCGGAATGTCAAAAAATAATTCAGGATAATTTAATAAGGAAGTGTGGATGAATTACCTTTGTGCTTCCAAAAACCAGTTTGAATATTATGTTTAGAATAGAGAGCAGGGATAAGGAATCAAGGGCACGTACGGGTCTCCTGAAGACAGCACATGGCGATATTCCTACTCCGGTCTTTATGCCGGTTGGCACTGGTGGTACTGTAAAAGGTATTCTGCAGCGTGATCTTTCAGAGGATATTAATGCAAAAATAATACTTGGAAATACATACCATCTTTATTTGCGGCCGGGTACAGAAATACTTAAAGCATCAGGAGGCCTTCACCATTTTATGTCATGGGAACGTCCAATCCTTACCGATAGTGGAGGTTACCAGGTGTTTTCGCTTACCGGTAACAGGAAGCTTAATGATGAAGGAGCTATCTTTAAATCCCATATTGATGGATCGAGGCACGTTTTTACTCCTGAAAACACAATTGATATACAACGGATTATCGGTGCAGACATAATGATGGCTTTCGATGAGTGCGCTCCATGGCCATGTGATTACAACTATGCCAAAAAGTCTGTTGCACTTACTCATCACTGGCTCGACAGAGCAATTGTAAGGTTTCACGAAACGGATCCTCTTTGGGGTAAAGAGCAGTTCCTGTTCCCGATAGTCCAGGGAGGGACCTTTGATGATCTGAGAAAATTGTCAGCTGAAAAAATAGCTTCATCCGGGCTGGCGGGAAATGCTATCGGAGGGTTATCGGTAGGAGAACCGGCTGAAGAGATGTACAGAATTATTGAGATTGTCAATAAGATCCTTCCTGACGATAAACCCAGGTATCTGATGGGAGTAGGTACGCCTGTTAACCTTCTCGAAACCATTGAAAGAGGTATAGATATGTTCGATTGCGTTATGCCAACACGGAACGGACGAAATGGGATGCTGTTTACAAGTGAAGGGACTATAAATATCAGGAACAAAAAATGGATCGATGATTTCAGTCCCATAGATACTGAAGGCCCTTCTACTGTAAGTCTTTGCTATTCAAAGGCATACCTAAGACATCTTATTATGTCGGGTGAAAATCTCGGGGCTCAGATCGCAAGCATACATAACCTGGCATTTTATTTGAGACTGGTTGGCGAAGCAAGAAAAAAAATTGAAGAAGGTAATTTCAAAAAATGGAAAGGCTCAATGATAAAAAAGCTTTCAGAGAGATTGTAGGTTCTCTGAAGATCAATCTTATTGATATTTATATTATCAGGAAATTTCTTGGTACGTTCTTCTTTTGTCTTGTCTTAATACTAACCATTGCTATTGTTTTCGATTTCGCTGAAAAAATAGATAACTTCATGGAGAAGGAGGCTCCTGTTCGGGCAATAATTTTTGACTATTACATGAATTTCATTCCATATTTTGCCACCCTGTTTGCCCCGCTGTTTGTCTTCATCGCAGTTATATTCTTCACTTCAAAAATGGCGGTACATACTGAGATTATCGCTATCCTGAACAGTGGAATGAGCTTCAGAAGAATTATGTGGCCCTATTTTCTTTCAGCTCTGGTTATTGCGATATTCACCTTTGTCCTGACCAACTTTGTTATTCCTAAATCCAACCTTATCAGAATGGATTTTGAAGATAGGTATTACCGTTCGTCAAGCAGGAAAGTAACTGTGGAGAATATTCACCGGCAGGTATTTAAAAATATTTATGTCTACATGGGATCATTCAATCCTTTAAGCCAGAGGGGGCAGAATTTCACAATTGAAAAATTTAACGATAGCGGAAGGCTTGAGTCTAAACTGTCATCCTCTTCGGTAACTTATGATACAGCTTTACATAAATGGACTGCCATGAATTATTTTCTCCGTGAAATGAAGGGCAATGAGGAGGTTCTCACCAAAGGCAGACAAATTGATACCACTCTTACCATCCAGCCCAGTGATTTTTCAAGAGACCCAGGTTTTGTCGGAACGATGACTTATCGGGAACTGGGAGATTATATCAGACTGCTACAACTCCAGGGATCTGATGAACTGAAGCTTTTTCTGATTGAAAAACACAGACGGTTTGCTAATCCGTTTGCTGTTTTCATTCTTACACTTATCGGAGTCTCTCTATCGTCAAGGAAAATAAGAGGAGGAATAGGGATGAATATTGGTACAGGCTTAATTCTTAGTTTCTCCTATATTCTGTTTCTCCAGTTTGCTTCACAATTTTCACTCAAAGGGAATCTGGGACCGATGTTGGCAATGTGGATCCCAAATATCCTTTATTCAATAATTGCGCTGGTACTTTATAAAAGGGCCCCGAAATAGTTTATAAGTCGTACAATTTCCTTAGAATTGTACCCTTATAATTGATACTATGATTAAAGAATATTATTAATAAGATCATTCCCGAAGATCCTACTCTCCCTTATGATGTTAAGAATGTGATCAGGACGATGACCTGATGATCCTCGATGCCGTGAAGATGAAGAATAAATTGAAATGCAATATGGATGGCAAAGTAAAAACAATTACAGTAAAGAATGGAGATAAAGTTTCGAAAGTGACTGTGCTGTTGGAATTGGAGTAAAAATCACATTACTCCCTCATAAATCACATTTTCCTTTAACTGATCAGACAATTCGGGTTTGCCTGAAAAGATACCATAGACAGTGGATCCGCTACCAGACATTGAACTAAAGAGTGCACCGGAGTTATACAAATCATTTTTAATTTGGCCTATCCGGGGATATTTTTTAAAGGCAAAATCTTCAAAATCATTTATTATCAGCTCTTTCCATTCGTTAACAGGACGATCAATCAATTGAAAAAGGCTGGTGGATGGTTGTTCAGGCCGGCAACTCTGATAAGCCTCCCGGGTATTTATCGATATTCCCGGGTTGAGCAGAAGAACATAGTAACCGGTCAGGACTGGCCTGATGGATTTTAATATCTCACCCCTGCCTGAAGCAAAAGCAGGATTGGCATCAAGAAAAAAAGGACAGTCACTTCCCAGTTCCAGTGCCGTATCTTTAAGATCCTGTTCGGCAATAAAGAGTTTGAAACACCTGTTTATTGCTTTTAAAAGATATGCTGCATCTGAAGATCCTCCACCTAATCCTGCACCTGCCCGGATAACTTTATGGAGATGAATTATTAGAAAAGGAAATGAATATTTATCACGTAATTTTCTTACGGTTTTTATAACCAGATTGTCTTCCGGATCACTTCCTGTATTGATTCCGGTCACGGTAAGAATATCTTTCTTTAGCGGTTTAGCTGAAACGACAAACTCAAGGGCATCACTCAGGCTGACAGGATAAAAAATGGTTTCTATGTCATGATAACCATCAGGACGTTTCCCTGTTATACGCAACCCAAGGTTAATTTTAGCTTTTGGGAAAACGATCATCTTCCTGTATTTGATGTAAAAATACCATATGGTTTTGAATTTGTCGCTAATGATACGTTTTTTTAGCTTTTCAACAAGTTTTTAACATCTGTTTGTTTGTAACAATAGCTTAAACTTTTAAGGTATTAAGTATGGTTCTTCATACCTTTGAAAATGCCCGGACATTTAATTTGCATACCCTCTAAGTAACTATAAATCAGTAATATAATGTTAATGACAAAACAAAGAAATAGCCCAAGGACTACTGGTACAACTCTGCCTGATTTTGGCAAGGTACCCCCACAGGCAAATGATATGGAGGAGGCTGTCCTTGGTGCAGTTATGCTTGAAAAGGAAGCAGTAATAACTATTCTGGATATTCTCAAACCAGAGAGTTTTTACAGAGAAGCACACCAGAAAATATTCAAATCCATCTCTGACCTGTCCGCCAGAGAGTATCCGGTAGATCTATATACTGTTACTGAAGAACTACGTGCCCATAATGAATTGGACAGTGTGGGTGGCCCGGTCTATCTTACCCAGCTGACGTCAAAGGTTGTTTCAGCAGCCAATGTCGACTATCATGCAAGAATAGTGGCACAGAAATATATCCAACGTGAACTTATAAGAGTATCCACAGAAATACAGACCAGGTCTTTTGATGACACATATGATGTGACTGAGCTTCTCGATTATTCTGAAAATGCACTTTTCCAGATAGCCGAAGGGAACATCAAGAGAGAAGTTTCACCCATCAATGTGGTTATTAAGGAAGCGATAAGGGAAATCGAGGAGGCAGGGAAAAGAGAAGATGCCCTGGTCGGAACACCTTCAGGTTTCACAAAACTTGACAGGCTAACCTCCGGCTGGCAGAAATCAGAACTTGTTATAATTGCTGCCCGTCCCTCTATGGGTAAAACAGCACTTGCTCTTTCAATGGCAAGGAACATGGCTATCGATCACGGAAAAAATGTTGCCATATTCTCATGTGAGATGTCTTCTATTCAGTTGGTAAACAGGTTAATAATTGCTGAAACCGACATTCCAGGGGACAAGATCAAAAACGGACGCCTCTCTGAAGAGGAGTGGAAACAGCTTGATACAAGGATTAAACAACTAGTCCAGGCTCCGATATTTATTGATGATACACCGGCAATTTCAATCTTCGAACTCAGAGCCAAATGCCGGCGTCTAATGGCTCAGCACAAACTAGATATTGTCATCGTTGACTATCTCCAACTTATGTCTGGTCCGGAAAATGCCGGCAGCCGCGAACAGGAGGTCAGTAGTATATCACGATCGCTAAAGAGTATTGCAAAGGAGCTTAACGTACCCATACTTGCTCTTTCTCAGCTTAACCGATCGGTTGAAATGCGAGGTGGTACTAAGAGACCACTGCTTTCCGACCTTCGGGAATCAGGAGCAATAGAACAGGATGCCGATATGGTGGTGTTTATTCACCGGCAGGATAAGTTCGGGATCCCAACCTTCGAAGATGGCTCTTCCACAAAAGGGATCGCTGAAATTATCCTGGCAAAGAACCGTAACGGTCCTACCGACGATGTGAGATTAAGATTTCGTGAAGAGAAGGCTCAGTTTGTGGATATTGATGATTTTGATATGGATAGTAATTCTGATATCAGGGATGGAACCCAGAGTATAACGCTTGGATCAAAGATGAATCATGATAACCTCAGGAAACTTGGTGGGGGATTTGATAATGAGTCAAATATTCATGATGAACCACCCTTTGCCTGAAAAAATTAGTTAAAACGCAGCACAAGCTTTGCGCCGGCACTTTTATATTTAATATCCTCAAAGCCGACATAAACTCCTATCTCTCCGAGGAGAAGAATTTCACTTATGCTGTAACCGATTTCTGTGTAATTCTTGTGGTAACGTGAACCCAGCCACGAGAGGCTGATATTTTCACGCATCAGAGTGTTGCTTAATCCGGGAAGAAGTTTGAGAAGGAGATAAGGGGTTGTATATTTCAGATGGACTTCACCATAAAACTCAGGTGTACTCAGGGAATAAAATGCCGGTATCATGAATGCATCCTGGTAGTCATTAAGAAGTAATGGTAAGGGTTGAGGGTTGAAATGGAAGAAGTCATAGAAAGTTAAACTTCTATTATCAAGAAATCCCGCGGCTCTGACTCTCCATCTGAAATCGCTGAATGCTCCGATATTTCGGCTTTTGGATACTTCAACCCTCAGCATGTCGAAATGTTTTGAACTATATGCCATTTCACTGAAATCATTTATACCATGTTGCCAGGTCAGATTGAAAGTCGGCCAGTCAGATCCGGAAGGGATCTTGTTTCCCTTATTTATTCTGTACCTCTGGTAAGGTGTATATGTGACTTTTGTCACAAAGTCAGCATGTTTCTGATCACGGAGTGCATTGATAGGATTGGACCCTGGGGCCAGATAAATATTGTCAGGTGTATTATCAGAATATTCTCTAGAAGATTCTATTAATGAATAGTCTGTCGTATTTTGAAGTACTCTCCGGTCCTCATAACTGGTACTCAATTCCAGATTCAATCCATTAATTATTTCACTCCTGAAACCAAGAGTCAGGTATCTGGATTCATACAGTTTGAGATAGTTTTTCTCGAGGAGCAGGCTAGTAGCGGTGTTCAATAAGGTATTGATCCCTCCACCATTGCCAATGTCTTTGCTTGTTATTCCAGTTCTTATGAATAATTGCCTCTGTTTCAGTCCATTAAAATTGTAATTTGCATTAACCCTCCACATTAATTGTTCTCTGCTGAAGGCATAAAGGACATCGGGGAAAACAGAAAGAGACCTGCTGTTTTTCCATGATTTTGAAATGCGGAAATTTAATCCAATGATAAAGCCATCGACTGTATTGAAACTAAAATTTTTAGTGTCAATCACTCCGTCATGGGTAAAACTGAAACCGGTGGTGTCAGACCAGGTATGTCCGAATCCGATCTGCTGAACTGTTTTAAAGAATTTTTTCTTTTCCTTTTTAACTGCTGATGTGATAGTGTCGTTTTTTAGTTCTTTGAGGGATAATATCGCTTTTGTGCTGTCACTTACCCTTAAACTCCGTATCTCGATGTCCGACAGAGGTATCGGCCGTATCTCAGCCCAGTAGGCACTATCTTTTCTATTTGCGTCTTTTTCAATTATATGGGTGGTATTATCCTTTATCTCAAGATTCTTTCTGCTACTGTCGTCAATACTTTTTTCCGATTCTTTTTCCATCAGCCTGGCAAGCTTAACCATATCGCGATTCGATAATTGGTCCTTCTCCAGGATTTTATCAATCTGTTGTTTTGTCTTTGTTACAACAGTGTCAGGAGTATTTTCTGTAGAACCAGTTCTGCCTGTATAATTAGTAGATATGGTTTTTGGTTTCTGAAGTGCGAGGTTTGGTTTAACCTCAATATATTTTACAGAACCCCCATAACCTGCATCAGCTTTAAATCCTATAACTCCGATATTGATTTCAAATTTATGACTTACCGGCATCCATATTTCATCCTGAACCGGAATATATAGTTGTTGGATCCTGACCTTACCCACCAGGTTTTCATTTGTAAGATCAACACTATGAAGGCACCAGAGATCCTCTATAATATAAATTGTGCCTGCGAAGAGCTGCTGGCTTTTACGTTTAGGAATGACCTCAATTTTATTGATTGTAAAATTCCCCTGTAATGATGCCCCAAGGTATTTGAAATTGTAATGTGAAAACGCAGCGGGAGAGAGGGGCGATATTGCCATATCTGCGAGAACAGGCTGGTAGAAACTTGCCTGGATGAAATCCATGGGTGAGATCTCATTACCCTGTTCAGGGAATGTGCTGTTGGATGAAATTACTTTCTGAAAATATTTGTCAGGAGCTGTAAACTCAATCTCATTAAATGATTCCATAAGGTAAGAATCCCCCTCTTTCATTGTTGTATTGTCAGCAGAGGAGCCCGACTCCCTCCTGGCCTCTATTTTCATAGATCTCTGAAATAACTTGGGAATCCTGTGTATAACAAGATTACCCTTGAGATATACTTCTGCTTTATAATAGCTTACATTATTCAGATAATAAGGGGCCAGGCCTATAACTTTTCGCATGATAATATAGGCCGGGTCTTCACCGGAAGCCGTAATTCTGACTTCCGGTATCTCATAATACTGAACCGGTAAAACGACATTTTTTGTTATACTCTGGTCAGAAATTGTAATATTTATAAATACAGGTGAGAATCCGAGGCTCTGGTATGTTACAAGATATTTACCCGCAGGAATTTTTATCTCGTAATCTCCTTTGGTATTAGAGGTTGTTCCCTGTTTAAGTTCCTGAATATAAATGGTAGAATACTGAATAGGATCTCCGGACTGGTTGGTGATCTTTCCTTTAAGTATTTGAGCATGCGAAACGGAGGTTGAAGTGAGAATGATGAGAAATATCCGGATAATATGATTCATTTTGGAATCCTGTTTAAAGTATAATGAAATTAGCAATAAAAAGTTACCTTTTTCCTGAAACTATTATAACTATCTCTCCCTTTGGCGGTTTATTCGTATAATGTTCTGAAAGAAACGATAAGGTACCCCTGATATTTTCCTCAAACACTTTACTTAATTCCCTCGAAACACAGGCTTCACGATCGGGACCAAAATGGATTGCTAATTCATCAAGTGTTTTTACAAGACGGTATGGTGATTCATAAAAAACCATAGTTCTTGTCTCATCTGTTAACGCTATCATTCTCTTATTTCTGCCTTTTTTGGGAGGGATGAAACCCTCAAAACAAAACCTGTCACAGGGAAGGCCGGAATTTACCAATGCAGGTATCAGTGCTGTTGGTCCGGGAAGAGTCTCAATCGGGATCTCTTTTTCAACACATGTTCTCACCAGTAAAAAACCAGGATCGGAAATGCCTGGAGTACCGGCATCAGATATAAGCCCAATGGTCTGGCCTGCCAGGATCTTTGAACAAACAGACTCAACACTTTTGTGCTCATTAAACATGTGATGTGACTGAAGAGGTGTTTTAATATTATAATGATTCAGTAATTTCTTCGCCTGACGGGTATCTTCTGCAAGGATGAGATCTACACTACTAAGAATCTCTACAGCCCTGAAGGTAATATCTTTGAGATTACCGATAGGAGTAGGAACCAGAAAAAGTTTACCCATTTGAAGGAAGTTTGCGTTTTACCAGATCAAGTAATTGCTTAACCGCCTCATTTTCATTATTGTCGCCAGTATAACTCATAATAACAGCCCTGGCGTCAGCAAGACTTTCAGCATTGTCGAGTCGTGATATTGCCTGAGCGTAAGCATCTTTATTACCATCGAAAACTTCCCTTATGAACAGGAATCTGTCATTAACGCCTATTGCTTCCGATAAACTGGTTAATGGTTTTGTCTTCAGGATATCCGATACATCATCATCACTCTTCAGGCTTCCTAATTGTTCATTGAACCTGTTCGACAGATGGCTGAATCTATCAGCAATTATAGAGGATTCGGGTACTTTTTTCGGGATTTTTTCTGTTTTCTCCTTTTTTACTACCGGAGGAAGAGTGATCCCGGCAGGTATTGTCTCTTTTTTCTTTTCATCTGTTGGGGGATTGATCCTGGCAGATCTGGCAGGTGCCTTGTTTTCTTCAGCTAATTGCGGTTGTGACTGTTGCTGAATTGGTTCTTCCAAAACTAAAGGGATATTGCCTCTCAGGCTTTTAAGCAGAGCTATGACCTCTCCTGCACTTTTGCATTTCGACTTGGCAAGTTCAACCTGCAGAGCTGGAACTCCGGGATATTTTTTTAGATCGTCAATAATTTCGCGTACTTCATCGAGATCTTTAATAATTAAATCAATGGTTGCATTGAAATCCATACATTTTGATGTTAATAAAACAAACCATTTTTAGAATCATATATTAATATATTTACTATAATTGTTATGTTCTTTATTATTAAGTATTTGTAATTTTTACTTGTCTTTTGAAACTGTATATAGGCTGTATAAAAATGTCCAAACTCTATAGAAACTCTATATAATTATACCAATAAGAACATATTTATAAAGCCAAAAAAACAACATTAGATTTCATCAACTGAGGCAAAGATAATAAAGTTTATCTAAGGTATTTTGTCACGTATGAAGGAAAAGGATACACGAAGAACATATCATGCAATGTTGTACTAAACCAAAAACAACTTGCATTGTTAAAATCGGGTGAACTTGGTGGTATTGTCCAGAAAGAATTATTGAAACAGAAACAGCAGCAGATACAGGTAATCGAAACCCTAAATATTGTTTATAATTTGTAATGACTTTTTCACCAGACCCTAATTAATCTATAAGTTATTAATAATTAAATGTATATAATTTTTTCAGCAAACCCTACTTATGCATTTTTATTTGAAGAGGCACCTCTCTATTTCAAGACCTATCATGAAACATAAAAATCTTAACAGGCCCGACAAGAAAACTTTATGATTATTTTTCCTATTTTAATAATATCATTATTACTTAAACTAACTCCAACTTTATCTATTTTCTTTGAATTTATTTCTATTCCATTTTTAGATAAATACCATCCTTTTTTATCATCTTTGAGATACCATTGCCCATCTCTCAAAAACCATTTAGTCACTCCATTTATGATTACACATTCAATTGTGCCATGATGTGTACTGATATAATTAGTGAAGTCTTCTTTGATGGCTATATCATTTGTAAATGGATTTTCTTTATCAAACCTGCCAATTGTCAGAACATTCTTTTTCATATTCTTTGACAAATTTGTAAGGTTATATTCTTTCCCTGGTTCACATCCTTCAATTATTTGAATTATCCAACTGGTATTTTCGTTAATTAGTTTTGGTGAATTAGTGACAAGTAATTCGATGATTTCATCCGTGCTTTGATATCTTTTCTCTGAATCAGGATCAAGACATTTCCGAATTATAGTAAACCAGTGATTCGTGTCTGTAATTTTTTTAAATGATTTCTCATCCCAGTCACCAGATATTTTTTTTTCTTCAATAATCTTTGAATCATCCTGAAACTCCCTGATATTTCCAAAAGGTAAGGTGCCTTTGGTAATTAGCTCGTACATTATTACTCCAAAAGAAAAAATATCTATTGTTGGTCCTGTATGTTTATATGCAAGTGATTTCTGACTTTGTTCGGGTGGAGAGTAGGATAATGTTGCGAAGACTTTTAAAGAGTGTCCTCTGATATCAGTTTCAGTCAACCTGTGTTTTAAATTCACAGAGATTCCGAAATCAGTCAACATTACCAGATCTTTTTTAAACAGAATATTTTCTGGCTTAATATCACGGTGTATTATACCAAAGGAGTGCAAGGTATTTATGCCATATAGAATTTGTACGGCAATATTATTAATTGTGTCTGAATCATAGGAATTTCCAATTCTGTTTCTTAAGCTTCCATCCGAACAATAATCCATCACCAATACCGGATTTTCATGTATTTCATCCATGCTATAGGCATGCACGATATGGGAGGATTGAATAGAATGGCTGATTTCAAATTCCTGTTTTATTCTTTCCTTGATTTCTTCACGATCTCCTGGCAATAGTTCCCAGATTCTGTTCAACTTTATCGCATAATATTGTTCGTCTTTTTTTGCTTTATATACGCTGCCAAATCCTCCTTCTCCAATCTCCTTTTCAATGAAATAGGTACCTGAGGATAAATCAAGGTAATCTCCGGTTTTTATTTTTACTTTTTGCAGCATTAGAACCTGTCATATACATCCATCCAAATTTGAAAATAAACGACCTAAGAGTATTCAAACCTGAAAATTTTGTTACCTATAATAATTCTGATTTTGTTTTCGAGGAGCTGTTCACTTTTCAACTGGACAAAAGTAGACTCATTTGAGCTAAAGTCTTTAACATACCATTCTCCATTGTTAAATCCAAATTCTGCGTGACGCGAACTGGAAATGCTATTATTACCCGGGTCCAGGTTTGACCTGTTTAAGATCATATAAGTTTTATCGAAGCTTATTCTTTTACCACTCGCTTCATCTGTTAAGTTAAAACCTGAGCCGGTTTGACTAACCTTCAGATCAAATTCCCCAAATTTTCTTGTGATATTTGAAATATCAACATCTGGTAAATTCCCGGATATACTAAAAATATATATTTTATTACCCATTACCAACCTTGAACCATTTTGGATCATCATTTTGTTTTTTGCCTGTATAAATGATGAACCATTTGAACTGACATCTTCTATATATACTTTTCTATTTTTGAATTTCATAATCACATGCTGCTCACTGGAAATAGTCGAATTATTAGCATCTAAGTGACTACGGTTTAAAATCACCTCTGTTTCATCGGGAGACTGTATTTCTATTTCACTATTATTATCTTCCTTAATAAACTTGAATTTAAATTCCTGTAATTCATCTGATTCCTGGTTGAGGCTATTTATAGATATAGTTTTGCCGGAGTCAAAAATTGTTTTCATATAATTCCCGATAAAACCACAGTTTGGGCATGGTGAAGAACTATCTGGTTTAATTCTCAAAGGGTACTGACATTTCGGGCAGGTTTCTATATCGTTTTGTGTGCCCTTATTTAGCTTATTATCAGATGGGTAATCTGCTTGAATTCCTATTTGAGTCTTCTTAGGATCATAATTCTGGAGGGAACTCTTTTTCTCTTTTTTTTCTCCTTTGGATCCAGAATACGGAAGGTTAATATTTGCCTTCTTTCCCCCTGACAGTATTCTCTTAATAGCAGATCCTGGTTTTCCAAATAATTTTTTCATAATTTTTCTTTATCAAGGTCTTTATTGAGATGATAAAATATTTTCAGTTGATGTATTTAAGCTATCAATAGTCCTAAGAATAGAGGAAATTTTATTTTCTTCTATATTGAACTCTTTCAACCTGACTATTTCATAATCCTTTATCTCAGCAAAACCTCTTATCCGGTTTTTCAGACTATCCAGTGAATGAAGTATAGATTCGAGGCTTTTGCTATGAACAAGGTAGAACTCTGGCTGATATTCTGAGTTATTGGGCTGAATGGAATCAATTTTAATTTCTATTCTTTTTATCCGATCCATTGCAGTTTGAAGAGATTGCTTAACTTTTTCAGGATTCAAGACAGAACCAGCTTTAACCTTAGTCTTTTTATTATTTGTTGGTTCCTTCTCAAGATCAGGAATAGTTGTCGTATCAATAATATTTTGAGGATAAAGACTGATTGAATCACTTTGATCTGTTATCGAACCAGGTTCTTTATTATTAACCGTATTTGTGCTATCTTTCTGTATGATTGATAAGAATTTTTTTTTGATATCATCAATGTAGTTTAGCTTCTTATCAGTAAAGTATGCTCCGATGCCAATTAATGTTAGGACCAGGAAGGTGACCAAACCTTTTGACCACCTTTTATTGAAGGGTTTATCGCCCACTGAAGACTTAGAGGTTGTATCAGTTTCAATAATATCAACAAGAATAGCGGTTATATTGTCATGCCCCCCGGCATTATTAGAGGCGTTAATTAAGCTTTGACAAGTATCTTTAGTGGAGTCACTGAAATCAAGGATTTGCTGTATCCCAATTGCACTTAACATCGAATTTAAACCATCACTGCATAAAAGAATCCTGTCATTGTTTGCAAGTTTAATCCATTTGAAATCCGGATGTGGATGCTGATATGTATCACCTAATGATTGCAACAGCAAGTTACTTTCGCTGCTTAATCTGGCTTCTTCAGGTGTAATCTCCCCGCTTTTTACCCTACTCCATACTAATGAATGATCTTCACTGAATGGAGTTAAATGAACATGTGTTGTTTTATTATAATGATAACACCTGCTGTCACCAATCCATGTTACATATAAGACATTCTTAAGGATCAATCCCAGCACAATGGTTGTTCCCATGCCTTTGGTTTCCTTATTCTTTTTAGTTTCCTTAAGGATATTGGTGTGGATAGTAAGAATAATGGAATTAAAGATCTTGTGAATTTGCTCCGGACTTTTAATAATATAAGAGATAGTATCAATTTTTTCCTTTATGGTATTTACAGCTACAGCAGAAGCTACTTCGCCCGCATTAGTTCCACCCATACCATCTGCAACAGCAAATATTAAACCCCGTGAATCTGAAATACTTATTTGCTGATCATTGATTTCCTGCCATTGCTTATTTATGTCACATAGAATAACAAATGAATCCTCATTATGATCTCTTTGTTTTCCAACAATCGTGTCTCCAAAAATAGAAATTTTCATACTCTCAAATGAATGATCAATTTAACCAATTTACAGATTTAATGGCCCATTTCCCATTTACCGGTGTATAAAATCCTGCCAACTTCCATTCAATCTTTTCCTGGTATAAGAAAGGAAAATTGATTTTGAATTTTTTCTGGCAGTTGACTTCTAATAACAAAAACGGAGAGCTTAGAAATAAAAATGCCATAATTAACATTTCATTTAATATTGGCAATTGGTACAATTCCACCAATTGATGTATTTTCTCCACCATGAAACATTGAAAAAGAAATTATTCCAACACATTTAATACTATCATTGCTTATAACGAAGACAGGTCCTCCGGAGCTTCCTGGTTCATAATTTCTATCGGTGATAGTTATAACGCCGGCTAAAGAAACTCCTGACTGAGCAACCTTGGATTCACTGAATAATGACTTTACACTAGTTTCACCTGGGCCACCCAATGCTAAAGAATATCCAAAAATATATAATTTTTCTCCTGCTTTGAGATTGGTTGAGAGCTTTTTATCTAATGAAATCCGTGAAATTGATGCTCTGTCTGTTATAACATATGCCCAGTCTGATTTAAAATCGTGAGATGGAGCTCTTTTTAAATCATAACCCGTAGGTCTCTTATCTAGTTCATAAGGAATAATTATATCATCATTCCCATTCAAGACAACATCCTCAAAGTGAAATTCAATCGTGTCTTTATTAGAAATTGCCTTATATTTTACAAACACTTCACCTTTATTATTTTCACAAAGGTTTATTTGATTTAATGTATCGTTTCCCGAAAACCGCCAGGCCTGGATACAATGCCTGGCTGTTATCAACTTGCCGTCATCACAAAGAAACGCAGATCCAATCCATTTTTTATTAATGTTACCTCTGATTCTATCAGGGTATGTCAACCTAATTTCTTCAACTTGAAGAAAATATATGTTGTCTTCGACGGCTTGATAAATTTCAGTGTCTTTAAACTTTGGTTTTTCAGCGAGTAGTGTTATTTGTGTATTAAGTTTATTTATTTCATCAAGATACTTTTTGTTGCCCTGTTTTAAATCAGAAAAAAGCGTTGCGTTTTTCTTAAATTCTTGCAGATATGCCAGACTATCCTGTTCCCTTTTGTTTTTAAATTCTTTATTGGTAGCCTCTATAATTCTAATTTGTTTTTGTTGGGAATAAATAAACCATGCTCCGGTCAGACAAACTAAAACAAATATGATCGCTAATGAATATAAAGCTTTTCGGTATGGTTTTGAAGCTTGTCTGATTACAAGATTCATCTTTTTCGTAAATCCCATATTCGATGTGCCGGCCGGAGTAATGTTGAACCTTAATTTAGGTCCCTCCATCGAAAATTGAATTTCATCTCCATTGTTAAGCTGACTATCTTTATCAATAGGTATTCCGTTTATAAGACTTGGATTTGTTGAAGAAAGTTGTAGTAAAAAATAATTATTTTCCCTCCGTTCAATGGCTGCATGTTTTCGGCTAACTGTTGGTTTATCTTCTCCAAATTGTACAGCACAGCTATTAGATCTTCCTATTTCAATATAAGGGACAACAATTGTTTCAAAATCGCCCACTCCTTTGTTTTTAGAAGGAGATAAATATTCAAGTGTATATGCTGGAACATTACCTCCCGTCAGAATCGTCATGCTTGTCTTTAAGGCCTGGGTTGACTTTGCCATGGTGGATAATTTTATTTATTAATCATTTTAGGAATAAGATTACCAAAAGAACTATAAATACATACCAAATATAATAAAAACAACTTAAAAAAATAGTTTTTTTTATGACACTGCTTAAGAAATCGAAGTTAAATGCCAATAAAATAATATTTTTAAAAAAAAAGCTAAAAAAGTTTATCAATTCAAGAAAATTTTTAAATTTGTCTAAACATTAGATTTTTGAGTTACATTTCGTTTAGCGTTCTCAGTTGGTGGTAGAGTAAAAATGGAGCCCGGAAAGGCATTTGAATTTAGTTTTTATACTAACTCATGCAGAAATCCTGATTGAATGTCATTTTTAAATTTAATATCAGAGGAGAGTCAAAAGGCAATAACGGTTGCTCAGAAAATTGCTAGAGAATTTCAGAACGAACATTATTCTGCTCCACATCTTTTAAAAGCCTTATTACACCAGGAAGTTGGACTTACAGATTTGCTTATAAGAATGGGTAAAGATATTAATTACCTGAAGGAATGGGCAGATATAAGAATGGAGAACCTTCCAAAAACGAGTAATATTGAAGAAGAACCGAGCGGAGATAAAAAAATACAATCGATTTTTGAAGAGGCTGATATCATCCGGTTAAAATTCTCAAAAGAAACTATCGATCCCGTTTGTTTATTAACTGCAATTTGCAAGCCTAACATTGCTTTTTCGGGTGACCAGCTAAAATCATTTATAATAACACACAACGAACTTATTGATTTCATTTTAGAAGAGACATCTGTAGTAGAATCGATATCTAATCTTCAACCGGGTCAAAAAGCTTCCAAAAGAACCTCGCAGATAAAAGCACTCTTTAAGTTTTGCATTGATAAAACCTCACTTGCAAGGGAAGGGAAAATTGACCCTATCATTGGCCGGGATGCAGAAACCAGGATCATGGTCGAAATCTTGGGAAGGAGAAGCAAACCAAATGTTTTGATAACAGGCGAACCAGGAGTAGGAAAAACAGCTCTTGTAGATGGTTTATGCAACGATATTGTTCAAGAAAAAGTACCTAAAAACCTGGCAAATGCAATTCTTTTTGAGCTGGATCTTGGAGCTCTGGCTGCGGGAGCATCCTATAAAGGTGAAATGGAAGACCGGATGAAGAGTATTATGAAGGAGATTAAATCTTTTGAGAAAGCCATTTTATTTATCGATGAAATCCATTCTATTTTTGATCCTGCAAGTTCATTAGGAGCAGGAATTGCCAACTTGCTAAAACCTGAACTTTCTAAAGGCGATCTGACAGTTATTGGTGCAACAACAATGGAGGAATACCGGAAATTGATTGAACCCGAAGAGGCATTTAACAGGAGATTCGAGGTACTGAAGGTTGAAGAACCTGACAATGATACTGCTTACAGGATGCTCAGACATATTATTCCTCTCTATTCGAATCATCATAAGTTAGAGATTACAGATGAGTCTCTGCGCGAATCTGTCTATCTCGCAAAAAGATATCTTAAAGATAGAAGGCTTCCTGATAGTGCAATTGATCTGATTGACCGTACTATGGCATCCATTAAGCTTATGGATGAAGTTTCCGATTCTGTCCTTGATGAATTTAGTAAAAATATCGAAGAATTTGGAAAAAAGGAAGATTTAACTATTTCAGAAATTAAATGGTTTGAGAATCAGCTTTTAAACCGGATAAGCCCAATACTCCTAGGCCAGATAGAGATACATTCAGGTGGTTTTGAAGAGGTAGGTGCCTACTTAAAGTACCTTGAACTTTTTGTAAGTAATCTGAAAGGACTTGCTTCAACGAAAAAGGGAAAAGTCGAAAGAACGGATATTGCAGCTGTAGTCGCCAGCAAAACTGGTATCCCGATTGGTAAGATACAGACAAGTGAGAAAGAAAAATTACTTAAAATTGAAGAGCACCTGAAATCGAGGGTGGTTGGACAGGATCATGCGATAAAAGTTTTATCAGATTCAATTCTTGAATCACGTGCCGGTCTTACAAAACATAATCAACCCATTGGCTCATTCTTTCTTTTGGGGCCTACTGGCACAGGAAAAACTGAACTTTCAAAAACCCTTGCAGAGTTTCTTTTTAATGATGAATCAGCATTAATCAGGTTTGATATGTCTGAGTTCAAAGAAGAACACTCAGCTGCCTTGCTATATGGTGCACCTCCAGGTTATGTGGGATATAAAGAAGGTGGGTTGCTGGTAACCAAGATCAGAGAAAAACCCTATTCGGTCTTTTTGTTTGATGAAATTGAAAAAGCTCATCCTTCTGTTTTCGACGTTTTTCTTCAGATCCTTGATGAGGGCAAATTACATGACCGTTTGGGAAGAGAGGGTGATTTCACTAATGCAATTATTCTGTTTACATCGAATATCGGAAGCCAGAAAATTATCGAGAAATTCAAAGAAGGAAATCTGCCTGATAGTAATGAACTACTTGAAATAATGGGCAATTATTTCAGGCCGGAATTTCTCGGGAGAATCACCGAAATAGTTCCTTTCGCACCTATTACAGAAGAAATTATTGTTCAGATTTTCAACATTCAGCTTGGAAAACTGACAGATCTTCTGGAACGGAAAGGCATAAAATTATCACTGACAAATGAAGCTGAAAAGAAACTGGCACTTGTTGAGTTTTCAGAAAAATATGGTGCGCGGCCGTTAAATGGTATTATTCGCAACTATCTCCGTAGGCCAATTTCAAAAATGATCATTACTGGGGAATTAAAAGCTGGAGATGAATTGAAAATCAGCGTAGGTAAAGATGATGAGCTTATTTGGGAAAATTAGTAATATATTAACTTAAATAGTAATAGTATGTTAAATGATGAAGTCGAAATTGGCGGACAATTAGTTCCCCAGCAATCATTCGAAGCAATTGCAAATATTTCTTCCAATAAAACTCTTCTGGTTCAAAAACTAACCAGTAAACCTACAAAACTTGAGCCTGTTAAAGGTTTAAAAACAATCGATGAAGTTTTTAATCATTTTAAGCCAGGTACGGAGGTAGAATTTGAAGATGAAAATGGAGCTCAAAAGAAAGAAGAATTGAAATTTAATAGTCTTTTAGACTTCAGAAAAGATGGCATAATAAATCAAAGTGATCTTTTAAAAAAGCTTCAGACACAACAGGATGCCTGCAATTCAATAATCAAAAGACTTAAGACTAATAAAATTTTGAAGACTGCCCTTCAAAATTCTGAGGCAAAAATGAGCTTCCTTCAAGCTCTGCAGGCTGCAATTAATGAAATTGATAATGCAAACGTTTAAAACATAATCCCATGGCTAAAGAAGTTGAAAAACAAGATAATACCCTTGAGAAACCTGCTCAGGAAAAAGTCAAAACAACGGATCACCCTAAAATTGAAAGTATTCCTCTAGAGAATGCGCTTGAGTCATTGATGGATTATGGAGGATTCGATCTCATAAAGGAGACGATTGAAGGGGCTGGTTCTATGGATCCTGCAGCTAAAGCCAGGAAGAACATATTTCTTACTGAATCGGGTAAGAAAGGGGAAAGAGAAAAACTAAGGAATTCAATGGCTCTATGGATTGAGTTACTGACAACTCATGAAAACATAGCTGACGTAATTACAGCATCACAGGAAAAAGCTGAAATTGCTGGTAAAACCCTGAATGAAAATTTAAAGAAAGCAATACAAGAGACAAGAGCCCTGGAAACGGCCTATCGGTCAGTTGCTCTTTTTTATAAAAATACTGAAAGGGATAAGATCCGGAATATTACAATTTTTAACGTAGATCCGGATAAACTTAAAGATATGGAGAATACCCTTGTTATTGATAAAATAACTGAGGAACTTAAATTGAATTATGACAGACTCGATTTGAGGGAGAACTATTCGCTATTAGTCATACCAGGATATTTGGGATCAAATCCAGCGGTTGAAAAATGGGCGAAAATCGCTTACAACAACAAGGTTCTACTGATTACTGATTTCCAACACCTTGACGATCCTGAAGCTGTAATTGAAGAATTTGATACCGCCGGATTAACGGGAGGAGAAATATTTAAATCCAACGCTATCTTAACCTGTAACTGGATAGTTGGCAGGGAGAAATATACGGAACTGGACGAAGATGATCATCTTTATGTTCCTCCATCTACTGCTCTGGCAGGCAAAATTTATAGTACCCTGATTGCACAACCGGTAGCAGGTAAGATGCATGGAGGGTTGAACGAAGTCAACGGAGTGAAATTTAAACTGAAAAAAAGCGAAATTACAGAACTGGAAAAAAGGGGATTAATTCCTATGGTGTATGAATGGGGTAAGGTTATGGGAATGTCAGCCAAAACACTCTACAACGGGAATGATATTGGTCTTCAGACATATTCAGTTGTACGTGTGTTTGACTATATTGCTAAAGTCATTATTGATTTTCTTAACAGGCAGGCTTTTGTAAACTGGACTGCGAAAGTTGAAAAGGATTTAAAGAATGAAATTGGCAGGTTCCTTGGCAGTATAAAAGGATGGGATAAAATCATCGAATCCTTTGCAATAATCAACTTACAACAGGATAAGGAAACTAAAGTCATTAACCTTGACATTCACATTACCCCATTTTTCCCTGCCAAGAACTTCTTACTGAGACTTGGTGGTACAAAGGGTAATACTGCTGAAGAATGGGTAGCTGAGTACTCCGAAAAATAATCACACAATTTTTAATTATTTAACTTAAAACTTAAAAAAATGGCATTTAACACAAAATTAGACATTGATTCCCTGACTGATGTCAGGGTGGTTGATTTTTCTTACAGCTTAAGCAGAGATTATGATCCGACAGGTCGTGTCTCTGGAAATATCCGAGGAGGAGTTATACAAATAACCATTGAGACTTCTGGTAAACCGGAACCTTTTTCCTGGATTTGTGATCCAACAAAAAGAGTAAGTGGGAAACTAAAGATTGGGGATGAAACCCAGCCAAATGCTTCGCTGAAAGATATAGAATTCGAAGATGCCTCTCTCGTTGCATATAGTGAGAGCTTCCATTGGCAGGGAGGAGACAATATGATGGAATCCTTTACTATCTCAGCAAAGAAAATAAAGATCGGAGGCGCTGAGCACGAAAATTTATGGCCTCAAAAGTAATTTTTATTTTAATTAAAATTTTAATCCAGATTGGCACAAAATGTTCAACTGACAGTAAAAATCGGGGGGAAAGTGTATCTTGCTTCTTACTGCTCTATCAATCAGCGGATTGACTGGCACCATAACTTCCAGGTAATCTTACCCGTTGATGGTATGTCAGAGAGTAATAGTATTATCCTAAACCAGGCAAAGGATTTTATCGGGAAAAGGATCGAGATTGCCTTTAAAATAAAGAAACCTGTAGAAAGTAATGTTCAGAATGAGTTCTACGGGATAATAACGGAAATTTGCCTCGACAGAAGGAGTGAAGGGAAAAAGGATATCTTGATAAATGGTCAAAGTCCGACTATCCTTTTAGACGGCCGACCAAATTGCCGTTCGTACTCAGAAAAAACTCTGAATGATCTGGTATTTGCAATTCATGACCAGATTCCTCAAAATGACAAGACAATTAACTGCAATCCGGTATTCACTGATGAAATCCCTTACATAGTACAATATAAGGAAAGTAATTTTCACTTTTTGAACCGGATTGCAGATAATTACGGTGAATGGTGTTTCTACGATGGCAAAGAACTGAACTTTGGACGAATTAATAAATCCAATCATAAAGATTTAGGAATTGATAAAGATCTGATCGATTTTGATTTTTCATTAAAGGTACAAAATATTAATTTTAAGACATTTACATATGATTACCTGAAGAATAATGTCTATTCTCAGGATACAAAAAGTATTGAAGTAAATGATCTGGATGCTTATGGAAATCATGCATTTAGTCGGTCAGAGCAAGTTTTCAGACAGAAAAACACTTACTATTCGCCAGGTTTATTCAAGGATGAAACTGACTTTAAAACCAATAATGAGACAAAAAAAATTGAGAAGACCAGGGACCTTATTGTTGCAACCGGAGCCAGTGATAATCCTTACCTCAACGTTGGTAATGTAATTAATATAACCGGAGAAGATACAAACGAAGATAATTTTGGTGAATTTATCATCATCTCACTAAATCACAGCATCGATCTTACGGCAAACTACATGAACAATTTCAGAGCAATTCCTGCAGAAGTAAATGTGCCTCCGGTTAACAGAAATGTTTCAACACCTCTATCAGAGATACAGCCTGCTATAGTAACCAATAATGATGATGGTGGTGAAAAACTAGGGAGAGTCAGGGTACGATTCTTCTGGCAGGAAAATGGCGAGGAAACTCCCTGGATAAGAGTTTTACAGCCTTATGGGGGAGATCATCATGGATTTTATTTTATCCCGGAAATAGGCGACGAAGTAATGATCGGTTTTGAAAATGACAATCCGGATAAACCATTTGTCATTGGAAATACCTATCATAAAGATACACGTCCCGATCATTGGTATAATGCTGATAACAATATCAAATCAATTCGAACACGAAACGGTAATCAGATTATTTTTATTGACGAAAACGGGCATGAAGAAATCAGAATTCTAAATAAAGATGATTCTTCCCCGACAAATGAAATTTCGTTAAGTCTTAGTAACAATGGTAAGATAACAATTAAATCGGCAGGAGAACTGGAAATCTCCGCTGAATCAATAAAAATTTCTGCACAAAATGACATTACCATTGATTCAGGGCAAAGCACCAAGCTTACTGCAAATGATTATACCCTGGATGCCAATAACGGAATACAGCTTAAGGGACAACAATTAAATATTGAAGGAACCAATACATCAATGAAGGGGCAAACTGAGTTAAACTTGGAGGGAGCTCAGACAAAGATTGAAGCAACCGTCCTGAAAATGGAGGGAAGTGGCCAGGCTGAACTGAAAGGGGGAATGGTGAAAGTTGAAGGAAGCGGAACCACTGTAATTAAAGGGGGACTGGTACAGATAAATTAATAAAACAATTTTTGAAATATTATTATTCTATACCATTAAATACCAAAGTTCTGATCGAAAAACGACCGCATCCGTTATGTGACTTAAAAGATTCGATCCGTATGAATATCAACCTGATAATAAGAACTCATAATGGTGAGAACCGTTATGATAACAAGTTTGGCTGCATGATCTGGAATAAAGATTATAGCACAATCACTGATATTTCAAAATGGCGGGATGAATTAAAATTGCATATTGCCTCTTCAATTGAAAAAAATGAACCAAGAATTGAAAAAATCAAAATAAATCTTGAAATAGGAGATACAGAATTATCGGAAAAGTTCAGGGATCATCCGGTTAAGCTAAAGAAAAAAATTACGATCCAGGTTTCCGGAATCATTAAACATCTAAATGAGCCTTTTGAACACTATGAGCATTTATTTTTCAGCCCATTATCGATAGGATAAATATAGTTTATGGAACTCAAAAATAACAGGAAAGAAGTCATACACAGCAGATTAAAAAAGGCTGCTGCTAAAATATGGGATATCCGGGAATCTGATACGGAAGGTTTTGATCCTGTTGTTGATCTTCTTTTCAGTGCCTGTGCCTCGGAATTCGAAAGACTATCTACCGAGCTTAACATTTCTCAAACAAGGATTCTCGAAAAAGTCTCACAGATATTACTTCCGGAAGTTTATATTCATCCTGCTCCATCATTTACAATCCTGCATGCGAAGCCGTCTTCTCCTGAACGTTTTACTGACCCTACCGATCAGTTTGTGTTTGATAAAGAAGTTGTCGGTATATCAAATAAAGCAGTACAAAAGAAACTTTTTTTTTCACCTACTTCAAGTTTCAGACTTATCGATGCAGAAGTTTCTGTAATGGCAACCACTTGTGAAATTTTCCAAACAAGAGATATTCTGATTAAAGAGACGATAATCAGGTCAGATACCTTTAAAAAACCTCAAAAGAACACTATCTGGATAGGATTAAAAACTAATCCGTCAGTATATACACTTAAGGATATCTCTTTTTATTTTGACTGGATGAACATCCCTGATAAAGAAGATCTTTTAAAATTATTACCCCTTGCAAAATTTAACATTGACGGGAAATATATTAAGATAAAAAGCGGATTCAGCAACAAAGTCGAAAGTATTTATAAGTATGAAAACAACGATATTTTAAGTTTTCTTGATATTAACCTTAAAACTGAAGGAAAAATAAATAGTCTGTTTGAAACTAACTTCATTACTATTACTGAAGATATATTACCAGAAAAGAAACATTTTCCATCTGTTTTAAATACATTTTATTCTGAAGAGGATCTTAAAAAACTTAAAGAAGATTTGCTTTGGATAGAGATTGATTTTCCTGAAGTATTTCCTGCTGAATATCTTACTTCAACTGTTTGCATGCCCAATGCGTTCCCCATTATAAACAGAAAGTTGCATAGTTCAAACAGGCCTTTTACACTTAACGAGGATCTGAACATTCTTCCGTTGGTAAATGAAGATTATTTCTTTTCTATCAGGGATATAAAAAGCAGTAATCAAATCACTTACCAGGAAGTACCTTTTAAAAGAATAAACGACTTTGCCCCGGGAACATATACTGTAAGAACACATGGAATAAAGCGATTTGATGAGCGTGATGCCTTTGATAACATTCAGTATTTAATTGATCTGCTTAGAGAAGAACATGTAGCCTTTAGATCGCTGGGCAGCTCACTGATTGAAAAAGAGTTAAATGATTTACAGATCACTATCAACCGGCTGAATCTGAGTATTTCAAAATCCAAAGAAATTAATGCAAATACACACTTTATAATTATTAAATCAGAACTTGCAGAAGATATCTGGCTGGAGTACTGGTCTACAGCAGGGACTTTTTGTAATGGCATCCCAATGGGGAGTACTTTTATTCATACCGAATTCGAAAAGAAAAATCTTAAGTCGCTCGTTACTTCTGCAGGAGGTAAAAATCTTCCGGACCAGATGGAACGGATATTCCTCTTTAAAAATGAATTGCTTACCAGGAATCGGGTTGTTACAAAAGAAGACATACGTGTTTTATGCTTTTCTGAATTAGGGAATGCGCTCAAAGAGGTTAATATTACACCAGGAGCAATGGTTATTCAGGGTAGTGACAGTGGTTTACAAAATTGTATTCACGTTAAACTCAAATTCAGCAATGGAGTAAATACATCAGAAAAAGAAGGTCTTATAAAGTATGTTAAAAAATCATTACAACTAAAATCATCGTGTATTTACAGGTATAAAGTTGAATCTGTCGAATAAAAATCTGCCATTTCTGAAATGTTGAGAAAATGATTGAAAATCAAGAAAATATTGACTATCTGGCTGAAATTGTGGTGAGCCATCTCCTGGCTAATAAAAAAATCAATGATTCAGATATTTATGTTCATTTTTTAGGTGTTTTCAGACGTTATTTCTTAAAGGAGGTTGAGAGAATTAATGTACATACTAACGAAGAAGGCGATAAAGAATGGAATATTTTTGTTCACAGAGAGGGTTTATATGATATTTTACCTGAAGGATTTTTCCACATGAATACTGCCAAATATTTCAAAGATATTAAAGAGACCAAGGAAGAATTTCGTATTCACAGAGAAGAGGAAAAAAACTCAAGGCTTTTTTTTAAGCCATTTGAGCAGGAATTCTTCAAATACTACGTTCATAAAGAAATATTTGAGCAGAATTTCTATTATTCTCCTGAAACCGTTGAGGAATTTATCGATTTTTTTGATCTTGATCAATTGGAACTCAATATGTATCAGAAAGCATCCTTATTTTTTATTCTGCCTCATATCCCGAAAATCGCTGGAAATATCGGCCTTACAGAGACATGTTTCCGGATTGTTCTGCAGGAACCCATTAGGATAGCGACAGTATATAAACCTTTAGATTTAAAGTCTGATACTTTTTACTCTATTTTAGGAAGTAACTCATTAGGTTATAATTCCTTAACCGGCGACTCATGCATTGATTATAATCCCAGACTAATAGTAGAAATTGGTCCTCTGTCCGATAGTAATGCATTATTGAGTTATCTTTTTGGGATCAAAAGAAGAGCTATACAAAAATTAACAGAATTATTTATTCAGGCTGATATTACCACTCTTATTCATATTTTATTGAATGAAAAGGATAAAGTATTTATTCTTGGCGAGAAAGAATATGAAAGCCGGTTGAACTACAGTACTAACATATAAACAGAAACATATGCTGCCAGAGAAAAGAAGCCATGCAATTAACTGGATAGATGGAATGAAATTAAATAAGGATCATTTTATTGGTCTTGACAAATGGATTTCAGATAACTTAAGAGATAATATGTGCATGCATCTGACCGATTACAACTATGGTCTTCTGGAAAGTGGTGGTGATGCCTATTCTTCATTGAATATACTTATCAATATTGATCAGAATAATCAAATTAATATAAAACTGACTGCCTGTCGGGCTATTACAAAAGGAGGCATCAGAATTGAAGTCACTTCTCAGAATATCCAGACTTTTCAGTATCCTGTTGACAAGTTATCACTTGATTTTAATGTTGCAGAGGCATCAAATGAAATGTTTGATATTATCCTGGCTGTATTCCCGGACAACCGAATACCTGTAGGACAACCAAATGAAAATGAAGTGCCTTTCAGACACCCCTACATAATGCCTGAGTACCAGCTTCATGCAGTTCCGACAAAACAGGTGAATTCATCACAGATGTGGAAGAATCACATCACGATAGGAAAGTTCCAGGTAGTTGCCCGCGAAGTTAACTTCAATACTGAATATATTCCTCCATCCACAAGAGTGGACTCTTATCCTTCGTTACTTGAATATTATCATAAGTTTGGTAATTTAATTGAAAAAATTACCGGTGCACTTGCAGAATATATCAGAAATAACCGTTTAAGTCAGTCAAAACTTGAGAATAATCTTTCATATATTATTGATAAGTTGCTTTTTTATCTGACAATAAATCTGGGTCACTATAAACTTATCTTAAAATCCCAACCCCCGATTTATTTTGTAGAATTCTTCCTGCATTTTGCGAGGTTGTTTAAATCTTCACTGGGCTGGCTCACAGAGTATGACCGCGAAGAAGTGTTGAATCATCTGAGCCACTGGGTCTCTTCACGGGATCTTGATAATGCTGCTTATGAACTGATGAACCTGGAATATGACCACCAGGATATTTTTGGTTCGGTCCGAAAGGTAGAAAATTACCTTTTTCTGGTCCATGACCTGTTTGAAAAGATGGTATTTTCAGGCAAAGGAGTCCCTTCTGTAAAAGAGCCTGCGCCACTGAAGAAACCTAAGGGTGGACCAGTTATTTACCGCGACGGTAAAAGAATAGATTAATGCTTTGACAAATGGGAAAACCAGCAGCTCGTATAGGTGATATGCATACATGCCCGATGGTGACACCCGGAGTTCCGCCTGTGCCGCATGTTGGAGGACCGATACTGCCACCCGGATGTCCGACTGTACTTATCGGTGGAACTCCTGCTGCCCGTATGGGCGATATGGCGACCTGTGTAGGGCCACCTGATTCTATTATTATTGGATCTGTCACAGTGCTGATTGGAGGTCAGCCGGCAGCACGAATGGGTGACCAGACAGTCCATGGTGGTGTTATTGCTGTGGGATTTCCACAGGTATTAATTGGTGGATAAGAACATAAAGAACAATTAAACATAAAATCATGATAAGAATAGAAATGGTACAGGGGAAAGTAGATCTTATAAACAAGATAGACTTATCTGTTAAACTGGTAAGAAATAGGATGGATATAGACACATCATCAAAAGAATATCATTATGTGCTTAAATCCGGTGATGATTCGTGGGCTATTATTACAATAGATGGAAAAGATATTGTTCTGAAACCAAATTCAGAATTAAGCTTAACTAATAGTAAATTAAGAAGTAGACTGCAGCCATCATTTTCAAAATCTGTAAAAACATTTGCAGGAAAAGTATGGGCGGGGATGGGAATGGAGCCAGAAAAAGATGAATTAACTGGAGGAGGTGGCGGTGGTGTTAGGGGTTAATACCATTCAATCATTTTGTTGATTGATAGTTTCATAGGATGAAAAATTAGTATACATTATGCACTCTTTGCACAAGCCTACCATGAGGGATGTGTCATTTACTAATTTAATCATGATTATAGGATTGGAAATTATAGAAATAACAAAACAGAGTCATCTAATTTTAAAAGATTTCTCAGATTCCTCTTTGGTAGGTAGAAACCATAGACTAAATGCAGGAATAATTCATAGTGTCGAAATTAGATATTCGAATCGTAAAAAGGATCCAGTAGAACCAAACACGATAGAACAATGGGAAGTTGGGTATATTGCAAATTTGCTCGGGGAAAACATTGACACTACTTATGGAGATAGAGAGATCAGGAAATCATTCAGTTTCAGTGATCCTATGCTGGATAAAGGCCCACCTGGTGGTACGTCTGCTTGGTATTCCAATATACCCGACCGTTTGGCAGGAAAATTTGAAAACTAGATTTGTTTAATCGTTCTGTCCTTATGTCCCATTTGCTCAAATGTAATTGAATAACAAAGAGCCAATTAGGCTTTTTTCATACCTTTCCATTCCTTCAAATAATTTCTGCATAAAAAATTGTATTTGGCACCATATTTTTTAAATGTCTTAATATGAAATTTATGTGTCTTTTTCTTAAATTCGTGCCTACATTCATCATACTTCGATGGTCCAATTCATTTATACTACCTGGAGGATATTCATCAGACTGCATCCTTGGTACCCATGAATGATCACCTATCGCATGTCCAAATTCATGCGCGACAGGATATTGCCTAAATTTCTTCCCACCCCTATCTCTTAATAACTTTTTTGTATCTTCGGTATCAAGATCAATTGTCCTATTAGGCCAATTTACAGAACTTGGATTAAAATCACCTAGAGCAATTTTTTTTACATTTACTGTCCAATGTTCTCCTGAAATCACCCATTTAATATCAAATTTTAAGATAAATCCTGATGAAAAATGCTTTTTAGCAAATGCAGAATCTCCTTTTGTTTTTATGATTAATTTACTTCCCCACTTAGTCCAAATCAGGCTGTCAGCTTTTTGATGGAAATCTTTTCTTTCTGCATATGTCCATGTTCCAATATCGATCCAATTATACTTCCATTTTTCTTGAACCAAAATTATTTTAGTGAATTCATCGATATTAATATCCATTCTTTTAAATTTCGCAATAATGCTCATGACTTAAGTTTTAAAGTTTTAATTTTCAGCCACCTGTTATTTTATGTGTATACTCACTCCACGGACTTTTATTAAACATAAGGGACTCTATTTGATAAGTATGATGTCATCTAAAAGTTCTTTATTAACAGAATAGTCAATGATAGAAGACTATTTTGTATTTTCCAAATATTTCTGTTTCCAATTTGCTAATCCATCTTCCTGGGATTTCTTGGTATCAAAAAACTCTTTCGAAGCCTAGTGTTGGCGTTTCGCTGGTTTTGTTTTCACTCATCTGCTTTACCGATATAAAAATCTACCCAGGCATCTATTTGCTTAACAGAATTTGGGCGTAAAACAATCTTTTGGTCAGTATCCAACAAGAACAATGTAGGCGTAGCAAATACATAATAATCATGAGCGGCTTGCGTCTCCCATTTTTTGTAATCGCACAAACTGATGAAAGGGAAGATTTTCGTAAATCTTTCATAAATAACTTCATCTGTATCTAAGGAAACAAAAACGACTTCTACTCCTTTGGATTTCCATTTTCCATATAACTGCGGCATTTGAGAAAGCTCTTCCACGCACTTCTGACACCAACCGGCCCCAAAAACAACTACTGTATAGGCCGTTTCAATTTCAGATAAACGTTTGGGCGTTTTTATAGTTTTCCCATTTATAAATACATCCCCTGTAAACACAATATCCGGAGCTGTGTTCCCTTTCTTCATGGCACGATAGGTTTCCAATTGCATATTGCACAAACAACTGATATTCTTTTCCTGCTAAACAAACGATGCTTTCCGGCGCACTCAATACCTCACCTTATAGCTGAATATCTTCAAACGAACCTGCTGACCGGCTAAAGGAGGAAAATCTCCTGTGATTGTGTGTTGGGCATGAATTCCTGTAAGCGAAATTAAAAACATTAGCGTAATAAATATTCTCATCCTGCCTGATTTTTAGAATTGCGGTAAATACTCATTAATAAACTGTTGTACGTTACAAACCACTGCATTGCCATGCGGATACGAATCGGATGATGGAGTAAGAATGAAATTTTTTGATGTCGTTAAGTCGTCAACGCCTATAAAAAACCCTTTTGATGGTTTTGGCGCATTGCTGTACTTGATTTCGATACAGGCAACAGGTTTGTTTGCCTTTACCAATATCAGGTCTACTTCCGTTCCGGTGTGCGTTCGGTAGAAATACAGTTGTGTTTGCGTAGATTTGTGATAACTTATTTGTTCAATAACGTACCCTTCCCACGATGCTCCGATTATGGAATTAAAGGTGAGTTGATCAAAACTGTTAATTGACAGCAAGGCGTGTAAAATACCACTGTCTTTTATGTAAACCTTGGGAGATTTTACCAATCTTTTTGAGGCATTCGTAAACCAGGGTTGTAGTTTATACACCAAAAATGCACCGGCTAAAAAATCAATGTAGCGGTTTATTACAGGCGAGGTAACCCCTATGGAACGGGCAATGTCTTGTACATTTAGCAATTGGCCGTGGTTATTTGCCAACATTGCCCAAAGTTTTCCTGAAATATCGGGATTCAGGTTATAGCCAAACAAATTACTTAAATCACTTTGCACGTATGTACGGATAAACCTCTGCATCCAATCTATAAATGTATCATCATTTTCGGCTAAAAACGCCAACGGGAAGCCTCCTCTGTACCAATGATGTTCCATGGAATAGTTGGGCATGATTTCATGCAATTTTAAGGGATTCAAATCCAAATAACTTACTCTGCCAGCAAGACTTTCTGACACCCCGTTGACCAAGCCTGGCGTTGCTGAACCAAGCAATAGAAAGCGTCCTTTATCTCGTTTTTTGTCGATAACACTTCTTAGAACAGCGAATAAAGGAGGTTGTGCTTGAATCTCGTCAAGAATTACCAGTTTATCTTGATGATGCTTAAAAAATGTTTCAGCATCTTCCCCTAATTTAGCCACATCACGCGGGCTTTCCATATCAAGATATAAATAAGTACCTGACCTCGTTTTTGCCACTTGCATGGCAAGTGTTGTTTTACCCACCTGCCTGGGACCCAGAATAACCACAGCCGGAGCCATTTCCAATTTATTCTGCAGAAGTTGTATATCAGCGCGTATTAATTCCATGGAACAAATATATGCATTAACATTGAAATATTAAAGCATAACTATAATATTTCAAGGTTAATCATAATTTTAAGATACCGTTTAGAAAGCTTCGCATTTCATGTGATGATACATTTGCGGTTAAAATGAGAGTTTCACCACAAGCAGCAGGCTTTGGAAATACAATGATTAATTTGAACCTCTTATGAACAGGATTAAGATTTAACTGGTACAGGTATTGATAATTGTTTGCAAATTACTTTGCATGTTGTATTTGCAGTTTAGGGGTGACATGGAACGCTTGTTTTAAGTCTATTCAGATTATTAGCAGAATTATAAAGAATTTTTAGCTGAAATGGTGAGCTGGCAAACGAGATATAACTACAAATTAATACTTGACAATTCATTACCTAATTTGTGAAGAGCCACTTCTATTTTATTAGCCTGCTTTTCGGAAATATAACTCAACCCTTTTTTATATTGCCTCAAAAGAGAAGCGTTAATTCCTGCTATTTTAGCAAATTTCGACACGTTTATCCAGTTGTAGTAATCGAACAGCGATGCTATATCATACTTGTACTCAAATGTTAAGTTTTGTAACTCATCAGGCAATACCCTGCCTGTTTCGGTATACGACAATATCATTTCGGATACAGAGATACTGAAATCTTTTTTTGCGGCTATTACACTTTTACCACTTCCGGTAATTGTACATTGCAAATCGGGAGTGTAAATTGTAAAGCTTCCATCATTACCTTGTTCAATAAGTGCAATTGTTTCCATATTATAATCCTATTTGTTTCTTTAGTTTAATAAAAAGACCTTTCTTAACTTCCTCTGAATCATGTCGTCCAATCTGTATCTGAAAGTCTTTTTCATTATGAGCGTAAATGTCATGATTAGAACCATTACGAACCAGGTACCATCCCTTACGTTCCGCTTTTCGCCTAAGTTCAGACCATTTCATAAACCACTTTTAAAAAACAAATATATAACATATATGTTATATAAACAAAAAATTGCACTTTAATGGTTAAAAAGATCGAACTGCACGCACGGGTGTGCACCCATTAATGCTTCGTACTCATGACTAAGAATAAAAATTATCGCCTTGCCAATTGTGGGGATTATTGGAAATATTTTCAAAAATACGGTTGTATTCATCACCTTCTTTTACAATATGATCGTGAAACCGGGGCTGCCACCCAAATTCTAATTTATTTTGATTTGCATACCGTGTAACCGCCGATTTATACGACCGCAAAACGGACAATAATGAACCACGTTTGGGCGATATTTCTGCCATGGATTCGTTTTTATGAGGTATTGCGGAAATTGTTGGGTTTGGAACGTTACGTAGAGACGTTGCATGCAACGTCTCTACCACTACGATAAACCCAACGTCCCACCAATAAACCCAACGTCCCACCAATAAACCCAACGTCCAACCGATAAACCAAACGTCCCACCGATAAACCAAACGTCCCACCGATAAACCAAAGGGTGCCCTGTTCTGGCCTTTTCAATTGCGATTTTGCCAGCACAGGTAAACAGTGAATCGCGCAAGTCGACAGTGGTAGCTAGTTCCCCGTAAAGGTTTACATATCCATCCATCCATTCCTTCATAATACTGGTTCTCAAAATGAGAGTATCGCTGAAATCCGTTTCATCAAAATAATGTTCTCTCAAGCTTTGTTTTCTGTCAGACTCACTACCATTCCAGACAATATTTGGTATGAGGTTGAATCCTATCATGCTACTCACAAACAGCGTTTTATATTGTTTGATTTGAGTAGTAATCCATTGATTAAAGGTTTCTCGCCTTATTTCGTATTCAGTAATACCAGTATTGTAAAATTCAGAATTTGTATCATCATAGTTGAGCAGGAAGTTCTGAAGTAATCCGAGTATCTGTTTTTGTCTTGAGTTTTCCATAAGAAAAGACAGGTAAGCACTGTTTTCTTTCTCATCCTTTTGGAACCAGGTACTGTCAGTATTGTTGCAATAAATCGGATGGACCCACAGTTCAAGATCCTGATTATTCAAAACAATCCGTTTTTCAGAAGGGTAGGGAGTACTTGTAATGTTTTCCTTGTAATCGAACCTTATTACAAACTCACCAGGCAGGTTTTCAGCCGGAACATTAAGAGTTGTAACTCCTCCATTTTTGATTCCATCAGCAACCAGCAGTGGTTTAAGGGCATTAGTTCCCGATAATGGGAGCAGGGTGATTTTGCTTTCATACACCGCTCGTAATTTGATTGTTATGGAGGCATCCTGGGATAGAGCTGAGATAGTTAAAAGAACAAAAAAACATGCCATAAGGATTATTCTGGTTGGCAGGACAATGATTTTTGGGATTTTATTAATGTTTGAATAAAACATCTTACAGTATGTTAAATTTATAACCTTCGTGAGCCTTTGTGCAACACTTAGAGTGACTTTGTTGTTAATCATTTTTTATCACATAGACTACACAAAGATCATCGCAAAGTAACAAAGAAATTCAACCAGAGAATCATAAAACTTGTATCTTAGCAAAAAAAATGAAATGATTGGAAGGGATAAAATATCGGAAATAGTTAATAAAATAGCAATTGGATACAAACCTGATAAGATTATTCTTTTTGGTTCATATGCAACCGGAAATCCGGACGAAAACAGTGACCTTGATTTATTTGTAATTAAAGATACCGATTTACCACGACCACTAAGAGCAGTACAAGTCAGGAAAATGCTATATGGCTCTATGATTCCTATAGACCTGATTGTTTATACGCCAAAAGAGATAGATGAATCCAAGGGAAACAGATTCAGCTTTGTATATGAAGTATTAAAATCCGGAAAAACTTTATATGAAAGAGCAATCTGACGAAATAAAACAATGGATTATTAAGGGTGATCATGATCTTGGAACCGCCAAAATTACATATTTGCATATTCCTGAATACCTTGATACTATTACTTTTCATTGTCAGCAGGCAGTTGAGAAATATTTAAAAGCTTACCTGGTTTTTCAATCTGCAACTTTTAAATCTTCCCATGATCTGATTTACCTGCTTGATTTAATTACACAGACAGATTCAGTTTTTGAAAATTATTACGATACAATTTCAGAATTACAGGGATATGCTGTTGAAGTCAGGTATCCAAACGAGACTATATTTCTTTCTATTAGGAAAGTTGAAAAAGCAATAACAATTGCAAAAGAAGTAAGGGAATTGGTTACACGGAAAATGAATATTAAAATTGATTATAACGATATAATAGACAATTAATAATAGCCATCTAACATATTTCTGTGAGTAGCCATAGCTGTAACCATTGCTTTGATCATAGTAAATTTCCAAGTCCAGGGCATTTGAACCGTTATCTTAAGAACTCAGCGAATTACCGGAGTTATTAAGGTCCATAAAAGGTCCACGCCAATAAAGGAAGCCATCCGGAAGGGCTATAAAACAACTGCTGTTATTGTACTTCCATAACTTATGAGTCGGTTCTTCATTGTGTTTTAGATCAAACTTCCAAAAACATTGTAGTTTCATATTATTCTTGTAAATTAGTCTTTTGGTTTATAAATAATTAAAATTGCTCAGGTTTAGAATAATCTACTGAAACGATGGGTGATACCAGCCAGATATTTATTTCTGAAAGTGATTTCAGGAACCGTTATCAATACTCACAGAAAGACTTATTGGGGGAAGGTGGATTTGCACAGGTTTACAAAGCATTCGACAAGCAATTTAAGGAGTTTGTAGCATTAAAATTCTTTAACAAAGGGGAGGAGGGGAAATACGATGTTTTGCACGAAATGAAAGATTCCCGGAAATTCTCACACAAAAATATAATCAGAATTCATGATGCATTTATTGTGAAATTTGACCATACATGGGGGCATTCATTGGTTCAGGTAGGAATACTGGAGTATGCTGATGGAGGAAACCTGAGAGATTTTATCGCTACAACACCGCCCGAGTCAAAATTTCTTGATGTTTTGGTTGGTTTATTAAGCGCCCTTGAATACCTGCATAAGGATAAAAAGATTATCCACAGAGATTTAAGTCCTGAAAATATCCTTATGTTCATCGAAGGAGATAATTGGATACCTAAAATTGCAGATTTTGGCATTTCCAGGAAGGTAGATGTTATTTCTGATGCTCAAGATCAACAAAAATCTGCCCTGCTGCTTGGGAAAGTTTCTTATATGGCTCCGGAACAATTTTATCCCGAGAAGTTTGGAATTCATGGCGCAATTAATACAAATGTTGATTTATGGTCCTTTGGAGTCATATTATATGAACTTTTTACACATGAGAAACCTTTCGGTGCTGATTCACAGGATAATCCCTTGAAAACCATCCAATCCATTACCAACGACCCAACACCTGACCTTAGTGAAATACCTGATCCGTACCGTTCTGTGGTAAAAAGATGTCTTGAAAAAAATGCAAACTCAAGAGTGAAAAGTGCAGCGGAGCTGGTTTCAATATTAAATAAATCTCCCTTTGTAAAAGAACATAAACCGGCCGCAACTGTAGCGTTAACAGATTTTAAGCAAAAAAGTGGGAAACGAAACTACCTTTATTATGGTATTGCAGCAGTATTAATTTTATTTATTGCCGGATATTTTATTTTTAGACCTGAACCTCCCGTTAATTCCGATCCAGTACCAGTTCAAGCTGGAATAATTTCATTAATTGAACAGGGAAAGTATTATCTGGCAATAGATTCAATTAATAAGTTACCTGATGAGCTGAAATCGCAAAAAATCTTTGTTGATCTTGTTAGGCAAGCCAAAGATTCAATTCAGTCATTCAGAGTTGACTCGATAATAAATCTTGGTAATCAATCATTTGATAAAAAAGATTATGACCAGGCATTAAAACAGTTTAATTTAGTGGTGACTGATTATGATCTTGCAGATAATCTGGCTCAGGGTAAAATTAAAAGCATTAAAAGAATCAATGAAGTTAAAGATTCATTAGAAAACTTTAAAATTATAACAGCTTCCAGCCAAATTCCTATAAGTAATGAAAATAAAAAAATCGAAGTAATGCCAAAATTGCTCGTAGCCAATAAAACCACAGAAATTCAATATAGCTTCACGATTAAAAGTCCACCTGATTATGAAGGTATTAAATTAATAAATATTTTAACTAATGATAAGAATACCATAATATCTTTACAGCTTTCTCCGACTAATAATCCTTATGGGATTTTTGGGCCTGATTCCGAAGATTCATATTATATCAGATACAATTCGAAGAATGGCGAGTTATCTTTGAGGCGTCTGGAAATGGAGAATGGGCTCCAGCCAGGAAAAATAAACAGGTTAGTAAAAAGTACAATTGTCAAACTAATTTTTGACAGGCTTCCTGATGATGTCAATGATTTTGACTTAGTACCAGGGAAGGAAAGAATGGATGAGAGTATTCTG
>Ga0315273_10000343_pt1 | contig 47134 bp, 33 predicted proteins | sample YL17G02_0_MG_FD_205753 | JGI IMG/M metagenome (GOLD analysis project Ga0315273, IMG submission 205753) | Sediment microbial communities from Yellowstone Lake, YNP, Wyoming, USA - YL17G02_0 | ecosystem: Environmental > Aquatic > Freshwater > Lake > Sediment | place: USA: Wyoming | collected...
AGTTCATGGGGAATAGAGAGATGAAAAGAAACGATTTCAGCAGAAAAAAATGATGGATTAAAAACAAGTATGACTAACTTTTTTTAGTAATAAATATTTTAGGGTGTTGCAACGCTGAAAACAGGAAGAAAGTCTTGTTCCAAAACAGGCAGCGGCAGCCGGAATACCTCTTGAGAAACTATATTCAATGGTACTTGAGGATCTGTTTTAGTTTCCTTTCGCCCTCTTCAGAGCACTGGTTGTTGTAAAGTATTTGGTTATCATCCCCGGTACTTCCCATTCGGGCAATTTACCTTCTTCGATATACTCCAGGAATTTCGTAGTAACCTGTCCGAAATGCTCCTCGTGACCAACCCTGTACTTTTTAGGGATGTTGATTTTATAGGAATTCTTATTTACTGCCTCGATATTTAAACTATCATAAGGCAATGTTCCTAATGCCTCCTTCAGTTTTACAATGAATTCATTCATTGCAATGCCTTTGACATTTTCAATATAGAGTGTCGGAAGAAATTTCTCGGCAGCTCCCTGTTTAATAACAAGGTCACACTTTGTCCCATGCATAACTGAATAGTGAGTGTCACCACCTCCGGGAGGAGCCTTATATTTCCACTCAACAGATACTTTTGCAAAAATCCCTTTTATCTGATAAATCATTTCTCCATTTGAGAAGACATTCAGCTTCCCATCTTTTACATCCTTCCGGAGATAATCAGGAAAATTATCTAAGCCTGTAACTCCTTTAAATTCATCTTGTGAGATAAGTGTTGTCCATCTTTTTGCCGCAACCATTGTAATATCACCTGTGGTTAGAATCTGTTCCGGGAAACATTCCCACTGAATAAGGTCGACAAGATGTGTTGTTACATCAACTATTCCTTCTCCCTGCTGTTCAACATCGAAAAACCATGCAGGACGAAGCAACGGACTTCCGGAAACAATCTTTGAGAAATGATGAACACTCACCTTGGTTACAGCCGGTTCCTCCTTACTTCCGGTTGTCAAAGCACCGAAGACTTCAGCTTTTCCCGAGAGGAGCTTCTGGAGAATGGAGGTCACCTCATATCGCTCTGTCATTATATCATATAACAGGATCCCATTTTCATTTGCAGTTGCGAAGGCAGCTTCCAGTACAGGAAAATCCTGACTGGTTATTATCATAGGCTTATCTGCCAGGACGCTGATTCCTGCATTGACCGATTTTGTAATATATTCTGCTTTTTTCCTGTTGTTACCTGATAAAACAACCACATTACCTGCATTTTCTGCAAGCATCTTCTCAAAGAAATCAGAACCGGTATAAACAATCTCATTCCAGGAGGTCGGATTAACCGGTCTGCTGTTATACGATTTGATCCTGTTGAGATGTTGCAGATAATCAGGTCCTTCAGGTGCATAAACATGCACATCGGGAGAAACCTGTTCATACATCGCTTTCTGGACCAGTGCTGCATGAAAATGGCCCGGGTCAACAGTGATCAACTTTATCTGATTTGTGTTTTCCATTGAAGCATCGGATTTACCTGATTGTTGTTTTGAACCACCTGATCCGCATGAGGTTAATAACATAACAACCGGAAGAATTATTAAATGTAGTTTATTCATGATATAATTGTTTCATTATAAAATTCCTTGAGTGCATTGAGTACTTAAAGCTATCAGAGTTGAAAGTATATAACTGTTTTACTTTTTTAATGATGCAAATCTGTATGAATCAATCGAATCGCAGGTACAAATAAGATTACGATCACCGTAACCATCGTCTATACGACCTACTGTTGGCCAGAACTTGTTCTCAACGACCCATTTAAGAGGAAAGGCAGCCTTCTGGCGATCATAGGTATGGTTCCATTCATTGGCTGTTAATACTTTAACAGTATGAGGTGCATTATGCAGAACATTATCCTCTTTATCTGCTTTACCATCTTTAATTTCCTTAATCTCATTCCAGATTGATTTCAGTGCGTCTACAAATTTATCGAGTTCCTGAAGCGACTCCGATTCAGTAGGTTCGACCATAAGTGTCCCATGAACTGGGAATGAAAGAGTTGGTGCATGGAATCCATAATCCATCAACCTTTTAGCAATATCAGCTTCGGAAATACCTGCTTCAGTTTTAAAATTCCTGCAATCCAGAATCATCTCATGTGCAACAAATCCTTCTGTTCCGGAATAAAGAGTTTTGAACCATCCTTTCAGAGATGCAGCTATATAATTAGCATTAAGTATGGCATATTTTGTAGCCTGCGTTAATCCGTCGGAACCCATCATCATAACGTAGGCGTGCGAAATTGTAAGTACATGTCCGCTACCGAATGGAGCACCGGCGACGGCCGTGGTACCATGACTTCCTCCTGTTATAATAACCGGGTGGGAAGGCAGAAACTCAGCCAGTTTATCATTTACAAGGATGGGCCCCATGCCTGGGCCACCACCACCATGAGGAATGGCGAAGGTTTTATGAAGGTTAAGATGACAGACATCAGCTCCGATATGTCCCGGATTGGTCAGTCCAACCTGTGCATTCATATTCGCCCCATCCATATATACCAATCCTCCGTTAGCATGGATGATATCTAACATTTCGATAACTGCGGCTTCAAACACGCCATGGGTTGAAGGATAGGTGATCATGAAACAGGCTAGATCAGTCTTATGTTCTGCTGCTTTCTTGCGCAGATCTTCAACATTAATATTACCTCTTTCGTCACATTCTACAACTACAACCTGCATACCTGCCATTACAGCACTCGCAGGGTTTGTCCCATGCGCTGATGAAGGAATCAGAGCTATATCTCTGTGTCCTTCCCCCATGGTCAAATGATACTCACGAATTACCATCAGTCCGGCAAACTCACCTGCAGCACCTGAGTTCGGTTGAAATGAGATCGCAGAAAACCCAGTAATTTCTTTGAGTGCCTCACCCAGTTCATCCATAATCTGATAATATCCCAGTGCCTGATCTTGTGGAACAAAGGGATGAATATTTCCAAATTCAGGCCAGCTCATTGCAAACATCGAACTGGCAGGATTAAGCTTCATAGTACAAGAGCCAAGAGAAATCATGCTGTGAGTAAGGGAGAAATCCTTTCTTTCAAGCATCTTAATATATCGCATCATCTCAGTCTCGCTGTGGTACCTGTTAAAAGTTCCCTCATTTAAAAATTCAGATTTTCTGAGGAACTTCTCTTCGATACATTTGCATTTGCAGTAACCACTAACCCTGGTCGGAATTTTACCTGCAGCTTTTGCGAATATCTCAATAATTGTGCTAATTTCTTTAAAGGTAGTTATCTCATCAGTACTGATATTTACCGAATTTTCATCCGGATAATAGAAGTTCATTTCTGCTTCAATGGCCAGTTTCTTAATTCGAGCTGCTGAAATGCCACCAGGAAGGACTATCTTAATTGTATCGAAGAACATTGAATTTAATTGCCTGTATCCCAGATCTTTGAGACTGCAATTTAAAGTACATGCCGAATGATGGATATGTTTTGAGATACTTTTCAATCCTTCAGGACCATGATACTGGGCGTACATACCAGACATTGTTGCAAGAAGAGCCTGAGATGTACATATATTAGAAGTAGCCCTTTCACGTTTTATATGCTGCTCCCTTGTCTGCAGAGCCATCCGCAACGCACTATTCCCCTGTGCATCAACGGATACACCGATTATTCGACCCGGCATACCACGTTTGAGTTCATCTCTTGTTGCAAAGTATCCGGCATGCGGACCTCCAAAACTCATCGGGAGTCCCATCCTCTGGCTTGACCCTACAACTATATCCGCTCCCCATTCTCCGGGAGGTATGAGCATAGTAAGGCTTATCAGGTCGGCAGCTGCTCCTACAAGCATTCCGTTGGAATGAGCCATGTCAGTAAATGCCTTATAATCTCTAATCTGACCTGAAGCTGCCGGGTATTGAACAAAAGACCCGAAGAAAGATTCATTAAAATGAACCTCAGTATATTTTCCCAAAACCAATTCTATTCCCAGCGGTTTTGATCTGGTTTTTATCACATCGAATGTTTGAGGAAAGATATCATCATCTACAAAAAACCTGTTTGTCCCGGCTTTAACTGAAGCTCTCGACCGGGCATTAAAGATCATTATCATTGCTTCAGCTGCTGCTGTAGATTCATCGAGTAATGAGGCATTAGCAATATCCATCCCTGTTAGTTCTATTATCAGAGTCTGAAAATTCAGGAGAGCTTCAAGCCGCCCTTGTGAGATTTCAGCCTGATAAGGAGTATAAGATGTGTACCATGAAGGATTTTCCAGAACATTCCGGATAATTACCGACAGAAGAGCAACACCGTAATACCCCTGCCCAATAAATGACCGGAACATTTTATTCTTCTGACCAAGAGATTTGATATGATTGAGGTATTCGAATTCACTCATTGCTTCCGGAAGCCTGAGAGGCTTTTCGAGCATAATTGATTTTGGAACTGTTTTTTCAATTAACTGATCAATTGAATTAACGCCAATAGTTTTTAACATCTGTGGCAACTCATTATCGCGAGGACCATTATGGCGGTTAGCAAACTTATCTGATGGCATATATTTTATTTAATTTGATCAACAAAAAAACATTTACTGGAGTTCAAAATATTGAGCGTTAATGATAAGAAATCTCTTTTACTATTATCAGGATTTAAATCATGAAAAAAAGGGATTGAATTTCATCTCTCTCTCTATTGTTGTCTGATTACCATGGCCAGGATATACTACTGTTGATAATGGAAGAACAAACAATTTGTTTATTATGCTTTTTATAAGTGCCTCATAATCACCGCCTAACAGATCTGTTCTTCCAATACTGCCTGCAAAGAGAGCATCGCCGGTAAATACACATTCATCTTTTTCGCTGTAAAATGCAAGACTCCCTGGAGAATGGCCGGGAACATGAAGGGACACAAGCTCTGTAGTTCCGAAGGTTACAATCTGATTGTCGCATATAAAGCCTGCCGGTTCAGGTGGATTATCCATAGTGAGGCCAAAAAGCAATGCATGTTGCGCAGCGTTTAACCTGTTCATTTCATCATATTCACTGGAATAAGTGTTCAGCTTATACCGGTTCAGAATGAATTTATTTCCAAAAATATGATCGAGATGGCAATGAGTATTTAGCAGAATTACCGGATTTAGATTTTTATTCTTTATAAATCCGGCCAGTTCTTCAGTTTCATTATTATCATAACAACCGCAATCGATAATTGCACAATCGCCCGATTGATCCGCTAGTATATATGTGTTGACCTCTATCGGGGAAAAAACAAACTTAAAAATCTCCATAGTAAATTATTATCCGTTTACAGTTCCTTTCAGCATTGGTACAAAAACAAAACTTCCATGGTCAGAATACACGAAGTTATCAGTTCCTGTCCTTTCCACAACAGTCATTACCTGTGAACCGGAACTGCCAAGAGGTATCACTAGTCTTCCTCCGGTCTTAAGTTGTTGGAGCAGTGTCTGAGGGACTTCCTTAGTTGCTGCTGTTATAATAATACCATCATATGGACCATATAATAGCTTGCCCTCATACCCGTCGCCATAAAAGAAATCAACATTATATCCCAGAGATGTAAGTGTTCTCTGGGCTTTCACAAAAAGTTCTCTGAAGCGTTCTATAGTATAAACCTTTGCTCCCATCTCGGCAAGTATTGCAGCCTGGTAACCCGACCCTGTTCCTATTTCAAGAATCTTATCTCTCTTTTTCACCCTCAGCAGGGAGGACTGGACTGCGACTGTATAAGGTTGTGATATTGTCTGACCCGCTGTTATTGGAAAAGCTTTATCAACATAAGCATGAATAAGGAACGCAGGATCCATAAAAAGATGCCTGGGAACAGTATCGATTGCTCTCAATACATCCTCATCAACAATTCCTTTTTGCCTGAGCTCTGCAACAAGTTTTTTCCGTTTGCCTTTCGCTTCAAATGTATCTGTCATCTGACATTCGGTAGTATAAAATATTATTTCAACAAAAATATAAAAATTGTAAGACAGCCATCGCATGAAGTCACACTCATTTCTTTTTGTATATTTATGCCATGAATTTAATAAAACAAGATTCCCAGTCGGTAATTAAAACGATGATTGATTATTCTATCACAATACTTTGTTTAATTCTACTTATCCCCGTTATCCTGATACTTACTTTAGCAATCAAAATATCAGGGAAGGGTCCTGTAATTTATTCACAAAAACGAATTGGAAGGTCTGGAAATTATTTCACCATTTACAAGTTCAGATCAATGCACTTTGGGACTGAAGAGGGTTTACCTCTGCTTTCAGGTAAAAATGATATAAGGATAACAGCTGTGGGACGATTTATGAGAAAACACAAGTTTGATGAGATCCCAAATTTTATTAATGTTCTGAAGGGCGAAATGTCACTTGTTGGTCCGAGACCGGAACAACAATATTTTATTGATCAGATCCTGCTTAAAGCTCCTCAGTACAAACTTCTTCAAAATATTAAACCCGGTATCACTTCGTGGGGACAAGTTAAATATGGCTATGCTTCAAAAGTTGATGAAATGATTGAGCGGCTTGAATATGACCTTTATTATCTCGAAAACAGGTCGTTATGGTTCGACCTAAAAGTTGCATTTTATACGATTGGTATTATTTTAAAAGGTGAAGGGGTTTAACAGGGGCCGACCGTTAAGATCCCGCAAAGCAGGATTAGGCATCGTCTTCGGCAAGCCTACGGCGACCAAAGGGAGGAGCCAGACTTAAGAGGTGGTGAAAGACGACAGTATCACTACGAGCTATGAGCCATGAGATACTAGCTACGAGCTGACAATTGTAAAAAGAAAATTTAACTCTAATACAACTTAAATTTATAAAGAGGTTTGTATACCGGTCCTGATTGAAGCAGGATGCTTTCATAAAGGATAACCTCGTTAACAGGTACTTTTTGTATTTCGGTATTCCGATATTTTTCAATTAACTCTTTGAGAGTATTCCCGGTTTTCAGATCTTTTATTCGTCCGAGTGTTAAATGAGGTTTGAAGGGGCGGTCCTCAATATTAATACCTGCTCCCTTCAAACCATTCTTAATAAAATCATTTAATTGTATTAGTTCCTCAGATCGTTCAATCCCGGTCCAGATAACACGTGGATCACTGAAGTTTTTGAATACACCAGCTCCCCTGATTAGTAGTTCAAATTTTCCAAGTCCTTCAATTTTCCCAGCCAGTGTTGCAGTGATAGTCTTAATATGTTCCTCATTAGTATCACCGAGGAATACCAGTGTTATATGAATATTATCCGGATTTGTCCATTTAATACTATCATTACTTAATCCGGTTTTTAAAAATGAAATCATCTTTAAAAGGGTTTCACCAGCATCGACTTTCACTGCAATAAAAATCCGCTTCATATTCAGGTGTATTTTCTTAAGTTGGATTTTACAATCTGCCGGCCTCAATTTCTCTGATGATCAATTCTATAAGAGCATCCTCACCATAAGCATCATATTCATCTTTAAGGTTTGTTCCAAATATACGGGCAATACCCTGCCAGAAAGCTGCAGTAAACTTTCCCCTGTATTCACGGATCAAAGCATATGAGGTAATCTGTGTCTCTCTGTCAATAAGCTTAATAAGAAGCCTTCCTTGTGTTATAGTCATATCCCGCATATCATCTTCATATTCAGTAAATACATCCTTTTCAACAGTTTTAATATAATTCCTCCGTTCCTTTTCTTCTATAATATTCTTCATATCCTCATTCACCTGGTTCAACTTTATCCTTACCATTAACGCATATGGATATACTTTCTTAATATTATATATTTGCCTTTCGTATTTTCGATAATCACTTTTTTTTGCGCTCCTTGGCCTGGCAAAAACAGTTACCTCTTTTATTTCAACTTCAGGCATGGCTACTCCATCTCTTTCCACCTTCTGTAAAAGATAAAATTTATCCGGTAAAGCATCATTTTTATGTTTGATTGTATCTTTCTGCCCTGATGCATCAGGGACAAAAATAAAGATTACCAATATTGTAAATATTAGCCTCACAAACAGAATGTTTTTTACAAATGTATCAAATTATGGGCCACATATTATTATTCCAGACGATCCTATTATTCTTCCGGGACTAAGAGAAATCATTGTTTATCTTTTGTATTGCATTTATTAAAAGGTAAATTTGTTAAAAGAATTTTCATGGCATTATTGGTGGAAGATCTTGACGATCAGACAAAATTCCGGCAGATCCTTGCAATCTCTTATCATGATCTTGTCCCGTTCATTCTTGATTATTTAAAGAAGAAGTCGGGATTGACTTTTTTCTTCTGGTCAGCCTGCCTGATTTTTCTTGGAATTGTGCTTAGAGTGAGAATAAATATTGCAGGTTATTTCCCAATCGCTGATATTCTTTTTCATTCTGCCCTCGGACTAATAATTTTTCCTGTTCTCTGCATTCCAGTGCATGAATTGTTACATATTATACCTTATTGCATTACTGGCGCAAAAAAAATAAGAGTGGGAATTGATCTGAAACAATATCTTTTTTATGTAACAGCTCACAGGCATGTTGCAGCACCACTTCAATTCAGGATTGTGGCCATAACACCTTTTCTCATTATAAGTATAGCCCTCATATTTCTTGTTCTCTTTCTTCCCGGATTGTGGAAATGGAGCCTTTCACTCTTTCTGTTTGTCCATACAACTATGTGTGCCGGTGATTTTGCTTTGCTTAATTTTTACTTTCTGAAAAGAGATAAAAGGATCTATACATGGGATGATGCTGATAAAAAAATAGCTTATTTTTATGAAGAGTTATAGTAAAAGACAAAAGATAAAAGTCGAAGTCCCGCTTTGCAGGATAAACTCCGCGAAGACCCAGAGCGAATCCAAATCTCTCTTCAGCGGGGACTAAAGTTGAAATACTGAAGGGTTGAAGGGTTGAAAAAGTTGAAAAGAATTATTATCAAATAAATATTTATACATGAAAAAACTGATATTAATTGCGTTGCTCTTAGTTTTTACCTATTCTGTCAGCCGTGGGCAGAGAAGGATTGTTAACCTGCCGGATATACCGGGATATGTAACTCTGAAGTGCGATTTCCATATGCATACGGTTTTCTCCGATGGAAATGTGTGGCCGACAGTAAGAATCGATGAGGCATTGCGCGATGGGCTGGATGCCATTGCAATCACTGATCATCTTGAATACACCCCTAAGAAGGATTTCATTCCTGTTGACCTCAATGCAGCATGGAAGATAGGGGAAGAATATGCTAAAGAAAGCAATCTGATTCTTGTGCATGGGGCAGAGATCACAAGAAAAATGCCTCCTGGACATTTTAATGCACTATTTATTACAGATGCTTCACTTATTGCAAAAGACTCCGTATGGGATGCTTTTGAAGCAGCAATAAAACAGGGTGCCTTCCTGCAATGGAATCATCCGGGTTGGAAATCGCAACAACCAGATGGCATTCCCAGGATGTATGATATTCATAAAAGACTTATTGAGAACAGATGGCTTCACGGGATCGAATTCTATAATGACACTGAGTACTATCCGCTTGTTTTTGAAATGTGCAAGCAGTATAATCTTGCTTTAATGGGCAATAGTGATAACCATGGGGTAATAAGTGAGGAATACCCTGAACCAACATATACAAACAGACCTATGACCCTTGTGCTAGCCAAAGAAAGGAGTCACGATGCTCTGAAGGAGGCTATGTTTGCAGGTCGTACCCTTGTGTGGTTCCGCGATAAGCTGGCGGGAAAAGAGGAATATGCAAGACCATTTTTTTATCAATGTATCTCTGTAGGTAAACCATATTACAAGAATGATGAAAGCCTGTTTTTTGAAGTGACCAATAATTCAGATATTCCATTCTATCTTATCAACGGTATTGCAGATGCTCCGGCATCTGTTACCCTTGCGGCCAATTCTGTAACGAGGATCGTCATTAGTAATAAAGTGACTGTACCTCTTGTTTATGATGTCAGAAATGTGCTTACCGGTGAAAAAGAAGTTCTTAAAGTAGAGCTGGTATATTAAAATCAAAATACCTCTTTTGCCAGTTTAAGGATATCATCTTCTTTTACAACAGGCCTGATCCTGAAAGAGTACTCATATTTCTTTTCAAGAAGGCGATACTGTGGGTGTATTCTTGCACCCCATGAATCATCACCACCCACACCCATCTGCCCCAAATCAACATTCAGATTGACCAGGTCACGTGGTTTAACATCAACAGTATGAGTATTTGCGCTTTTCGCATCTTTTCTGTACTGTGACAATTTCCCGGGCGATTCAAAATCATCGTGAGTATTATTCAGGGCAACAAAACAAATCAAAGGGTCTCCGCTTACAAGGATACCTGCACCATTATCGTCTGTTAAGGTAAGCCACCGTGTATCGGTCTTATAACCATTTTCCTGCGGGCGGATATATGGTACATACTGATCGGCAACAGTACTTTCATAAAGGCCAACATCAGCCGAAGTTTTTCTATCAATGTAGTTTTCATGAGGTCCGCGTCCAAGCCATTTGAGATTCGTAAACTCCTCCGGAAGTTGCATCTGCATTCCCATCCTTGGTATTTCAGGAATGTTATCTGAAATTTTCGAAAACTGGTTTTTAATGACCAGATCTGCTGATCCATAAATGGTGTATGTGGTAGCATAACCAGCAATTTTTTCACCTTTAGTACCCGGAATATCATAATTGAAACTAACTACTACTTTACCTAATTCAGGTTGACTTATATTTGCTTTTGTAACAACTGTTCTTTCTCCGGCCTTTTTCCAGACACCCAACATTTTATCCATATTGTATCCATAGTCATTATCTGTAGGAGGTCTCCAGAAATCAGGCTCCGGGCCTTTTTTGATCAACTCCTTTCCTTTATAAGTGAAAGATTCCAACCGGCAACTACCCAGGTTGAAAATAATCTTCATGTCAATCCCGCTTACTTCCAGTTTCTTATCGACAGTTTTAGTCTGAAGCACGGCAAGCTCATCATTCTTTCCAGGAACGGGTTTACCTTTGGCAGGTAGTTTAAACTGAGCAGAAGCATAAATATGATCCTCAGGAACATAATTCCATTCATCACTCCTCGATGCCCTTATATTAAGAAAATATTCAGTCCCAAGGGCAGGATCTATCTTATTAAGAGGTATACTTACTATTTTTTCAGCTTTAGGTTTAAGGTCAGGGAATGAAAGTTTGCCTGATTGTATGGCAATACCATCCGAAACTACCTCCCATTCAAAGTTAAACTCTGAAAGGTTAGTAAAATCATACTTGTTCTTAATTTTGATCAACCCTGTATTTAGGTCAACTGGCTCAAATCCAATATATTGATAGACTTTATTTACCTCATTCAGACCAGGATGGCCAGTTCTGTCGGGCCATACAAGTCCGTTTAGGCAGAAGTTGCCATCGCTAGGCATACCTTCGTCTCCATAATCACCACCATAGGTCCAGAACTTTTCTCCATTTTCATTTGTCTTTAGAAGCCCCTGGTCAACCCAATCCCATATAAATCCACCCTGAAGTTTCGGATATTTCTCAATAACATCCCAGTAGTCCTGCAGATTTCCGGTTGAATTACCCATTGCGTGAGCATACTCACACATTATCAGTGGTCGGTCGTTCTTTTCATCTTTGGCATACGATTCGATATAATCAATTTCCGCATACATCGGACACCAAATGTCAGTATGTCGCTCTGGAGCATTGGTATTATCCTCTGCCCGTTCGTACTGAACCGGACGGGTTACGTCTCTGCCCTTGATCCATTTATACCCATTAAGAAAATTATGACCGTCACCGGCTTCATTACCCATAGACCAGATGATCACTGAAGGATGGTTCTTGTCTCTTTCCACCATACGTTGCATCCTGTTCAGATGAGCCGCTGCCCATTCAGGTTTGTCTGCTATTGTCACATTTTTATCATAACCAATACCATGTGATTCAATATCGGCCTCATCAACCAGGTACAGGCCATATTTGTCACACATCTCATACCATAACTCCTGCTGAGGATAATGTGACGTCCTAACAGCATTGATATTATTACTTTTCATCATCCTGATATCCTTCAATATTGTTGCCTCATCGATAACATGTCCTGTTATTTCATTGTGCTCATGCATATTAGTCCCTTTGACAAGGATGGCAACTCCATTGATGAGAAACTGTGAATTAAGAATTTCCACTCTCCTGAATCCAATTTTTGCGCTTACACTTTCAAAAACATTTCCATTGTTGTCTTTCAGGCTTATTATCAACGAATATAGATTTGGCTTTTCAGCCGACCATTTTTTAATACCGGGGAAACTTCTGATAAAATTAACTGCTCCATTACCCTTAGATAATTTTACATTTTCTGATCCGGTAAAAAGCTTTTGTGTCCCATCGAAAAGGGATGCATCAACAACAAAGTCATTCTCACTTATAACGGAACTTTTCAAAGAAACATCTAGCTTAAGCAAACCGTCACTGTAATTGTTCTCCAGGTCACCAACCGCAAAAAAGTCATTGATAAATGTTTTTGGACGCGCATGAAGGAAGACTGTTCTCTGAATCCCGCTGAGTCTCCAGAAGTCCTGATCTTCAAGATAACTGCCATCGCACCACCGGTAAACTTCTACCGCAACTGTGTTCTTTCCTCCTTTAAGATATTTTGTGATACTAAATTCGGCTGGTACTTTACTGTCCTCACTGTAGCCGACAAGTTGCTCATTAACCCAAACATAGAATGCCGAGCTTACAGCTCCAAACTGGAGGAAAACCTCTTTATTCTTCCAGTCTGATGGGACTTTAAAACTTCTTTTATATGAACCAACCGGGTTCCATTCATGATGAATATATGGCGGATTCTTCTTAAAAGGATAACCGATATTAACATACAAAGGAACATCATAACCTTTCATCTGCCAGTTTGAAGGCACCTCAATATCCTTCCAGTCGCGAGTATCATAATCATCCTTGAAGAACCAGAAGGGTCGCTGATCGGGCGATTTGGCCCAGTTGAATTTCCATGTTCCGTCAAGAGAAAGATAATCAGTTGAATTTGCTTTTATTGCCTCAAGCGCTCTCTGTTCATCAGGAAAACTAATGAGAGTTGCATGCGGATCCTCCCTGTTCAGATTAAACATTTCAGGGTTTTCCCAGTCGCGGGGCTCCTTTTCTGTGAAAGCTACACCATCATATTTACTGTACTTTTTACAGGCTGAAAATGACAGGGCGATTATAAGAATATAAATTGATATCCTCTTCATAAGATTTAAATTTATTATCAGAGATAAAGTTAATAAAAAATGGTATCAGTGCAATCTTCCAGCTCAACCACTTTATGAATGCTGGCTGAAAAATTCCATCAGGATCAGCAAATCTTTAAGATCTTTTCGACAATGCAGATATCTGAAGGTGAATTAATGTTTGTAAAGGCATTTTTAGTCTCTTCCGAACCTTCAAATTGAATATAACTGACGTTCACCCTTTTATAAAACTCCCTGACAGCATAATCGTGATCCCCGGTCAGATACTCTTCAAGAGTTTTAATGAGGGAAATATTATAAATTGCATGCAGAGGCTCAATATATTCATTAATACCAGGTACTAAAATGTCAGGTTTATTACTGTTGTAGGAATCTGTTAGTAAGATAATAAATCTCTTTTCAAGAAGTGGCATGTCTCCGGCAAATACGAACAGAGCTTCTTTTGAAGATGCTTTTAATGCTGCATGAATCCCCCCGAGTGGTCCGACTTTCAAAAACTGATCGGTGATGATTTTATGATTGCTGTATTCAACAAATTCTCCAGGAGAGTTGGTGACAATTATTATCTCCGTAAAGATACCGGAGAGTATACGCACCATTCGTGAAATGATAGTCTGCCCCCCGATGGAAATATTTGCTTTTGTCACACCGCCAAACCGGCCGCCTTCGCCACCAGCCAGTATAACCCCTGAAATACTGTCTATCATTAGAAAAGTCCTGTAATATGTCCCTCAGAATCGATATCTATTTTTTCGGCTGCTGGAATTGCCGGAAGACCAGGCATTCTCATTATCGTACCTGCAATAGGAACTATGAACCCGGCTCCGGAGGCGAGTTCCACCTCTCTGATCTTAACTGTAAATCCTACAGGACGACCTCTTTTGCATGGGTCATCAGAAAGTGATTTCTGGGTCTTCGCAATGCATACAGCCAGATTTCCCAGTCCAAGTTGATTGATCTTCACGAGTTGAGATTTTGCCTTTGAAGCATATTCCACATCGTCAGCACCATACATGAGTTTACATATAGTTTCGATCTTTTTCTCAAAAGTCCATGATAATTCGTAAATTGGTCGGAAGCAATTACGGCTATCAGATACTGCCTGGAGTACCAATTGGGCCAGATCCACAGCTCCTTCCCCTCCTTTTGCCCAGGAATCGTTTAATGAAACACTAACCTGCTGTTTATTACAATGCTCCATCAGAAGCTTAACCTCTGCCATTGTATCGGAGTCAAATTTATTCACAGCAACAATCGGGTTGAAGCCAAAATGTTTCATATTCTCAACATGTTTGTCGAGGTTATCGAAACCTTTCTTAAGAGCTTCAAGGTCTTCATTTTGAAGACTATTAAGTTTAGCCCCTCCGTGGTATTTTAATGCACGAATGGTAGCAACAATAACAACCGCATTGGTTTTGAGATTGCCAAACTGAGCTTTAATATCAAAGAATTTTTCTGCACCAAGTTCGCTGGCAAAACCAGCTTCAGTCACAACAATATCGCTTAATGAGAGTCCCATTTTAGTAGCTATAATGGTGTTTGTACCCTGGGCAATATTTGCGAATGGCCCTCCATGAATTATCGCTGGAGTACCCTCAAGAGTCTGAACAAGATTTGGTTTAATAGCATCTCTCAGAAGAACTGTCATTGCTCCCTGAGCCTTCAGATCTCTGGCAAAAATTGGCTTATCGTCGTATGTATATCCTACAAAAATATTACCAAGCCTCATTTTCAGATCTTCCAGATCTTTTGCTACACAAAGAGTTGCCATAACCTCCGAAGCAGCAGTAATATTGAACCCTGACTGCCGGGGGATCCCTTCCGTAGTTCCCCCAAGGCCAATAACAATATCTCTGAGAGATCTCTCATTCATATCCATCGCCCTTTTCCATGCTATAGTCCTGGGGTCAATCCTGAGATTTCCCTCCTTTAACTGAATATTATTATCTATAAGAGCAGCAAGAAGATTATGAGCTTTTTCAACTGCCGAGATATCACCTGTAAAATGCAAATTGATGTCTTCCATTGGAATAACCTGGGAGTAACCGCCCCCGGCAGCACCTCCTTTTATTCCAAAGACCGGACCCAGCGAAGGCTCGCGTAAGACTACAGTTGCTTTTTCCCCTATCAGGTTAAGCGCCTGTGCAAGTCCAATTGAAGTAGTTGTCTTCCCTTCGCCAGCAGGAGTAGGAGTTATTGCAGTTACCAGAATAAGTTTGGCATTCTTAATTCGCTCTTCATCAATAAATTTAAGAGGTATCTTTGCTTTGTACTTACCATACAATTCCAGTTCATCCTGAGGTATCCCCAGTAAAGCAGCTATTTCGCCTATCGGTCTGATCTTAGTCTCCTGGGCTATTTCAATGTCCTTTTTCATTCCAATGCTTTTTGATAACTATTAATTGCGAAACTAATATTATTAAAGCAATAACCACAAAATTTTATCAGATTATATGTCGTGGAAAAATACTATGTGCTATTTCCGGTAAGAAGAGGCCTGACTTATATGCCTATGATAGGAGAAACAAAAGTATCTTCAATCAATGTGGCTATTGGTTCTCCATTCAATTAGGTTTTCTTTCCCTGTCTCAGGTCGGGTCATCCTGACCCTCCATCCAACAGGAAAATAGTTGTTCACCCTGTTGCCAATATTATTAACGAATCCCAGATTAACGCCTTTGTATGTTACAATATTCCAGCCTTTTGACACATCATGAAGTGTAAAATTATCGCGTCTCAGATATGAAACTGCTCCGGGATAATTAATTTCTTCCAGAGGAAAAGCATCCTTTTTTAATTGGTGCGACAAAGCAAGTTCGTGAGAAGGCAGATAATCGTTTTTCTTTACGACAAATATTTTTGTCCCTGCTTTAACAATCTTCAAATTCCGGAATAGGTGAAGATAATCATCCATGCCACATGGAATGGCAAAAATTTCATCCCCCCGTCTTAAAATTCTGTCACGCGAAAAGTGAGTCCATCGATCTGCAACCGCAAGATCAGCTTTAGCGGGTTTGAGTTCAGTTTTCCGTTGGATCCTGACAGACTTCCTATCCTGTTTACCGGTTTTTCTCATGACTGAAATAAAGAAGCCTTCTCCCCTGACCTTACCGGGATAAAAACCATAACCAAAAATACCATGTTTTTCGATTTCTGTAATTCCCTTAAAATCTGCCACATTCATCTCAAGACATTCTGCTTCATGCTTACTAATGAGCCATTTTATATTTTCTTCATTCTCTCCCGGATTAAATGTGCAGGTACTATAAATGAGAATTCCGTTTTCTTTCAAAGCAGACCAGACATCCATTAGAATCCGCTTCTGCCTTTCGGAGCTATGTGCTGTATTATCAACCGACCATTCACTGATTGCTACTTTATTCCTGAACATACCTTCTCCGGAGCAGGGAGCATCTACCAGGATAATATCAAAGTATCCCGACAATCTACTAAATACAGCGGGGTCGTTCTGAGTTACTAAAGTATTGCCTGAACCCCATTTTGTTATGGTTTCAGCAAGAATCACTGCTCTTGACCTGATTACTTCGTTAGCTACCAGTAAATTGTCCGGACCAATAATATCCGACAGATGAGTACTCTTGCCTCCGGGAGCTCCGCACAGATCCAGCACCCGTATATTTTTGAGCGATCCTGCTGCCAGCCTGATAGTTTGTTCAAGGAACATACTTGAAGCCTCCTGCGGGTAGTAGCAACCCGAATGAAAAAGCGGATCCGGAGTATATGATGGTCTGATTTCCAGATAATATCCGTTTTTGCACCAGGGAACAGGTTCAGCATTTAATGGCCCTTTATTCCACTTTGAGGGATTGATCCTTATACTGACAGGTGAAGGTTCTTCCAACGCCTTCAGAAGAGCCTCTGTATCAATATATTTCTGACTTTTGAGTCTTTGTACAAATTCTTCAGGTAACATATCCGAAATTTGGTATGCGGTGTGCGGTTTGAAGTATTGCTATTTGAAGGTTAATGGCAACCGGAAAATAGTAATACTTGCAGGGTCCACTTTCAGTTTACTGCTGAATTTTGCAAATTCTGGTCCTGCAATTTTAACCGCCGGTTCTCTTCCTGGTTCATTGGTCGACATCTCATCGGGAGAAGTTACTCTCCAGATTTCAATATCTGCTGAAGCATCGCTTCCTGTAATTGAAAGAGGAAACTCCACTGCCTCCCATGTTGGGTTAACCACTGAAATGGTCAAAGTATCTCCGCCTGAAGTCAAAGTGGCACCTATGTTGAGCGGATGTGTCTCACCACTTATTTCAACAGGAATAAACCCGAATTTGTGCCGGTAAAGCTTAAGTACCTGACCTGTAGCATCGAATACCGAATGGGTGGTATTAGTTTTTATACAGCCTATTACATTGACTGTCTGGGCATAATTGGCCATGTAAATAATATCGGAGTTTTTCGAGTACTCATTCAACCCGGCAGCAATTCCCATAGCATCTCTGAAAAAATATCTTGTTCCAAGTTCTCCGTAGATATATGGACCATACCAATAGTTCCATTCATCCATGCAGATTCTGATATCTTTTCCTTTAAGAGCAGGTATTGAGTTTCGGTACTCCCTGTGAGCAACTGCTTTTTCCCTGATAGCATCCGGAATCTGCTTTACATGATTCATCAGGCCGCCTCCGGGATAATCCCCTTTATAAAAGTGCTCACTTATATAATCCATTTTTTCTGAACAATTTGCAAGTACCATTTTATCCCAATCCCCCAGATCACCGACTGCGATGAGTTTGATTGACTGATCGACTGATCTCATCCTGTCGGCAAATTCATTATTTTTTTCTACAAACTGTTCTGTCGACATGTGTCCAAGCTGCCAGTTACCGTACATCTCGTTTCCTATTGACCACCATTTGACTTTCCACGGCTTCTCATGTCCGTTTAATGAACGAAGCATGCCCATTGGTGTGTTTTCATCTCCGTTAGCATATTGAACTTCAGCCATTGCTTCATCAGAGGTGCCCAGTCCTGCATTGACTGCTATATATGGGTCAGTTTTAATAAGCTCGCACAGTCTCATGAACTCATGAATACCCACATCATTGGCTTCTACCCCCAGCCATGCCGGATTTTTACGGGGTGGACGCTTATCTCGGTCTCCAATACCATCTCTCCAGTTGTATCCGCTAACAAAATTGCCTCCCGGCCAGCGGTAAACAGGAGAATTAAGTTCACGAAGCAGTGTAAGTACATCTGGTCTGAAGCCTTCAATGTTATCAGAGGGCATAAGTGAGACTGTCCCAACCCATAGCTTTCCTTTACCAACAGGTTCAATTGAGAGTATGGCATCATGAACAAGAACTGTCGATTTAAATTTCAGCAGGTAAGTTGAGTATTTATTAGTAAGACCTTCTATTTCAACGATCTCAGTTTTATCATCCCATTTGAGAGTTACGAGCGCTTTCTGGATTCCTGATGTTGCCTTAAGGACAATTCTTCCATTGTAATCAAGGGTTTCTTTCAGCCCGAGGTTTTCCTGGAAAAGAATTGCTTTTTTATCACCATCGACACCGAGAACAGGAGTTTGTGCACCGGTAAAAGTATCTTTATTGTCCATCGACAGCAGGTCTTGCTCACCTGAAATTTTCCATGCTGATTCTCCTGTACCAGGAATATACCAGAACTTGCGGTCTTCCATCATTTCGGCCCAGATGCCACCGTAGATGCAACGACCGAGATGCTCAATAAACTGCCCGTAAATATAAACAGGCATCGGTTCAGCTTTTATTGCGGTGTTGATTTTAATATCTGTTGATATCTTTTCCGATGAAATAAGTTCCATGTTCATATTATCGAACCAGGCTCTGCCTTTTGCAGTTTTTTCAATATCAAGAAGGCAGGCTATTGTAACACAATCGTTGTTTCCAGTTTCAAACTCATAATTGACAAGAGTCCAATCATTTGTCCCGGTAATTCCTTTTGACTCAACATTAAGCCCATCCATTCTGAACCCTGCTCCCTTGCCACCTTGGGATACCAGGTTTTCAGTTTTTATCCAGCCGCTAAACCGGTATTTCGACCATGGTTTAAGGAGAACTTTTGAAGTCCAACGTCCAACTTCAAATCTATCGGCGTTGATGAAAAGGCTCTTTGTTCCGTGTTGGGCAACATTGTCACAGAAATGGGTGACACCATTTGCACCAGCATCAAAGCTCCATCCTTTTACGACTGAACCCTCTGTTATTTCAGCGGAAGGATTCTGAATTATTCCATATTCAACCCATGTTCTGGTAGTATTTTTATTCGTACATCCGGAGATCAGGATGAATGTAATTGAAAAGATTAATAAGAAGTTTTTCATGAGTAATCAGATTATATGACAATAAGTTTAAATATGAAAATTTCTGTAATTAAATGTTAATTTTACACTTAATTCTTATTATATTTTTTCCAAAGATAGAAAACGGGAATACCCAGGAGTACTATTCCTAATCCCGGGAATGTATAAACAGGTTTATAGATTAAAAGGATTAACATAATTGTTACCGTGGTAAGGATATAAAATGCCGGTATTACCGGGTAACCGAATGCTTTGTAAGGTCTTTGAATATCGGGTCGTTTTACCCTCAGAACAAATATTGCCAGGATTGTTAAAGTAAAGAATATTAAAACAGCAAAGATCACATAATCAAGTAGATCGCTGTATGTACCTGATAAACAAAGCAATACAGCCCAAAAACCCTGAACGGCGATTGCAAATCCAGGAACCCCGTTTTTATTTATTTCACCCACCTTTCTGAAAAACAGACCATCCTTTGCCATGGCATAGTATACCCTTGGACCTGCCATTATAAGACCATGATTACAGCCAAAGGTGCTGATCATTATAAATATCGCCATTATAATTGCAGCGTAATCTCCAAAGACAACACTCATTGCAGATGTTGCCACCCTGTCGTCGGTAGCAAACTGGATACCCCGGCTTAAGACATCTGCACCATCGGGAGAGCCTGACAAAGGCAGAACTTTTATATAGACAAAGTTAGTTAACAGATAAATTACTGAAACTAACAAAGTTCCGAAGAAGAGGCTTAAGGGAACATTTCGTTTCGGATTTATTACTTCCCCAGAAATATAGGTAACATTATACCATGCATCGGCTGAAAACAAAGAACCAACCAGCGCAGTCCCGATTGCTGCTATAAGGGTAAATCCTATAAGAGGCATAACCTTGTTATCCTGACCAATCTGACCAGCCTGCCAGAAAACCTCCTTATTTATTTCAAGTGAATTTATATTTTTTGTGGCAAGAAATCCAATTGCTATAAAACCGAAAAGTGCAATAACTTTAGTAGATGAAAAGATGTTCGCTACAGTCTTGCCTGTAACAATTCCTCTGGTATTGAGCCAGGTAAGAAATGAGATCATGGCAATAGCTATTACCATAGTACTATTGATTTTCAAAGGGCCAAGCTGTAACAAAATATTCCTTTCAGAAATCCATGGAAACAGGACACCGCTGAATTTGGCAAACGCCACTGCAACTGCAGCGATCGATCCACATTGAATCACCAGGAAAGTGGTCCATCCAAACAGAAATCCGAGCAAAGGATGGTAGGCTTCCTTCAGATAGACATACTGGCCACCAACTTGAGGCATCATTGATGCCAGTTCACCGTAGCTTAAAGCGCCAATTACCGTTATTATCCCGGTAATTAGCCAAACCACCATCAACCATCCGGGAGACCCAACATTCCTGGCTATATCGGCACTCACAATAAAAATCCCGGAGCCGATCATTGCACCTGCAACAATTGATATCCCGTCGAAAAGATTTACGCGCTTTTTAAGAAGATGGTTTTCTTCCTGTATCATATCTAATAATATTCAGTAAAAATAATTAATCAAATGAGACTGTCGATAATATTGTTTTGATTCGTTAAAAAAAGTGGTTAAGTTTGTTTTTGCCCTGATTAAGAAATTTGACTTAAAAATACAGAAACAGAACCTCAATTTTTAAAACTGAAGAAAATGAATAAGAAATCAAGCTTTTTGCGACCAGTATTAATGCTTTTCATATATGTTACCATATTTACCTTTTCGCCAAAGGTTATGGCTAAAGAGAAGCCTTTGATTTTCCCGATTCCGCAACAGCTTAAGATTACGCAGGAAGCATTTATTGTAGACGAATCGATCTCCATACTTGTACCTGAGAATGCCAGTGAACCTGACATCAATCTGGCAAAAGCGCTTGTCAGAGAATTGAGCGATAAATATGGTGTGGCATTAAAGATTAAAGCCTCCAATGAAATCCCTGGAACCGGGAAGTCTGTAATTATGGGTACTCTGAATAACCCGCTTATAAGAAAATATTGCAGCGAAAATAAACTTGATCTGACTGAAAAGAAACCCGGCCCGGAAGGTTATCTGTTGAATGTTGGAAATAACCTTGTGGTAGTTGCAGGTTATGATGATCCGGGGGCATTCTTCGGATTGCAGTCCCTTCGCCAGTTGCTTATTGCCGGTAAAGGAAAACGTATCCAGGGCATTGAAGTGACCGACTGGCCGAATATGCCATTCAGGGCCATAAGGTTATATGTTCCTGGTCCTGATAACATCGCATTTTTCAAACGGTTCCTGAGAGATTTTATGGCACTTTATAAGTACAACAAGGTAATTATTGAAGTCAACTGTATGCGTCTTGACAGGCACCCGGAGGTCAACGCGGGTTGGATTGAGTTTTCAAAGGAACTTAAATACAGCCGGTCAAACTCCACTCTGGGGCTGCACGGCGAAGAGAAGAACTCGAGCCACTATGATGCCGGAGATGGATATATTCTTGAGAAAAGTGATGTTAAGGATATTGTGGAATATGCAAACCAGAACTTCATTGAGGTTATTCCTGAAATACCCTCCCTGACACATGGTTATTACCTGCTGACCAGACATCCTGAGCTTGCAGAATATCCCGGAGACAAATGGCCCGATACATATTGTCCGTCAAATCCGGCCTCCTACGACCTTATGTTTGACGTTTATGATGAATATATTGATGTTATTCAGCCCAAAATGGTCCACATCGGACATGATGAGTGGTGGGGGGCTCCCCTGGGTGTATGCCCCCTCTGCAAGGGAAAGGATCACTCTAAACTGTTTGCAATGGATGTCAAGACTATCCATGGTTATTTTGCGAGAAAGGGTATAAAAATTGCCATGTGGGGTGATTACCTTTTGGAGAGTGTAAGGGATACTCTGGTTCAGGACAGGGTCTCCTCAACCGGAATGAAATATCAGACACCCGGAGCAGTAAGACCTGAAATAGTGAAGGAATCAATCCCGAAAGATATCCTGATCTTCAACTGGTTCTGGGATGATCTTGGAAAGGAAATGGAGCTTTACAAATTCGGCTTCACCCAGATATACGGGAATTTCACGGCAGCTATAAGCAGCTGGGATGAAAGAATAAAAAAAGTCGATATGATTGGAGGAGCGCCATCAGCATGGGCATCAACCAATGAGTTCAATTTCGGGAAAGACCTTGTTCTGGACTTCCTGGGATGTGCAAACCTGCTATGGTCAACTCACACCTTAAACCAGACTGATCTGGGTGAAATAGTAAGGGAAATAGTGCCTGTTGTCAGGTCCGGATTCAGAGGTCAGAGAATCCCGAGTGAGGACGGAGATCCGGTGGTAGCTGTGGATATAACAAAAAATATGAATTTGTCTGCAGACACCAAAGTCTTTGGGATTAAACTGAACAGTTTAAAATCAGGTGAGGTAGGCTCCGGGACAAAAGTATTCAACCTTGCAGGTAAGGCGCAACAGTCAGGAAACCGTCTCATCTCAGCCGGCGCTGCCGGAAAGGGAAAAAATCCGCTGCCAAATGCTGTAAAAGGGATCACCATAAATGATGATGTGAGCAGCCTTATATTTTTACACGCCTGCGCTATTCCTTCCGTCAATCAGAAGGCTTATTTCAATATCCCCAACTTCTTTGATTCGGCCGATTTGCTTGGCTGGTATGAAATTGTTTACGAGGATGGCTACAAGGAGATTGTGCCTATTCAGTATGGCGTAAATATTCTGGAATGGAATCCGGGAGGTGATAAAAGCCTAGATATGCGTGAAGGAGATACAGGGTCGCCACAGAGCGCTTATTGCTACGAGGCTGATCCTGTAGCCTGCTCCACCGACATGAAAACCAGTCCAGTTACTTTCTTTGCATTTGAATGGGTGAATAACCGGTTCGGCAAGGTGATTAAGGAGGTTAACCTTTATGGGTCAGTAAATTACCAGGGTACACAGCAGGATTACGGGAAAGTGGTTACTGAACCGGTTGAGAGCAATGCCATAATCCTGGCAGGTATAAGTAAAGTGGTTAAAAGAGAGCCATTTATTCCCAAATAATCAGCTAATATTATAAAGCCGATCTTGCCTGCCTGTATTTAAGTATTACATTTTTGAATAATAGTATTAGTAAGAAAGCTAATCCTATGTTAATTTTATTTCATTGATTTTGTTGATAATATAACTATACTAACACGGATAAAATATGATATCAGTATGAGATTCTTCGCTACACTTCGTTTCGCTCAGAATGAGAGATCCTAGTGTTTTTAAGGGGGGTTGATAATATAACTTATATCTATGAAAAGAATATTACTTTTTTACTCGTTGCTCATTTTCCTGCCTGCCATAAATTGTCTTAATGCCCAGATAGTTTACGACCCTCCCAAAAAAAAACTTATCGATTTCGGATGGAATTCACCATTTGTAAGGGAGTACAAGGAAAATATGAAACTATACGAAAATGGACCCTTTGATGGACTTACAATAAAGCTTTCAGAGGAGGCCTGCAACGGAAACGTTTTTATGGTTAATGACTGGGCGAAGACTGGTCCTGAAGTTAAAGAGGCTGAAAAGAAATTGATACTATCCCTGGAAAAAAGTAAAATACTAACTGATAACTTCATTGTACTTTACGGAGCCTCACAGATGGACTGGTTCTCTGATAATGACTGGGCAATGGCTGAAGATCAGATCAGGTTTGCAACACGCTTAGCCAAAGCGGCAAACTGCAAGGGTATTTTGTGGGATCCTGAACCATATAAACCCGGAAAGAATCCCTGGAAATATAATGAACAGGAAAAAACAGTACAATTTTCCCTGGAACAATATTATCAGCAAGTACGAAAACGGGGAGCTCAATTCATTAAAGCCCTTCAGGAAGAATTTCCAGGCATAATTATCTTCTCACTCAGGGAGCTATCTGACTGGCAGAATGGTTCTCCCTTCTCAGGCAGCTTATTGCCTGTTACAAGCAGGGACAACACCATTAAGGAACTGGAAAATGCCTGGTGGGGCTTGCATCCCGCATTTTATACCGGAATGCTCGATGCCATTCAGCCTGGAACTGAATTTATTGATGCCAACGAGGAAGCTTATTTTTATACCTCAGCCCTTGAGTATTACAGGGTCCGCAACACACTTATTGATGATGCGAAAGCGCTTGTTCCTCCTGAACTGTGGGGAAAACATTCTGCTTTTTTCAGAATAGGGCATGCAATATCAGCCGATTATATAGCAGGAAGTTGGCTTGGGATTTCTCCTTTCCCCTACCGTCTCTCAGGTCAGGGCTTAATGATGACTTCTGCTGACAGGGCAAAATGGTTCGAGCATAATGCCTACTATGCATTACGGACAGCCGACAAATATGCATGGCTATACACAGAAGATATGAACTGGTGGAGAAATGATAAGTTGCCAGAGGGCTTTCAGCAGGCACTTCTCAGGGCAAAATCAAAAGTAAATAACGGTCAGCCTCTCGGATATGATATTGACAAGATAATCCAAACTGCCCAGGACAAGGCAGAGGAATATTATAAAAATAAAGAAAAAAAGTAATATGCATAAACTGCTTATAATTGCATTATCTGCAGCACTGTCAATTAAAGTCAATGCAACTATAGTTTATGCCTCTCAATTCGGCTGGAATGCAAATGATGCCACAACTGCTTTTCAATCCGCGATAAGGTCAGGTGCAGACACTATTATTGTCGATAAGCATAATGGAGACTGGATCACAGGACCAAATCTTTTTTCTGACCTGTCTGATAAGACAATAATTTTTGAGCAGGGCGTGGTACTCAGGGCTAAAGCAGGGGCATTTACAGGGAGCGGTGACTGCTTATTGAAGTTCGTAAGGGGAAACAATATTAAAGTCATTGGCTACGGGGCCACCTTTCTGATGAACAAGGCGGAATATGCAGCAATGGCTGACAGTGAATGGCGACATAGCCTGTCAATTAATAATTCCGGCAATATCATGGTATATGGGTTAAAGCTATTCGGAAGCGGCGGCGACGGTATAGATATCAGTGGTGATCCATGGTATGGGGAACAACTTTATTCCGAAAATATAGTGCTTCAGGATATATGGTGCGATAATCATTATCGACAGGGAATATCGGTAATTTCTGTACAGCATCTGCTCGTGAAAAATTGCTGGTTTACCAATACCAGCGGTACACTCCCCATGAGCGGGGTAGATCTTGAACCGGACAAGGATTTTCACAGAATGGCAGATGTGGTTTTTGAGAAATGCAGGTTCACAGGCAATTATGGCAACGGCATTCAGTTAAGTTTCCACAACTTAACTTCCTCCTCCACTCCAGTTGACATTACTTTCAGGGATTGCTACTCAGCTGAAAATCATGATATCAGCAATCCATATGCCTCAGCTGAAATTGATATCACCGCAGCTGAAAGAGAGGCTGTGACCGGAAAAGTAACTTTTAACAAATGCCTTGTGGAAAACAGCCAATGGACCGCCGTTAATATCAGAAAACCCGCAGACAGCTATCTGACCAGCTTTAATGATTGCGTGTTCCTTAATGTATCTCAGGACGTAACAAATAAATACAATACTCCTATCTGGATTGAAGTAAGTGATTACAGCAAGCCTTGTCCGAGATTTGGCGGAGCTGAATTTAATGATTGCCTGCTTTCTTATTCTACGAATATGAATTTTCTTGGATCGTATGGAGAAATCAATACATCACCGGGAATGGGCAATGTAAAGCTGATTAATTTAACAGTGATTAATCCAAATCCATCGGTGTCGATGAATGTGACTGATGGTGGCGGCTCCCCTGATACAACATGCATATTTGATTATAAGAAGTATACCTCTTCCCCGTCAACCGCTGTCACCCTTTCGGCCCAGAACAGAATTATTGAATGTTCCGGGCTTAACAGCACAGTTGAATCAATCCGGACATCGGATAATAAAAATTTTCCGCTTGCAGTTTCCTATTCAATCGATGGCACGGCAGTGCAGGGAGAAGATTTCAGCCTGATGAAAGGGTTCATTATTATTCCTGCAGACCAGGATTCAGGAAGTGACACTATTTATGTATTAAGTGACAAATCTGCTGAAGGGGCAAAATCCATTATTACAACTCTCAAAACAAGCTCCCTTTTCACATCTTCATCACATCCCCTGTTTACATTTGTATATGATTGTATTACAGGAATAAATGACATTTCTACTGACAGTAAATTCAGAATGTTCCCTAATCCCGCACACGATTTTATAGAGATTGATTTTAATGAGGAATATCGGGGTTTAATAGAGATTTACAATGAACGGGGGCAGAAAGTACATTCTCAGCAAGGGAACGACAAAATAAATATAATTAATACGGCTGGGTTCTTAAAAGGAATTTATTTTATTAAGATCCACCAGAATGATAAAATAGATACACATAAAATAATTAAACTTTAAATACATTCATCTATGAAAACAAGATTTCTGTCTATTGTGACTTGCCTGACTCTTTTATCAGCATGTAAAACGGATCAAAAACCAGCCCTGCGACAGGGTAATTTTTATACTGAAGAACAGGGCGCCGTTGAGCTTAAAAAGCTTGAATCAATGTATTCAAGCCGTGAACAATGGGAACCAAGGAAGCAAATGCTGAAAGAAAACATTCTTAAAGGCATGAATTTATCACCGCTTCCAACACGCACACCTCTGAATCCGATTATCAGCGAAAAGAGGATCCATGACGGCTACACTGTCCAGAATGTAGCTATAGAAACCATCCCCGGATTTTATCTCTGCGGCAATCTTTACAGGCCGCTTGATGAAACGAAAAAATACCCCGGAATTCTTTGTCCTCACGGCCATTTCGATGGTGATACGCTTGGAGCCTGGGGACGCTTCGACCCGGACCTTCAAAAACGTTGTGCCACTTTTGCACGGATGGGCGCTGTTGTTTTCAGCTACAGCATGTTCGGATGGGGCGGAGAATCAAATATACAGCTTGATACTGCCGCTGTAATAGAAAAACCTGTCAAGGCAAACATCTGGAAAAGTCATAGTATACCACTGGCTCTCACCATGCAAACATGGAACAGCATGAGAGCCCTCGACTTTCTTGAAACATTGCATGATGTTGATATGACAAAGATAGGAGTCACTGGTGCATCAGGTGGCGGGACACAGACATTCCTGCTTACCGCCCTGGATGAAAGGGTTAGCGTAAGTGTTCCTGTTGTTATGGTATCATGCCACTTCTTCGGAGGATGCAACTGCGAGAGCGGTCTGCCTATCCACCAGAGTGCAAACCATTTTACAAACAATGCAGAGATAGCTGCAATGGCAGCCCCAAAGCCATTGTTGATGGTATCCGATGGTGATGACTGGACAAAGAACGAACCAACAGTAGAATTGCCATTCATAAAAAGAACATATGCCTTCTATAATGCTGAAAGCAATGTAGAGAATGCACATTTCCCCGACGGAGTACATGATTATGGATATGCAAAAAGAATTCCTGTTTACCACTTCATGGCAAAACATCTTGGATTGAACCTTCAGGCAGTCAGTGATCCTGACGGAACAATAAATGAGAGCAAAAGCGATGCTGAAAACGCATTCATAATGCTCTCCTTCACCAGTGAAAATCCTCATCCTGCAAATGCATTTCAAGGCAGTGCCGCTATTGAACAAGCTCTCAGAAAGCTGCAGCCGTGATTTATTGACTTATTTAAACAACACTCTAAAACAAAGAAATGAAAAATCTGACTCTGTCGTTACTTTTTAGCATCACTCTGTTGACCAGCGGGTTGATTAACGGGCAAACGAATAACTTGTTGCCTTCTCCGAAAAAAGCAGTCTGGGGAAATGACAAATTCCGGCTTGAAGGAGCCAGGATCCTGGTTTCAGCTGATTTACTGGAAAGAGAGCAGACTACAATCTCTGATTTTACGCGATTTATAGAAGAGAATACCTGTATTTCAATATACACAACCTTTGCTGAAGAACCGGGTGTGCAAATGATAGTCCTTACCTCTGAACAGACTGGTCCGGCGTTGCCTGTTCCGGATGAAAAAACCGGTCCCGGATCACGTGAATCATACCTGATCAGTGTTTCTAAAGATAAAGTACAGGTAAATGCAAAATCAGATGCCGGCATATTTTATGCTTTGAAGACACTTGAACAGATGATTATTGCTGATAAGACAAACAGCTTTATTCCACAGGCAGAGATCGAGGACTATCCTGAAATGGCATACCGAGGGGTGATGGTTGACTTTTCGCACGGGGAATTGCTTACCGAGCAGGAGATAATGAATCAGATTGATTTCCTTGCCCGCTGGAAAATGAATCAGTACTATTTCTATAATGAAGTCAGTATTGAAATGAAAGGTTATCCTCTCATAAATTATAATGCCTGTTATTCTCAGGTGCAGATTAAGAGGATAGTTTCCTATGCACGCAAAAAACATGTAGATGTAATTCCTTTTGTGAATTTCTACGGACATCTTCATGAACTGCTCAGACTGGAACAATATGCAGAACAGGGCATTGGTAAATATGGCCATGATCTTGATCCGAGGGATCCGGGAGTACAGGTATTCCTGAAAGACTGGATAAAACAATATGTTGAAATATTCCCGAGCCCTTTTATTCACATTGGTTTCGACGAGACATGGGAAACCGAACGGCTGAAAACAACTGATCCTTCAATAAAGCCGAAAGAACTTTATCTCAACCAGATAAGCTTTGTTACAAAGACCTTGCAGAGTTATGGAAAAAAGGTCATGGTCTGGACAGATATTTCCAATAATTATCCGGATATCATTTCAGAATTCCCAAAGAATATGATACCGGTTTTATGGGAATATTCGGATGAACCAGGATCAATCGACAAGTGGCTCAATCCGGTTAAAAAGGAGAAGCTTCCTTTCTTTGTGCAGTCGGCAGTTGACAGCTGGGGAAATGTTTATCCCGCAGCAGATTACACATTTGATAATATTGACATCTGCCTGACAACCTGCCGTAGCGAGAAAGCCATAGGATACATTACCTCAGTCTGGACCGATGCTGTTCAGCCCTTATTGCGGAACACATGGCTCTTTATGGCCTACGGTTCAGCCGGAGCATGGCAGAGCGGGCCTATTGACAGAAAAAACTTTGTCGATGGCTATTGCCGCATAATGTATCCGGGAATATCAGAGCTTATGAGTGACGCCTTTAAAAAGATGTCAGAATCAGAAGACTTGCTTGCAAAATGCTTTGGCCGGCATACCCTTTCAGAAATGTGGGAAGACCCGTTCTCTGCCTACCATCTGAAGAATTCGGCTCTGCATATTGATAATTTAAAGAATGCAAGAATCGCTGCTGAAGCAGCTCAGGAAAAACTTTCTGAGGCTCTCCGCAGGGGAACAAAGGACAGCGCTTTTATCAGAACAATGCTTGTCAACTGCCGCCAGCTCGACTATACAGCAACAAGGTTCATCTGGGCAAAAACGATAGTTGACCGTTGGAACTGGATTTATGATTCCAAACTAAAAGCTGAAAAGGACCATGTATTGTACTATGATAGTAATTATTCAACTCATGGACTTACTGTTGACATGATGGATTATTGCACAGAAATAAAGGAAGAATACCGTAAAGCATGGCTGTCTGAAAATATGAGTTATAGGCTTGGAACCATTTCCGGGAGGTTCGACGCCGAATATCTTCTATGGAGGAATTTGTACACTAAAATAGCCTATTACATAAATCATGAAGAAGGCAAGGCTCCAAGACAAAGATTCGAAAAGATGTTTCTAAATATTAAATAAAAAAATCAGACTATGGCATACAATGGTGTACTTGAAGATTTTCAGAAAATCAGGGAACTGAAGAAACCCAGGAGAATCCCATGTGTAGCATGCAGCGAGGAATTCGATGTAAGATGGCATGGAAAGTACAACTACGAGGAATTCTGCCAGGATGGCGATAAGATCTTTGAGGTATACAGAGCAGCTGTTGATGAGTTTGGATATGACTGGGCATGGGTCCAGATTGATGATTGCTATGAGTTTGAACCTGCAGGTGTTGCAGTAAAAGGCGAGGGTAATCTGCTCAGGGCAACATATGGTTATCTTCATGTGAGTTCTGAAACCATAAAGAACCTGCCGGCTATGGATCCCTGGAAAGACGGAAGGATGCCTGAAAAGCTAAAGGCCATAAAAAAGCTAAAAGAACATTATAAAGATTCCCTGTTGATTTGCGGTTCCTGTGCTGCACCATTTTCTGCAGTCGGGCTGATGTGGAGCATACAGGAGTCAATGCTTCTCCTTCTTACAAATCCTGATCTGCTGTATGAAGCTATGGATTACTGGCTTGATTTTTATAAACGATATATCAAAGCCCAAAAGAATGCAGGTGCCGATGCAATATGGCTTGGTGACTGCAATGCTTTTGGGAATATGGTCCCTGTACCGCTTTACCAGCAACATATTCTTACGGTTACAAAAAAACTTGTACAATATTGTGAAAAGGAGCTGGATATTATGATCTGGATGCACAACAGTGAAATAAATCTGGAAAACATATTATCCCATCTCACGCTGGGAGTAAGCTTTGAAAACATTGGTCCGGCGGGTGATATTAAACAAATTTCAAATGCGCTGAAAAGGAAAGCTGCTTTCAGTGGCAACCTTGATCCACTGGAAGTTTTGTGGAAAGGCACTCCGGAACTGGTAAGGAGTGAAACAACGAGGATCATAAACAGCTGCAAGGAAAATGGTGGATATATTTTCAATACCGGCGAGATGAATCCAAGCCAGGTACCGGCTGAAAATATGAAAGCCATGATGGATACAGCCAGAAATCTTGCAGAATATTAGTCTATGTTTAATTAACTTAATCTTACCCCCATCCAAACCTTCCCAGGGGGGAAGTGGCTCTGAATCCTTTCCCCCCTGGGGGAAAAAGAAAGGGGGTAAAAATTATCTATCCTATGAAATTTTTGGCTGTAAAAATCCTTAAGTATTACACTGTCGGCAAGCAGATAGAATCTTTGCGGTTAAAAAAAAGACTGTTAAGTCATCCAATTATACATTTCCTCCTTCTTGTTTCAATTATTAATTCAAACGTTTTTGCTCAGACGGGAAAAGATCCGTTTATTATTGATACAAGTCACTATAGTACAACGTTCGGAGAGATAAGGAACTATCGCATTTTTCTTCCCCGGGACTATTATGAAACTCCTCAAAAACGATACCCTGTTATCTATTTCTTCCATGGATGGTCGCAAAGATATTTCGGTCCGGTAGGAGATGATTATTCGAATTATGATAAAGGTGATGATAACAATGGCGATAACATTGCAAACTACATTTCAGAACATGATGTAATTGTTGTGAAGCCTGATGGATTTAATCCGCTATCGGATAAAGCTTATGAGCTCACACCCTATAATGAATGCTGGGTTACAACATCACGTCAGTTTCCTGTCTACTTCCCTGAGTTTGTAGGTCATATCGATAACAATTTCCGGACAATATCCGACCGGGGACACAGGGCCGTCTGCGGACTCTCAATGGGAGGATATATGTCATACTGGGTAGCCGGCAAATATCCTGATATGGTCTCAGCCGCTGGAAATTTCTGCGGATCATCTGAATTCATGGCCGGACCACTTAAAATACCGGTGGAATACAAAATTCTTGATTTGTACAGAAACTACAATGGAGTTAATCTGCGATTCAACTTTGGGATCAGGGATAACCTTCGGTTTTTCCATTATGATATGGACAGGGTCTGGAAAGAGGTGCTGGACAATTACACCTTCGCAGCTTATGATGCAGCACATTCAACTTGCGGTCTGGGTGACATGTTTGATTTTTGTCTTGCCACTTTTAAAAATCCTTCCAAAAAACCTTTGAAATGGGATCACACTGATATATATCCTGATTTTTCAGTATGGGGCTATCAAGTCAGCACTAACCGTTTTTTACCAGGATTTACAATTCTTGAAGATGTTGACAAAAGAGGATTCCGATCTTCCGTCAGGGAGTTTATGCCTGACGGGGCTCTGATGCCGTCTGTCACACTCATAGTTACCACACCCCCTTTGTATGAGAAAAACAGTGAATACATAATCAATGATATTGAACCTTCAACTTCAATTACTTCCCGAAAAACGATCTTAAGTGACAATGCTGGCAGATTGAAGATCAGACTGAATGGAGGACTTCATTGTATCGGAATCAATAAAACCGGAGATCCACCGGAATTGGGACTCGCTTCAGTCAGGGTTATAAACATGAACTGGGCAGTAAACAAAAGAGAGGTGAAGATATCAGTTGATCTCTTCAATAAAGGTATGTCAGAAGCAGATAAAGTTACTGCAACTATCTCTTCAACTAAAAGCTACATAAATATTACAGGAGGGACGGCTGGCTTCGGAAATATTGAACCGCTCCATTCTTCGGAATGCTCCAAACCTTTATCCTTCACATGTTTGAACGATAGTACTGAAATGGCAAGATTCAGATTGATCATAAAAGACAGCAGGAATAATGAATGGACTGAATTTTTTGAACTCCCACTTAAGATGGATCTGCCTGAATTCAAAGATTTTGTGATCGCCGACGGAAAAGCTTTTACCGTTGCAAAAGCAGGAGTGTTAACAGAATCTGTTTTTCTAGGTGCCGGAAATGGCGACGGCGTTGCCAATGCGGGAGAATCAATTGTAATACTCGTAAAGGATAACGATAAATACTGGCGCACAAATCTCCATACTTCTGATGAGAATGTGAATCAGAATGGAATTAATATCCGGATCACTGATTTCTGGGATCAGTTTGGAGGGATCGGCAGTTCTCCAAAGTACTCTGTTCCCGTGATTTCATCCGGATGCCCTGCTAATCATCAGATCAGCTTTTCTGGAGAATACTGGGTACCTGAAAATAAATTTCATGTAATAAAACAGGGCAGACTGAATATTGTGGTAAGTGGGAAGGATATTACACCCCCCGGAGTAAAATGGATAAATATTTCAGGAGGTAATATTCTGGAGACAAAGATTTATGATGGAGGGAATATAGGCAGTGTCATTGCCAGACTGATACCTGTCAATGATGTCAAAGGGCTGGATGATGTCCATTTCACAGATCCCGGGCAGTCTCTTGAATTTGAATTGAATGATGAAGGAAAAGATGGCGATCTGACAGCTGCAGACAGAGTGTTCAGCAAAAAAATAAATCCCCCGGCAACCTATTTTTACAGGGTTGAAATTGAAGCTGCTGATATATTTGGAAATAAGACGATTGAAAAGGGTTCCGTAGTTTTTATTGTACATGCAAATTAAGCCGGAAACACTAAATACCTAGCAGAGGTTCAACGATGTAAGATTTAAATGCAAAAGAACAAATTTTAAGCGGACACCAATAACAGATAAAATAAAAAGTTGCTTAATTCTTTAACCATGAAACATATGCTAATGGATCAAATTCAGAATGTTGGACATAGGTTAACCAGTTTCATTTTAATGCCATACTGGCTGATTCTGATATGTTTACTAAGTTTTCCCGTTCAAGCCAGCTCCCAGGAAAAATTAAAGATCGCTACCTGTCAGTTCCCTGTATCAGGCAATATACTGGAAAATTCAACCTGGATAAAAGGATTTATCCGGGAGGCGGCACAAAATGGTTGCGATTTAATACAGTTTCCTGAGCAGGCACTCAGCGGGTATCCGCCTGTTGATATCACTTCATTTAAAGATTACAACTGGCAATTATTAAGGAAAGAGACTAATGAGATTATGACTTTGGCTAAAGAAAATAATATCTGGGTCGCTCTGGGTTCTTCCCATTTCATAAATGAAAAAGAAAAGCCGCTTAATTGTTTATATATCATTTCAAATATGGGAGAGATTGTTGACCGGTATGACAAGTCGATGTTAACGGATAGTGATTTAAAGTATTTCACTCCGGGAAACCATATCGTTGTTCTGGAATTGAAAGGATATAAACTGGGTTTCTTAATTTGCTACGACTCCTGTTTTCCTGAGATGTATAATATTTACAGACATGAAAATGTAAATATTATGATTCATTCCTTTTATAATGCACATCATCCCGGCAGAACCATTTTAGATGATATCATACCTTCTGAAATACGGGTAAGGGCATCCGACAACCTTATGTGGGTTTTTGCCAGTAACTCCTCCGGCACCTATTCATCCTGGCCAACATGTATAGCCAGACCTGATGGATCACTTGAATCTCTTGAAAGAGAAAAGCCCGGGATCCTTTACAGGGAGTTCCCTGATGATAAGATCACGAATAAATTTCCAAGCTGGACCCATAATAATAAAGTGATGGCACTACCGGAAACTGATGTGTACCATAATGGCATTCCATCTGAAGATCCAAGAGCTCTTGACAGAATAGCATTACCATAGATATCATGCAACATAAAATCAAATGGACCTGTTTGCAATGATCTAGCCTTTTTACACATCTTATTTGTAGGGACGGGTCGCGACCCGTCCCTACCTTATTGTAATTAATTTATGACCCGGGTCTCCGATAAATGTTTCTGAAACAGTGAGGGCGTTTTGTTCTTGATTCTTTTAAAGATAAATACTATAATTGTATTGAAAAGTAGAATTGAATGGGATGATTAATATGTTATTTTGACCAAGCAGATCTTATCTGATTAATTGACTTTATGAAAAACACAATAATATCATGGATCCTGATGTTCGTATGCAATATGATGTGGTCCCTCCAGTTCACATGTATAAAGCTCGCACAAGACCAGGTGGGCCCTTATTTCACTGTATGGGCACCGATGCTCCTTGCCACTCTTTTTTTAGCTCCATTCGCATTACGGGAGTTTAATAAAGGAGGAAAAAAAATTAAGGATGTACTCATTTTTGGACAGCTTGCATTACTGGGTGTTTTCCCGGCTCAGGTTCTTATGACCTGGGGCACACAATATTCACTTGCAAGCAATGCTGCAATTCTAACCCTTTGCCTTCCGGTTATTACTGCAATTTTTGCATATCTGTTGTTAAAGGAAAAGATGAATAAGACCCGGTGGGTCAGTTTCATAATTGCGATAATTGGTGTCATACTCTGTTCCACGGGAGACCTAAAACAGCTCAATTTTGGTTCAAAATATGCAGTTGGTAATATCCTGATCTTTCTTGCCATTGTAGGGAATGCCTATTACAACACAGGTATCAAGAAAATCGCAGCCAGGTATACGGAAATTGAGCTGGTATTCTTTACCTATATTGTAATGGTAGTCCTGCTTACCCCTCTTGTTATGTACTACGAACATGATGTCTTTGCAAGAATCCCGTCATTTACAAGGCAGACCTGGACCGGCATGACCTTATTGACGGTCTTCCATAATTTTCTTTCAATGATATTGTTCTTTAAAGCACTGAAAATACTTGACGCTATGCAGGTGGCTTTATCTAATTATCTGATTGCATTCTTTGGCCTGCCGATTGCAGCTATATGGCTTGGCGAATCTCTGAACATAATGGCTATTGCAGGAGGAGTTCTGGTTTTGATATCCACATTGATTATTACAATTGTTGATTATAGAATGACCCGCACAACAAAAATAAAAACAACCGGATAAAAAATAAATTATATTTAGGGTGCGTAATAAAATAAGTTGTGCAATCATATTTATTAATAGTTTGATACACAATATTATATGTATTGTAAATGAATAGGTTATTCTATTACACACCCTTAAGAGATAAAAATTGAATAGAATTACAAGGAGGTATCATCGTGGAAAATAAAATTAAATGGGGCATTATCGGCTCAGGCGGTATTGCCAGAAGGAGAACAATCCCTGAAGGGATAATACATGCAGACAATGCCATATTGTCTTCAGTATATGACATCAATCCTGAAGTGAATGCAGCCGTTGCAAACGAATTTAATGCAAAAGCTGTTAACAGCATTGAGGAACTCATTCAGTCGGGTAATGATGCAATATATGTGGCATCACCTGTAAATATGCATTTAGATCATGTAATTTCCTGTGCGAGGGGTAAAAAACATGTTTTATGCGAAAAACCGCTTGGCATGACCACTGAGGAAACAGAAAGGATGATTTCAATCTGCAAGAGTGAGGGAGTGTTATTAGGGACCTCATTTATGATGAGGTTTCTCTCACAGCACCAGGCTGCTCTGCAAATAATCAGGGAGGGCAAATTAGGAAAGCCTGTTTATGGCCGTGCGCAGTTGTCATGCTGGTATCCTCCCATTGATGGAGCATGGCGACAGGATCCGGTAACCGGTGGAGGCGGATCTCTTATGGACATGGGATCACACTGCATAGATCTTCTTGGCATGTTTTTCGGAAAGATAAAAAGCGTAAGCTGCTTTATTAACAATAGTGTCCATACATATAACTCAGAAGATAGCGCTATTGTATCTATTCTGTTTGAGAACGGAGCCATGGGAACAGTAGATACTTATTTCTGCATTCCTGACAACAGCAGCAAGAATATACTGGAACTCTATGGCTCGAAAGGCAGCATCCTGGCCAAAGGGACTATCGGACAGGGGGCGGCAGGAGAAATGACTGCATACATCGAAGGTGACACCTCAGGGTATAATGCAAAACAATCAAGAGACAGCAGTGCAGGTATCCCGGTCAATCCTGCACCCGTGAATACATATCGTGCTGAAATTGAAGAATTCAGCTGTGCAATTCTTGAAAAAAGAGAGCCAAGTAACAATGTACAGCTTGGGCTTGAGAGCCAGAGGATCCTGGCTGCCTGCTATGAATCTGCAAAAACAGGCAAGACAATCGATATTAACTGATACTCAGGGTATGGAAAAAATAGTGCTGGGAATATTCTCTCATCCCGATGACGCTGAAATGGTTTGTACAGGTACACTCTCATTATTCAAAAAAGAGGGATGGGAGATACACATAGCAACAATGGCACCGGGAGACAAGGGTACTGCCGAGTATAACAGGGAAGAGATAAGCCGGATAAGAAGAGCGGAAGCCGCAAGAGCAGCTGAAGTGATCGGAGCTGCCTATCATTGCCTTGAGCTGGAGGATGTTTACATTTTATACGACAGGGATTCAGTTAACAGGACGACAGCCCTTATCCGGAGCATACGGCCATCGGTTGTTTTCACAGCCAGCCCAAATGATTACATGGTCGATCATGAATTGACAAGCATGATAGTCCAGACTGCCTGCTTCGCTTCAGGAATAAAGAACATGGAAGTGGATACGGTGCCTTACGAACCGGTTCCTTACCTCTATTATTGCGACCCCATGGAAGGGAAAGATATACTTGGAAAAGCTGTTATCCCTACTATGTACGTTGATATCACAGACGCAATTGAAGTGAAAGAGAAAATGCTTGCCCGTCATGAAAGCCAGCGCAACTGGCTGCTCACACATCATAAAATGGATGAATACATCCTCGCCATGAAAAGGTTCGCTAGAGACAGAGGGAGTGAGACAGGAACAGATTATGCCGAAGGATTCAGACAGCATCTGGGGCATGGTTTCCCTCAAAACAATATCCTTAAAAAAATTCTTGGCAATTTGGTTGTAATAAATTAAACGAAAAGATTGGAATAAAATGGCCCGAAAATTAAGTATGCTGGCACCTGAATGGTGGGACTTTACCACTTTATCCGATGATTTATTGAATGATGCGGCAAAGCTCTCACCAAAAGATTTGACCCAACTTTCAAGAGAAGGATTCAGAGTTATTATTTATGATACGCTTGAAGATTTTTACCTTGCTGAAGCCCTTGAGTATATTACAGCTTGGAAACAGGCAACAGCGGATAATCCTGTTGGAATCTGCGGACCTATTGGCCCCACTGAACAACTGCCTCTTGCTGCCCGTATGGTGAATGAATTGCAAATGGATCTGTCAAACGCTCATTTCTGGGGAATGGATGAATGGTATGTTAATGGGAGAGAGCTTGAAGCTACAAATCCATTGTCATTCGAAAAAGCTGACAGAGATCTCTGCTTTAACAGGATTGATAAGAAATACAGGATACCGGATTCAAACCTTCATTTTCCAAAAGCTGATACAAGACACTATATAAGCAGCTGGGAAAGCGGAGTTCGGTGTGCAGTTATGCAGGGAGGACAGGGAGATACAAAACACTGGGCATTTAATGATCCGGTTAAAAGAACAGGTAAATATAAGGATGCTCCTCCATCTCCGGAAGAATTCAGAAAACTTACTACCCGGATAGTTGATCTTCATCCGGTAACCTGTATGCAAAATGCCCGAACCAGTTCAGGAGGTGTGGTTACCGGAATTCCGAGGCAGGCTCTGACAGTCGGTCCTGTGCAAACATGGATTGCAGAAAAAGTTTCCATCTGGCATGCCGGCACACATGATAATCCATTCGGACAGAGGCTTACCGCTCTGATGATCAGCAAAAAAATAATGGATAGCTCGGTCCCGATGTCCCTGCTTGCCGATCATCCGAATGTACAGTTCAACTACTATCGGGAAGGTATCGGCATTTGTGAAACTGAAATGCACTAAACAAAATTTCAATCTCAAATATTAAAGTCAATTTATTAAAATCAATATATCATGAAAAAAACAAAAGAAGTACTTTTTACCGGTTCAGAAACGGAAGGTGGAATAACCTCTGGCTACCAGATGAATGACGGTGTAAAGCTAAAAGTCCCCTATTCATTCTTTGGCTCTATTTATGACGAAGACGAAGAAAGAGCGGTAAGGATTGCGATGGCTCAGGAGTCGCAGACAATGGGTCCCCAGGTAACCCTGTTCCAGAGAGAATTTGCAAAAATCTTCGAAGTCAAACATGCTCTGGCAGCAAGCAATTGTACCACTGCAATGCATGCAGCAACACAGGTATTCGGAATTGGCAAAGGCGATGAAGTTATAGTTACACCCAATACTTTTATTGCCACATCACTTGTTATCTTAAAAGAAGGTGCAAAACCCGTCTATGCTGACATTGACCCAAGAACATTCAATATTGATCCTAAGCAGATTGAAGATAAAATAACATCCAGAACAAAAGCAATTTATGTGGTCCATTATGCGGGTCAGATGTGTGACATGGATCCCATTATGAAAATCGCTAAAAAACATAAGCTCTTTGTAATGGAAGATTGTGCCCATGCTGCCGGCGCAAAGTATAAAGGTCGTCCTGCAGGAAGCATTGGGGATATTGGCTGTTTTAGTTTTCATTCCCTCAAAAACATAACTACCCTGGGCGAAGGAGGAATGATTACAACCAATAATGATGAGGTTGCCGAAAAACTTCAACGGATGAGAGTGATGAGCATCACCCACTGGCCACCCGATCAAACCAGGTTCGAGTTTGGCGGTTACAAAATGGAGAAGAAAAGTGCAAAAGACTACTGGCTTCCCTCCCATTTTGATGTAATTGATGATAACGGGAAATGGGGATGTAACTACAGAATGAATGAATCCCAGGCTGCAGTTGGCAGGGCACAGTTAAGAAAACTCGACATGCTCATTAATAAGCGAAGGGAAAACAGCCACTACCTCAACGAAGGAATTAAAAAAATAAAAGGTGTAAAAGGACCCTACGAGGATCCAAACTGTTACCATGCTTTTCACCTTTATACACTCCTGATAAAAGAAAAGGAACTGGGTGCTTCAAGGGATGACTTCATGAGGGTTCTTTACCAGGAAGAAGGAATTCAGGGTATTCAGCATTATCAGCCTAACTATCACTTTACAGGACTTAAAAAAATGTACCATTATCCCGATAAACTCTGTCCTGCTGCAGAGAATTTCTTTTATAATGAGCATACCTGCCTTCCTATGAATCCTAGGCTTACAAAGGAGGATCTTGATATGATCATTGAAGGCGCCAGAAATGCTGCTGATAAACTAAGAAAATAACCAACCACCCCGTCCCCACCAAGGCGGGGCCACCCCTCCTTGAAAAAGGAGGGGAACTGATGATATATAAAACAACTCTCTCCTCCTTTTGAAGGAGGAGTACCCATGACGGTAACGTCAGGGGGGAGGAGGTTGATTTGATAATGTGAATTCACCGGTAAATATTTAACCCTATGAAAAAAGACGAATTATTCCAGTACATCGGCAATACGGCTCAGATTGGAGGAAGCAGGCATTATGTTCTATCCGATGGCCGGGGACGAAATATGAGGGGTATTGATGTGAACACAGGCTCCGGCTTGGAATACACCATTCTTCCCGACAGGGGTATGGATATCTCTCTGGCCTCTTATAAAGGTCAAAACCTTGTTTACCTGTCGTGTAACGGGGAAACACATCCTGCATTTTTCGAACCAGAGAATTTCGGCTGGCTTAACACCTTTACCGGCGGATTGCTAACAACCTGCGGCCTTACCTACCTTGGGGCCCCGGTCAAAGATGGTGAAGAACAACTCGGCCTGCATGGACGGTATTCCACGATCCCTGCAAGGCAGGTTGCTGATCTTTCCGAATGGGTTGGAGATGAATATCATATTAAACTCAGGGGTATAATTGAGGAAGGGCACATCTTCGGCAATAAGCTGCGGCTGGAACGTGAGATCTCAACTGTTCAGGGACAAAACATTCTCAGGATCAGCGATACTGTGACCAACTTTGGCTATAAATCCAGTCCCTACACTATTCTTTACCACATGAACCTCGGATATCCATTGTTATGTGAAGATGCAGAACTGATAATAGATCCTGTGAGCTCTGTTCCGGCAACTCCGGTTGCTGCAGCGGGAATTAATGAATTCAGGCGTTTTACAAAACCGCAGGCAGACTTCCAGGAACATGTTTTCTACCATACCATGAAAGCTGACAGCAAAGGTGACACAATGGTAAGCCTGCAGAATAAGAAGCTTGGCATCTCGCTTACCATTAAATTTAATACAGCCCAATTACCTTATCTTACCGAATGGAAAATGATGGGGAAGGGTGAATATGTACTTGGACTTGAGCCATGCAATGTTCCTGCTAAAAACCGGCTGGCTTTGAAAGAGGAAAATATTTTGCCTTATCTTCATGCTGGAGAAAGCGTTACGAATAACATTGAGGTATTGCTTTCCGATATATGAAACGCTCCTTAGTCTGAATTTAAATCATCCGAATTAAATTTCCGATACTTATTGCAATATCCTCAATCCTATAATTATTAAAACAATGAAAATGAATTACATTAAATCAACACCCTGTAGCCGGCTTTTGTCATTATGTTCAGCAGGCATTCTTGTTGCACTATTTATGTTATCATCATGTACAGAGGGTAGCAAAACCGGAGCCAGGTCGACACTTAAAATTGGTATAGCCGAAGTAAATTACACGCCCGAAGTTGGACTTGACCTTGTGGGTAATTACCGTGGTGATGATTATGCATCACGCGGAGTGCATGATTCTCTGTATGCCAAGGCATTGGTTGCTTCTGACGGCAAAGGTGAAAAGGTTGCAGTGCTGACCATTGATATTTGTTTACTTCCCAAAGAACCTGTTGGATTCATGCGTACCTATATTGCATCTAAGACAGATATTAAACCGGAGAATGTAATGATTATGTGCACACATACCCATAGCGGCCCTCCATCAGATCTGACTGCTCCAAAAGCAAAGGAATACCTCACTAAAGCAGCCGGAGCAGTAATTCTTGCAAATGAGCGATTGAAGTCCACAGTGCTTTCTGTCGGGAGAAGCAAAGAAAGCAGAATATCGCATAACAGGAGATTGAAATGTAAAGATGGCACTACACATATGTGCTGGGAGAAATTTGAACCGGGTTTTGCTATTGAGCCCTGGGGATCAATTGATCCTGATGTTATTACCCTCTCTTTTGAACAGGAAGGCAAACCTGCTGGTGTTCTTGTTAATTTTGGCTGTCATGCCACTACACTAACCGGAAATAATTGGCTCTATTCTGCAGATTATCCCGGCTATCTTGCTGAAGCCATAAAAAGAGTAAGGGGACAGGATTTTATTTCACTTTTTTGTAACGGATGCTGCGGAAATGTTACACAGGTCGATTACAGGATTGGTTTCCCTGATACATTCCAGGAGTGCCAGCGTATAGGATATATCCTGGGTGTTTCTGCATTGGAAGCCATACGGAACGAAGAAGTTGTTTCAAGTGATAAAATTGCTGTATCAAAAGAAATGGTCCCGCTCAGCAGGATAGACATTACCGACGAACAACTGGCCTGGGCAAAAGCAATTATGAAGAAAGTTGAAAAAGAAGGCATGCCTCCTATTCAGGCGGATGGAATTCCCGATGCACAATATGCAAAAGACTGGATAGAGATGCGTAAAAATCAGGATGTTATTGATAGTGTTGAAGTGATGGTCATCCGTATCGGAGATGTTGCATTTGTTGGATTACCTGGTGAAATATTCAATGAATTTGGAATTGATATCAAAGCAAAATCGCCCTGTAAAAACACCATTGTAACCGGTTTAACCAATGATGAAAGAGCTTATTTCCCAACTGCAGTTTCTTTTACCCAGGGTCCAAAAGGTTTTACACCTTATATTACAGGTTATGAAACAACACCTGGCTCAACGCTGTATGAAATTGGTGCTGGTGAAAAACTTGCCGAATCAGCTATTGCCCAATTGAAGAGGATATTTTAAACTTTGTCAACTGAACTTTAAATAATTAAATCAATAAATCATCCCGTTGTCGCTTAAGCTATGACGGGCAGAGAAATAAATCATCAAATCATTAACTAGATTATGTCAGAAAAACTTGCAATTCAGGGTGGCCCCAAAGCTGTAACGAGTCAGAAAATTGGCTGGCCAAATTTCGATGAAAAAACAATTAAGGCTGTTGAAAATGTCCTGCGATCAGGAAAAGTGAATTACTGGACCGGACCCAAAGGAATGGAATTTGAGAAGAAATTTGCCGAATGGCAGGGAAGCAAATATGCTATCTCTGTTGCTACCGGGACTGCAGCACTCCACGTAGGTCTTACTGCAATGGGTATTGGGCCCGGGGACGAGGTAATTGTACCAAGTTATACTTTCATTGCATCAAGCTTCTCTGTTGTGCAGGCAGGAGCAATACCGCGCTTTGCCGATGTGAATCTCGATGACCATTGCATAAGCGTTGAATCAGCTGAAAAACTGGTCAACTCAAGGACCAAAGCGATCATGCCTGTTCACCTTTACGGGAATGTATGCGATATGGGCAAAATAAATGCTTTTGCCAAAAAACACAACTTGCTTGTCATTGAGGACAATGCAGAAGCTTTCGGAGGTTACTATAAAGGGAAAAAGACAGGAACAATTGGAGACATTGCCTGCTGCAGCTTCTGTCAGAACAAGACATTCACCACCGGAGGTGAGGGAGGAATGATCACAACGGACAACGAGGAATATGCATGGATTGCAAGGAGCTTCAGGGACCATGGTTATGATGTTAAGACTCGAATGAGTCTGCTTGAGCTCGAACAAAAACTCCCCTATATTCATAATATGGTTGGCTGGAATTACCGTATGACCGAGATGCAGTCCGCAATCGGTCTGATGGAACTTGAACGCATGGATAACTGGAATATGCCCGCACGACAAAGGAATGCGCATATTATTATAGATAAGATCAAAGATCTGCCTCAAGTACTTAATATGCCAATTGATACCGATGAACGGCGTAACGGATGGTTTGTCCTGGCGTTTTCTCTGGATATTGACAATATGAAATGCAACATAAAACAATTTGTTGATGCTGCGGTTGCCGAAGGAGCTATGGTCTGGAAAGTATTCTGGCCACAATGTCATGTCGAACAAGCTTTCCAGAGGCATAATTCCTTTGGCAAAACCGGATTTCCGTTTAAGTCAAAAGAATATACCAATCCTTCCAGTGCAGATTACACAAATATTGATGTCCCTAATGCAAGGTGGCATGAAGAGCATACATTTACATGTTTCGCATACCCTACATATACAGTCGAAAATTGTGAACAGATCGGTGATGCATTGAGAAAAGTGATAATCGCCTATTCAAAATAGACTTATTAGCCATATAAATACTTTGAATTCCAAATGAAACACTTAGTTATAAAGATCAGTATTATAGTAATCCTTGCAGTTATCTATTCATTTTCAAGTGAAAAAGAGATGAAAAAAGAGTCAGTCTACAATGTAAACAGGCTAAAGCAGCCTATGAAGATCGATGGTAAATGGGACAAGCCCCAATGGCAGAATATTCCTGTTATTGATGTTATCAATTATATGGGATCCATGCCTAAATTCCATCCTGAAGTACAAGCCAAAATGATGTATGATGAAGATAATCTATATGTTATTTTTCATGTGCAGGATCAATATGTCCGATGTCTGACAAAAGAATTCAATGGTCCTGTCTGGGAGGATTCCTGTTGTGAATTCTTTTTTTCTCCCGATTCAGGTTTTCCTGAAAACTATTTTAACCTTGAAATGAACTGTGGAGGTACACCGTTGATGCACTATAATCTGGTACCCCGGAAAGAATCCAAGGAACTTGCTGTTGATGATATTAAAAAGATCGAGATTGCTCATTCATTGCCTCAGATAATTGATCCGGAGATAAGTGATCCGGTTACATGGACACTGGAATACAGGATACCTCTTGCAATGCTGGAGAAGTATTCAAAGGTTACCCATCCTGAAAAAGGAGTTGAATGGAGAGCCAATTTCTACAAGATTGCAGAAAATAACTCCAATCCACATTATATAACATGGTCTGTTGTAGAAAATGAGAAACCTGACTTTCACCTGCCGCAGTTTTTCGGAAAACTTAAATTCGAATAATCAGAAAGTCAGTAAATTAGATGGATACGGGCTCAAACATCCTTCTGGAGAAAAGCGTTCAGGCAACACCGCAGTTGAAACGTGTACTGGGCTTGTGGGATTTGATCTTTTATGGTATAGTACTTATTCAGCCCATTGCTGCAGTAGGTCTGTTCGGCATTGCCTCCCAGGTATCCAGGGGCCATATGGTCACTACCTTATTGATTGCCATGGTTGGCATGATGCTGACAGCAATAAGCTATGGACGAATGGCATCACTGTTTCCTTCAGCAGGTTCAGCTTATGCATATGTGGGGAAAGGATTAAATATCCACCTGGGATTCCTTGCCGGATGGGTAATGGTCCTTGATTATCTGATAATCCCGGTCATCAATACCATATACGGCTCACTGACTTTGAATCGTTTGATGCCATCAGTTCCATACTTTATCTGGATGGTGTTATTTATTGTTCTTATCACTTTACTGAATCTCCGGGGAATTCGCACAACAGCTCGTTCTAACGAACTATTACTGGCCATCATGTGTGTGGTAATAGCTATTTTTATTGTACTCGCAATCCGCTATATTTTTCATGCACAGGGATGGAACGGGCTTCTTTCATATAAACCTTTTTATAATCCTGAGACATTCAACTTTTCAGCCATAATGACTGCCACTTCATTTGCTGCTCTTACTTATATTGGTTTTGACGGGGTGACTACCCTGGCTGAAGAGGTTAAGAATCCAAAACGGAACATGTTGCTCGCACCTGTATTGGTCTGTTTATTTACAGGACTTTTCAGTGGACTCCAGATATATCTTGCTCAACAGGTATGGCCTGATTATAATTCATTCCCAAATGCGGAGACTGCCTTTTTTGATGTTTCTGACAGAGTGGGGGGAAGCTTGTTGTTTAACGCCATCGCAATAATTTTATTTGTAGCTTGTTTAGGCAGCGGCTTAGCCGGACAAGCAGGAGCCGCCCGGCTGCTTTATGCCATGGGGAGGGACGGTGTGCTCCCTAAAAAGTTTTTCTCACACCTTAACTCGAAAACTTCAACGCCTGATTTCAATATTATTTTTATTGCTTTGCTGACCATCATTATATCATTGATTATTAGTTATCAGGGAGCTGCAGAATTATTGAATTTTGGCGCTTTCCTGGCATTTATGGGGGTTAATATTGCAGCGTTGAGACAATTCTTTTTCCTTCGGCCCCCCGGAGAAAAACGAAGTATCATGTCAGATGCAATCATTCCGTTGCTGGGCTTTCTGGTTTGCTTCATTATCTGGATCAGTCTCCCGTCTCCAGCTAAAATTGTTGGAGGGATTTGGTTAATTACGGGACTGATCTACTTATTTATAAAAACCAGGGGATTAAAGCAGAAACCTGTAGAACTTGATTTTAAAGATATATAATCTATGAGATCTCAGTAATGCAACTGAGATACAATCCCATAAATTAAGTCTGAAAAACCGGTTGTATTGTATGTTTAATAGCTTTCCTGTTTTACGCACTTTTAATAAATAGGTTCTGAAACCCTCAGTTAATGGGGTTTGATTTTTGAATTTGGGTGTTGCAATAGTATTTCTCAGAACACTTACTCAACCATTTCCAGTAAATTTCTAAAAATCTCTGCTTCATTGACACCATGAACTCACCCCCCATGCCCCCTTTATAGCGGGGCAGGCTCTCTCTGCTGCACCTCATGAACTCACCCCCCAGCCCCCTCTCTGCTACGCAAAGAGGGGGCGTAATGCAATGTAATTCAGGACATTCCCCCTCTTTACAGGGCGGAGCGTA
>Ga0315273_10000344_pt1 | contig 47106 bp, 44 predicted proteins | sample YL17G02_0_MG_FD_205753 | JGI IMG/M metagenome (GOLD analysis project Ga0315273, IMG submission 205753) | Sediment microbial communities from Yellowstone Lake, YNP, Wyoming, USA - YL17G02_0 | ecosystem: Environmental > Aquatic > Freshwater > Lake > Sediment | place: USA: Wyoming | collected...
GTCCGAGATGTAATAGCAGGTGCCGGAGTCCGAAAGCGCGGCGGCAGACCAAACCGCGAACGGTGTAGCCGAGACGTCAACGCTGATCGAGTTGGGGCCGGCCGAGTTGGCCGTACCGACAACGTAGTTGAGCGACGGCTCGATCGCGCTGAGGTCGGCGAAGGTCGCGGTGCTGTAGTCGCTCGTGTCGGTGTACGCGGTCTTCGCGGCCACCAGGGCGTTCCGCAGGCCCGACTGAGCCGCACGGTTCTGCGCCCGCTCACGGGCACCGAGGAACGTCGGCAGAGCGATGGCGACCAGGATGCCGATGATCAGAACGACCACCATCAGCTCGATGAGGGTGAAACCGTCTTCGCCCTCAGCACGCTTCATGAAGCGCTTGAGCATCTGCAACGCCTCCTTTCGATTGCTGGGCGCACCCCGATGGCGCGCTTCCCGAACGGTGTCGGCCTTTGGCCCCGAGACCTGAAGCGACGGAACGTACTTTCCCCAAGGAATCAGCCGGTCGGGCTACCAGGGATCGGGTAGGCGGCGGGCGGGCCGCTACTTGATCTGCTGGATGATGTTGAACATCGGCATGTAGAGGGCGACGACCGCCGCACCCACGCACCCGCCGATGACCGCGATCAGCAGGGGCTCGATCAACGAGGTGAGGGCGTCAACGGAGGCCTCGACCTCCTGGTCGTAGAACTGCGCGACCTTCTCGAGCATGACGTCGACCTGGCCGGTCTCCTCGCCCACCGCGATCATCTGGACGACCATCGACGGGAACACCGCATGCTTGCTGAGGGGCCTCGAGATCGATTCGCCCTCTCGGACGCTCGTCTGCACGTCCTGCACGGCGCGCGCGATGACCCGGTTGTTCACGGTGTCGCTCACGATGTCGAGCGCCTGCAGGATCGGGACGCCGGACTTCAACAGCATGGCCGAGGTGCTGGCGAACCGCGAGATCGCGGTCTTGTGGAACAACGACCCGAACACCGGGACGCGGAGCTTCAGCCGGTCGATGACCTCGCGTCCCTTGTCCGTCTTCTTGTACCGGCGGAACGCGAACCGGGCACCGATCGCGCCCAGGACCACGATGTACCAGTACTTCTGCATCAGCTGGGACATCGTCAGCAGGACCTGCGTCGGCATCGGGAGCTTGCCCCCGAGCTGTCCGTAGATGCTCTCGAACTGCGGCACGACGAAGAGCAGCATCGCCGACATGATCAGCACGACCAGCGCGACCACGGCGACCGGGTACGTCATCGCCGACTTGATCTTGCCTCGCAGGTAGACCTCGCGTTCCAGCGTCGCCGCCAGGCTCAGCAGGGTGTCGTCGAGCGAGCCGCCCGTCTCGCCGGACTTCACCATCGAGATGTAGAGGTCGTTGAATACCTTCGGGTGCTTCTGCATCGCGCCCGAGAGCGACGCGCCCTGCTCGACGTCGAGTCGGCAGGCCGTCAGGGTCTCGGCGAGGGTCGGGTTCGTGCTCTGGTCGGCCAGGATCGAGAGGGCCCGCAGGATCGGCAGGCCCGAGTTGATCATCGTGGCGAACTGGCGGGAGAAGACCGAGATGTCCTTGAGCTTGACCTTCTTCTTCTTCAGGTTGATCTCGAAGCTGAGACCCTTCTTCTCCTTGCCCACCTCGAGGGGCGTGTAGCCCATCTCGCGGAGGCGCTGGAGCAGGAGCAGCTCGCTGTCGGCCACCAGGGTGCCGGTGACCAGGTTCCCCGAGCGATCGCGGACCTTGTACTGATATGTCTGAGACATCGGCTACATCCCGCCCATCGTCATGCCGCCGTCCATCGACATCGCACCGCTGCCGTTGCCGCCGGTGCCGCCCGCCCCGGCCCCGCCGAAGCTTCCGCCGCCGATCAGGCGCTGCAGCTCCTCGGGGTCGTGGCACCGCTCGAACGCCATCTCCTGGCTGATCTCCCCAGACTTCACGTGCTGGGAGAGCGACATGTCCATCGTCTGCATCCCGAAACGCCCGCCCGCCTGCATCGACGAGTAGATCTGGTGAACCTTGCCCTCGCGGATCAGGTTCCGGATCGCCGGCGTGACGACCAGCACCTCGCACACCGCCGCGCGGCCCAGACCGTCGGCGGTCGGGATCAGCTGCTGCGTCACGACGCCCTGAAGGGTGGACGCCAGCTGCACGCGCACCTGCTGCTGCTGGTGCGGCGGGAACACGTCGATGATGCGGTCGATCGTCTGCGGCGCGTCCTGCGTGTGCAGCGTGGCGAAGACCAGGTGGCCGGTCTCGGCCGCGGTGATCGCCGTCGAGATCGTCTCGAGGTCGCGCATCTCGCCCACCAGGATCACATCGGGGTCCTGGCGTAGCACGTGCTTGAGCGCGTTCGCGAACCCGTGCGTGTCGGCTCCCACCTCGCGTTGGTTCACGATGCAGGTCTTGTGCTTGTGTAGGAACTCGATCGGGTCCTCGACCGTCATGATGTGGCCCTGACGCTCGGTGTTGACCACGTCGACCATCGAGGCCAGGGTCGTCGACTTCCCCGAGCCGGTGGGGCCGGTCACGACCACGAACCCGCGCTGGAACCGAGCGAGCTCGATGACCACCGGGGGAAGGCCGAGCTCGTCGATCGCCTTGATCTCGAAGGGGATCACGCGGAAGGCGGCCCCGACCGAGTCCCGCTGCATGTAGACGTTCACACGGAAGCGTGCGCGCCCCGGCAACGAGTACGACATGTCGAGCTCGAGCTCCTGCTCGAATCGCTCACGCAACTTCTGCGGGAGGATCGCGTAGATCATCCCCTGGAGGCCGCGAGGCGTGAGCGCCGGGTAGCCCTCGACCCGCACGAGGTCGCCGTGCACGCGCACGACCGGCGGCGCGCCCGCCGTCAGGTGCAGGTCCGACCCCTCCATGTCCAGGAGCGTGCCGAGGAGTTCGGTCACCGGGATCTGGACCTCGTCTTCTTGCATGTTCATGCTCACCGTCACTTCACCACCCTCGCGACTTCTTCGATCGATGTGATGCCCATCCGGGTCTTCTCGAGGCCGTCGTCGCGGAGCGGGATCATGCCCTGCTGGACCGCGACGGCCTTGATGGCATCGGACGAGGCACGCTCCACCGTGAGCCGCTCGATCTCCTCGCTCATCGGCATGACCTCGTAGAGCCCGATCCGTCCGCGGTATCCGGTGTTCGAGCACGCCGCGCAGCCAGCGGCCCGAAACAGCGTGTCGATCTCGGGCCAGAGCCACTCGGGGAAGCCGGCCGCGGAGAGCTCGGCCTCCTCGGGCCGGTAGGCCTCCTTGCAGCGCTCACAGAGCTTGCGGGCGAGGCGCTGGGCGACCACGGCGTCGATCGCGGAGGCGACCAGGAACGTCTCCACGTCCATCTCGGTGAGGCGCGAGATCGCGCTCGCGGCATCGTTCGTGTGCAGGGATGACAGCACGAGGTGACCGGTCAGGGCAGCCTCGATCGCGATCGTGGCCGTCTCCTTGTCGCGGATCTCACCGATCAGCACGATGTCGGGGTCCGCGCGCAGGATCGAGCGGAGCGCCGAGGCGAACGTGAGGCCGGCTTTCGGGTTGACCTGGACCTGGTTCACGCCGCCCAGCCGGTACTCGACCGGGTCCTCGACCGTGATGATGTTCTTGTCGACCTCGTTCAAGATGTTGAGCGTCGAGTACATCGTCGTGGACTTCCCCGACCCGGTCGGGCCCGTCACGAGGATCGCGCCGTAGGGCTTCTTGAACGAGACCGAGAACCGCTTGTACGAGTCCTCGAGGAACCCGAGGTCCTCGAGCTTGAGCAGCGCGTTCGACTTGTCGAGCACGCGGATCACGACCTTCTCGCCGAAGACCGTGGGCAGGGTCGCGACACGCAGGTCGAGGGCCTTGCCGCCGACCTTCATGCCGATGCGGCCGTCCTGCGGGATGCGCTTCTCGGCGATGTTCAGGTCGGCCATGACCTTCAGGCGCGAGATCAGCCCGCCCTGGATGTTCTTGGGGGCCGGCGGCATCGGCTCGTGGAGCACGCCGTCCACGCGGAACCTGATCCGGACGTTCTTCTCGGCCGGCTCGATGTGCACGTCGGAGGCGCGGTCGCCGACCGCCTGCGTCATGATCGCGTTCACGAGCTTGACGATCGGGGCGTCCTCGAGGGCGGCCTCGATCTGCTCGTCCTCCCCCTCCATGGCATCGGCCGCGACGTTGGCCAGGGCCTCGACCTGTCCATCCATCCCCGCGTACTTCTGGATCGCGCGCTCGACGTCGTTCGCCGTCGCGACCAGCGGCTGGACGTCGCGGTTCGTGATCGTGCGGATGTCGTCGAGGGCGTAGACGTTGGCCGGGTCCGACATCGCGACGAGGAGCTTGCCGTCGCGCTCACCGATCGGGATCGCCCGGTACCGGCGCGCGAGCGCCTCGGGAAGGAGCGTCGTCGCCGTCGGGTCGATCGGATACTCGGAGAGGTCGACGAACTCGAGCCCGACCTGCTCGGCGAGGGCGCGGACCAGGTCGCCCTCCTTGATCATGCCGAGGTCGATAAGCACACGCCCGAGCGACTTCGGCGTGCGCTGGTGCTCCCCGAGCGCCTGTTCCAGCTGTTCGGGGGTGATGTACCCCAGCTCGATCAGGATCTGCCCGAGTTGCTTCGACTTGCGTTTGACGGTCGTCATAGAAGAGGCCCGGAGTCCGTTCGGTCTAGGTCGTCAGGAACTACCTTCGTCATCGTCTGAGTCCATCTGAAGCAATCCCGAGAACTCTTTGGCGAGGAGCACGCGGTCGACCTCCGACTCCCCTCCGTCGCCCTCCGAACCGGACCCGACGAGCTTTTGCACTTCCTTCTTGAGGGCGGTCGCCGGCTCGGTCTCGGGGGCGGCGGCGGGAGGCTCGGCGGCGGTCTGCGACGCCCCCGGGGGTGGCTGAACGGCCTCGTCGACCGTACCGTCGGCGCCCTTCGCGATCGACTGGGGTCCGCGGGACCACGCGCCATGAGAGGCCGTCTCGGCTGTTGCCTCTACCGCCACCTCGACGGGCTTGCCCTTGTCGCGGTCCTTGCCCTTGCCGTCCTTCGAGTCCTTGCCGTCCTTGCCGCCCCCGGGGTGCAGGGAGGTGCGAGGCTTCCCCGACGGCGCGCCGGCAGCATCGGGGACTCGCAGGGTGTCGCGGCGGGTCCGGCTCTCCTCGGCCGTGAGCATGGCCTGCTCCAGCTGGTCGACCATCACGCCCGGGCGGACGCCGGGCTCGGCGATCGCGAATGCCGCGTACGGCCCGCGGCGTACGAACGCCCAGGTCTGATCGGCGAACTCGACGAAGCTCTTCTCGGGCTCGCCGAGCGCGGTGAATCGCAGCCAGGCGCCCTTGGCGAGGCTCTCGTCCTCGTCGGGGTACGCGCCGAGGACCATCCCGTCCCTGGACAGGATGAGGCAGCCTCGCACCTCGGGAACGCTGACCGAGATCCGCTGTGCGAGCACGGAGTAGTCGTCCATCCACCCCGTGCATCGACCCGGCCGACCTGGCGCTTGAGGTCAGCCGCGGTCGGCGAGCGCGCCCAGGGCGGCCGCCGACATCACCTCGAGCGGCGCAGGGGACCCGGTCCACAGTTCGAACGAGAGCGCCCCCTGGTGCAGGAGCAACCCGAGCCCCCCGAAGGCGGTCGCCCCGGCCGCCCGGGCGTCGGCCAACAGCGGGGTCACGGTGGGGTGGTAGAGGAGGTCGACCACGAGCCGTCCCGGTCCGAGGACGGGGACGGGGAGGCGTTCGCCGTGCAGGCCGAGCGGGGTGGCGTTCACCACGAGGTCGGCCGACACGTCGGGCGCGTCGGCGACACCGACGGTCCGGATCGCCGTGGGCAGGCCATCGAGCGCCTGCCGGAGCCCGGCGTCGCGAGCCGGGTCGCGGAGCGCCACCACGAGCGTGTCGAGCCCGCCGGTGGCCAGGGCGAGGGCGACCGCCCGGGCGGCTCCGCCGGCCCCGAACAGCAGCGCCGTGCGGCCCGACGGGTCGAACCCCGCGTCCCGGCGCAGGAACCTGTCGAACCCGGGGGCGTCGGTGTTATGGCCGTGCAGCTCCCCGCCCACGACCACGAGGGTGTTCGCCGCCCAGAGCCGCGTCACGTCTTCGGAGCGGACGTCGCAGAGCTCGGCGGCCTCTGTCTTGTGCGGCATCGTGACGTTCGCACCCGCGAAGCCGAGCGCGATCAGGCCGTCGAGCGCCGCCGGGAGCCGCCCGGGCTCCACCGGGAGCGGCACGTACGTCCAGGGCATCCCGAGGTCCTGGAACGCGGCGTTGTGGATCGCCGGGGACAGGCTGTGGGCGACCGGCCAGCCGATCACCCCCACCGTGTGGGTCGAGCCACTCCCCTGCACGCGCCCGTGGTCAGAGGCAGACATCGACGTTGTGGAGGTGCTCGGCGTACGTCTTGGCGAACCGGTGGCTGCCGTCGGCGCCGCAGAGCACGTAGTAGAAGAAGTCGGTCTTCGCCGGGTCCAGCGCCGCCTCGAGCGACCAGCGATAGGGGCTCGCGATCGGCGTGGGCGGGAGCCCGACCCTGATCCGCGTGTTGTACGGGGTGTCGGTCTCGAGGTCGGAGGTCGAGAGCTCGCCGTCGGGCGTGGGGTCGGCGTACAGGGTCGTCGCGTCGATCCCGAGCGGCATGCCGTCGGCGAGCCGGTTGTAGATCACGCCGGCGATCAGCGGGCGGTCCTTCTGGACCGCGGCCTCCTTCTCGATCATCGAGGCGATCGTGACGATCTCGTACGGGGTGACGCCCAGCTCCTTCGCGTTGTCCCACGGGAGCCCCTCGGCCTCGATCGCGAACTGGTCGAGCAGGAGCTGGATCACCTCGTCGGCCGCCGACTCGACCGGGATCCGGTACGTCTCGGGATACAGGAACCCCTCGACGGTCGGAGTGCCTTCGGGGAGGTAGGGGGGCAGCGAGAAGTCGCCGCTCGTCGCCCGGGACATGAACCTCGCGGCCGGGATGCCTAGCTCCTCTTCCACCCGGTCGGCGATCTGCGTGAGCCGGTACCCCGGCGGGATCGTGAGCCGGACCGTCTTCACGGCCTTCGGGGGCGTCGTGAGGATCTCGACCGCCACCTCCAGGGACATGCCGGTCGTGAGCTGGTACGTCCCGGCGCGGATCTCGGATGACTTGCCGGTCCCCCGCATCAGGAGGTTCCCCACGAACCCCGCGCACGGGATCACGCCCTGCTCGTGGAGGTCGTTCACGACTTGTTCGGCCGACGCGCCCTCCTCGACCACGAAGGTGATCCCGGCGTGGGCTCCCTCCTCGAGGAGAGAGCCCTTGCACCCCTGGTAGTAGTTCGAGCCCCAGACGAGGCCGCCGATCAGTCCGGCGAACAGCACGAACAGGATCAAGAGCGAGGTGCGCCGGGGGCGGTCGCGGTCGTCATGGCGGGCCGCCCGTCCGGGCGTGGGCTGGTCCTGCATCGGCGGTGACGAGGATACCGGTCAGGGGTGTCCGGGGTGTGTCATCGGTGCGCATCCAGCCACGCCTGAAGGATCACCGCCGCGGCGGAGCGGTCCACGACGCGGCGACGGGCGCGGCCCGTGACGCCCGCCTCGCGGAGCGCCCGCTCGGCCTCCACGGTGGAGAGGCGCTCGTCCTGGTACTCGATCGGGACCCGTACGACCGCCTCGAGGGCGGCGCCGAACTGCCGGGCCAGCGCGGCGCGCGCGCCCTCATCTCCCGACATCGACCGCGGGAGGCCGAGCACGAGCGCGGTGGCGTCGTGCTCGGCGACGAGCGCCGCGACGGCCTTCAGCTCACCCGGCGGTTGCCCGACGTGGATCGTGCCGATCGGCACCGCGATCCTGCGGTCGGGGTCGGAGATCGCGACGCCGATGCGCGCGTCGCCCAGGTCGAGCCCGAGCACGCGGCCGGCGCCGGTCCCGCCCACCGTCAGCTCGCGCCCAGGAGCTCCGTGAGGCGCGCGGGGATCGCGCCGAGCGCGTCGGGGACGGCCGCGGCGTCCTTCCCGCCGGCGTTGGCCAGGATGTCCTTGCCGCCGGCCCCGCCCCCGATCGCCTTCGCGGCGGTCTCGAGCAGGGCGGGCGCGGTCACACCCAGGGTCACGGCGGCCCCGGTGCACGCCGCGACGAGCATCGCCTTGCCTCCCTCGCCGTTGCCGACGACGATCGCGGCCGGCCGGTCGCCGAACCGATCTCGCACCTTCTGCGCGAGCTCCCGGAGCCCGGCCGCGTCCTCGCCCGGCACCTCGGAAACGACCAGGGCGACGTCGCCGACGCTCGTGGCCGCCTCGGCGAGGGAGGCGATCACCGCGTCGCGGTCCCCCGACCGCAGCCGGCCGAGCTCGCTCTTCAGGCGCTTGTTCTCCTCCACGACGCGGCGGGCGTGCTCGAGCGCCGCACCGGGCTCCTTCGAGCCGAGCGCCTCGACGAGCCCACGCAGCAGCTCCCGTTCGCTGTTGATCTCGCGGAGGGCGTCGGGGCCGACGAGGGCCTCGACGCGCCGCATGCCCGAGCCGATCGAGCCCTCGTGGAGGATCCGGATCACGCCGATCCGCCCCGTGCGCGGCACGTGCGTGCCGCCGCACAGCTCCCGGCTGTAGTCGCCGATCTCGACGACGCGCACGACGTCGCCGTACTTCTCGTCGAAGAGCATCGTGGCACCGAGCTTCTTCGCCTCGTCCATCGAGGTCTCGAAGATGTGCGGCTCGTCGTCGCGCGCGAGGCGGCGGTTCGCCTCGAGCTCGGCCTCCTCGAGCAGCTCGAACGGTACCCCGCTGGGGTGCGGGAAGTCGAAGCGCAGCCGGCCGGGCGCGACGAGCGAGCCCGCCTGACGCGCGTGCTCACCCAGGAGGTGCTTCAGTGTCCAGTGGATCACGTGGGTCGACGAGTGGGCGCGGGCGGTGGCCTCGCGCCGGGTGCGGTCGATCTCGGCGATCGCGTCCTGGCCCGCGCGGATCTCTCCGGATGAGACCGTCCCGACGTGCATGATCGCCGTGGGCCCCGCCCACTGCGTGTCGTGCACGCGGATCGAGCCGGTCTGCGTGCGGATCTCGCCCTGGTCGCCGACCTGGCCGCCCGCCTCGGCGTAGAAGGGCGTGCGATCGAGGAAGACGAGCACCTCGTGGCCTTCCTCGGCGGTCTCGAGCCGGCCGTGATCGGCGTCGAGCAGCAGCCGCACGGTGCCCTCGGCCTCGGGCCGCCCGTACCCGACGAACTCCGAGGGCGGCACGCTCCCGGCGTCGAGGCCGATCTCGACCTTCTTCACGGCGGCGCGCGCGCGGGTGCGCTGCTCGTCGAGCAGTTCGCGGAAGCGGTCCTCGTCGACGCTCAACCCGGCGTCGGCCGCGATCTCGATCGTGAGCTCGATCGGGAACCCGAAGGTGTCGGAGAGGCGGAACGCGTCGTCGCCGGCGACGCGCCCGCCCTCGGCCCGGGACCTCGCCTCCTCGAACAGCGCCATCCCCTGGCGGAGGGTGCCGCCGAAGCGCTCCTCCTCGGAGCCGAGCACCTGCTCGATGAAGGCTCGGTTCTCGACGAGCTCCGGGTAGGCGTCGCCGAACCCTTGGACCACCACGCCCACGAGCGGGCGCAGGACCTCGCCCTGCACGCCCAGGTGGCGCGCCGCCGAGACCACGCGCCGGAGCATGCGCCGCAGGATGTAGCCGCGGCCCTCGTTCGAGGGCTGCACGCCGTCGGCCACGAGGAACGCGGTGGCGCGGGCGTGCTCGCCGATGATCCTGATCGCGATGTCGTGCCGCTCGTCGGCGCCGTAGTGCTTGCCTGAGCGTGACTGGACCTCCTCGAGGATCGGCGAGAAGAGGTCGGTCTCGAAGAAGCTCCCGACGTCTTGGAGCGCCACGGCGATCCGCTCGATGCTCGCGCCCGTGTCGATGTTCTTGCGCGGGAGGTCGCCCAGGATCTCGGCGTGGTCGTCGACCTGGTGCTGCATGAAGACGTGGTTCCAGATCTCCATGTAGCGGTCCTCGTCGACCTCGGGGCCGCCCTCGGGGCCGTAGGCCGGCCCGCGGTCCACGAAGATCTCCGAGCACGGGCCGGCGGGCCCGGCGGCGTGGGTCCACCAGTAGTTGTCGGCCTTGCCGCGCCGCACGAGCCGCTCCGAGGCGATCCCCAGGTCCTGCCAGATCGCGATCGACTCGTCGTCGTCCTCGTACACGGTCATCCACAGGCGGTCGGGGTCGATGCCGAACCCCTCGGTCACCAGCTCGAGGCCCCACCCACACGACTCGGACTTGAAGTAGTCGCCGAACGAGAAGTTCCCGAGCATCTCGAACATCGTGAGGTGCCGGTCGGTGTGGCCGACGTTCTCGATGTCGTTGGCACGGAAGCACTTCTGGACGCTGGTGGCGCGCGGGAACGGCGTCTCGACCTGCCCCAGGAAGTACGGGATGAACTGGATCATCCCCGCGCCGGTCAAGAGCAGGCCCGACTCGGGCGGGGCGATCAGGGAGGACGACCGCACGCGCGTGTGCCCGCGTTCCTCGAAGAACGACAGGAAGCGCTCGCGGATCTCGTGCCCGTCCATCAGCGGAGTCTACCGGCGGCCAGGCGGCGCTCAGGCGGTGTCAGGCCGCGGGCTCGTCGGGGTCGGACGCCCCGCCCGCACCGCCGTGGTGGTCGAGCCCGGCGCGGAGCTCGGCCTCGCGCCGCTCCATCTCCTGGCGTCCCTCCTGGATCGACTCGGAGACGAGGCGCGAGAAGTCCATCAGGCCGCCCTTGGCCTCGCGTGCGATCGTGGTGGGCGCGACGCGCTTGGCCTGCTTCTTCGTCCACCGGGAGGCGATCACCGCCCCGGTGGCGCCGGCGCCCAGCCCCAGCGCCACCCAGAACGGGCGCTTCACTTCTTGCGGCCGCCCTTGGCCTTGCCGAAGCCCTTCTTGATACCCGCCCCGAAGCTGATGACCTTCACGAGCGGGCTGGACGCGGCTTCCTCGACGAGTCCGGTGAGCTTCTCGGCCCGGGCGACGATGTCGGTGGCCGAGACGAGCATCGTGTCGACGCGGTCGAGCTCACGGTTCGCGCGCTCGACGGAGCCCTTGACCTCGCGCAGGAGCGGCACGGTCTCCTCACGGAACGCGTCGATCGTCATCTTCGTGCTCTCGAGCACCCGGAAGGTGTTCAGGAGCACGACGCAGAGGAACAGGACCAGCAGGCCCCAGAAGGCCGCCAGGACGACGAGGGCGGTCTCGCCGCCGGTGAGCGCGAGGAGCGACATATCGGTGCCTCCATGAGGTGGTCGACGTCGGGCGTGACAGGGCGTAGCTTACCCGTCCCGGCCCTCCGGCCGGGAGGGGCCATCACCTGATGGCGCGCCGGTGCCCGGCTCCACCGGGATATCGTCGCCCTGGCCGCTCGGCTCGTAGTAGGCGCGGCCGCTGTGCTTCGTGGGCCGGTACTCCTGTTCGACGCGGTGGCCGGGTTGGTCGTGCGGGTAGCGGTAGCCCTTGCCGTGGCCGAGCTCGCGAGCGCCCTGGTAGCTCGCGTCGCGCAGGTGGAGCGGGACCGGCTCGGACGAGGGGGCGTCCTCGAGCGCCTTTTCGATCGCCGTGTAGACGCTGTTCGACTTGGGAGCCCGCGCGAGGTACAGGGTCGCGTGCGCGAGGTTCAGCCGGACCTCGGGAAGACCCACGTGCTCGACCGCGTGCGCGGCCGCGACCGCAACCACGAGCGCGTTCGAGTCGGCGAGCCCGATGTCCTCGCTCGCGTGCACGATCAATCGTCGGGCGATGAACCGCGCGTCCTCCCCCGCCTCGAGCATCCGGGCGAGCCAGAACAGGGCCGCGTCGGGGTCCGAGCCGCGGATCGACTTGATGAAGGCGCTGATCACGTCGTAGTGCGCGTCGCCCTGGCGGTCGTAGACGATCGCCTTCTTCTGCACGGCGTCGGCCGCGATCTCGCGCGTGATCTCGGGCGCGTCGTCGCTCGACGCCGCCTGGGCGGCCGCCTCGAGTCCCGTGAGCGCCATGCGGGCGTCCCCGCCGGCCACTGTGACGAGATGCTCGATCGCCTCGTCGGTCGCGTGGAGCCCCGTCCTGCCCAGCCCGCGGTCCCGATCCTCGAGCGCCCGCAGCAGCACCGTGCGCACCGCCTCGTCGTCGAGCGGCTCGAGCCGCAGCAGGAGGCATCGGGAGAGCAACGGGGTGTTGAGCGAGAAGTACGGGTTCTCGGTGGTGGCGCCGATCAGGGTGACGGTGCCCTCCTCGACGGCCGGCAGCAGCACGTCCTGCTGCGCCTTCGACCAGCGGTGGACCTCGTCGACGAAGAGCACGGTCCGGAACATCCCGCCGCGCGCGCCCGCCATCACCTTGCGCGCGTCGGCCACGCCCGAGGAGACCGCCGAGAGCTGCGTGAGCTGCGCGCCCACCGCGTCGGCGAGCAGGTTCGCGAGCGTGGTCTTGCCGGTGCCGGCCGGCCCCCACAGGATGATCGACGGGAGGTTCCCACCGGCCAGGATCTTGCTGAGCGCGCTGTGCTCGCCGACGATGTGCCCCTGCCCGACGAACCCATCGAACGACCGCGGGCGCATCCGGGCCGCGAGCGGCGGCTCGTTCATCACGTCTGGTCCAGCATCGGCACGACGCGCTCGGGAGCGATCGTGAGCATCGTGCACCGCTCGCGCTCGCCTGGCGCCCAATCCCAGGCCTGACCGCTGTAGGCGATCGAGATCGCGTCGGCGAGGGTGGTGGCGTCGTCCCCCGTCGCCTCGGACTCCACGCGACCGAAGACCGTGACGGCGACCAGCGGATCCGACGACGCATGCACCGAGATCGCGACGCGCGGATCCCGACGCAGGTTCCTGAGCTTCGCCGTGCCCTCGTTGCTCGTCATCACGATGCGCTCGCCGCGGGTCGCCACCCAGATCGGCGCGACGTGGGGCCCGCCATCGGGGCTCGTCGTCGCGAGGAACGCGATGTAGGGCGCACCGAGCAACGGTGTGGCGACCTCCCAGCGCGCCACGCGGTCGACCCCCACGAGGTCAGGCCTCCTTCGGCGAGCCCGAGGGGGCGCCAGGCTCGGGCTCGACCGGTTTCGGCGGGGCCACGAGCCGCAGGCCCAGGTCGCGGAGCTGTGTCTCGCTCGCCGGCGACGGGGCGCCCGTCAGCGGGTCGGCCCCCGACTGCGCTTTCGGGAACGCCGTGACGTCGCGCAGGGTCTCCTTGCCGGCCATCAACATCGTGGTGCGGTCCAGGCCCATCGCGATCCCGCCGTGGGGCGGCGCGCCGAACGTGAACGCCCGCAGGAGGTGCCCGAACTGCTCCTCCTGCTCCTCGGGCGAGATGCCGAGCGCCTCGAACACCCCCTGCTGCACGTCGGGGCGGTGGATCCGGATGCTGCCGCCCCCGATCTCGAACCCGTTCAGGACGAGGTCGTACGCACGCGCCTTCGCGGTCTCGGGCGCGAGATCTTCGCCCTTCGGTGAGGTGAACGGGTGGTGCACCGAGACCCAGCGGGCCTCCTCGTCGGACCATCCGAACAGCGGAGGATCGGTCATCCAGCAGAACGACCAGGCCCCCTCGGGGATCATGCCGAGGCGGACTGCGAGGTCGCGGCGCAGGCCGTCCAGCGCCACGTTCGCGCGGTCGACACGGTCGGCAACGATGCACACGAGGTCGCCCTCGGCGGCGCCCGTACGCGCCAGGATCCCGGCGATCTCCCCGGGCGTGAGGAACTTCTCCACGGGTGAGCGGACCGCGCCCTCGACCTCCACCACCATCCACACGAGCCCCGCCGCTCCCCGGCCCTTCGTGTCCTCGACGAGCTTGTCGAACTCCTTGCGGGAGAACGATCCCGCGCCGGGCGCGGCGAGCGCCTTGATCGCGCCGCCGTCGGCGACCACCGAGGCGAACGCCTTGAACCCGGTACCCACGAACAGGTCGGCGAGGTCGGCGAGCTCCATCCCATAGCGGAGATCGGGCTTGTCGGAGCCGAAGCGCGCCATCATCTCGTCGAAGGTCATGCGCGGGAACGGCGTGGCGACCTCCGCGCCGACGGTCTCGCGCACGATCCGGGCGTACAGCGGCTCGATCAGCGCGATCAGGTCTTCCTCGTCGGCGAACGACATCTCGACGTCGAGCTGCGTGAACTCGAGCCCCCGGTCGGCCCGTGGGTCCTCGTCCCGGAGGCAGCGCACGATCTGGTAATAGCGATCCTGGCCGGCCACCATCAGGAGCTGCTTCAGCTGCTGAGGCGACTGCGGCAGGGCGTAGAAGGTGCCGGGCAGCAGGCGCGAGGGCACGAGGAAGTCGCGCGAGCCCTCGGGCGTGCTGCGGGTCAACAGTGGGGTCTCGACCTCGAGGAAGCCTCGCGCGTCCATGTGCTCGCGGATCACCCGGTTGATCGTGGCCCGCAGGCGGAGGATCTTGGTCATCTCGGGGCGGCGCAGGTCGAGGTAGCGGTACTTCAGGCGCAGGTCCTCGCCGACCTCGATCCGGTCCTCGATCGGGAACGGCGGCGTCTCGGAGCGCGCGAGGACCTCGAGCGTGGTCGCCGGGATCTCGACCTCGCCGGTCGCGAGCCCGGGGTTCACCATCCCGTCGGGGCGGACGCGCACGGCGCCCTGCACCCGGATCACGTCCTCGTTCCGCAGGTCCTGGGCGGCCGCGTGCGCCTCGGGCGCGTCCTCTGGGTGGAAGACGAGCTGCACGACGCCCTCGCGGTCGCGGAGGTCGATGAACGTGACGCCGCCGTGGTCACGGCGCCGCGCCACCCAGCCGCAGAGGGTCACATCCTCGCCCGCGTGCGCGGCGCGCAGCTGTCCGCAGGCGTGGGACCGCATCGCGGTGTGCATGTCGGTCATGTCGGGTCCATCCAGTCGTCGAGTCGGGTGAGCCACCACACGGCGTCGCCGGCGGGCACGGTCTTCTGGATGCCGTCGACCAGACGGCGGAGCGTCACGGTCCCGTCGGCGAGCTCCTGATCGCCGAGGATCGCCACGAAGGCGGCATCGGCGCGGTCGGCCATCTTGAACTGCGCCTTCATCGGGCGGTCTGCGAAGGACCGCGCGGTGGGCACGGCCGCCTCGCGGAGCTCGTCCACCAGCGTCGCGCCGGCCTCGCGGGCGGCCTCCCCCACCGTCACGACGAAGCATCTCGGCCCACGCGGCGGCGGGACCGGCACGCCCTCCGCCTCCATCGCGAGCAGCACCCGGTCGAGGCCGAGGCCGAAGCCGATCCCGGGCGTGAGCTGCCCGCCGAGGATCTCCGCCAACCCATCGTATCGGCCGCCGCCGCACACGGTCAGGCCGGCGTCGCCGATCACGCCGCTGACGAACTCGAACGCCGTGCGCGTGTAGTAGTCGAGGCCCCGCACGAGCCGGGGGTCGAGCTCGTAGGTCACGCCCTCCCGGTCGAGCTCGGAACGGACGGCCGCGAAGTGCTCGGCGCACGGCTCGCACAGGTGGTCCGCGATCGCGGGAGCCGCCAGCACGAAGTCCTTGCCGCCGTCGACCTTGCAGTCCATCACCCGCATCGGGTTCGTGGCGACGCGCGCGCGGCAGTCCTCGTCGAGCCGGTCCGCGAAGGGCGTGAGGTACTCGACCAACAGCTCCCGATACGCCGGGCGGCAGGCATCGTCGCCGATCGAGTTCAGCCTCAGGGTCAGGTCGCGGAGGCCCCGGTCGCGGAGGTACCGGTCCCCCACCACGATCACCTCGGCGTCGGAGCCGGGCCCCGCGTCGCCGAACACCTCGATGCCGAACTGACGGAACTCGCGTTGGCGTCCAGCCTGCGGGCGTCCGTGCCGGAAGTAGGTCAGCACGTAGTAGCTCTTGAACGGGTTCGGGAGTTGCTGCGCGCGGTCGAGGTAGGCGCGCATCACGGGCGCCGTCCCCTCGGGCCGCAGGGTAACCGAGCGGCCGCCCTTGTCCTCGAACGTGTACATCTCCTTCGTCACGACGTCGGAGCTGTCGCCCGAGGTGCGCGCGAACAGCTCGGTGTGCTCGAAGGTCGGCGTCTCGAGGTACCGGTAGCCGAAGAGGCGCGCGAGCCGGTGGGCCTCCTCGTACAGCCCGAGCATCGCGTCGGCGCGGTCGGTCAGCAGGTCCGCGGTCCCCCGCGGCGGGAGCAGCTCCATCAGCCGAGCTCCACGAGGAACGGGTTCGTCTCGCGCTCGCGCCCGACCGAGGTGTCGGGCCCGTGCCCCGGCAGCACCGGGAGCTCGTCGGGGAGCATCAGGAACCGCCGGAGGCTGGCCTGCATCGCGTCCGGGTCGCTGTTCGGGAAGTCGGAGCGCCCGATCGAGCCCGCGAAGACCAGGTCGCCACTGAAGAGCAGCGCGTCGGTGCGGAAGCAGCAGTGGCCGGGCGTGTGCCCCGGCGTGTGAACCACCTCGATCTCGAACCCGGCGAACGCCAGCACGTCGCCGTCGGCGATCGTGCGGAGGTCCTTCACCTCGGCGAGCGGGTTCGGCCCCCCGGCGCCCCATGCGGGCAGGTCGGTGAAGGCGATCGCGTCGGCCTCGTGCACGAACACCGGGATCTCGTCGCCCGCGAAGACGCCGCCCGTCCCCATGTGGTCGAGATGGGCATGCGTGGCGAGCACCGCGACCGGGCGCTTGCCCGCGGCCTCGAGCAGCGCGTGCACCCGATCGGGCTCGAACCCGGGGTCGACCACGACGGCGTCCTCGCTCCCCTCGGCCGCAAGGAGCCAGCAGTTCGTCCCGTACGGGTTCTCGTTGAATACGTCGAGCCACATGAGGGAACCATGCTAGCCGACGGCCCCTGGGGGCTTCCGCATGCCTACGCCCCGGTGTCGAGCACCAAGGTGGATGGCCCGTCGTTGGTCAGGTCGACCTCCATGTGGGCCCCGAAGACGCCGCGCCCGACCCGGACACCTCGCGCCTCGAGCGCCGCGGCGAACGCCTCCACGCGCCCGGCCGCGACGGCAGGATCGGCGGCGTCGGTCCAGGACGGGCGCCGGCCCTTGCGGGTGTCGGCGTATAGCGTGAACTGCGAGACGACGAGCGCCTCGCCCTCCACGTCCGCGAGCGCGAGGTTCGTCTTGCCTTCGGCGTCGGCGAACAGCCGGAGGTTCGCGACCTTCTCGGCCATCGGCTCGGCCTCGCCGTCGGGGTCGCCCGCGCCGATCCCCACGAGCAGGAGGTAGCCACGACCGATCTCGGCCACGCGCTCGCCGTCCACCGAGACGCTCGCGCGCGCCACGCGCTGCAGGACGATCCGCATCGTCAGCTGGGGACCACGCGGAACGCGTCGAACACCGACTCGACCCGCTTGACCGCGGTGAGCACGCTCGACAGGTGCGCGATGTCGCCGAGCTCGAACGTGAACCGCAGCCGCGTGATGCGATCCTTCCCCGTGGCCGAGGTCGCCGAGAGGATGTTCACGTGTGCATCGGACAGCACGGTCGCCACGTCTGAGAGCAGCCGGGTGCGGTCGAGCGCCTCGACCATGACCGCCACCGTGAACGAGGTGGGCTTGCCCTCGGACCAGGTCACGTCGATCAGCCGCTCGGGCTCCTGCCGCAGCGACTTCACGTTCGGGCAATCGGTGCGATGCACGCTCACGCCCTGGCCGCGCGTTACGAACCCGATGATCTGGTCGCCCGGTACCGGCGTGCAGCACCGGCCGAGCCGCACCCAGACGTCGGGCAGCCCCTTCACGACGACGCCGTGGGAGATGTCCTGCGAGGTGTCCGGCGAGCCGATCTTCACCGGGCGCGCGAGCGGGACGTCGGTGACGTTCTCGTCGGTCGTGCCGCTCACGAGCCGGGACAGGCGGGCCACCACCGACTGCGGCGAGACGTGCCCCTCCCCCACGGCCACGTAGAGCGCCTCGAGACTCGGGTACTTGAGGTCGTCGGCGACCCGCTGCATCGCTTCCTCGGTCGCGAGCCGCTTGATCGGGAGGTGCTGCTTGCGCATCACGCGCTGCACCGCGTCGCGGCCCTGCTCCAGGGCGTCCTCGCGCCGGCCGCGCGCGAACCACTGCCGGATCTTGTTCCGGGCGCGCGGCGTCGCCACGAACTGCAGCCAGTCCTGCGACGGCCCCTCCCCTTGCGCCTTCGAGGTGAGGATGTCGATCGAGTCCCCGGTCCGCAGCTCGTAGTCGAGCGGGACGAGTTTGCCGCCGACCTTCGCCCCCACCGTGCGGTGGCCGACGTCGGTGTGGATCGCGTACGCGAAGTCCACGGGGGTGGCGCCCTGCGGCAGGTTCACGACGTCGCCCTTGGGCGTGAACACGAAGACGCGCCCGCCCGACAGGTCGATCCGCAGGCCCTCCATGAACTCGCGTGGGTCGGCCATGTCCTTGAGCCACTCCATCATCTGACCGAGCCAGGCGAGGTCGGCGGCGTCGCGCGCCTGCTTCCCCTCCTTGTAGCGCCAGTGCGCGGCGATCCCGAACTGGGCGGTGCGGTGCATGTCGCGCGTGCGGATCTGGATCTCGAGCGGCGTGCCTCCGGGCCCCACGACCGTCGTGTGAAGCGACTGGTACATGTTCGACTTGGGCATCGCGACGTAGTCCTTGAAGCGCCCGGGGATCGGCTTCCACTGCGCGTGGACGGCGCCCAGGGCGCCGTACGTGTCGCGGAGCGACTCGACCTGGATCCGGATCCCGACCAGGTCGAAGATCTCGTTGAACTCCTTGCCGCGGATCACCATCTTCTCGTAGATCGAATACAGGTGCTTCGGGCGGCCCTCGACGTCGGCCTTGATCCCGAGCTCCTTCAGCTTCGTGCGGAGCGCGTCGGTGACCTCCTGGATCAGCCGCTGACGTTCGCTGCGGCGGGTCTCGACCAGGTTCGCGATCTCGCGGTAGGGACCGGGGTGCAGCGCCTTGAAGGAGAGATCCTCGAGCTCCCACTTGATCTCCTGCACGCCGAGGCGGTTCGCGAGGGGCGCGTAGATCTCGAGCGTCTCCGTGGCGATCGCGCGCTGCTTCTCGGGCGCGAGGCTTCCGATCGTCCGCATGTTGTGGAGCCGGTCGGCGAGCTTGATCAGGAGCACTCGGATGTCGCCCGCCATCGCCACGATCATCTTGCGGACGTTCTCGGCCTGCTGCTGCTCGCGCGTGCGGAACCTGTACTTCTCGAGCTTCGTGAGGCCGTCCACGATCCGCCCGACCTCGTCGCCGAAGTCGTCGTCGATGTCTTCCACCGTGACGTCGGTGTCCTCCACCGTGTCGTGCAGGAGGGCCGAGATCAGGGTCGTCGTGTCGAGGTGAAGGTCGGCCAGGATCCCGGCGACGGCCAGCGGATGCTCGATGAAGTCCTCGCCCGACTTGCGCTTCTGTCCCTCGTGCTTGCGCTCGGCGAACTCGAAGGCGCGTTCGAGCTCCTTCAGGTCGGCCTTGGGGTTATAGATGCGGACCTTCTTCAGGAGGGGGTCGATCCGCGAGGGAGGACCGGCCTCGCCGCGGCGCAGACGCGGCCGGGGCAGTCGCCCGCCGCGGCGCGGCGATGGCTGCTCGAGCTGCACCTCTTCGCGGCTGTCCACGCTGACCTCCTCGTAGGGGTCAGTGTACGCGGCGACCCCTACGAGGCCCGCGAGGATCCCCTGCGGATCAGTAGTGGATCAGCGTGAAGATCTCGTGGCCGGGGAGCCTGTCGCGGCCGTGGAGGAAGTCGAGCTCGATCAGACAGGCGATGCCGCAGACCTTGCCTCCCACCTGCTCGACGAGCGACGCGGCCGCCCTCGCGGTGCCCCCCGTGGCCAGCACGTCGTCGACGATCAGCACGCGCTCCCCGGGATCGATCCCGTCGGTGTGCAGCTCGAGCGTCGCGATCCCGTACTCGAGGGCATACTCCTCCTCGACCGAGTGCCACGGGAGCTTGCCCTTCTTGCGGATCGGCACGAACCCGGCCCCGAAGTGGTAGGCCACCGGCGAGGCCAGGATGAAGCCGCGGGCCTCGATCCCCACCACCTTGTCGACGTTGCCCCGCCCGAAGTGCACGACGATCAGGTCGGTGATCGTTGAGAACGCGATCGGGTCGGCGAGCACCGGCGTGATGTCCTTGAAGACGATGCCCGGCTCCGGGAAGTCGGGCACGTCCCGGATCAGCGCCTCGATCTGCGCGACGTCCATGCCTACCTCCGCTTGCGTTTGGCGGGCGGGCGCTTCTTCGACTTAGAGCTCGGACGTGGGGGGCCGCTCGACTGGCGGGCGGTGGCGCGGCTCGCCGCGGCGTCCGCGGCCACCGCGCTGGACCCAGCGGCCGCGTCGGCGGTGCCGGGCGCCGCGGCGCCCTGGCGCACCGTGCGCCGTGCCTCGAGGTTGCGGTAGCGCTGCTCGCGCCCCTTCAGGATCGTGAGCACGGGCGCCGCGATGAAGATCGATGAGTACGCGCCGATCGCGACGCCCACGAACATCGCGAAGGCGAAGTCCTTCAGGGTAGCGCCGCCGAACAGCAGCAACGAGAGGATCGGCAGGAGCACCACGAGCGAGGTGTTCACGGACCGCATCAGCACCTGGTTCAGGGACAGGTCGACGACGCCCGCGTAGCCGAGCCGCGAGACCATCGCCGCCGACTCGGTGTTCTCCTTGATCTTGTCGTAGATGACCACCGTGTCGTAGAGCGAGTACCCCAGGATCGTCAGGATCGCGATCACGGTCTCGGGCGTGACCTCGCGGCCGACCAGCGCGTAGAGCCCGGCGGTGATCAAGACGTCGTGCACGAGCGCGATCATGGCGCCGACCGCCATCTTGGGCTCGAACCGAAGGCCGATGTAGAGCGCGATCGCGAGCAGCACCGCGATCAGGCCCGTGAATGCCTTCCGCGAGATCTCGGCGCCCCACGTCGGGCCGATGTCCACGATCGAGATGTCGGTACGCTCGATCCCCGCCTGCTTCGCGAGCGCGTCGATGAGGCCCTCGGTCTTCGCGTCGGCGGTCAGCGACGCCGTGCGGATCGAGACCTGGTCGCCGTTCACGATCTGCACCTGGGCGTCGGGCCGGCCGAACGCCGTCATCGTGTCGGCCACGTCGGCGACCGTGACCTGAGGGTTCTTCAGCGGGTAGGCGATCTGCGCCCCGCCTTCGAACGCGATCGAGTAGTTGAGGCCACCCCAGAGCAGCCCGATCAACGAGAGCACGATCAGCGCGCCCGAGAACGCGAACCACGTGTTCCGCCGCTCCACGATCTTGAAGTGCGGGATCGTGTGCCCGCGGTAGGTGTCGATCGCGTGACGGATGTTCATCTGCGGGCGCCCCTGTCCTCGGAGGTCTCGGCATCGCCTGCGATACCGGACTGCAGCCCGAAGCCCTTCAGGTTCATGAGGCGCGGGCTGCGTGCGATCAGGAACACGGTCGGCCGCTTGAAGAACCAGACGACGAACAGGTCGAGGAGCGTCGCGACGCCCAGCGTGAGCGCGAACCCTCGCACCGAGCTGACGGCGGTGATGTACAGGACAACGGCCGCGATCCCCGTGACGATGTCGGCGGCCACGATCGTCTTGTACGCACGCTTGAAGGCGGGCTGCACCGACGAGCGCGCCGACTTGCCGGAGCGCACCTCGTCCTTCAACCGCTCGAAGAACACGATGTAGGAGTCGGCCGTGATGCCGAGCGAGATCACGAGACCGGCCACGCCCGCGAGGGTCAGAGCGTAGGAGAACTGCGCGCCCGCGACCGAGATCAGCGCGAGGGCGAGGATCGCCCAGATCGACATCCCGAACCACGCCACGATGCCGAGCAGGCGATAGTAGAAGAGCAGGTAGAGGAAGAGCAGTGCGAGCCCGACCAGCCCTGCAACGATGCCCTGGTGGAGCGACTCCTGCCCGAGCGTCGGGCTGACGGTCTGCACGGACTGGCGGGTCAGCTCGACCGGCAGCGCACCGGCGTTCAGCTGGGTCGCGAGGTCTTTCGACTCCTGCTCGGTGAAGCCGCCCGAGATCACGCCGGACCCGCCGGTGATCGGGCTCTGCACCACCGGGGACGAGAAGACGACACGGTCGACGACGATCGCGATCTGGTTCTGCGGCGGCGGTTGGGTGACGGCCCTGGTCGTGGCGTCGCCGAACGCCGAGGAGCCGCTGCCGTTCAGCTCGAACTGCACGGTCCACTGCGTCGTGATCTGCGACTGCGTGCCGCCCGACAGCACGGCGGTGGCCTTCTTCATGTCGCTACCGCTGATGATCACCGGTCCGAGCCGGTACTTCAGCGCCGTCGCCGGGTCGCTCGACTGGCCGAGGTAGACGACCTCCTGGTTCTCGAGCACCGGGAAGGAGCACGCCTTCGTGGCGCGCTCCTCGGGCGTGGGGCACGTCACCGGCGTGGAGGCATACGCCGGGTTCGTGGGATCGATGATCGAGATCACCGCCCGCTGCTCCAGGCGCGCGGTCTGCCCGATCACGGACAGGAGCCGCTCCTGGCCGGTCTCACGCTGGCGCCGCTCGGCGGCCGCCTGCGTGGTGAAGCACCCCAGGTTCTCCCCGGCCGAGCTGATCACGCAATACTGCACCGATGTCTGCTCGACGCCGATGTCGGCGAGCTGAGACGCTGCCTCGTCACGCGTCCCGAGATCGCAGGGCAGCGAGGACGCGCCCGCCCGATCGAGGTCGGCGTAGGCCGTGGTCGTCGGCGAGGGGCTCGCGGAGGCGGAGGCGGAGGCGCTCGCCGACGGCGAGGCCGGCGCCGGCGCGGCGCCTCCCGCGTCGGTCACGCAGAAGCTCTGCTTGGTCACGTCGAGCTTCAAGGCCTTCTGGGCGGCCTTCGCCGTGGCCTTGTCCGGGTAGCACGCCAGCTCGGCGCCCGTCGGGTCGGTGAGGCAGAAACCGCCGTCGGTCGCCGTGGGGCTCGGCGAGGCCGCGGCCGACGCGGTCGCCGTGGGGGTGGTGGAGGCCTTCGCGGTGACCTGCAGCGTCGCCTTGGCGGCCACCGCTTCCTCGCGGCTGCCGAAGCAATCCACCTGCGTCCCGTCGGGGTCGACCAGACACACCTCGGTCGGCCGCGGCTCGACCACCAGCTCGTCGAGCGCTGCCTGCGCGGCCGCCTGGTCGGGCGCGCAGCCGTAGTCGGTCCCGTCGGGCGCCGTCAGGCAGAACTGCTCCTTCTGGCGCTCTTCGATCGTGCCCTTCGCGAGGCCGGGGATCTGGATCTCGATCGTCGTGCCCGACAGGAAGATCTCGGGCTCGCCGACGCCGAACGCGTCCACGCGGTTGCGGATGTTGCCGAGGGTCTGCTCCATCACGTCGCGGGGCGTGCCGTCGGGAGCGGACAGGATCACCGAGACGCCTCCCTCCAGGTCGAGGCCGAGCGTCGGCTTCAAGGCACCCGTCGCGAACCCGACGAGCGAGAGCGTCACGAGGATCGCGACGAAGATGATGGAGGCCCACAGGCCGCGGGTTCGCTTCACGCCAGTTCTGCCCCGTTGATCACGAGGCGGAAACGCGCCTCGAGGCACTCGGCGGCGTGGCGGCACATCTGCATACGGCTCAAGAAGATCTCGAAGTACTCCATGACCTGGCTGATCTGCGTGTCGATCGTCAGCTCGAGGCTGACCGTGCGGGCACCGGAGTCTACCCGTAGGAACGACTGCTCGACGGCATGGTTGACGCGGTCGTGGATGTCGAAGTCGATGTGCCCCGACCGGCGCACGCGGCTCCGGTGCACGTCGGACTTGTCGGCGAGGATCACGGCCGCCGAGATCGCCGAGATCGCCATCCCCTCGGTCTCCTCGTGGTTCGCGATCGCGGCCAGGACCGGCATCAGGTCGGCGCCGTCCACCTCGTTGCGCAGGGCCTGGTAGACCATGATCGCGCCCGTCTGGCCGTGCACGTCGCGCGCGAGCGCGTTCCCCACGTCGTGGAGGTATCCGGCCACGGCGGCCAGGGTCGCCTCGCGATCGCTGTACCCGAGCCGAGCGAGCACCTGGAAGGCGATCCGGGCGACGAGGTTCGCGTGACGGAACCCGTGCTCGGTGTAGCCCATCGCCTCCATCACGCGGTCGGCACTGGCGATGTAGAGCGAGAGCTCCTGATGACCCTGGACCAGCTCGAGGGTCACCGATACGGCGCGTGCCGCCGGCTCGGCGGGCGGCACCGGTGAGACGGGCTCGAGCGCGTCGGGACCGCTCACGCCGGCTGGATCGGTCCCTGCGGCTCGTCGGACGTGTCGTCATCGTCCGCATCGTCCTCGTCAGGATCCTCGGAGTCGTCGTACTCGTCGGCGTCGTCGGTGACCCGCCGACCGACCCCGGCGCGCACCATCCGGATCTGGGTGCCGGGCGCGATCTCGAGGGTGATCACGTCGGTGTCCTCGTCGATGTCGACGATCGTGCCGAAGACGCCGGCGGTCGTGATGACCTCGTCGCCGACCTCGACGCTGCGCAGCAACGCCTGCTGGGCCTTCGCGCGCCTCTGCTGCGGGCGGATCAGCACGAAGTAGAACGCACCCCCGATCAGGAGGAGCGGCATGAACGTGACGAGGGGGTTCGCGGCCTGCTGATCTGCGGCGAGGAACTCGAGCATGGAGAGACCTTCCGTCGGGTTGGGGTCCGGTGAGTCTACCGCCGGGAGGGCGGGGTCAAAGGGGAAGGGTGCCGGGCGCGCTCACGCCCAGGTGCGCGTACGCCCGGGGGGTCACCACCCGGCCGCGTGGCGTGCGCTGGAGGAACCCGAGCTGCAGCAGGTAGGGCTCGACGACGTCCTCGATCGTGTCGGGCTCCTCGCCGACCGAGGCGGCCAGCGTGGAGAGCCCCACCGGGCCCCCGCTGAACTTCGTGACGATCGTCGTGAGGATCGCGTGGTCGAGCCGGTCGAGCCCCTCCTCGTCGACCTCGAACACCACCAGGCCGGCGCGCGCGATGTCGCCGGTGATCGCCCCTTCGTGCCGGACCTCGGCGAAGTCGCGGACGCGGCGCAGGAGCCGGTTCGCGATGCGCGGCGTCCCCCGCGAGCGCGAGGCGATCTCGCTCGCGCCGTCCCGGTCCGTATCGACGCCGAGGATCCCCGCCGAGCGGCCCACGATCTTCGTGAGCTCGTCGACCGAGTAGTAGTCGAGGCGAGGCGAGAACCCGAACCGCTCGCGGAGCGGGAGCGTGATGCGTCCCGGTCTGGTCGTGGCCGCCACCATCGTGAACCGCGGCAGCTCCAAGCGGATCGAGCGCGCCGTGGGGCCCTTGCCCAGTACGACGTCGAGGTTGAAGTCCTCGAGCGCCGGATACAGCACCTCTTCCACGGCTCGCGGCATCCGGTGGATCTCGTCGACGAAGAGCACGTCGCCGTCCCCGAGGTTCGTGAGGATCGCGGCGAGGTCGCTCGGCCGGTCCAGCGCGGGCCCGCTCGTGGGCTGGAACCCGGCTCCCATCTCGTTCGCCACGATCTGGGCGAGCGTGGTCTTGCCCAGGCCCGGCGGGCCGCTGAAGAGCAGGTGGTCGACCGCCTCATCGCGGCGCCGGGCGCCGTCGATCAGCAGGGCGAGCTGCTCCTTCACGCGCTCCTGCCCCACGAACTCGGCCAGGGTCCTCGGGCGGAGCGCGACGTCGAACTCCCGGTCCTCCGGGTCGACCACGGCGGCCTCGATCAGGCGGTCGTCGTCCATCACGCAGCCCCTCGGGTCATCAGCGCCCCACCTTCTGGAGCGCCTCGCGTAGAAGCGCGTCGGCCTCGCGGCCGTCGGACTCGACCCCGGCGAGCGCCTCGCTGGCCTCCGCGGGGGTCACGCCGAGCGACAGGAGCGCCTCTCGCACGTCGGCGAGCGGGCCCTCCAACACGAGCTCGCCCTCGCCGCCGAATCGGTCCCGCAGGTCGAGGATCACGCGCTGCGCGACCTTCTTGCCCACGCCCGGGACGACCGTGAGCGCCACGGCGTCACCCGCCACGACGGCCCGCCGGATCGCGTCGGGCGTGAGCGCCGACAGGAACGAGAGCGCCACCTTCGGCCCCACGCCGGTCACGCCGGTGAGCAGGTCGAACAGGCCGCGCTCGTCGGGCGTCGAGAAGCCGTACAGGGTCATCGAGTCGTCGCGCACGACCATGCGCGTGTGCACCCGCGTCGCGCGCCCGATCGGTGGCAGCGCCCCCACCACCGAGGTGGGGACCTGGAGGTCGTAGCCGACCCCGCCGACGTTCAGCACGACGCGGTTCGCGGTCTTCTCGACGACCTCGCCCTCGACGAACGAGATCATCGCGTCCCCAGCGGGGCCGTCGCCCGGTTCCTGGCCTTGCGCAGAGCAGCCCCGGCCAGATAGGTGACCGCGACGGCCACTGCGTCGGCGGCGTCGGGCTGGGACGGCACGTCGTGGAGTCCGTGCACGCGGACGAGCGCCATGCGCACCTGCGCCTTGTCGGCGTTCCCCATTCCGGTCACGGCGCTCTTCACCTCGCTGGGGCTGTACTCGGCGACCTCGAGCCCGGCCTCGGCGGCCACGACCATCACGGCGCCGGTGGCGCGGGCGACGGTCAGCGCGCTCACCGTGTTCCGGTTGAACGCCACCCGCTCGAGCGCGACCGCGGTCGGGCGGTGCTCGGCGATAGCGGCGCGCATCGCCTCGGCCAGCAGGCGGAGGCGGCTCGCCTCGGCCATGTCGGAGGGCGTGCGCACCGTGTCGGCCCACACCAGCGACTGGCGGCGGCCCTCGGAGGCGACCACCGCGAGGCCGAGCCGGGCCACGCCGGGGTCCACGCCGAGCACACAGGTATCGAACATGAGTTCGCTCAGTCTAGGGTCCGGGCGGGAGGCGGGCAACGACCCGCCGTCAGAGCGAGGCCATGATCTCTTCGGGGATGTCGAAGTTCGCGTAGACGTTCTGCACGTCGTCGAGCTCCTCGAGGGCCTCGATCAGGTTCAGCACCTGCTTGGCCTCGCCGCCGCCGACCGGGATCGCGGTCTGGGGCAGCATCGAGATCTCGGCCGAGAACACCGGCACGCCCGCGGCCTCGAGCGCGGCCTGCACGTCCCTGAACGTCTGTGGGTCGGTCACGATGTCCCACGAGCTCTCGGAGTCGTTCAGGTCCTCGGCGCCGGACTCCAGCGCGAGCTCCAGCATCCGTTCCTCGTCGGGGGCGACCGACTTCTCGACCACGATCAGGCCCTTGCGCGTGAACTGCCAGGCCACGCTCCCCGACTCGCCGAGGTTCCCGTTGTTGCGGGTGAACGCGTGGCGGATCTCCTGGCCGGTGCGGTTCCGGTTGTCCGTGAGGACCTCGATCAGGAGCGCGACTCCGCCGGGCGCATATCCCTCGTAGAAGAGCTCCTCGTAGCGGGCGCCGGCGCTGTCCTCGCCTGTCCCTCGCTTGATCGCGCGCTCGATGTTGTCGCTGGGGACCGAGAAGCTCTTTGCCTTCTCGACGGCCGAGGCGAGCGTCATGTTGCCCTCGATGTTGCCGCCGCCCTCGCGGGCGGCGACCTCCACGGCGCGCAGCAGCTTCGCGTACATGTTCGACCGCTTGGAGTCGGTCGCTTCCTTCTTGCGCTTGATCGTCGCCCACTTGGAATGGCCGGACATCGCGCTACACCTTCCTCAGCAGGTAGTCGTGGAGACCGGTCTCGCCCACCAGCTCCGGGTGGAAGGATGCCACAACCAGGTGCCCTTGCTCCAAGACGACCGGGCGGTCCTCGAAGGTCGCGAGCACCTCGACGCCGGGGCCGACGTCTTCGATCCAGGGGGCGCGGATGAACACGCCGTGCACCGGGTGGTCGACCCCGCGCACCTCCACGCCGGCCTCGAAGGAATCGACCTGGCGGCCGTAGGCGTTGCGCCGCACGGTGATGTCCATCAGCGCGAACAACGGATCCCCGCCGAGGACCCGCTCGGCGAGCACGATCATGCCCGCGCACGTCCCGAGGATCGGCATGCCCGCGGCGGCACGCTCGCGGATCGGCTCGACCAGGCCATAGCGCTGCGCGAGCTTGCCCATCGTGGTCGACTCCCCGCCGGGGATGGCCAGGCAGTCGACGTCGGCCAGCTGCTCGGCCGTGCGCACCTCGATCGGCGACGCGCCGACGGCCGCGAAGACCTTCGCATGCTCCCGGAAGTCTCCCTGCAGCGCGAGGACACCGGCCTTCACGGACGTCACCTCGCGCGAGACACGGCTACCAGCCGCGCTCCTGCAGGCGGGTCTCCAGCGTGGCGATCTCGAGCCCCGCCATGGGATCGCCGAGCCCGTGCGAGACCTTGGCCAGCACGTCGGCGTCCTGGTAGTGCGTGGTGGCCTCGACGATCGCGCGCGCCATCACGCTCGGCTCCTCGGACTTGAAGATGCCCGAGCCCACGAAGATCCCGTCGACGCCGAGTTGCATCATCAGTGCGGCGTCCGCCGGGGTCGCGATCCCGCCGGCGGAGAAGTTCACGACGGGCAGGCGGCCCAGCTCGGCCACCATCCGGACGAGCTCGACGGGGGCGCCCAGGTCCTTGGCCTTGGCCACGTACTGCTCGGGCCGGAGCGTGGTGACCTCGGCGATGTCGCGGAGGATCTGCCGCTCGTGACGCACGGCCTCGACCACGTTGCCCGTGCCGGGCTCGCCCTTCGTGCGGATCATCGCGGCGCCCTCGGCGATCCGCCGGAGCGCCTCGCCCAGGTTCCGTGCGCCGCAGACGAACGGCACGGTGAAGGCCCACTTGTCGATGTGGTACTCCTCGTCGGCGGGCGTCAGCACCTCGGACTCGTCGATGTAGTCGACGTTCAGCGATTGCAGGATCTGGGCCTCGACGAAGTGGCCGATGCGGGCCTTCGCCATGACGGGGATCGTGACCGTCTGCTGGATCTCCTCGATCTTGGTGGCGTCGGCCATGCGGGCCACGCCGCCGTCGCGCCGGATGTCGGCCGGCACGCGCTCGAGCGCCATGACGGCGCAGGCGCCGGCGTCCTCGGCGATCTTGGCCTCGTCGGCGGTGGTGACGTCCATGATGACGCCGCCCTTCAGCATCTCCGCCAGGCCGGACTTCACCCGGAACGTACCGGTTTCGCGCTCCACTGGGTACCCCTCCTCGTCGCTTCCGTTCACCAAGGACCCGCGGTCCGGCGGATGCTAGGCAACCAGTGTATCGCCGCATCGTGGCGACTATCCTCACCGGCGTATGCGTCCTTCCTCCGTTGTCCGGCCACTCGTGATCCTCGGGATCGTCGTCGGCGCAGCGGCCTGCCAGCCGAACGGGTCAGACTCCGCGGGCCCCGGGACCGCGACGTCGTCCACGAGCGTCCCGCCGTCACCGGCCCCGAGCGCAGATCCTCAGCGGCAGGAGGGAGCTTCCCCTCAGGTCGTTGCCGCGGCACGAGATCAGATCCGGCACGTGATCTTCATCGTCAAGGAGAACCGGACCTTCGACACGCTCTTCGGACGCTTCCCCGGCGCCGACGGCGCGACCGTGGGGTACACGTGCGACGGGACCGAGGTGCCGCTCACGCACGCCGCGGACGACACCCCGGGGCCCGATCACTCCTTCCCCGCCGGCCTCACGGCGATCAACGGCGGGGAGATGAACTGCTTCGACCGGCTGTCGGGTGGTGGTGCGCTGCAGTCCTACGTGCAGTATCAGCGCGCGGACATCCCCGACTACTGGAGCTACGCGCGCCACTTCCTGCTCGCGGATCGCTTCTTCAGCTCGACCTACGGTCCGACGGGGCTGGAGCATCTCTTCACGGTGGCGGCGCAGACCGATCGCTTCATCGATCACGAGCGGATCAACGCACCCGGTCAGTACGGGGACAACGGGATCCCTCGTGAATACTGCGAGGACCCCACGGAGCGGGCGTTCTCGTTCAAGCGCCTCTCCCGCGATCAGACACGGCAGGCCCTTGCCGCCGAGGATCGATTTCATCAGGGGATCTTGGCGCCATACACCACCGAGCGCTGGCCGTGCATCGACATCCCGGTCCTCCCCGACCGTCTGATGGACGCGGGGCTGTCCTGGCGCTACTACGTCGGCCAGAACGACTACGTGAAGACGATGAAGTGGATCCGCCACATCCGGTACGGCCCCGGCTACCGGAGCGTCGTCGATGACGACCGGTTCCTGAAGGACCTCGGGGCGGGCGACCTCCCCACCGTGTCGTGGCTCGTGCCCGACGTGGCCGAATCCGATCACCCGGCCGCCGGCTCTCTCTGCCAGGGCGAGAACTGGACCGTCGAGATCTTGAACGCGATCCAGCGGAGCCCCGAGTGGCAGCACACCGCGGTCGTGGTGACCTGGGACGACTTCGGCGGCTTCTACGACCACGTGCCGCCCCCGCATGTCGACCTGTACGGGTTCGGCCCGCGCGTGCCTGCCCTCGTCATCTCCCCCTGGGTCCGGGGAGGGACGGTCGCTCACGACGAGATGGAGTTCTCCAGCGTGTTGAAGATGATCGAGACGATCTGGGACCTGGACCCGCTCACGCAACGCGATGCCACGGCGAGCGACATGCTCCAGCTCTTCGACTTCGAGGGTCCCGAGACGACGCCGTTGATCCTGGAGCCGCGCACCTGTCCGTGACGCGGCGCGGCCCCGCCACCCCGATCACGCCTTCGAGGAGTACTCCACGGGGACGGAGGTGGGCACGAGTTCGACCCACGTGGGCCCCGGAGCCAGGGGGATCTCGTCGCCGGCCTTGTTCTCGAACCGCGTGAGGTCACCCTGCGCGTCGCGGACCCAACGACCGGCGATCACGCGGCCGTTACGGAACACCCACGCCTTGCCAGAGCCGACCAGGGTCACCTCCGGCGAGGCGTATCCGGCCACGTCGACGATGTCGCTGTCGCTGACCTCGACCTGCATCGCGATCACGTTCACCGTTGAGACCTGATCGCCGTTCTCGAGGACGTGCTGCTCTGACCCGTGGCTCCGAAGCCATCGCCCGTCGGCGCCGTTCCAGACCCAGTTCACGTCTGCGTACGTGGTTGAGAACGGGATGTGGATCGACCGGGCCGCCTTGCTCTTGAGATCGAGCTCATCGGAGTAGACGAACACCGGCTCGGGCGCGCCATCGTTCGAGCCACCGGCCTTGTAGAGCTTCTTCGTGGTCGTGTACAGGTTGTGCGGCGCCTCGCGCGATTCGTCGCGCGTGTACTCGGCCGCCGCGTCGATGTAGTTCACGTCGACGACGTTGGCCTTCGACACCGCGTTGCGCACCTTCGGTGCCCCACCGGCGTACCCGAACAGCGGCGTCCCGTACTGGGCCAGCACCGAGATGTCCGTCATCCTCGCGCTGCGGACCGGCCCCAGGCGTGCGGCGTCGAGGCACTGGAACAGCACGATGTACCTCGTGACCCCACCCTCCACCGGCTCCTCGTACACGATGTCCGCGTGATCGAGCCCAACCTGGGGGCGGGCCTCGGGAGCGTTCTCGACCTTGACGGCGAGCACGGGGTGGGTCGGGACGGATCTTCCGCCCGCGGGCGCGAGGCCGGTGAGGGGACACGGGTCGGGCGCCGGGTCTTTCAGACCGACCTTTTCGGCGAGCGTGTTCACGGGTCCTGCGTTGCCGGTGTAGACCAGCGCGCCGCCGCCGATCACGGCGACGGCCGCCACGCCGGCGATCAGGGCCTTCCCGCGCGGGGTCAACGCCACGGTGCTACCTCCTGAGGGTTCCGGTTGAGGTGAGTGAGATCTCGCATGAGAAAGGGTCCCCAGCAGGGACCCGGACCGCCATGCTACCGGCGGTTCGGGGGCGGCTCAAACACCTCCGGGGTTCACGACCGGATCGTCACATCTCCTCGAGGCGCTTGATCCGCTCCTCGAGCGGCGGGTGGGTCGAGAACAGGCGCTCCATCGTGGTGATGCCCTCGCCCTCCAGGCGGGAGGGCTGGTTCAGCCAGAGATGGCCGGTGGCGTTGTTCGCCGAGTGCATCGCGGTGGGCGCGCCCTGCAGTTTCTTCAGCGCCGAGATCAGGCCCGGCGGGTACCTCGTGAGCATCGCGCCCTGGGCGTCGGCCAGGTACTCGCGGTTGCGCGAGACCGACATCTTGATGATCTGGCCCGCGAGCGGCGCGATCGCCATCAGCGTGAAGCCGATCGCGAAGATCACCAGCGCGCCGGCGCCGCCACCCGAGTCGTTGCCACGCCGGCCGCGGAAGCCGCCCCACATCCACGAGCGCATCATGAACTCCGACATCAGCACGGCGGCCCCCACCAGCGTGGCCACCACGGTGCCCACGAGGATGTCGCGGTCGACGACGTGCGAGAGCTCGTGCCCGATCACGCCCTCGAGCTCAACCCTGTTCATCAGGGCCAGCAGGCCCTCGGTGACGGCCACCGACGAGTGCTCGGGGTCGCGCCCGGTCGCGAAGGCGTTGGGCGCCTGCTCGGGCACCACGTAGATCCGCGGCTTCGGGACGCCCGCCGCGATCGCGAGCCCCTCCACGATGTTGTGCAGCCGCGGCTGCTCCTCGGCGGTGACCACGCGGGCCCGGGTCGAGGCGAGCACCAGCCGGTCGCCGGCGAAGTACGACGCCACCGACATCGCGAGGGCGATCGCGAACGCGATCGCGAGCCCGAGCGGTCCGTACCCGAAGATCAACCCGATCACGAACCCGATCGCGGCCAGGAACACGACCGCGCCCAGCATGAGCAGCCACGTGCGACGCTTGTTGGACGCGATCTCCTCGTACACGGGTTAGAGATCCACCTGGACCGGGCCGCGGACCGGTTCCTCGATCTCGAAGAACTCACGCGGCGTGAACCCGAACGTCTTCGCCACCAGGCTAGAGGGGAAGGACTGGATCGCCGTGTTCAGCTTCATGACCTGGTCGTTGTAGAACTGCCGGGCGTACGCGATCTTCGACTCGGTCCCGGTGAGCTCCTCCTGGAGCGCGAGGAAGTTCTGGTTCGCCTTCAGGTCGGGGTAGGCCTCGGCCACGGCGAGGAGCTGGCGCATCCCGGCCGTGACCGCGTTCTCGGCCGAGGCCTGGTCACCGACGCCGCTCGCGCCGATCGCCCGCGCGCGTGCCTGGGTCACGCGCTCGAAGAGCTCGCGCTCGTGCGTCGCGTAGCCCTTGACGGTCTCGACGAGGTTCGGGATCAGGTCGTACCGGCGCCGCAGCTGGACGTCGATCTGCGACCAGCCGTTGTTCACGCGCACCCGAAGGGCCACGAGCCGGTTGTAGACGAGCACCGACCCCACGACGAGGACGGCGAGCGCGGCGAGGACGATCCAGACGGCCACGAGCCCTATGGTAGCGACCGCGGTCACCCCTCGGCCCGCGCGTAGAGCTCCTCGAGCCGCCCGGCCACGATCGCCCAGTCGAACGACCCGGCGCGCGCGCGTCCGGCCTCGCCCAACCGGGCGGCCAGCGCGGGGTCGTCGAGCACCCGGGCGGCGGCCGCGGCCAGGGCCGCGCCGTCTCGGGCCGGCACGAGCAGCCCGTCGACCCCGTCGCGCACCACCTCGTCGTAGCCCGCGATGTCGCTCGCGATCACCGGGAGGCCTGCAGCCATCGCTTCCACGAGCACTATCCCGAAGCTCTCCCCGCCCACCGAGGCGCCCAGGTACAGGTCGCACGCGGCGTAGATAGGCGGCAGGTCCCGGTTCGGCACGCTGCCGAGGAAGCTGACGCGCTCCCGCAGGGCGGGCGCCAGCCCGTCGGCCGCCCCACGGTCGGGCCCGTCCCCCACCACGACGAGCCCGAGTTCGGGTCGGTCCGACGCGAGCGCTTCGAACGCCGCCACCGCCGTCGGGAATCCCTTCCGCTCGTCGAGGCGGCCGACGAACAGGAGCTTAGTTCCCGAGCCCAGATCGGCCGCGACGGCGTCGGCGAAGCGGGCCACGTCCACCCCGTTCGGCACGATCTCGAACGTGCCGCCGATCCGATCCGCCGCGAACGACGCGGCGGCCTCCGAGACGGCGATCCGCACGGCCAGGCGGCGAGCCACCCGGCGGAGCGCCGGCGCGGCGAGGTCGAACAGCTTCGAGCGGGAGGCCCCCGAGTGGAAGGTCGCGACGACCGGGACCGGCGACACGAGCGTGGCCCACATCGAGGTGCTCGGGCTCAGCGGTTCGTGCACATGGACGACGTCGGGACCGAACGAGTCGAGCACCGCCCGGACCCGCCGGCGCGACCAAGGGCGCGGGTCGATCGGCGCGTTCGAGGCGTTGTACGGGATGTCGACGGGCCGCCCGACGGGGACCACCCATCGCTCGTCGGCGCGATCGCGGACCGGTGCGAGCGCGATCACGTGATGACCCCGGTCGGCGAGCCGCAGCGCCAGCTCTCGCACGTGCACCTGGACGCCGCCGGGGTCGTCCCACGCGTACGGGCAGACGAGCGCGATCCTCACGGCTCCCACGCGGGCTGGAACACGTGCCAGTCGGCCGGCGCCGCCGCGATCGCACGCTCGAAATTGGTGGCCATCTCCTGCGTGAGAGCGATGACGTCGGCGCGGCGGCTCCCCGTGGGCTCGATCGTGCACGGCGGGAACATCACGCACTTCCAGGCGTCCTCGGTCTGGTAGATCGGCGCGACCACGAGCGGCGCGCCGGTGGCGAGGGAGAGCAGCGCCGGCCCCGCCGGGAGCTTGCGCGTACGCCCGAACATCTCGACCTCGACGCCGCGACCCGTGAGGTCACGGTCGGCGACGAGCGCGAGCAGGTGGTTCGTGCCGAGGGCCTCCTTCAGCCGCCGTCCGACGCCCTCGGACGAGAGCCCGAGCACCTCCATGCCGAGCGCCTCCCGGTGCCGCACGAACAGGTCGAAGAGCTCGGGCGGCTCCAGCCGCTCGGCCACCGCGACCGGGTCGATCCCCTGGGCGTCGAGCCAACGCGACGCGACGTCGAAGTTGCCCAGGTGCAGGAGCGCCATGATCACGCCCGTCCCCGCGTCGAACGCGTCCTCCATGTGCTCGATCCCCACGCACTCGAACCGTTCGAGGAGCTCCTCGAACGGGATCCGGACGACGTGGAACGAATCGAACCAGTACCGGGCGTACAGGACGAAGGCCTCCCGGGTCGACGCCTTCACGAGCGGATCGTCCACCGGCCGGCCGAGGACCTGGGCCTGGTTGGCCGCGACAGTGGCGCGCACGCCGGGCGCGACGGCGTGGGCCACGAGTCCGAGCCACCTGAACAGGAGCCGCCCGGTGTGCTCGGGCAGGGTCCGGCCGAGCCACGCGACCGTGCGGTATGCGTGGAACGCCACCCGACCGCGCAGCTCGGCTCGGGAGCTGCTCACGCGCGCTCCTCGCGCGCGACCTGGGTCGTGCGCACGAGCGCCGCGAGCGCCGAGAGGCCGGCCGCCAGCCACAGGGTCCAGCTCAGCCAGCCGAACGCGAGGCCCGCGGTGACGAGCCCGTAGCGCACACCACGCGTGATGTGGCTCTCCTCGACCGAGTACGAGAGCGAGGCTCCCCGCGCGCGGACGTACGACGAGAGGAAGCTGAGGCAGAGCGCGGCGAGTGCGGCGAGCGCGACCGAGGCGCTCGCGCTGCGTTCGGTCCACGCGATCGCCCCCAGGATCGCGCCGTCCCAGGCTCGATCGAGCAGGTCGTCGAGCATCCGGTCCGTCGGCCCGCCGGCGCCGTGGTTCGCGCGGTGGCCGCCGACCAGGAGCAGCGTGGCCGAGACGCCGGCCGCGACCGCGCCCAGGCGCGGCTCCCGCGCCACGATCCACCACGCGGCGACACAGGCCAGCAACCCGCCCGCGATCAGCACCGCTCGGGTGATGGCCGTGCCGGGAGGCTGGCGCTGGAAGTGGATCTGGAGTCGTTGGAGGCGCGCCATGAGGTCGGCGCGAGCCTAGCAACTCTCGGTAGGATTCCCTCGACCTCTCGCCGAAGGAGCGCCCCGTTGAAGACCTACGACGCGAAGGACATCCGCAACGTCTTGTTGGTCGGGCACGGTGGCTCGGGGAAGACGACCCTCCTCGAGGCCATGCTGTTCACCGCCGGGTCGATCACGCGCATGGGCGTCGTCGAGGATGGCAACACCGTCTCGGACCACGACCCCGACGAGCAGCGCAAGGGCATCTCCGTCTCGCTCTCGATGGCGCCGATCGAGTGGGAAGGCGTGAAGATCAACGTCCTGGACGCCCCGGGCTACGCCGACTTCGTGGGCGACCTGCGCTCGGCGATCCGCGCCGCCGACGCCGTGATCGTGGTGGTCTCGGCGGTCGACGGCGTCGAGGTCCAGACCGAGGCCGCGTGGGAGCTCGCTGTCGAGGCCGGCCTTCCCCGTGCGATCTTCGTGAACAAGCTCGACCGGGAACGCGCCGACTTCCAGGCCACGCTCGACCAGCTCGTCTCCGCCTTCGGGAACCAGGTGGCCCCCTTCGAGCTGCCGATCGGCGCCGAGCACGAGTTCCGCGGCGTGGCCGACCTCCTGCACGAGAAGGCCGACTTCTACCCGAGCGGGCCCAAAGCCGAGGAGTCGGAGTGGCCCGACGAGATCCATCAGATGGCCGACCCCGCGCGCGAGAAACTCGTCGAGGCGGTGGCCGAGTCCGACGACGCCCTGATCGAGGAGTACCTCGAGCAGGGCACGCTCCCCGAGGAGCACATCGTGAGCGGCGCGAAGGACGGCTTCGCGCGGGCGCGGCTCGCCCCCGTGATCGTGGGCTCCGCCGCGAAGGCGATCGGGATCGACCGGCTGCTCGACTTCATCGTCGAGGAGTTCCCGTCCCCGATCGACCGCGGGCCCGTGGCCGTGCACGCCAAGGGCGGCGGCGAGGCCGAGCGGTCGTGCGACCCGGACGGGCCCGCGTGCGCGTTCGTGTTCAAGACCGTCTCGGACCCCTTCGTGGGACACATCACGATGTTCAGGGTGTTCAGCGGGAGGGTCCGGCCCGACTCGAGCCTGCACAACGCCACGCAGGGCACCGACGAGCGGATCGGGCAGCTCTTCACGCAGAAGGGCAAGGAGCACGAGTCGGTGCCCGAGGTCGCCGCAGGCGACATCGGCGCGGTCGCGAAGCTCCAGCACGCCCACACCGGCGACACCTTCAGCACCAAGGACGACCCGGTGCGGGTCCCGCCGATCGAGCTCCCCGAGCCGGTGCTCGCCTACGCGATCTCCCCCAAGACCAAGGGCGACGAGGACAGGCTCGCGACCGGCCTCTCGCGCCTGCGCGAGGAGGACCCGACGCTCCGTGTCTCCCGCAACGAGGAGACCCACGAGACCGTGATGCACGGGATGGGCGAGGCACACCTCGAGGTGATGATCGAGCGCCTCAAGCGGAAGTACGGCGTCGACGTCTATACCGGGCCCGCCAAGATCGCGTACCGGGAGACGGTCCGCGGCAGCGCGAAGGCGCAGGGGCGGCACGTGAAGCAGAGCGGCGGTCACGGGCAGTACGCGGTGTGCAGCATCGAGCTCGAGCCCGCCGCCCGCGGCGAGGGCTTCGTCTACGTGGACAAGATCTTCGGCGGCTCGATCCCGAACCAGTTCATCCCCTCGATCGAGAAGGGCATAGTGAAGACGATGGCCGAGGGCGTGCTGAGCGGGAACCCGATGGTCGACGTGAAGGTCACGCTGGTGGACGGGAAGTTCCACCCCGTGGACTCTTCGGACATGGCGTTCCAGATCGCGGGCTCGCTCGCGCTCAAGGAGGCCGTCGAGCAGGCGGGCGTGATGCTGCTGGAGCCCGTCGTGGACCTCGACGTGATCGTGCCGGACGCCTACACCGGCGACATCATGGGCGACCTGAATTCGAAGCGAGGCAGGATCGCCGGGATGGAGCAGGCGGGCGGCGGCAAGCAGGTGGTCCACGCGACGGTGCCGCAGGCAGAGGTCGCGCGCTACGTGATCGACCTCCGCTCGATGACCGGCGGGCGCGGCGCCTTCTCGATGGCGTTCAGCCACTACGAGGAGATGCCGCAGCAGCTCGCGCAGAAGGTGATCGACGCCTACCAACAGGCACGCGAGGACGCGCACAAGAGGTAGGGGCCGTCGGGTCGCGGCCGCTCGGATCCCTCACGCGATCGCGTCGAACAAGAAGTCCGCCGTCAGCACCGCGAACGCGAGCGCGCCCCACCCGACGAGCAGCGCAACCCCGCCGATCGGCGTGATCGCGCCCAGCTTGGGCCGGTCGAGCCACACCAGCAGGAACAGGCTCCCGCTGAAGAGGACGATCCCCACGATGAAGGAGACGCCGGCGATCGCCGAGGCGGTCGTGTCGGGCGCCCAGGTGCGCACGGCCACCACGAGCCCGAGCGCCAAGGCGTGCACGAACAGGTAGCGCACCCCGGTCTCGAAGGTCACGAGCCGCTCCGGGGTCACCTTGCGCTGCAGCGCGTGCGCCCCGAAGGCGCCGAACGCGACGCCGACGAAGCCGCCGATCGCCGCCGCGAGCAAGAACAGCCGGTCCACGGCTACCGCGCCTCGGCCAAGAACGGCAGCACGGCGGCGTCGAACGCCTCGGGCTGCCGCAGGTTCACCACGTGGTCGGCGCCTTCGATCGTGACGAGCCGCGCGTCCAGCACCCCGCGAGCGATCAGGTCGCTCTCGCGCCGTCCCATCGCAGGGTCGTGCTCCGCCGCTACCACCAGCGTCGGCACGTCGATCTCGCCGAGGCGCACGGCCGCCGGCGGATCGAGCTCCTCGGCGGCGCTCTCGTCCATCGTGAGCTCGTGGATGTTGTCGAAGGCGATCTCGCGGATCCTCGCGCCCGCGGGATCGTCGGTTCCCAGCGGCGCCCAGAGCAGTTCGAGCCGGAGGTCCTGGGCGCGCTCAAGGTCGCCGGCCTCGACGGCCGCCTCGATCGGCCCGCTCACCGACTCCCACCACTCGATCTCCTCTTCGAGGGGCTCGACACCGGACAGGCCGGCCGCGATCGGGACGAGCGCCCAGACGCGATCGGGGGCCGTGAGCGTCGCGTCGATCGCGAGCGCGCCGCCCATCGAGCACCCCACGAGCGCCGTGGTCTCGGTGCCGGTGGCATCGAGCACAGCCAGCAGATCTCGCACGCCCGAGTACGCAGACCCGTCGAGCCGGCTGGACTTCCCGTAGCCCCGCTGGTCGTAGCGCAGCACCCGGTAGCCCTCGTCCGCGAACCTCGCGAACTCGCGGTCCCACGTCCGCATGTCCCACAGGCCCGGGTGCAGGAACGTGACGGTCGGTCCCTCCCCCGCGATCTCGTACGCGAGGTGCCCACCCTCGAACTCGACCCGTCCCTCGGTCATGCGAGCGCCTCGAATCTCGGCGCGAGGCGCCGGTAGGTGTCGGCCAGCAGCTCGGGCAGCACGCGCGTGTCCCCCACCACCGGCATGTAGTTCGTGTCGCCGCTCCACCGCGGCACGACGTGCCAGTGGAGATGGTCGGGGATGCCGGCGCCCGCGATCCTCCCGAGGTTCATCCCGACGTTGAAGCCGTGGGGGTCGGATACGGCGCGCAGCGCGCGGATCGAGAGCTGGAGGAGCGACTGCAGCTCGGCGTTCTCCTCGATCGTGAGCGACTCGAGGTCGCCCTCGTGCCGGTTGGGCACGACGAGCAGGTGGCCGGGGTTGTAGGGGAACTTGTTCAGCACCACGTAGGCGAGGGCGCCTCGCACGAGCACGCGGTCGGACTCCTCCCCCGTCGCGATCGCGCAGAAGACGCACCCGGCCTCCGTCTCCTCCGTCGCCGCCTCGATGTACTGCATCCGCCAGGGGCTCCAGAGGTGGTCGGTCACCTCAGCCTCCGAAGCTCGTCTGCTCGAGCGCGCGGGTGCGGACCTCCTCGGCCAACGCCTCCACGAGGCGCTCGAAGGTCACTCCTGAGGCCTCGACGCCGGCGCGGTCGCGCACCGTGTAGGTGGCCGACTCCAGCTCCTGATCGCCGACGACGAGCGTGTACGGCGCCTTCATCATCTGGGCGGCACGGATCTTCTTGCCCACGCTCTCCTTCGAGTCGTCGACGAACGCCCGGAGTCCGGCCGCCTTCGCCGCGATCGCGAGCTCGTGGCACCGGTCGGCGTGCCGGTCTGCGACCGGCACGAACCGGAGCTGTTCGGGCGCCAGCCACAAGGGGAACGCGCCCGCGTAATGCTCGGTGAGCACGCCGAAGAACCGCTCGACGGACCCGAAGAGCGCGCGGTGGATCATGATCGGCCGGTGCCGCTCTCCGTCGGTGCCCGCGTAGTGAAGGTCGAAGCGCTGCGGCAGCTGGAAATCGACCTGGATCGTCGACATCTGCCAGGTACGGCCGATCGCGTCCTTGGCCTGAACGCTGATCTTCGGCCCGTAGAACGCGCCGCCTCCCTCGTCCATCACGAGCTTCAGGTCCATCGACTCGGCGGCCTCGCGCAACGCCTCGATGCCTTCGGCCCATTCCTCGTCGGTGCCCACGCCCTTGCCCTCGGGCTTGGTCGAGAGCTCGAGGTAGAAGTCGTCGAGCCCGTAGTCGCGAAGCAGGTCGAGCACGAATACCAGGAGCGATCGCAGCTCCGCCCCCATCTGCTCCTTCGTCGTGAAGATATGGGCGTCGTCCATCGTGAGCCCGCGCACGCGGGTGAGCCCGTGGATCACGCCCGACTTCTCGTAGCGATACACCGTTCCGAACTCGAAGAGCCGCATCGGGAGCTCGCGGTAGCTGCGGGTGCGGCTCCGGAAGATCAGGATGTGCATCGGGCAGTTCATCGGCTTCAGGTAGTACTGGGTGCCGTCGTCGAGCTCCATCGGCGGGAACATGCCCTCGGCGAACCATTCGAGGTGCCCGCTGGTCTCGAACAGCTCGGACTTCGTGATGTGCGGCGAGTTCACGAACTCGTAGCCCGCCTCTTCGTGGCGCCGGCGCGAGTAGTCCTCCATCAGGCGGCGGATCAGGCCGCCTCGTGGATGGAACACGGGCAGGCCCGAACCGATCTCGTCGGGGAACGAGAACAGGTCGAGCTCGACGCCTAGGCGCCGGTGGTCCCGCCGCTCGGCCTCCTCGAGCCGATGCAGGTGTGCGTCGAGGTCCTCCTGGGTCGCCCAGGCGGTGCCATAGATCCGGGTGAGCATCGGGCGGCTGTCGTCGCCGCGCCAGTAAGCACCCGCCAGGCTCGTGATCTTGAACGCGCCGAGCTTGCCGGTGTGCGGCACGTGCGGGCCCATGCAGAGGTCGGCCCATTCCCCGTTGCGGTACAGGCTGACCGTCTCGCCCACGGTCGCCTCGCCCGCGGCGGCCTCCTCCTGTTCGAGACCGTCGATGATCTCGATCTTGAACGGCTGATCCGCCAGGCGCGCGCGCGCCTCGTCGCGCGCGAGGTCCTCGCGGACGAACGGCTGGTTCTGCTTCGCGATCTGCCGCATCCGGCGATCGATCTTGGCGAGGTCGGCCGCGTGCAGCGGCTCGGGCAGCTCGAAGTCGTAGTAGAAACCGTCCTCGATCGCCGGTCCGATCGCGTACTTCGCGCCCGGATAGAGGTCGCAGACGGCCTGGGCGAGCACGTGCGCCGTCGAGTGCCGCAGCACGTGCAGACCGTCCTGGGACCCCGGCACGATCGGCTCGACGACCGCGTCGGCCGTGGGCACGAACGACAGGTCGCGGAGCTCCCCGTCGACGCGCGCCGCGATCGTGCCCTTGGGCATCGCGGCGCCGACCGGCTCCCCCTCGGGGAGCTCGGCCACCTTCTCGTCGGGCAGGCTCAGCCTCGGCATGGGCGTCATCATAGTGGCCGGTGCTATCGCATCTGCGGGAAGGGGCGTAACCTCGCCGCATGGGCATGCACGGAGGCGGACCCCAACCGGACGCGTTCACCCTTTCCGACGTCGGCCGCGTGCGCCGCGTGGGTTTCCGTCGGCGGCCGATCGCGCTCGAGCGGCTCGACGGCGACCGGTGGATCGAGCTGGAGCGGATACTCGATCCCGAACAGGCCCGGCTCGCGCTCGATGCCGCCTCAGCCTCGGGCGTGCCGGCCGATCACCTCAGGCTGCGCGTGATCTCGCGGCCCGCCGACCGGATCCTGCCGATCGCGTTGGTCGTGTTCGTGATCGCGGTGGGCGCGCTGATGTTCGCGCTGCTCGCCCGTTGAACTCGCCGGTCACTCGTAGGAGATCGCCTCGAGGACGTTGAGCTTCGCGGCGCGCCGTGCCGGCCAGATCGCCGCCAGCACGCCCGCCAGCCCCGCGAACACCAGGTAGACGAGCAGTTGCACGACCGGGATCTGCAACGAGGTGACGCCTTCGTCGGCGAGGGCCTGCTGCAACGCCCAGCCGAACAGGACCCCGATCGCGATGCCGAGCACGGCGCCGAAGACCGCGATGATCACCGCCTCCCACCGGATCATCCGCTTCACCTGGCGCCGGCTCATCCCCACCGCCCGCAGCAGCCCGAGCTCGCGCGTGCGCTCGTAGATCGAGAGGCCCAGCGTGTTCACGATGCCGAAGAGCGCGATCAGGATCGACATCAGCAGCAGCGCCGTCACGAGCCCGAGCAGCTGGTCGATGAACCCGGCCTGTTGCTCGCGGAACGCCGCCTGGTCCTGGACCTGCACGTTCGGGAAGCCCTTCACGGCGCCCTCGATCGCGGCCTTCGCCTGGCCGGGCGGCACGTCGGGAGACGCCTTCACGAGCACGAACGTGTCGAGCTGCTCCGTGTAGTAGGTCGCGTACGTGTCGGTCGAGATCAGGTAGTCGCCGGCGAGCCGGTTGTCGCCGTAGATGCCCACGAGCGTGAGCGGCGCGTCGCCGACCGTCGCGAACTGCGCGGGTATCTCGTCCCCCACGGCCCAGCCGTTCGCGACGGCGATGTCCTCGTGCACCATGATCGTGTCGGGCCGGGAGAGGTCGGCCAGATCCCCTTCCAGGAGGTCGATCGAGACCACGGCGTCCAGCGTCGCCGGCTCGATCGCCGTCACGAACGCGGTCGTCCCGTCGATCCGGAACCCGTTCTGACGGAACTCCGAGACCGCCTGGACCTCGGGAAGGTCGCGGACCTCGTTCGCCGCCTCGGACCCGAACGACGTGAACGAGCTCGTGGTGAGCATGTAGTCGGCCCTGAGCGTCTCGGTGAGCGCCGTGTCGAAGGACGCCTTCAGCGACGCCGACAGGATCGCCACCATCGAGACGAGCCCGAGCCCGATCATCAGGGCGGCCGCCGTCGAGGCGGTCCGGCGCGGGTTCCGCATCGCGTTCTCCCGGCCGAGCTTGCCCTGCATCGAGAGGCGCTTGAGGGGCGCGCCCAGGGTGCCGGCGACCGGTCGGGCGGCGAGCGGCGAGAGCATCGCGACGCCGATGAAGATCACCGCGGCACCCAGGCCCACCATCGCGCCGGCGTTCGAGCCGCCTCCGAACAGGCCGGAGGCCAGCGCCGCGGTGCCGAGCGCGGTCACCGCCACGCCCAGGATCAACCGGCGGCGCAGGGTCCCGGAGGGCGCCACGGTGTCGCCGGATTCGCGGAGCGCCTGGATCGGGGCCACGCGCGCGGCTCTACGCGCGGGCAGGACCGAGGCCACGACGGTCACGACGGTCCCCACGAGCAGGGACACGACGATCGTGCGCGGCAAGAGTTGGATCGAGGTGCTCGGCAGGTCGATCCCGAAGACGCCCAACAGGCCCTTGAGTCCCATCGCGATCCCGATCCCGGCCACGATCCCGACGACCGCGGCGAACAGGCCCACCAGGAGCGCCTCCACCACGACGGACGCCATCACCTGCGCCCGGGATGCGCCCAGCGCCCGCAGCAACGCGAGCTCGCGCGTGCGCTGGGCCACGATGATCGAGAACGTGTTGAAGATGATGAACGCCCCGACGAACAGCGCGATGAACGCGAACACGAGGAGCGCGATCCGGAAGAACCCGAGCCCCTCCTTCAACGCCTGGGACTGCTCGTCGGCCACCGTTGCAGATGTCACGGCCTCGACCCCGTCGGGCAGCACCTCTTGGATGTCTGCCCGCAGCTCGCTCGCCGGCACGCTCTCGTCGCCGACCACGCTGATCGTGTCGAAGACTCCCTTCTTGCCGAGCACCTTCTGGGCCGTCGTGGTGTCGAAGATCGCCAGCGTCGCCCCCGCGAGGTTGTCGGCATCGCCGAACGAGAGGATCCCCGAGATCGTGAACTCCCCCGTCCCCTCCGCGAAGAGGATCTGGATCTGCTGCCCCACGGCGAACTGGAACTTCTTGGCCGTGGCGGCGTCGATCGCGACGTCGTCGAGGCCGGTCGGCTCGGCGCCATCGCGGATCGTCACCGTCCCGCTGCTGACGTCGTTCCAGTTCGACCCGATCGTGGGCGGGCCGAAGCCGCCGATCGGCTCGTCCGTGGCGGGGTCGACCATCTGGGCCGTCCCCTGCACGTCCCCGCCCACGAGGGCGACACCGGTCACCGACTTCACGAGCGGCAGCACCGACGCCGGGATCGGCTCCCGGTCGGACGAGGCCCCGCCTCCCGGACCGGCCTGCTCCGTGGTGAAAGCCGACACCGAGCGCACGATCACGTCTGAGGTCCCGGCCGCCTGATCGAAGAGCTGGTCGAAGGCCGCGTTCATCGTGTCGGTCAGCACGAAGGTGCCGGCCACGAACCCGACCCCGAGCACCACCGAGAGCGCCGTGAGCGCGAAGCGCAGCTTCTTCGCGAGGAGGCTCTTGAACGTCGCGCGCCACATGGCGTCAGCTCTCCAGAGACTTGAGCCGGTCGAAGACGCTCTCGGTCGTGGGGCCACGCAGCTCGTCCACGACGTTGCCGTCGGCGAGGAACACGACCCGGTCGGCGTAGCTGGCGGCATGGGCGTCGTGCGTGACCATCACGATCGTCTGCTGGTGGTCGGTGACCGCTTCGCGCAGGAACCCGAGCAGCTCGGCGCCGGATCGGGAGTCGAGGTTCCCGGTGGGCTCGTCGGCGAAGACGATCTGGGGGCGGCTCACGAGGGCGCGCGCACCGGCCACCCGCTGCTGCTGTCCGCCGGAGAGCTGGTTCGGGCGGTGGTCGAGCCGGTCGCGGAGCTTCACGGTGTCCACGACCTGGTCGAACCACGCCTGGTCGACGTCGCGCCCGGCGATGTCGAGCGGCAGCGTGATGTTCTCGGACGCCGTCAGCGTGGGCACCAGGTTGAACGACTGGAAGACGAAACCGACCGCGTCGCGGCGAAGGCGCGTGAGGTCGGCCTCCGAGAGGGTCGTCAGATCGACGTCGCCGATGAATACCTGGCCCTCGCTCGGCGTGTCCAGTCCCGCCAGGCAGTGCAGGAGGGTGGACTTCCCCGAGCCCGACGGACCCATGATCGCCGAGAACTCACCGGCGGCGAACTCGACCGAGACGCCCCCCAGGGCCTCGACGGTCGCATCACCCTCGCCGTAGATCTTGCGCAGCGCAACCGATCGTGCCGCCGCGCCGCTCGCCGGCATGGGTGGAAGTGGGTCGGTCTGGGACATCGCGGGTACCCCTTCGTCTCAGGTGTGCGCATCAAAGGTAGCGCGCGGTGCATACGTCCCCGATACCAGGGTGGGCGCGGCAGGTTTTGAACCTGCGACCTCTCGCGTGTGAGGCGAGCGCTCTCCCGCTGAGCTACGCGCCCCGGCGGTCACCCACGATAGCAACTCGCGTGCGTTGCGGGGCGCTCGATGGGATCCGGACAAGATGACGGCGGCACGTGCCCGCGTCGTGCCGCCGTCGGGCCGGGCTGACCCCGACCGAGGCCGAGTGTCACACGGTGTTACGCCATCTGCAAGGTCGGGTTGCCCCACGGTCGTGCCGCACGGCCCGCGTAAGCGGGGTCGACCGCCCTCGCGAGGGCCGGCCCGCCAGGACCATCCTTGGGGCGGAGGTGAGCACCGTGGACGACTGGTACGAGCCCTACAAGATCAAGGCCGTCGAGGCGATCCCGATCACGACCCGCGAGGAGCGCCTGGTCGCGCTCGATGTGGCCGGATGGAACACGTTCCTGCTCCGTTCCGATCAGGTCACGATCGACCTGCTGACCGACTCGGGCACGAACGCGATGAGCGACCGGCAGTGGGCCGCGATCATGATGGGCGACGAGGCGTACGCGGGCTCGCGCAACTTCTACCGGCTCGAGGAGGCCGTCCGCCGGTACTACGGGTACGAGCACGTGATCCCGACGCACCAGGGGCGCGGGGCCGAACACATCATCAGCGAGATGCTGATCCACCCCGGGGACACGGTCCCCGGCAACATGTACTTCACGACCACGCGGCTCCACCAGGAGCTCGCCGGCGGGACCTTCGTCGACGTGATCGTCGAGGACGCCCACGACCCCGCGAACATGAGCCCGTTCAAGGGCGACGTCGACCTCGAGATGCTCGAGAAGGTGATCGAGCGGGCCGGGCGCGTGCCCTACCTCTCGATCGCGGCCACGGTGAACATGGCCGGAGGGCAGCCGATCTCGATCGCGAACCTGCGCGCGGTCCGCGAGCTCGCCGACCGCCACGGGACGATCGTGATGTTCGACGCGACGCGCGCGATCGAGAACGCGTTCTTCATCCAGGAGCGCGAGCCGGGGTACGCGGGCCGCAGCGTCGCCGAGATCCTCCGGGAGATGTGCGACCTCACCGACGGCTGCACGATGTCGGCGAAGAAGGACTCGCTGGTGAACATCGGCGGGTGGATCGGGTTGCGTGATCCCGACCTCGCCGAACAGGCGCGCAACCTCTGCGTGGTCTACGAGGGGCTCCACACGTACGGCGGGCTCGCCGGACGCGACATGGAGGCGATCGCGGTCGGGATCGAGGAGTCGGTCCAGGACGACCAGATCCGCGCGCGGATCTATCAGGTGCGGGACCTGGGCGAGGAGCTGGAGACGCTGGGGGTCCCGATCGTGGAGCCGATCGGTGGGCACGCGGTGTTCCTGGACGCCCGGCGGATCTACCCGCACGTGCCGCAGGACTTCTTCCCGGCGCAGCGGCTCGCAGCCGAGATCTACCTCGACTCCGGCACGCGGACGATGGAGCGCGGGATCGTCTCGGCCGGGCGCGATCCGGAGACCGGCGAGCACCGGCGCCCGGCGCTCGAACTCGTGCGCGTCACGATCCCCCGGCGGGTCTACACGGGCAAGCATCTGCACGCGGTCGCGCGCTCGATCGCCGGCGTGATGGGCCGCGCGAAGGAGACCGGCGGCCTCGAGATGGTGTTCGAGCCCGAGTACCTGCGGTTCTTTCAGGCGAGGTTCCGGCCGCTCACTCGGTGAGCCGCTCCGTCAGCAGCGGTGATACGGCACGAACGAGCCCAGGTCCCCCGAGGGCCAGAGGAACGTCCACAGGTTGTGCGGGGTGCCGCCGATCGTGGTGAGTTCCCCCCTGGGGTGATCCGGCGCCCAGTCGATGCGCCACCGGCCGCCGCTCCGCCGGAGGACGAACGGGCGTGACGTTCGGTTCGCCCGGACCCACGTGTTGCCGACCGCCCACGCATCCGAGGGAGACGCGACCTCGATCGAGG
>Ga0315273_10000345_pt1 | contig 47051 bp, 41 predicted proteins | sample YL17G02_0_MG_FD_205753 | JGI IMG/M metagenome (GOLD analysis project Ga0315273, IMG submission 205753) | Sediment microbial communities from Yellowstone Lake, YNP, Wyoming, USA - YL17G02_0 | ecosystem: Environmental > Aquatic > Freshwater > Lake > Sediment | place: USA: Wyoming | collected...
TTAATAATCAATCAAAGTTAAGAATAAACCGTATGCCAAATATAACTGTCTGTAATTTAATAAAAATAGGGACACACCATGGCATGTCCCTGTTATATCTACTGACTTTACTATTGACTAAAAAAGACTCCAGGCAACAGTAACTCCTGCCATAACAACAGCTACCATTGACATAAGTTTAATCAGAATATTCATTGACGGGCCGCACGTATCTTTAAACGGATCCCCTACTGTATCTCCTACAATACTTGCTTTATGGCATTCACTTTTCTTTCCGCCATAATTTCCTCTTTCAATGTACTTTTTAGCATTATCCCATGCACCACCGGAATTATTGAGCATACTTGCAAGAGTAAAACCTGTAGTCATTCCGCCCATTAACAACCCAACTACTCCGGGAACACCAAAAATGATCCCGGTAACAACAGGTACTATGATTGCCATAAGTGCAGGAATAACCATTTCTTTCTGTGCACCTTTAGTTGCAATGGCAACACATTTTGCATACTCGGGTCTTCCGGTACCTTCCATAATCCCCGGAATTTCACGGAATTGTCGTCTTACTTCATCAACCATTCGTCCTGCGTTCCTTCCGACAGCTTTCATAGCCATTGCAACAAATACAAAACACATCATTGCTCCTATGAAAAGACCTGCAATCAATATCGGATTAAAGAGTGAAAGATTATAGGCTGAAACAAAATCTTTGATTCCCGCATGAGAAACATCGACTGCCTGCTGGCCCGCCTGAACAACTGCCGGGACATGACTCTTATAAAACAAAATATCACCGATCTGTTTGTACCCATCAACACCCTTGTCAGCAAGCCGGCCAAGCCAGAGTTTCACTTCCTCCATATATGCTGCAACAAGAGCCAGGGCAGTAAGAGCAGCTGAACCAATAGCGAATCCTTTACCTGTTGCGGCTGTAGTATTTCCCAGACCATCTAAAGCATCCGTTCTTTCTCTTACCTCTTTTGGAAGATCAGCCATTTCAGCATTTCCACCGGCATTGTCAGCTATTGGGCCGAAAGCATCAGTTGCCAGAGTTACTCCAAGTGTTGAGAGCATACCAACAGATGCGAAACCGATACCATAAACACCCATTGCAAAGTTGTGGAATCCTCCTGCAAATCCGTAAGCGGCAATAATACCACCAACTATTGTCAAAACAGGCAGCCATGTTGAGAACATACCCACAGCCATACCTTCAATAATAACAGTTGCAGGTCCTGTTTGAGATTGTTTTGCGATACCTTGTGTAGGTTTATAGCCATCAGAAGTATAGTATTCTGTTGCCTGCCCTATAATTACGCCTGCAACAAGACCTGATACGGCAGCGCCAAAAACACCCCAGGTAATCCATTGTGCATTAGCCATTACGGCCAAAACAACCAGTATAAGAGCTGAACTTCCCCCTGTTCCGAGCAGAAGTGCTCTGAGAAGGGTTTTCGGAGAAGCCGATTCTTTTGTTCTCACCATATATATTCCGGCGATTGACAATAAAATCCCGATTGCTGAAACCAGCATGGGAGCTATTATAGCTTTAATCTGATAATCACTTTGTCCTACTAAAGCAGGAAGGGCAGCACCGAGAGCAGCTGTTGCAAGAATTGAACCTGCATAAGATTCATAAAGGTCAGCTCCCATTCCGGCTACGTCACCTACATTGTCACCAACGTTATCAGCTATAGTAGCAGGGTTACGTGGATCATCTTCAGGGATTCCTGCTTCAACTTTACCGACGAGATCAGCACCTACGTCGGCAGCTTTTGTAAAGATACCCCCGCCAACACGTGCAAAGAGAGCCTGGGTGGAGGCACCCATACCAAAAGTGATCATTGTTGCTGTAATCTCAACAAATTTCTGGTGCTCATCAATTCCCGCCTGAACAAATGTAAGACCCAAGAAATTGAATCCTGTGGCCATATGTTCCGGAGTAAATACTACTTTAGTCAGAAAAATGAACCATGCGGCTATGTCGAGAAGAGCGAATCCAACAACAACAAGACCCATAACTGCTCCACTACGCAGAGCTACCTGTAATCCCTTGTTGAGTGATTTTGAGGCAGCCCAGGCTGTCCTGTTTGAAGCAAATGTTGCAGTTCTCATTCCAAGATAACCGCAAAGACCTGAGAAGATACCTCCGGTTAGAAAAGCTACCGGAACAAATGGGTTCTGAACACCCATATATGCCAGTATGGTTAATAATACAACAAGAATAATAAAAATCTTGCCAACAACTGTGTACTGGCTTTTCAGGTAGGCCATTGCACCTTCTCTTACATATTCAGCAATCTCTTTCATCTTGTCTGTCCCTTCCTCTTGTATCATCATACCCTTGTAGAAGATCCAGGCAAACAATAATGCCATGAGCGCTGAAATCGGCACAATCCAAAAAATACTACTAATCATGATATCTCTATTTAAATTAAATAATAATGGTTCGACATGAAAAAAATTTCACGGATACAAAACTATATTAGTTTTTATTCTAAACAAGAATTTTGCTATTTATAATTTTCACAAATAATCCCCTTTTAGCAATTTTTTTCCTTTTAGTTATTTTTAAACTATTTATCCCTACAGTTTAATAGATTCAATAATTTTTGCTTAACACCCCGATTCATTTATTACTTTTATCCCGGAACAAAAAATAAGGATTAGTTTTAATTAAATATAACAAAGAAAATATCATGGTTAATTTTTTTGACAACAAAATATCAGAAAGACTTGGTGGTGTCAACTTTGGAAAATCAACAGTTATATACAAATTTGAACTTATTAAAAGAGCAAAAGCAGCAGCAAAAAAAGCGCACCCTGAATTAGGCTTAATCGACATGGGTGTTGGAGAGCCTGACTGGCCTGCTGATAAACTGGTAGTAAAAGCTTTATCAGAAGAAGCCGGAAAACCTGAAAACAGATGGTATGCAGATAACGGAATTCCTGAATTTCAGGAAGCCGCAGCCCGCTATCTTGAAAAGGTATATGGGCTTTCAGGTTTAATACCGTCAGAAAATATAATTCATGGTTTAGGATCAAAACCTATACTCGCAATGCTTCCAATTTGTTTTATTAATCCTGGTGATATTTTACTTACGACAGTTCCCGGGTACCCGGTTACAGCAACTTATACAAAATATCTTGGTGGCGAAGTTTTCAACATGCCATTATTAGAATCAAACTCATTTTTGCCAGACTTAAGTTTAATCCCTCAGCCAATTTTAAAAAGAGCTAAGCTTCTATATCTGAATTATCCAAATAATCCTACCGGTGCTGTGGCGAGTATTGAATTCTTTAAGCAGGTAGTTGATTTTGCAAAGAAAAACAATATTATCGTCATTCATGATGCACCATACAGCGCATTAACATACGATGGATACAAACCACTTAGTTTTCTTTCTGTTGAAGGAGCAATGGATGTTGGATTAGAAGTTCATTCTTTATCAAAGGCTTTTAATATGACCGGATGGAGAATAGGTTTTGTTTGTGGGAACAGTAAGGCGATAAAAGCTTATGCAACTGTAAAAGATAATACGGATTCAGGGCAGTTCAGAGCAATTCAAAAGGCAGCAATTCAGGCATTAATGCATACAGAAATAACAGATAAAACGATAATAAAATACTCAAGAAGATTCAATCTGCTGGTAGATGCTTTAAATGATTTAGGATTTGATGCTAAAAAACCCAAAGGATCATTTTACTGTTATGTGAAAGCTCCTTTCGGAACTGAAAGTGGTAAAATATTTAATTCAGCGTCTGAATTTTCCGAATTTCTTATAAATGAATCATTAATATCTACTGTTCCATGGGATGATGCCGGGAAATTTATCCGATTCTCAGTGACCTTTGAGGCAGATTCACTTCAAAAAGAAATAGAAATAATTAATGAAATGAAAGAAAGGATGAAGATTTTAAAATTTAAATTCTGAAAAAAACGCTTTATGCAAATGCGTACTACTTAATTAAGTGCTTATATATATGATATCGCGGTATGATATTTGCAAGGAGGATAAGTAAATAATCCAATTAAAAAACTTAACTTTACCGGCTCTTAAAAAACTTTATGCTTTTAAGTAAAAATTAATGATTTTATGTTAAATTTGGACGCAATCCTAACTGAAGCGAATATATGCCTAAGATATCTGCAGTTATTATAACCTATAACGAAGAGTTGTTTATCGATAAATGTCTCGCTTCAATTGAGGGGATCGCCGATGAGGTAGTTGTAGTTGATTCATTTTCCACAGATGCAACTGAAGAAATTTGCAGTAAGTATAAAGTAAGGTTTGTAAAGCACAAATTTGATGGATACAGAGATCAGAAGAATTATGCCCTGAAGCTGGCAACCTATAGAAATATACTATCTCTAGACGCTGATGAGGTCCTAAGTGACAAGCTCCGGGAGTCGATTCTTAACCTTAAAGGAAACTGGAAGTATGACGGATATTTATTTAATCGCCGAAATAATTACTGTGGAACATGGATCCGATACTCAGAATGGTACCCCGATAGACAGCTTCGACTATTCTATTCCGACCTTGGGAAATGGGGGGAGCTCAATCTCCATGAGAGATTCATTATGTCTAACGGAGCTAAAGTAGGTAAACTGAAAGGGGATCTGCTTCATTGGCCTTATACTTCCCTAGAGGATCATCTTGATAAAATGGGTAAATATTCGCTTATCGGAGCAGAAGAGTTTCATAAAGCAGGAAAAAAGGCCAGTCTGTTTACTCCATATATCCATATGATCTGGGGTTTTATCAGAACATATATTATTAAAGGAGGTTTCATTGACGGTCGTAACGGATTTTTGATCTGCTCCTTATATGCAAAATCCGCCTTCAGTAAATACAAGAAACTGAGGTATCTCAATAGTAACGGAGTTCCCCGTTAACTTCAATTGAATGATCTTCGATGAAGATATAAAAGACTCTTTGATCACGCTAAGAAAAGGTGGTATCATTCTCTATCCGACTGATACAATATGGGGCCTTGGGTGTGATGCTACAAATCCCTCCGCAGTGGAAAGGATCTTTAGAATTAAGTCAAGAAGCGACAACAAAAGTTTACTTATTCTTGTTGACGGAGAACAGATGCTTGTACGGTATGTAAAAGATATTCCCGAAATAATATTTGAACTTACCAGCGTTTCCAATAGCCCTCTGACAATAATATATCCGAAAGGGAAAAATCTGGCTGAAGGTGTTTGCAGTGATGATGGTTCAGTAGGAATCAGGATCTGTCATGATGAGTTCTGCGGCGAATTGATTAACCGGTTCCGGAAACCAATTATTTCAACCTCAGCTAATTTAAGTGGAAAACCATCACCTGAAAATTTCGGTGAAATAGATATATCTGTTATTAATGCCGTCGATTTTGTTGTAAAATACCGTCAGAATGACCGGCGAAAACATTCTGCCTCACCTGTCATTAAGCTGGATCAAAACGGTACAATTAAGATTATAAGAAAATAATCTATTTTGACCTTACCCGTCCTGAACCTGAAACCCTTGCGTCAACCTTTGGATTACCCAGATAAGTCACATTTCCGCTACCCGAAACACTTGCTCTGAGAGACTCTGTAATATTACAGCTACAACTTCCGCTTCCGGAAATGCTTATCTCAGCTGACCCGATCTTCAACGACTCTCCCGTATAGTCACCGGATCCACTTATTGCAATATCTGCTTTGGTTGCATCGCCATTTCCTCCAATAATAATATCCCCGGAACCTGAAATGCTGCAATTCAGATTGACAGCCACTATATCTGATGTAAATAATTTACCACTTCCACTTACACTTAAATCCAGATTATCAGCTTTGACGGCATCCTTAATCTCTGCTTTCCCTGACCCGGAAACATCCAGCCTACTTATATAAGGCATTGTAATATAGACGATTACCTTTTCATTCATATTAAGTCTCCAGTTTTCCTTCTTAATTATAAGTTTACCCCCGGATACTTCAGTTTCGATATCTTCAAGTAAAGATTTTTCACCTTCCAGAACAACATTAAACTCGGGTCCAAATGTTATAAAGAGGTTCCCAGATACCCCAAAGCTTACCTTGGTAAATCCTTTTAAATTCCTGGTCTCCTTTTCGATAGATGGTCCTTTTGAAAAACCGGTTGTTGCAAAGAGTGCAACAATAAAAAGCGATAAAATAATTCCCTTTTTCATAGATTGATGATTTTAAGTATTATTAACAGATGCAGTGAAAAGACATGATTTTTACAAAATAGCTGCACAGAAATGAAAATATTATGTCAGTTAATTTCAGTCAGCCCTTCCGGAATGTCCATTACTAAAATCTTCTTCTTTTTATCTATGCTCACTATAAAATGCTCATGGAAAGGGATAAGGATTTCTTTATTATTCACTGAGATAATATTCAACAGCCATTGCCCTGGATTTGGAATAACTTCAGTAATTGATCCAAGTAATTCTTCGTCTTGTATTAAAACTTTATACCCGACAAGGCTCTCAATATTTTCGGCTTGATTATCATCAGGTATACCGCTTGTTAAAAACACTCTGCAACCGGTGAATTCACTAATTTTTTCAATTGAGTTGTATCCCTCAAATTTAAGTTCCAGAATGTCGGCTCCTGAATATTCCGTATCTGAAATAAAAAAAGGAACCGGTCTTCCTTCAATTTCCAGAAAGACCGATTCCATTTGGGGTATATTTTCAGAAAAGATTTTCTCTAACTTAACTGTTACGGCACCCTCATAGCCTTTGACTTTTGTGATCCGTCCCAGTAATATGTCACTAATGTAAGCCATTGGATCGTTGATCCTTATAACCACTCAACTACTCCTGAGGCTTATCCTCTGCAACCGGTTCTGATGCATTCTCCTCTGCAACTGGCTCTGATGCAGTCTCCTCTGCAACAGGCTCTGATACAGTCTCCTCTGCAACTGGTGCCTGGATTGGTTCTTCAGCAGGTGCTGCCTCTTCGGCCCGGGCTGCTGCTTTAGCTGCAAGATCTGCATTTCTCTTTGCAAGTTTCGCTGTTCTTGCTTCGTTAACGCGCTTTTCAACAGTAAGCCGTTTCCCTAATTCATCATCCTGAGATTTCTCAAGATCTGATTTCTTTGCTTCGATTTTTGCTTCGTTCTGCTTCATCCACTCTTCAAATCGTTTTGTGGCTTCAGCTTCATCGAATGCACCTTTTTTTACACCTTCTAGAAGATGTTTTTTAATCATAACACCTTTATAAGACAGGATAGCTCTACATGTATCTGTAGGCAAAGCGCCATTTTGCAGCCAACCTAACGCCTTATCGAAATCGAGTTCGATAGTTGCCGGGTTAGTGACCGGATTATACGATCCGATCTTTTCAATATATCTGCCATCACGTGGCGATCTGCTATCTGCAACCACAATGTGGTAGAAGGCCAGTTTCTTACGGCCTTTTCTAGCTAATCTGATTTTAACTGCCATTAATTCTTACGCTTTAATATTTAACCTGTTTTAAAAATTGTGGCTGCAAAGATAGTGGTAAATATTTTATTGAACAAATGAATAATACTAATTTACATGTATATAGTTCAAGATAAATCCCCGGGAATTGATAATACTCATGGAATAGTATCATGAACTACTCCTTTTTGATAAGAGGCTGTCTCAAAACTGAAAGAGACAGCCTCTTCGCTACATTATTTAATAAAATCAGGTATCCCGGATTACAAAAGAAATACCTTAAAAAGCTACCCTAATATATGTCCCAGAATAGCTTTGTAGAAACGAGATCTCCTCCGATTGCAGTAGAAGCGGCTGTATAATTAGTTAAATTCAGATTATTCTCATTGTAAGGATATGGCATTCTCATCGGAATATCATCAATGGTTCTTCTTCTAGGGATATTAAATATCGGAGTATCGAACTTGCGCCATTCAGCCCAGCCTTCCAATCCCCGGTTATACAAGGCTATCCATTTCTGAAAACCAATTTTTTTCCTGAAATCACCTGCGGTGCTTCCTTTTGAATACCCGATCTCAGGCTGTGCCAGATAGGTAGCAGCTTCAGCATCAGTTCCTCCCCAGGCTAATATACTTTCTATAACAGCTTCATTATAAAGAGATTCCTCAGATACGCCTCCAACATCATATCCTCTTGCAGCTGCTTCAGCTAACAGAAACTTAACTTCAACATAATCTATTAGGATTGCCGGGAAGTCTGCCTCAAGCAATTGCGGAGAAAAACTTGAACACTGTTCAAATACATTACTGTAACCATAACTTCCTCCTACATATTCTCCCTCAAATGTTGAGAAATAGTAAGGTCTCCTGGGATCATTTACAGCATTCATTGTATCAACAATGGTATTAGCTGCCACAAAATCACGACGACCTGCTTCGACGATGTTCCCGTAAATTGAATTGACATGAGGAGTAAGTCCAAAATAGACCTGTCCTGCTGATTGAGACTGATCAGTAAAAACACCACGTGCTAATGCATCTTCTGCTGTGCTCTGAGATAAAGTGGGATTTACATCTGCCAACCTCATTGCCAGTCGTAACTGTAAAGAGTTTGCAAACCTTATCCATGAATCAATATCGCCATGATACATAACATCAGCAACACCATAACTTGCATAAGCATTATCGAGTGTCACCGCATCATCTGTAAGCCTGTCGATCAGATCAGAATAAATAGTTGCTGCATCATCATATTCCGGAGTCGGATTTTCTCTCCCGTTCAATGCTTCTGAATAAGGAATATTGCCATTTACATCCACCAGCACATGGTATGTATAAACTTCAAGAATGTCAATAATAGTTTTTTGATTAATTTTTACCCCAGAAGAAATTGTAACATCAATATCGGCTAATCGTTTGGCTTCTTGCAAGTCCAACAAAACATCACGGTATAAGGCTTGCCACATTGCATCGGGAAGACTTCTGTCGTAAAAATTATATTGACTTTCGCCGTAATATGTAGTCTGAGCATTGTATTGTGCCAGAAGTCTCGATATATTTTGATTCTGATCCAGGCTGTTCACCTGTTCAATCAATTGAACCTCAGCCATGGTAAAAACAGCTGGCCCGGTCACTGCAGCAGCCATTTTAGGATTCACATTATCCGGAAGCTCACATGAAAAAAGTCCTCCGAATAAAAATAATACTATAATATATTTTAAATGTTTCATCCTTAAATAATTTGTTTCTTTAAGGTCGGATAGCTTGTCCCGCTCAGGCGGGAGAACTCGCATGTCATTATTTTCATGCAAGTTGGTGTTTTCTGAAAAACATGCTCGGTTCATAACAATGAATTTTTACTGTTAATTAAAATGCAATTTTAAGATCAACCCCATAGGTGCGTGTAGATGGATATGCTCCACTCTCAATACCCTGCATATTCCCTGCGCTGGTTGCTGCTTCAGGATCAAAATGATTTGTTGCTTTATATATGATCCATAAATTACGTCCTACTAATGAGACAGAGGCATCTTTTATAAAAGTCTTCGCAAGGAGGTTTTTTGGAAGATTATATGAAAGAGACAACTCGCGTAATTTAACATAGGAGGCATCCAGAACGTATCTTGCTGTCGGCGAGGAATCATAGTCGAAAGCAGTACCCCATTCATTGCAAGGGTAGTATGTAGTGTTAAGGAGCCCGTCTAAATGAACAGTATTCGGGAAAAGGACTCCCCCTCCATCTTCTACAGGGTCACGTTTCGGATTTCCTTTATCATTAAGGCCGGCGGTCTCTTCATAAAGACCTGTTGACAGACCATGCTTGGTGTTAACGGAGTAAATATCTCCTCCCATCTGTACGTCGATTAAACTATTAAATGACAATGACTTGTATCTGAAAGAATTCTGTAATCCGGCATTCCAGTCGGGATTGATATTGCCGATAACTTGTTCATCGGTTGATTTCAGATAGAAACCATCCTCATTAACTACCTTTTTACCCTCAAGATAGACGAAATTGGTGCCTTTGATTGCTCCGTAAGGTTGCCCTTCAGTGGCGTTTATAGAAACATCCCATGCACCAAAGAGAAGAATGTTATCGATGTCATCAAGTAGCTCAACAACTTTATTATTGTTTTTAAACCAGTTCAGAGTAACAGTCCATGTAAAGTCCTTTTTCTGTACAGGTGCTGCGTTGAGAGATAATTCGTATCCCATGTTCTGAATTTCACCTGCATTAATATAGATGGCACTATATCCTGACGCCCTTGATGTTTCAAGCGGGATTATCTGATCGAACGAATTATTCTTATAGAATGATAAATCAAATCCGAAACGATTATTCAGAATCCGTGCTTCGATACCGGCTTCTAAACTCTTTGTTCTTTCAGGTAAAAGGTCAGGATTATATAATGCCGGAGTTATTTGTGTGTTATAGAAATTATTCTGCAAAGAAAACAATGGTAAATTTCCATATGGTCTTCCGGCAATATAACTTAGTTTCGTTTTATAAGCAGGAGCATCAGCACCTACCTGTGCATAGTTTATTCTTGCCTTTAAGAAAGACAGAAAATCAAGATCTTTTAATCCGGCAAGTTCTGAAAGAATGAAACTAGTCGATACAGATGGATAAAAGTAAGCATTATTTTTTTCCGGCAATGTCGATGAGATATCATAACGAGCTGAAAGATCTACATAAATTAACCGTTTTAAACCTACTGACAAGTTACCATAATAGCTGTTAATTTTCTGAAAAATTTCATCCTCCTGACTAAAAACAGGAGCCATTGAGTTATCAAGTGCAAAATAATTAGGTAGGGAGAGTCCTCCATCAGTGGAGGAAAGTGTCGACTTGACTGTGTTGGCCCTTGTACTGTTACCAGCCAATCCATTTAATGAAATATTGCCAAGCTCCTTCTGAAACCTGACCATGATATCAGCATTGAATTCATTAAAAGTACGGACGTACTTTGTATAATCAGGCAAATTACCAGCTGAAGCACTTGAGATGGCAATTCTTCTCTCTTGGTATTCAGAGTAGTAATCATTTGCAATCCTTCCTTCAATTGTTGCCCAATCAGCAAGTTTATAGCTTAGTTTCCCATAACCATAGAACCTGTCGCGTCCATCATTATTATAGTTCTCATAACGCACCCAGCTGGGATTATTGGCATACCAGACTCTCGGTAGTGATTCGAGAGTAGGAATACTTTCGTAGTTCCATGATCTTTGAGTACCATCTATCGGAGACTTATAATTATTCATCAGGTCCTGAATATCAACATTTGTCTGGGACCACTGAGCAAACACCAGCATAGGATTTTGTTCATCATATCCTGTTCCAAATCGGCCGATTGCTTTCTGGGTAACATAGTTGGTATTTGCTTCAACCGTCAACCTGTCAGATAAATCATATGACCCGGTGAAATTCATTGTATTCTTCTTTATTGAACTGTTTTCAAGAATACCAGTCTCATTGGCATTGGTATATGACAACCTGAATGAACCCAGATCGTTACCACCATCGAAAGCAATATTATTGGTATACCTGGCTCCTGTTTTAAATAACGCTTCTATACTATGGTCGGGGAACACCCATGGTCTTGTTTCACCATAATTGGACGCAAGCGGGTCCAATGCATCCCAATGAACTACATTCAGGTTAGGATCAAATTTTGCACCCCATGAGGCATCATCAAAAACCGGAACCACCATTTCTTCAGTTCCATCACCATTTAAATCTCTCAGAAGAAAATTTCCGTCGGGAGTATCATAATACGGGCCGTAACTACCCCCGTATTCTTTCTGATATTTCGGAAGAGTTGCTTTGTCAATACTGGTTAAGAGCAAGCTTGAGTTGAAGATAATACCCAGTCCTCTGTTCCTGACTCCTTTTTTTGTTGTTACAAGAACTACGCCGTTTGCTGCTCTTGATCCGTAGAGTGCACTTGCTGCAGCCCCTTTCAAAACTGATATTGACTCAATATCGTCGGCATTAATATCCATGGCTGCATTACCATAGTCATAACCTCCTGAACCAATCAACTGGTCCTGGGTATTGGTATTACTGTTGTCAACAGGGATACCGTCAACAACGAATAAGGCCTGATTATTACCTAATAATGATGCATTACCACGAATCACAATATTCGCCGAACCACCCATTGTATTAGGCTGTTTAATAGAAACTCCGGAGACTTTGCCTGACATTGATGAGACAAAGTTAGTCTCCCTTGCAGTATTTAGCTCCTCTCCTCCTATCTGCTGAACGGAATAGCCTAAGCTTTTCTTCTCACGTGAGATGCCAAGGGCTGTTACAACTACTTCATTCAAGCCCAGTATCTCCGACTCCAATGCAACATTAATTAAATTACGCCCGGAAATCTCAATCTCCTGGGTTTTCATACCTACATAGGAAAAAACAAGAGTTGTGGCGTTCTGAGGAACTGCCAGTGTGTACTTACCGTTTATATCTGTAGTGATACCGGTAGTTGTTCCTTTTACATATACAGTTACTCCTGGGAGAATGCCTTCTCCTTCAACAGAAGATGTAACAGTACCAGAAATAGTTTTTTGCTGGGCACCCGCCGATAGCAGGAACCCGTAAAAAACTAATAAAAACAAGAGAATTTTTCTCATAGGTTTTAGTTTAGGTTAATAATAAAATACTGAGGAATACTTAGATTCCTTTTTACTGTCGCTTTTAGTTACCATGTCACTGATACCAAAATAATCTATATACTTCCTGATTTCTTCGATCAATCAACAGATGGCAGATTTGGTTTGACAAATGTCATTAATGATGCAACGGAATATTTTTCCTCAGATAATTGATCTCCGGCAATCATAATACAATTTTTACGTATTTTTGTGAACTGATCAAACTGAATATTTTATCCATTCCATGACAGCATTCGCTCACTTACATGTTCACACTCAATACTCTATACTCGACGGAGCTTCAAATATCCCTTCGCTGATCGACAGGGTGAAATCACTGGGAATGGAAGCTATTGCAATTACTGATCATGGTAATATGTTTGGTGTCAAAGAGTTTCACAATAGCGCCACCAAAAAGTGTATTAAACCTATTATAGGGTGTGAAATTTATGTTGCGAAAAGATCTATAGAAGATGTAAGTGGAAAAGAGGATCGCTCCGGCGACCATCTTATTCTCCTGGCCAAAAACCTCATAGGATATAAAAACCTGATTAAGCTTGTTTCAATTGCCTGGATCAAAGGATTTTACTATAAACCCCGAATAGACAAGGAACTTCTAGTAAAGTACAGTGAAGGCCTGATTGCTTCTTCAGCTTGCCTGGCCGGAGAAATTCAGGATGAGATACTTAATGGTACCATTTCAGGTGCTGAAGCAGCCCTTAAAAACTATCTTGACATTTTCGGTGAAGATTTTTACCTTGAGATACAAAGGCACGAGACCTATGATCCCGACGCTGACAGATCTGCCTTTCCTCTTCAACAGAAAGTTATCGAGGCTTTTAAAAAGCTGTCATCAAAGTATAATGTCAAACTGATAGCCTCAAATGATATCCATTTTATTAATGCCGAAGATGCTGAAGCACACGACAGGCTGATATGCATTAACACTGCAAAAGATATTGACGATCCCAACAGATTAAGATATTCAAAACAGGAGTATCTTAAAAGTGAAGAGGAGATGCGCGCCATCTTCAGTGATGTACCTGAAGCCATCAATAATGTGGCCGGACTTGTTGATAAAATTGAAAAATATAAGCTCGATCATGATCCGATAATGCCTGAATTTGAGCTGCCGGAGGGTTTTACTGACAAAGACGAGTATCTGAGGTTTTTGACTTACAATGGGGCACATAAGAGATGGGATACCTTGACGAAAGAGCAGACTGAAAGGCTTGATTTCGAATTGGCAATGATTGCTAAGATGGGATTCCCAGGATACTTTCTTATAGTTCAGGATTTCCTCCGTGCTGCCAGGGAAATGGGGGTCGCTGTTGGTCCGGGAAGAGGCTCCGCTGCCGGTTCAGCAGTCGCGTTTTGTCTCAGAATAACAGATATAGATCCCATTAAATATGGACTACTGTTCGAGCGTTTCCTGAACCTCGACCGCATTTCAATGCCTGATATTGATATTGATTTTGATGAAGATGGTAGAGAGGCAGTTCTGAGATATGTTGTTGATAAATATGGGCACGATAAGGTTGCTCATATAATCACTTTTGGTTCAATGGCAGCCAAAATGGCCATCAGGGATGTTGCAAGAGTACAGAAACTTCCATTATCCGATGCTGACAGACTTGCCAAGCTTGTCCCTGAAAGGCCGGGAATCACCCTCTCCCAGGCTTATACAGAGGTGCCTGAACTTGCAAAGGAAAAAGAATCTTCAAATAGGCTGATAGCACAGACATTAAAATATGCTGAAGTGCTGGAAGGATCAGTTAGGCAAACCGGGGTTCATGCTTGTGGTATCATAATCGGAAAAGACTCTCTCGATAATTATATCCCTCTATGTACGGCAAAAGATACTGATCTATATGCAACACAGTATGATGGAAGTCATGTTGAGTCGGTTGGACTGCTTAAGATGGATTTCCTGGGTTTAAAAACACTCTCCATTATAAAAGATGCTATTGACAATATTAAAAAATCAAAAGGGATAGAAATTAACATTGAAACACTACCCCTTAATGATAAAAAAACATTTGAACTCTTTAGCAACGGAGATACAACAGGGATCTTCCAGTTTGAATCAACCGGAATGAAGAGATACCTTAGAGATCTTGAGCCTAACCGGTTTGAGGACTTGATAGCCATGAATGCCCTTTACAGACCCGGACCAATGGAATATATCCCGAAGTTCATAAGGAGGAAGCATGGAACTGAAAAGATAGACTATCCTATTCCAGTAATGGAAAAATATCTTGAAGATACTTATGGAATTACTGTCTATCAGGAACAGGTGATGTTGCTTTCGCAGGAGCTCGCAGGTTTTTCTAAAGGTGAAGCTGATTCCCTGAGAAAAGCGATGGGGAAAAAGAAACGATCCATTATGGATGAGATGAAGCTGAAGTTTCAGGAGGGATGTTCAAAGAAGGGTTATAATGAGGATATTGTAAATAAAATATGGTCCGACTGGGAAGCTTTCGCACAATATGCTTTTAATAAATCGCACTCAACATGTTATGCCCTTGTTGCATTCCAGACGGGTTATCTTAAAGCTAATTATCCTGCAGAATATATGGCAGCAGTTCTCAGCCGTAATATTAGTGATATTAAAAAGATCACAACTTTTATGGATGAGACCAGGAGGATGGGGATGGAGGTATTGGGACCAGATGTTAATGAGAGCAATTTGAAATTCACAGTGAATAAGGATGGAAATATAAGGTTTGGCCTCGGTGCTATTAAAGGAGTTGGGGAAAGTGCTGTATTGCAGCTGATTGAGGAAAGAGAAAAAAATGGTTTGTATCGGGGTATTTATGATCTTGTTGAAAGAGTAAATCTCAACTCACTAAACAAGAAAAACCTTGAAGCAATGGCAGTTGCCGGTGCATTTGATTTTTTTCCGGAAATAACCAGAGCTCAATATTTTTCGCTCGACACTAAAGGATCAAGCTTTATAGAAAGCCTCATCAGGTATGGGAACAATGCTAAAACTGTGAAGACTTCAAACCAGCAGTCTCTTTTTGGAGAAACAGGCGGCTTTGATATGATAAAACCGGAACCGGCCTCCTGTCCCGATTGGCCTAAACTGGAAAAACTCAACAGGGAAAAGGAGGTTATAGGGATTTATCTGTCCTCTCATCCTCTTGATGATTTCAAACTGGAAATCAATACATTTGCAACAGCCGCTCTTGCCGATCTGCAAAATCTTCGCGAATACCTCGAGAGAGATGTTGTTGTAGCAGGAATGGTGACAGACACAAAAAACGGAATCGGGAAGAATGGCAAGCCTTATGGCTCGTTTACACTCCAGGATTATTCCGATTCGTTCCGGTTTATGATGTTTGACAAAGATTATATTGAAAACAGTAAGTTTTTTATTATCGGTTATTACCTTCTCATTAAGGGAAGAGTACAGAAACGAAGATATAAAGAAGAAGAACTGGAATTCCGGATAAAAACAATAAATCTTTTATCGAGCGTGAAGGATGAACTTATTAAATCGGTTACCCTGAAAATCGACCCTGAAAATATCAGTATCGAGTTAATTAATGAGCTTAAGGAGCTGGTCAATGAAAATAAAGGTGAAACCGAGTTGAAATTTCTGTTCCTTGATTCTGATGACAAAATCTCACTCCCTATGTTTTCAAGAACCTTTCGCATCAGGTTGAATAACGAATTAATCTCTTATCTTGACGATCATCCTGTCATTGATTATAAAGTTAATTAGCTATCTTTGCGACAGATAATTAAAGTAAAATCTTAAAATATTAATTATTATGGCATTAGAGGTAAATGATGGTAACTTTGACGAAGTAGTACTTAAATCAGACAAACCGGTTCTCGTAGATTTCTGGGCAGAATGGTGCGGACCATGCAGGATGATTGCTCCCATAATTGAAGAGATCTCTAATGAGTATTCAGAAAAGGCACTTATTGTGAAATGCGATGTTGACGGCAGCCCGGGTGTAGCTTCTAAATATGGCATAAGGAACATCCCAACAATTCTATTCTTCAAGGATGGCAAAATAGCCGATAAGCAGGTTGGCGCTGTTCCAAAAAATAGCTTTGTCACTAAACTTAATGCCCTTATTTAAAAGTCAGAATTACTCATTCCGGCCGTTCGGTATATCTGCAACGGCCTTTTTAATAATCCCCCATGACAATTTGTGTGTTTGCCTCTTCCAGCAACCGTATAAACAATGAGTATGCAACTGCTGCATCAAACCTTGGATTACTACTTGCCCGTGCTAAAATGGATGTAGTATATGGAGGCGGTGGTATAGGCCTGATGGGTAATCTAGCTGATGCTGTTCTTAAAAACGGCGGCAGGATTACCGGCGTGATCCCCTCTTTTATGAAAGATGAGGGATGGGATCATTCTGATGTAAATGAGATGATTATTACTCCTGATATGGGAGAAAGAAAGAAGCTGATGTTTGCCATGGCTGATGCAGTTGTTACGTTGCCAGGCGGGATTGGAACACTTGAAGAATTAACGGAAGCAATTACTCTGAAACAGCTTGGTCTCTTCATGGGTCCCATTATCATCCTTAATACCCTGAACTTTTATAAATCATTTATTGATTTTCTTGAACATATGATATCAGGCCATTTCCTCAGATATGAACATAAAGAAATGTGGGAAATTGCTTCTACCCCAGAAGAAGTCCTGGTCTATCTTACAAAAAATGAGGGTTGGCTCCACGACCCCCGGAGTATTGCAAAGATTTAATTTTCAGGTATTCTTGTACCAATATATATGCTGCCGTCTTCACCTGCAGTAAGAAGACTAATAGTATTTGAAGGGAGTCCGTCATCCTGGGTTACAGTTGAAATTATGGAATCATTCCTGAATGCTATCAACCCCTCGCCTGTTCCGATCCACAAAATACCCTTACTATCCATAACCATAGTCTTCAGAATTATTCCAGAAAGAGCAGAAACCTTCTTAAAAACTTTTTTAGTAGCATCGTATTTAATAAGACCAGTTGCCTCCCATCCTCTCAGTTCCAATCCAGAGATTGTTCAGCCTGTCAATCTCCAGGGCTGTAACCTGCCCGTCACGGTGGAGAATTGAGTTGATATATTGCTGGGCTTCAAATTTAGATTTCTTCATGTTGTACATGATCACGCCTCCTTCGTTTGCGCCAATCCATAAACTCCCATCTCTGTCCTCCTTGAAAAACATGATATCTTTTGATATTGAATCATAGGCCTCCTTATAAATTAAAGATTTTTTCTCCGATCCCGGGCATAAAAATAATCAGGGTTAGACGGTTCAAGACTGATCGCGTTTGTGAATTGGATGATAGCATCTTCATACTTCATATTTTCAACAAACTCCATCCCTGCTTTGTAAGACTTCTTGGCATTCTGACCAAAAGCACATAACGATAAAAAGGCCATCAAGGTTGCAAAAAAAATATTCTCTTCTTCATCTTCTTTAAACTAAAATTGCTACCTTATTAACTATCAAAATTACAAATATTTATTCTAATTATCAATCTCCAGTGTATCCTAACTTGCACTATTCAAATATGTTTCAAGGGAACTCCCGCTAAAAATTGTTCGTGATAAAAGTGTCCCATTTATCGTAGGCGCTTTAACTCCTCCTATAAAATAGTTCTCTCCGGTAAAGATTCTCGCTTCATCCCATAACCATGTTGAGATAAAATGAGTAAGCACTTTTGCACCTCCTTCAACTAACAATGATTGAATACCTGAATTAAACAGGTATTCGACAATCTGATGAGAAGAAGGTACATTATTATTCAATTTCACTTTTACTGCGTTTGCGATATCTGTATCCATATTATGAGCAAACACAACAAACGTTCCATTTGTCTCATTTACAGCCAATTCTTTATTGAGAGATCCAGAACTACTAAGGACTATTCTTAAAGGATGAGTTCCTTTCCATTCTCTAACATTAAGTCGTGGATTATCTGCCCTTACTGTACCGGCGCCGACAAGAATCGCCTGCTCAGATGCCCTCCATTTGTGAACTAATATTCTTTCAGGTTTCCCGGTTATCCAGGTTGGTTCTATTTTATGATCTTCAGATCTTAAAATATCCAAATATCCATCAGTACTTTGTGCCCATTTCAGAATTATATAAGGCCTTTTTTTCTCATGAAAGGTAAAAAACCTTCTGTTGAGTCTTCTGCATTCCTCTTCAACCACTCCGGTTATTACCTCACCACCTGCATTCTTAAGTCTGGTAATTCCTTCTCCCGATACCTTTTCACTTGTATCTATAGTACCAATAACTACGCGGGGAATTGAATTAGAAATAATAAAATCTGCACATGGTGGTGTCTTTCCAAAATGGGAACATGGCTCAAGGTTTACATAAAGAGTTGAAAATTTCAATTTTGCTTTGTCGGAAACAGAGTTGATCGCATTGATCTCTGCATGAGGCCCGCCTGCTTTAAGATGGTACCCTTCGCCCACTATTTTGCCATCATAAACAATTACTGAGCCTACCATTGGATTAGGATAAGTTAATCCCTTGGCTTTGGAGGCCAATTCGAGGCATCTTCTCATGAATTTATGATCATCTGTCTCCGTCATTTCGATGAAAATGCTAAATTTGACTTATGGGTGGTAATATACAAACAATAAAAGATATCAGGTTTTACCTTGCGAAGGAACTTGAAGAAATCTATAAGGAACCGGAAATAAGTGCCCTCGTTAATATTATCATTAAGACTGTTACCGGCATCACTAAGTTGCATCAGCTTTATATGACTGAGCAATTGGTTACAAGTGTACAGGCCGGAAGAATTCTTGATATCTGTAAGGAGCTTAAAACAGGAAAACCCATTCAATATATCATTGGAGAGACTAATTTTTATGATTGTATAATTCAAGTAAACAGCGCAACACTTATTCCTCGTCCCGAGACAGAGGAGCTGGTTGATCTTATCATCAGGGAAAACAAAGGCTTCCTGGGAAATATTATTGATATTGGAACAGGTTCGGGTTGCATAGCTATTGCACTAGCAGCAAATCTGCCCGGGTCGGTAATTACAGGAATAGATATCTCGGATGAGACTTTAAGAACTGCTCAGGAAAATGCAACTCTGAACAATGTGACTGTCTCATTTATGAAAGGTAATATTTTCAACTTTGATTCTAAGTTGATTAATAAGGCTGGAATTATTGTCAGCAATCCACCTTATGTCTGCTATTCGGAAAAACCATCAATGAGCAAAAACGTAATTGATTTTGAGCCTCATATGGCCCTGTTTGTTACCGATTCCGATCCTCTTTTATATTATCGTGCCATACTTAAACTGGCAGTTAAAATTCTGATACCCTATGGCAGGTTGTATTTTGAGATCAATGAGGTGATGGGGAAATCAATGGTCCAGTTGCTTGAATCATCCGGATATTCAGAGATAGAAATTGTTGCAGATATTAATGGTAAAGAGAGAATAATTAAAGGAACAAAAGATGTCTGAAAATCCACTGTTCAAGACTGTCCTGTCGAAGGCGATGGCCCAGTGTTCACGTAGGGAATTCTGTTATGGTGAAGTACGGGCTAAATTGGATTCGTGGGGCCTTGGCGATAATGATAATGAGAAAATTATCAATGTGCTGATAAAGGAAAACTTTATAAATGAGGAACGGTTTGCTCGGGCTTTTGTGAGAGATAAATTCAATTACAATAAATGGGGTAAGGTAAAGATCACTTCTCATCTGAGAGTAAAAAACATTCCCGGGGATATTATAAAGACAGCGTTGGAAACCATTGATAACGACCTTTATATAAGGACATTAAGAGATTTAATATCCGGTCATAGCCGGTTTGTCAAAGCTAAAAACCAGTATGATCTTAAAGCGAAACTATTGCGGTACGGTTTATCAAAGGGATTTGAAAGCAGTCTTTTGTATGATCTTCTGAATGATCTTGAATATTGAAAATAAAGGGGGGCAAGGGGGTAAAAAAGTTAGGGGGTTGGGCGCGAAATTCCAGAAATGATATTAACTATAAAAGGCCAGAAAGAGATCAGAAAAATAAGTCCGGAGCCAATACAATCAATAATTATCAATTGTTTGCGGGTTACGGGGTACTTCAGATAGAATATCGAAAATGTCACCCTTAAAATAAGTTGTGAAGCGAAGAAAAGGAACACTCTCATACCGCAGAGATTCCATAGGTATGCTTCATTGATCCTCCCTCTGACTATCAAAGAAAAACTATGCGATAATCCGCATGAGAAACATGGTTCCCTTGTAATTTTTTCATGTATACAGGTAACAGGATAGTTATTCTTTTCAGGAGAAAAAATGCCGGAGTAAGCGATAATCAGCAATATTACACCGGCAAAAAATATATTAATAAGAAGGTAAGGTTCATTTCTGAGTCTTACCTTTAAGCTCTGCCTTGGACTACTTTTTCTTTTGTAAAGTATCATCCTTCTGAATGTTTCCGCCTTCCAGATCTTCCAGCTTCTGCTCACGATCCTTTTTGTCAGAATTGGTGTTTATTTCCACTTTTTCACCATTACTCTCAACCTTTATTGAGATATTCGCATCTTCAAGATCCTTAACAACATTATCCTGGATATCTTTAATAATATTCTGAATGTGAATGTCGCCTTTCCATTTGTCAGCTTTCAGTGCAATCTTTCCCGCTACAAATATCTGTGAAACTGAGATCAGCGAAGCAATTATCGCAATTATCAGCCCGGCAATTAACATCCCGCGCGGCGAATTATTTTTTGCAGCCTGGGACAGCCCTATGGATGCAAGAACTATTGCTATGATCCCTGGGATAATTGCAATCAGACCCACACAGGGAATAACTGCAAAGACAAATGTTATTATAGCTGTAATGAGAGCAGCAATCCCCAGATTTTGTCCTGTGTTGTTTTTTACATCTTCCATGATATTAAAATTATTCGTTATTATTCATTTCTGACAAGGATATTAGCCATATCCTGCTCTAAAGACGTCGTTGGATTTTCAATGATGCGTCCGGCCTCAATATTATTTTTATAAATAATAAATGTTGGTACCCGTTGGATATCCAGTTTGTCATATTCTCCAACCGGCGATAATTTTGCATTATCAACCCCGATAAATGTCACCATCGAAACCGGGAATTTCCAGACGTCCAGAATTCTCATGAAGCGTGGTACCTCTCTTCTGCTGTCGGGGCACCACGTTCCCATCACGATTTTTATTGTCAGGTTATCCTTGCTAATATCCTGTAATTTATTGATAGCATCACTATTAAACTGATATTCATCGTATCCCTTAATATACCAGGTAGAATGAGGAGCCATGGTCAGTCTGTCAAGATTGAAATATCCTAGCAGCCAGGTTGTCTGATCGGAGAAATTAATTGCATTAGGTGTAACAGCTGTAACGGGTATTGGTGTCTGGGTTACTTCCGGTCTTATCTCAGCAGCAGGTTTTATTGTTTTGCAACCGCTTAAGCAAGCCAGAAGTAAAATGAGTAAGAAAGAAATATTCTTCATTTAATGACAATTAAGAAAATACAAATTAACAGGATTTTTTCAAATGCAAATAAAAAATAACCGGTAATATGCTTTGAACTAATATCTGAAATTAACTACCCGGTTTTTTTATCCGGTTTGTATAGTATATAGAAATCCCAATGGAAATTGCAGCTAGAAAAAGTAATGCTAACACCCTGTAGATTATTTCGATTCTGGCCAGGTCTACTATGAAAAGATAAAAAGCGGCGCAGATCATAGTTCCCAGCGCCATATATCTGTATTTGACAATTTTAAGGATAAAACTAAGTAAGAAAAAAAGAAGTGCTGCCATAGTCCATGAAAGTGTTACAAATTGTTTGGGAACAGCATGGAATAAAGCGTATAGAACCATTAAAAAACCTTCGATCAGATATAGGTTTCTTAACAGGTCTGTTTCTATCTGCAGCCGTGTTCTCTTCCAGTTAATAATTCTTGCAGAAATCAAAGCAATCAGCGCAAAAGAAAAATTTACTCCATCAATTGGTTTTGATGACAATAGATATAAAGAAAGGATTGTCAGGAATAGGAGGCTATTCATAATTACTATCAGCTTGTTGCGAAACCAGAGCGCCATGGTAACCACAACCAGGCTCTGAACCGAAAGAAGTAAATAAACCCGTGGGAGTCCAAAGAGCCCGTAAAGAGCAATGCTCATTGCCATAAAACCATAAAGAGCATAGAAAGCGGATGCAAAATTCCAGTCGGATTTAGAATGTAAAATAGTTGAATAGATAAGACAGGAAATAGTTATTATGGCAAAAAGGGGAACATACTCAGTACTAAAGAACCTTAATACAACAAGAAGAAGCAGAAAAGTAAATAGTATTCCATTAACGAATGTCATACCAATCAAAAAATCATCGGAAGATGCATCTTTCTTTCTGAATATTAATATAATAGAAAAGCATGCGCCCAGTCCAAAAAGATAAATGACGCCCAAAGGTTGTTCTGCTATCAGTTGCATCGGGTGACCCATAAAAGGATTCCCAAACAGCCACAGGAAGAAAGAGATGTAGGTAAGAAGTATTGTTGCAATAAGCAAAGGTTCCCAATGAAACCTGTAAAAATAATATATGGTCCCGGCAGCTGAAATAGTTACTAATGGTAGGGTGAAATGCGTTGTATCGCTAATGATAGCAGCAGTCAGGGCAAAAATTACCGCTAAAACGGCAAAAGTCTGCGATTTATTTTGAATTGACAGATATGCCTGGAACGCAACAAGTAAAAGCAGCAGAATAACAGATATTGTTTTATTTGAAATTACCGGAGAAGTAGAAAAAAAATGTAACCTCATGGTTATATAATAGAGCAGTATCTGTGCATTAATCTTAAATATAAATGCCAGATGAACATTTGTTTTCTTCAAATAATTTGCCAGAAAAAAGATTGCTGCAGCTGCAAGGTAACCAAGAATAACTGATAAAACCTGGTGCCCCAGAATCATCATATATTGTGCCAGGAAGGTGATACCAAAAAGCAGAACTATATTGCCTAACCAGGCCAGCCCAAATCGTCCTATCTGTGATTCAAGTCCCTTATCCTCTTCATTTATAGTATCTGAAGTCATCGATGGTTCAAATGAATGAACCTCCTTTTCTGGTCCAAATGCATTTTTATTATCAGTGATTATGAGAGCTGATTCCATACGGTTCAGACGAAGCTCTATAGAATTCAGGCGCCTTCTGATTTTATCTATTTCGCTGTCCTGATCTGCCATGGCAAATAATAATAATTTGGAAAAACTTATAAAGAACGCCTCTGGAAACTAAAATTCTGGCTTTTAAGAAGCAACTTATTCTTCCTGTTCAACCATTTTCCAGGGAGGCAATAACCATAAAAGAAATGCAAGTATCCCGAATGGAAGTATAAGCCAAAATGCAGCCATCAGTGTTCCGTCCAGACCAATAAGACCCACTTTGAAACTTGTAAATCCGGAATAGCTCTTTGAGAACAACTGGCCTCCGATGACAACATTCCATCTCATTGAATAAACCCCGATAAGTACCAGGATACTCATAATGAAATACATTGTTTTACGTAGCTTTATCTTATGTTTGTAGAACTGCAGGAATGCAAGTGTAATAAGCGGAATAATTGTTCCCACCAAACCCTGTGCAACAAAAAGTGTTAGGTATAATTTCCCCGAAACCAGTAATTTAATTATTTCAAATGATTCTTCAGCTACATAAATCCTATGGATCTGATCGAGGACTTCCACTGTAAAGTCAAGAATCAGTGCGAAAAAGAGAAACTTACCTATTGTATCCAGCACATTCAATTCAATGACCTTCTTGCGCATATATGATATTACCATATAGACAAACATTACCAATGCAATTCCTGAAACCATGGCCGAAAAGAGGAATATAATAGGCATCAGAGGCGATGACCACCATGGGTTGGCCTTAATAGATCCGAAAATAAAACCAACATAACCATGTAAAATAAAAGCAGACGGAATTCCAATTACTGTAATAATATATCCCAGTTTTCTGTCCCATTTAAGTGTCCTGGGTGATATATCGCTTACGCCCAGTGTAAGAATTTTGTAAACCCACCTCATTACTCCTTTTTTCTCATTTGCCCAGACAACCATACTCTGCCGGTAGTCAAACCATATCTCAAGTAAAAGCACGACCATAAGATACCACAGGTATACGAAACCGAAAATGGCCATTGCAGATGATAAATGGGGGGTAATCATAATTTCATAGGCTCTAAGCGGCTGTGTAAGATGGCTTATAAGTGGCATGGTTGCAACCAGAAGAAATGAAAGGGCTGTAAGAAGTGCAATCTGGTATGTTGGTTTCAGAATTCTTACCTTGAAAACCCGCTCAAGCGATGCAAGTATAAAAGCACCGGCAACAAGTCCTGTAACAAAAGGATAAACAACGATCAGAATTCCCCACTGCAGGTTAATTTCATTCGGAAAGATATAACCTTCTGCATGCGAAAGAATTTCATACAAATGTTGGTAATGTGGTTCCATATTATCTCACCTCCGAACTTAATGCGTTATAATACAATTTTGAACCGGTATTCAGGTTAGGTCTGAGTACCTGTGTCGTATGCTCCTTTAAAAACTTTACCATCTTACTTTCTTTGTCCCTCAGATTACCGCACATCCTGGCGCCGGTAGGACAAACTTCCATGCAGGCCGGGACAAGATTCTTCTTCAACCTGTGATAGCAAAGTGTGCATTTATTGGCAACTTTTTTCACTGGATGAATAAATCTGCAGCCGTATGGGCATGCCTGTACGCAATATCCACAACCGATGCAGTATTTTTCATCAACAAGCGCTACACCTTCAGGGCTTTCAAAGGTTGCACCTACCGGGCATACCTGTGTACAAGGTGATTTTGCACAGTGGTTGCACATCTTGGGAACAAAAAAGGATTTAAAGATATCCTCATCAGGAACAGTCTGCTCAAAGCCATCAATACCTCCATTCGGAGAAACAATTTCTACACTGCCATCATTTTTAACTGTATACTGTTCTATCCAGGTACGAAAGAAAAATGGTTCAATGGGGACATCATTTTCTTTTTTGCAGGCGTTTGCGCACCTGCCGCATCCAATGCACTTTTCAATATCTATTACTATCCCATACCAGGGGAGACTTTCATCTTTCGGCTCAACTGCAAAAAGCAAAACCTGCGATGACTTTAACCACGTATATCCAATTGAGGCTCCTGCCAGAGCTGCAGCCGATTTAAGAAATTTTCTTCTTGATGAATTTATTTTTTCATTTCCCATGGTTGATGCGGATTATGACATTCTATGCAGTTCTTATCGATATAGTGTTTTTTAAGATCAATCTGAAATATGGCACTTTTTTGCTTTGCTGCATTCATAGCATGACATAGCCCACAGAATTCTCTGCCAGCCGGTCTTACATATCCGGCAGTATCTCCTTTTTCAGAATGCTTCTGACCAGGACCATGGCAAGATTCACAATGTATTTCACTATGAACATCCTGTGCTTTCAGATCTTCAATATCCTGATGGCATGCAAAGCAAGCCTCTTGCCCGGAATAATGAATTTCAGTTTGTGCAATATCAATCAGAGAAGCACCTCTATAATGACCATACTGTCCGAAAGTATCAGGCACAAGAATATGCCGAAGCACCATAAATAGAGAGATAAATATTGCAAAGGCAAGTGCGAGTCGTGGAAGTTGTGGAGGAATGTAATATTTCATACATATATGAATATATTTAATACAAAACCATATTAGGATGGAACGAATATATTATATCTGAAAATAAAAATTAATAAGAACCGGCAGAAAAATTCTTAATATATATCGTTTCTAAATAGTATTTTTTTACTTTTTTTAATAAAATAAGCGATAATCCTTTACTGGTAATGAAACGAGGCTGCATTGTTAATTAATTCACAGTTATTTGCTGAAGCACTGTTATTTAAATAACAATAGTAGTATCTCAAGAATCTGTTTTGCCGCTTTTGATACAGATGTCCCTGGACCAAATATTGCCGAGACACCTGCATTATAAAGATACTTGTAATCCTGTGGAGGTATTACTCCTCCTGCAATTACAAGAATATCTTCCCTGCCAAGTTTTTTAAGTTCATTAATTACCTGTGGAACAAGTGTTTTATGACCAGCAGCAAGACTCGACACACCAAGCACATGGACATCGTTTTCAACTGCCTGTTTTGCAGCCTCAGCCGGGGTCTGGAAGAGAGGCCCGATATCGACATCAAAGCCAATATCGGCATATCCGGTTGAGACAACTTTTGCTCCGCGATCATGACCATCCTGCCCAATCTTCGCGATCATTATCCGGGGCTGACGGCCCTCTTTTTCTGCAAAACGGGCGACAAGGGCCCTTGCTTCATTAAAGTCATCATCTGACTTGTTCTCTGATGAATAAACACCTGATATTGTTCGTGTCACTGCTTTGTACCTCCCGACTATTTTTTCACATGCATAAGATATTTCGCCCAGACTAGCGCGCTTTGCAGCAGCCTCCACAGCTAATTCAAGAAGGTTGCCCTCAGCTGTCTGAACACATTTAGTTATTGCATTAAGTGCAATCTGACATTCAGTCTCATTTCTTCCTGCTCGAAGTTTCGCAAGTCTTTTTATCTGCGATTCACGTACTGCCGAATTATCAACCTCAAGTGTTTCGAGCGGATCCTCTTTTTCAAGTCTGTATTTGTTTGTACCTACTCTTGTTTGCACACCGGAGTCGATCCTGGCCTGTACCCTTGCAGCAGCTTCCTCAATCCTCATCTTAGGAACTCCCGATTCAACTGCCTTTGCCATTCCCCCCAGACTTTCGACCTCCATAATATGTTCCCACGCGCGCCGGGCAATTTCATGTGTAAGGGTCTCCACATAATATGATCCTGCCCATGGATCAATTGCCCTGCAAATCTGTGTCTCCTCCTGAATATAAATTTGTGTATTTCTGGCAATCCGTGCTGAGAAATCAGTTGGAAGTGCCATTGCCTCATCAAGGGCATTTGTATGAAGACTCTGGGTATGGCCTTGCACCGCAGCCATTGCTTCGATACATGTCCTTCCAACATTATTGTATGGATCCTGCTCGGTTAAACTCCATCCTGATGTCTGACAGTGAGTTCTGAGAGCAAGTGACTTTGGATTTTTCGGATTGAACCCACTTACAATCTTTGACCATAACATGCGGGCTGCCCTCATCTTAGCGATTTCCATAAAATAATTCATCCCTATTGCCCAGAAAAAAGAGATCCTTGGTGCAAACGCATCAATATTAAGTCCTGCATTAACTCCGGTCCTCAGGTATTCAATTCCGTCAGCAAGTGTATATGCAAGTTCTATATCGCATGTGGCCCCTGCTTCCTGCATATGATACCCAGAGATACTCATTGAATTGAACTTCGGCATTTTGGCTGAAGTATATTGGAAGATATCTGAAATGATCTTCATTGAGAATTCAGGTGGATAGATGTATGTATTTCTTACCATGAACTCTTTAAGGATATCATTCTGAATAGTACCGTTCAACTCATCGAGTCTGGCTCCCTGTTCAAGCGCTGCAACAATATAAAAAGCCAATACCGGCAGAACCGCACCGTTCATTGTCATCGATACAGACATCTTATTGAGAGGTATCTGGTCAAATAGTAATTCCATGTCAAGAATTGAGTCAACAGCAACTCCGGCTTTACCTACATCTCCCGCAACCCGTTCATGATCTGAATCATATCCCCGGTGTGTTGCCAGGTCGAAGGCAACGGATAATCCTTTCTGACCGGCTGCCAGGTTGCGCCTGTAAAAGGCATTTGATTCTTCAGCTGTAGAGAATCCTGCATATTGCCGTATGGTCCATGGCAGCATTGTATACATACCGGAATATGGTCCCCGCAAAAACGGAGGCAAACCGGCGGCATAATTAAGATGCTCCATTCCTTCAAGATCTTCTTTTGTATAGACGCTCTTTATGGAAATTCCTTCCGCCGTAAGCCAATCCTTTTTTATGTCGTTCACCTTCTCCCAATCACGAAAATCCTTTTCTGTAATGGAAAGTGATTTGAGGTCACTATATCTGAATTTTGGTCTCATAATCTTTGTCCTTTTTGCGCTTGCCTGCCGATTCTGATAATTTTTTCCGGATTAATCCTGATCTCAGGCATGAAAGGAAACCACCGTCTTTTTCAAGTTCGAGGAATAATTTCCATGCGCTGTCAGCGATCAGGTTTGTAAGGTTTTCAATATAATATGAGCCCGCTGCAGGATCGGCCACCTTATCGAAATAAGATTCTTCTTTAAGTATAAGTTGCTGATTACGGGCAATCCTTTCGGAAAATTCGTCAGGTTGCCTGAAAACTATGTCAAAGGGTTCAACAGTAAGAGAATCTGTTCCGCCAAGGATAGCCGACATTGCCTCAGTCTGAGTTCTGAGCATATTCACATAAGGATCATTTACTGTTTTATTCCATTCACTTGTCACACAATGAATATCCATCTTAATACTTTCACTGTTTGCAGGTTGAAAACCATTGCCGACAACGGACCATAACAGGCGGGCAGCCCTTAACTTGGCAATCTCCGGGAAATAATTTGACCCTATCCCAAAACTGAACCGGATCTTTGATGCTGCAATGTCAGCATTTATTCCCCTCTCTGTAAGCTGAGCAAGATACTCGCTCGCCATCGATATGCCGAATGCCAGCTCCTGGACAATATCCGTTCCGGCATTATTAAAGTTCGATGCATTCAAATGAACTATACGAAGATTCCGAAAAACTGATGCAGATGTGGTCAGGGAAGCCAGGTAATCAAATCCTGCTTCAACAGGTACACATAGTTTACCATTCTGCGTTAACCGGCCAATAGGATCGGCTTCGATTGCGCCATGTATCTTTCCCGGATCCAAACCTCTTTCAGTTGTAATTTTAATGATCAGTTCAAGTATCTCCTTGGCTTTTCCGTTACACAGAAAATTTATCTCAATGTTTTCTATGTGGATACTCTGGAGAAGAATCTCAAAATTCTTCTCGCTAACTGATTCAGGATCTGTTATTATAAAACCCATCGAGTCAACCCCTTTCATCAGGATAGTCAGAGCTTTCCGGTTTGCTTTTGAATAATCTGACACTTCAATATTCTGCCTGACATACCAGTTGTTATTTTTAATTTTTGCACCTCTGATATATGGAAATTCACCGGGCAGGGAATTGATATACATAAGATTTTCAATATCTTCCATCCGGTAAAAAGGCTGTACCTCAAAGCCTTCATATGTTTTCCAGACCATCTTTTTATTAAAGTCAGCTCCCTTCAGGTCAATATGGATCTTATCCATCCACTCCTTTGTCGATATCGGGGGAAATTGATCAAATAATTTTTCCTTCTTCACAATTATCTTATCAGTAGTAATAATAGAAACAAAATAAAGAAATTACCAATCATAGATTAATGAAATTTATCATATTCAGGTGTATACTGAAAATTAGGCTACTCCCCTGCAAACTCCATCAGGTATGACTTAATAAATGGATTCAGATCACCATCAAGAACAGCCTGTACGTTCCCGGTTTCATGGTTTGTCCGGAGGTCCTTAATCATTTTATATGGATGAAGTACATAGGATCTGATCTGTGAGCCCCATTCAATCCTTTTCTTCTCGCCTTCAATCTTGGCCTGCTCTTCCCTCTGCTTTCTCAGTTCGAGTTCATAAAGCTGCGATTTAAGTATCCTCATCGCATTCTCTTTATTATTAAGCTGCGACCGTGTCTCCTGGTTTTCGATTACTAGTCCGGAAGGATGGTGTCTTAACCTTACTGCTGTCTCGACCTTATTAACGTTTTGTCCACCTGCACCGCTTGATCTGAATGTATCCCATGTGATATCTGCGGGGTTAATTTCAATCTCGATATTGTTATCAACAAGCGGGGATATAAAGACCGATGCAAATGTTGTCTGGCGTTTACCCTGTGCATTGAATGGGGAGATTCTTACCAGCCGGTGAACACCATTTTCACTTTTCAGATAACCATAGGCCCTCTCACCGTCAATCTCTATTGTCACCGATTTAATACCAACTTCATCGCCAGGTTGAAAATCAAGTTCTTTAACCTTATAGTTGTTTCTTTCTGCCCATCGGAGATACATCCTCATAAGCATTGCTGCCCAATCGTTGCTTTCAGTACCCCCGGCACCTGAGTTTATTTTTAATATTGCTCCAAGCTGATCTTCCTCTTTCTGCAACATATTCCGGACTTCCAGATCTTCTATTATCGACAGACAGATATTATACTGGTTATTAACGTCTTGTTCTGTCGCTTCCCCCTCCCTGAAAAAATCATTTAGAACAACCAGGTCGTCAATAGCGGTGTTTATCTTTTCAAAATCATTTGTCCAGCTTTTAAGCTGAGCAATGCTCTTAAGGAGCTCTTCAGCCTTTTTAGGATCGTTCCAAAGGCCGGGCTGTTGAGACAAATTTTCCTTCTCTGCAATAAATTCCAGCTTCCCTTGAATGTCAAAGATACCTCCTTAACGCATCGCGGCGTACCGATAAATCTTTTATCTGTTCGTTAGTTATCATTCAGTCAATTTAAATTTATACAAATTTATACTTTTATATCAGATTTATCTGTTATGGTTCCTCTTGAGATATTTTTTTCCTGATAGATATCAAATAACCAAGGAATCATTTAACAATGAAAATATTCTATATTTATTGCCAGAAAAAATCAAATTATATTGAGATGAAAAAAACATACTTCTGGATTTTTTTCCTTCTTGCAACTACCTTTTGCACCAGGAATGGCTCTCAAAAACCAGACTGGCTTATAGATGGCTCCTCATTCAAATCTAAAGTCGTAGAAAAAAATGGTTTTGTCACAATATCCAACGGCCTTATTTCCAGATCAATTAGTTTGTCGCCAGATGGAGCTACAACAGGATTCTCAAACCTTATGACAGGAAATGAGCTCATAAGAGCTGTAAAGCCTGAAGCAATTGTGACAATAAACGGCAAACCTTTAAGGGTCGGAGGCCTGACTGGACAACCTGTAAACAATTACATGGCAGAGGAATGGATAGCCGGATTGAAACCCGATTCCCTCTCCCCGTTAAAACTGGGGGGCTATGAAACAGACGAGATAGATGCGAGGTTTGACTGGAAGAAAAGGCCGCAGTGGATACCACAGGAGATGCCATGGCCACCTCACGGAAAAAGAATTGATTTCACATATATCCCTAAAGAAAATTCCGCTGGTGCTTATGGAATAAAAATAATAGTTCATTATGAAATATATGATGGAATACCTCTTATTTGCAAATGGGTAACAGTTATTAATGAGTCTGAAAAGGAGATTATCATCGACAGTTTTATTTCAGAGATTCTTGCTCTTACTGAAGAGGAGAGTGCAGTTGGGGATAAGAAAAACTGGATCCTACCCAATCTTTACGTTGAAACCGATTATGCCTTTGGAGGCAGTATGTCATCTGAATCATGTTATGAAAAGTCAGTATGGTGGCTCCCTGATCCAGATTATAAAACAATAGTCAATTATATGCGTATACAGCCTTCAATGATCGAATGCAGACCAATGATCGGACCAGCCGAAAAAGTTGCCCCGGGCAAATCATTTGACAGTTTCCGGACATGGATACTTGTAAATGACAGTTGGGATCGTGAAAGAAAAGGGCTGGCACAAAGGAAGATGTACAGGACAATTTCACCGTGGGTAACAGAGAACCCTATTTTCATGCATCTGAGATATTCTGATAATGAATCGGTTAAGAAGGCTGTTGATCAATGTGCTGAAACCGGATTCGAAATGATCATATTATCCTTCGGAAGCCGGTTCAATATTGAAGACACCAGCCGGGCAAATCTTGACCGAATTAAAGAACTTACTGATTATGCTCACAGCAAAGGAATTACATTAGGAGGATACAGTCTGCTGGCCAGTCGCAGTATAGATAAAGGAAATGATGTAGTTATGCCTGCCGGGCAGCAACCCACTTTTGGCAACTCCCCTTGCATAGGTAGTGAGTGGGGCGAAGAATATTTTAAAAAATTATACAGATTCATTGAATATACAGGATTTGATAATTTTGAACATGACGGATCTTATCCGGGTGATTTGTGCATGGCAACAACTCATCCCGGACATGAAGGGCTTGCAGATTCACAGTGGAAACAGTTCAAGACAATAACAGATTTTTATAAATGGTGCCGTGCCCACGGGGTTTATCTTACAGTACCTGACTGGTATTTCCTTAACGGAAGCAGTAAGTCAGGAATGGGATACCGCGAAACTAACTGGTCACTTCCCCGTCGACAGCAGGAAATAATTGAAAGACAAAATATTTTTGATGGCACCTGGGAAAAGACACCATCGATGGGATGGATGTTTGTCCCATTGGTCGAATATCAGGGAGGTGGCTCAAAGGCAACTATCGAACCCCTCAGGGAACATTTACCACATTACGGGCAACGTCTTGCTGACCTCTTTGGTTCCGGTGTTCAGGCTGCCTACAGAGGGTCCAGGTTATATGATGCTCCTGAGACTCTTGATCTTGTTAAAAAATGGGTCTTGTTTTATAAGAAACACAGAGCTATACTTGATGCGGATATTATTCATGTAAAACGTGCCGATGGAAGAGGGATCGATGCAATTCTTCATGTAAATCCATCCAATAGTGAGAAAGGATTATTGATGGTTTATAATCCTCTTGATCATGCTGTAACACAAAACCTTACAATTAATGTTTATTATACAGGCCTGAGCAGGGTTGCCACAATCAGCGAAAATGATGGTAAACAAAGGCGATATTCAATAAACAGGAATTATGAAATTACTATCCTGGTTAGAATTGAATCAAATAGTCAGTCCTGTTATATAATAAAATAATATGATACGATTAATTATCTGGTGTAAGCCCTTTGCAAGGTATTTTTTAACTGTCTGGATAATAACAATTATAAGTGTTTCCTCAATTCCTTCAATACCAACATTGAAGATACATACAGCAATGGTTGATATCAGGCTTGACTATTTAATGCATATTTGCGAATACGGGGTTTTGGCATTTATGGCCTTTCTCTCCTTTACCGGGAATGAGTTTAAAATGAGTTACAGGAAATTTATTCTGATATCCTTGTGCCTTATATCATTTGCTATTCTTGATGAGTTTCATCAGAAACTTATTCCCGGGAGATCATTTAATGTTAGTGACATAATAAGTAATATACTGGGAATACTTGCAGCACTAATGTTTTGTATGGTAGTATTCAGAGTGATTGCTCAGAAATATAACAGGACAAATTAAGATCACAAAAAACAATGCTCAAATCATTTCTTTACCACAATCTCACTGAAGCCGGTTGCGATGAAGCCGGAAGGGGTTGTCTTGCAGGGCCTGTCGTTGCTGCAGCAGTTATTCTGCCAAAGAATTTCAAACATCCTGTCCTTAACGATTCCAAGAAACTTACAGCAAAACAAAGAGCTCTTTTAAAAGATGAAATAATTAATTCAGCTCTCGCATGGAAGGTGGCATTCATTGACAATAATGAAATTGATGAAATGAATATTCTCAGAGCTTCAATAAAAGCGATGCACATCGCTATCGAAGGTCTGGAAAAAGAACCCCAATTCCTGCTTATTGACGGGAATAAATTCTTTCCATATAAAACCATTAAATATAAGACAATTATTAAAGGCGACGGGATATATTTCTCAATAGCTGCAGCTTCAGTACTGGCAAAAACATTCCGAGATGAGTTCATGGAAAAGATTCATAATGAGTTCCCTGAATATGGTTGGAATAAGAATAAAGGTTATCCAACCTCCTTTCACAGAGCTGCAATTTTCAGACATGGGATTACTCCTTTTCACAGAAAATCTTTTACTCTTTTCAATACCCAGATGAAATTTGATTTCTGATTTGCCTTTTCAATTTTAAAAATTATCTTTGCCGGCTTATTAAAATCAATCAAAATAAGTTCTATCATATGAGAAAATTGTTAGCAATTATAGTCATCCTTGTTCTCAGTTTTGGATCCAGAGCAAAAGCTGATGAAGGGATGTGGTTTCTGCCGCTTATCGAGAAATTAAATATGGGGAAAATGACTGAACTGGGTCTGAAGCTCTCTGCTGAAGATATCTACAGTCTTAATAAGGCTTGCTTGAAAGATGCAATCGTCTTAATTCCCGGCTGCACCGGTGAGATAGTTTCATCACAAGGTCTGCTTCTGACCAATTATCATTGCGGATACGGTTCAATCCAGTCTTACAGCACTGTTGAGCATGATTACCTTAAGGACGGATACTGGGCAATGACTAAAGAAGAGGAGTTACCTAACCCGGGGATGTTTGCAAATTTCCTTATAAGGATTGAAGATGTTACTGAACAGATCCTGGCAGATGTAAAACCTGATATGAGCGACGCTGACAGAAGCTCAGCTATCAATGAAGCAAGACTGGCAATCGAGAAAAAAGGTGCTGAAGCTACCGGCTACAGGGCAACAGTGTCATCCTTTTATGGCGGTAACTATTTTTATCTTCTTGTTTATGAGAGATATACTGATGTTCGCTTAGTAGGAGCTCCTCCATCATCAATCGGTAAGTTCGGTTCTGACACCGACAATTGGGTATGGCCTCGTCATACCGGCGACTTTAGCGTGTTCCGTGTTTACTCCGGCCCCGATGGAAAACCAGCACCTTATTCAAAAGAAAATATCCCTCTGAAACCCAAACATTATCTTCCTGTTTCAATAAAAGATCTTAATAAAGGTGACTTTGCAATGATACTGGGTTATCCGGGCAGGACATCAAGATATATGACCTCATTTGAAATAAATGAACAACTGCAAATCACACATCCGGACAGGATAAAGATCCGTGGTATAAAGCAGGATATATGGATGAAAGATATGCAGGCGGACCAGAAGGTTAATATCCAGTACTCGGCAAAATATTTCGGTTCTTCAAACTACTGGAAACACTCGATTGGTCAGAAAGGTTGTCTTGAAAGACTTAATGTAAAAGCAAAGAAAGAGGAGATTGAAAACCAGTTTAACAGGTGGGTTGTTGCAAATCCCGATCGTAAAGCAAAATACGGTGAAGCTCTGAACATGATAAGAACTGCAATAGAAAACAGGGCCGAATATTACAATGCACTGCAATACCGGAACGAATGTATTCAGGGATGCGAACTGTTTACAATGAACCAGGGTGTTACAGCACTGATTACTTCACTGAAATCAGGAGATAATCAAAAAATCGTAGAAGCTGTTACACAAATTAAAAACAACAGCAACAATTTTTATAAGAACTATAATCCTTCCACAGATAATAAATCAATGAAAGCGATGTTGAAGCTTTACAGGGCTGACGTACCTGCTAAATTCCATCCTGATTTTTATGTTAAAGTGGTTGATAAGAAATTTAAAGGTAACATTGACAAATTTGTTGATGATATGTTCACCAGGTCAGTATTTACAACTGAGGCAAAACTGAATGCCTTTCTCAATAAGCCTGTGCTTAAAACACTTGAAACCGATCCGGTTTGCTTAACAGCTACTTCAATTTTCAAGACCGGAGCAGAATTGTCAAAAGGATCCAGCCAGTTTGATGGAGGATTAACCACGGGAAGAAGACTCTGGATTGCTGCTTTAATGGAGATGGCTCCTGAGAAAACCCAGTATCCTGATGCAAACTCAACTATGCGTCTTACCTATGGGACTCTTCAGGATTACAATCCGAAAGATGCTGTTACATATAGATATTATACTACACTCCAGGGTGTTGTGGATAAGTTTAACCCAGCTGATTATGAATTCGATCTGCCGAAACGACTTATCGATCTGAATAATAAAAAAGAATATGGAAGATATGGTTCTCCAAAAGGTTACATGCCTGTTTGCTTCCTTACAACCAACGATATTACAGGAGGGAACTCAGGCAGTCCTGTGATGAATGGGAACGGTGAATTGATCGGATTGGCTTTTGATGGGAACTGGGAAGCTATGAGCGGTGATGTAGCCTATGAACCTGATCTACAGAGAACAATAATTGTCGATATTCGCTATGTACTTTGGGTTATAGATGTTTATGCGGGAGCAAAGCATCTTGTTGATGAGATGACTATTGTTCAGTAGAACATCCCACGAACTCACCCCCTTAATCCCCCTCTCTACTTCGTAAAGAGGGGGAATTGACTAATATACAATGCATTATACCCCATCTTTGCGTAGCAGAGAGAGCCTGCCCCGCTATGAAGGGGGGGCTGAGGGGATAAAAGAAGGAGATGGGTTGGGGTGAGGTGGATTTCAGGATGTTTTAACTTTTTTCTGATTATCTTTGTAACAAACTTAGAGTTATGCATTTGAGTCTGATAGAGATCTTTGCCTCATTCATGGTATTATTTGCCATAATTGATATCCCTGGTTCTATTCCTATAATCCTTGATATTAAAGCCAAAACCGGTGATATTGAATCTGGCAAAACTTCTTTTGTTGCTTTTGGAATATTCATAGCGTTTTTATTCATCGGGAGCCCATTACTTAGTGTATTTGGTATTGATGTATCCTCCTTTGCAATAGCCGGTTCCTTCATAATCTTTCTTATCGGTATGGAGATGGTCCTTGGGATTGAACTTTTTAAACACGGTGTTTCCGGTGGAGGATCAATTGTTCCCATTGCTTTTCCTCTGATTGCAGGGGCAGGATCAATCACAACGATTCTTTCACTAAAAGCTGAATATGATACAATTAACATTCTGATTGCTCTCGTTCTCAATATGGTATTTGTGTACTTTGTACTCAGACTTACCTCTTTTTTCGAGAGGATACTTGGTGATGCCGGGTTGCAAATCCTTAAGAAAGTATTTGGAATTATTCTTCTGTCAATTGCAATAAAACTCTTTATCACCAATACCGGCATAGTATTACCTCATGGCATGTGAAATAACAATATATACCGACGGAGCTTCAAGTGGAAATCCTGGTCCTGGCGGCTATGGCGTGGTTCTTATTTCGGGCAGGCACCGGCTTGAGAAATCGGAAGGATTCAGGCTTACAACTAATAACCGCATGGAGCTTTTGGCTGTCATCGCAGGCCTTGAGGCCCTTAAAATACCCGGCAGTAAGGTAGTTGTTTACACCGACTCAAAATATGTGGCAGACTCAGTCGAAAAAGGGTGGGTATTCCAATGGGAATCAAAAAAATTTAAAAAGAAAAAAAACTCCGACCTGTGGATCAGATTTCTTAAAACATACAGGATACACAATGTCAGGTTTGCATGGATTAAAGGACACGCTAATAATACTGAAAATGAAATATGCGATCGTTTGGCTGTAGATGCATCTTCAAGAGCCGTACTCCTTGAAGATCCAGGCTATACTTGTGAGGAAGAGAATAATACATTACTTTGAAATTCAGAATAAATCAAAAAATATGCAATACCGATGAGGGGACAAAAAGAACTTTATGTGCTTTTCGAAATGCTGGCCATACAATTTGAATATCATGAGCATCCGCCACTGGCTACAATCGAAGATGCCAGAATCCATTGGAAAGACTACTATTCAGGAAGGTGCAAAAACATTTTCTTTCGCAATCATAAAGGAGACAGGCACTATCTTGTTATCCTTGAACACCTGAGACAACTTAAAATAAAGGACCTTGAGAAGCGGCTGAAGCAGGGAAAGCTTACTTTTGCATCCGACCAGCGACTTAAAAAATATCTGGGTGTTGAACCCGGATCTGTTTCGCCTTTCGGACTTATTAATGACAGGGAAAAGCATGTTCATCTTTTTATTGATGAAAAACTGAACGAATTCGATCGCCTGACATTTCATCCAAATATTAATACTGCCTCACTGGTTGTTTCAAAATACGATTTCCTTAAATTTCTGGGATATACCGGTAATACTTTTGAATTTATCAGGTTATACGATTAGGTTATCTGCCTGTTTAAGTATCCGCTTAATATGTTCCTCTTGCAAATTATTATTTGGTATTACTACTGATGCGTTTGTTTTCAAAATGCCGTGCCACGAAGTGGCACAATCTGAATAACCGTGGGTGTAAACCCACGGTCATCTCTAAACTGAATGTCACAGCCCTGAAGGGGCTGAATATTAGACTGGTATAGTGGGTTATTATTCAACCCCTCCGGGGTTGCCAGAAGGTTTTCTTGTCTTTACCGTGGGTTGCACCCACGGTTATTCAAATTAAACCCCTTCGGGGTTAATACATCAATTCAAATCAAAAAAACAATGAACACTTATATCTTATTTATTATCAATAATATAAAAACATAATTTTCAAGTTAATGCATCACTAGAAATTTGGTATTAATATAAAATAAATGTTATTTGTATCAAATTCCTTCCATATTCGTCCTTACTCCGAAATCTTTAAGAATGCAACCCTACATGAAAAGATTTTTTATCTCTGGCGTGATAATTATTTTGCTCCTGACAAATGCTTTTGGACAGACATCCGAAAAGAAGCAATATAAGGCAACCAGTATCTCCACCCTTCCTGTCATTGACGGAATTCTTGATGATGATATCTGGCAAACAGGCAATTGGGTTGATGATTTCACACAGCTTGAGCCATATAACGGGAAGAAATCTTCCCAGAAAACAGAGTTTAAAATCCTGTTTGATGAAAACAACCTCTATGTTGCGATTAAAGCTTTTGATACAAGTCCCGACAGTATTGTAAAACGATTAACAAGGAGGGACCATGTTGACGGTGATATGGTTGGTATTATTTTTGACAGCTTTCATGACCAAAGAACCGGTTTTCTATTCGGAACAAGTTTCGGTGGGGTAAAATCTGATCAGATGATGACTAATAATGGCCAGGGAAATGGCGACTCATCCTGGGATCCTAATTGGTGGGTAAAAACCTCTGTTAATAATGAGGGGTGGATTGCCGAAATGAAAATACCGTTCAGCCAACTGCGTTTTGAAAAGAATTCTGGCGATGTATGGGGATTGGAAGTGTTCAGAACAATCTACCGTAAGAATGAAACAAGTATCTGGCAGCATATTCCTTCGGATGCTCCGGGGATAATTCATCTGTTTGGAGAATTAAAAGGGCTGGAGCAAATTATGCCAAGGAAAATATTCGATATAACTCCCTATGTAGTTGCTAAAGCTGAAACCTTTAAAGCCGTTCCTGAAAACCCATTCCAGTCAAAGGGTAAATTGTCAGCATTAAATGGCGGTATAGACGCCAAGATAGGTGTCACAAATAATATGACAATGGACCTGACTGTTAATCCCGACTTCGGTCAGGTTGAAGCAGACCCATCAGTTGTTAACCTCTCAGCCTATGAAACCTTTTTTGAAGAGAAAAGACCATTTTTTATTGAGGGGAATAATATAATTAATTTTGGAATTGGCATTGGCGAAGGTGTTGGGAATGATAATCTTTTCTATTCCAGAAGAATAGGAAGAAGACCACAGGGCAGCTCCTATAACTACTATGGTTATAATGACACTCTGGAAGGTTATTCCGATTCACCAATCGGAACTTCGATTATAGGAGCTGTAAAGCTTACAGGAAAAACACAAAACGGACTTTCCATTGGCTTTCTGGATGCAATAACCGCTGAGGAAATGGCTGAAATTGACACCGGGGGGTATCGCTCATTTCAGACTGTGGAACCTCTTACCAATTATATGTCGGGAAGAATTCAGAAAGATTTTAAGGGAGGCAATACCATTATTGGCGGAATGGTTACCATGGTAAACAGGGATATGAAGGATATACCTCTGTATGGCAGTGAATCAAGGAACATTATAAACTTGATCCCGGGTTCTGCTTTTTCGGGAGGTCTCGATTTCACGCAGTATTTCAAGGAAAAGACCTATATGTTCAATATTAATACTGCTTTCAGTCGTATAAGCGGAACTGAACTGGCGATGATCAGGGCACAGCAATCATCAGCCAGGTATTTTCAGCGACCCGACAGTTACATTTCTCTGGATTCCACCCGCACCTCACTTTCAGGGAATGGGGGAAGAATGCAGTTTATGAAAGCCGGAAACGGACATTGGAATTACGGGGGAGCATTTTTATGGAAAACTCCCGGTCTCGAGCTCAATGATATGGGATATCTGAGAGAGGCCGATCAGCTTCAGTCGGTACTCTGGGTGGGTTACAGATTATGGGAACCAAAATCCTTTTATCGAAGTATGAACATAAACTCCAATCAGCATTCAGCATGGGATTTTTCCGGAAACCACCTGCTTGACGGGGTGAATATTAATGGGAACATAACTTTTAAAAATTTCTGGAATGCCGGTGTTGGAACTGATTTGAATTTTAATGTTATAAGTAATACAATGCTTCGAGGAGGCCCGATAATGAAAATGCCGGGAGCTTTAAACTCATCGTTCCGGTTAAGCACCGACAGCCGTAAAAAACTGGTTATTGAAATGATATTACAGAATTCCAGTACGTTTCAGGATGGTGGCAGATCTTTCAATATTTCATCGGAACTGACATACAAACCGACAAATAACCTTGTTCTTTCACTAAGCCCTTCATATATGACATCATTTGATGAATTACAGTATGTTGATCAGACAAGTTATGATAGCCAGGACAGGTATATTTTTGCCAGCATTGATCAGAAAGTCATGAGTATGTCATTCAGGGTTAATTTCAATCTGTCTCCTGATCTTACGCTTCAATACTGGGGTCAGCCATTTATTGCTTCAGGAAGATACTATGATTTTAAGTATATCACAGATCCAATGTCCTCTGACTATCATAACCGGTTTGTTACATATACTCCATCACAGATCTCATTGGTTGATGATAATTATTATTCAATAGATGAAAACACCGATGGTATTGAGGACTATGCAATAGGAAAACCCGATTTCAGTGTTCAGGAGTTCCTGTCGAACCTTGTAATCAGATGGGAATATAATCCGGGATCATCAGTCTATCTGGTATGGAGCCAGACTCGTTCCGATAAGAATGATACGGGAATGATGGATTTTTCAAATGATATGGGTGACTTATTCAGTGAAAAACCACATAATGTCTTTCTGATCAAATTCAGCTACCGGTTTGGTTTGAAGTAGTGATATGCAATGGCATGTCCCTGCTTTGCAGTTAAAATGATTTTACCTTCCTTTGAGCAAATAATTATTAATCATCACAAAATCAATGAATATGAAATTTCCTCCTATTTTATTCTTACTGTTTCTGTCTTCATCCCTGTCAGCACAGGATAAACCTGCATATAGAGTATTTACCGGGGAAGGTAAAAAAGCTGATTATGAGGATATCCTTAAAGAGGTAATGAAAGTTGACGTTGTTTTTTTTGGTGAGCTTCACGATAACCCGATTGCTCATTGGCTTGAGCTCGAAATAACAAAAGAGCTGTATACCGAGAAAGGAAGAAATCTTATTCTTGCAGCTGAGATATTTGAGACTGATAACCAGCTACTTATTGATGAATATCTTGCAGGGTTAATTAAGGAATCTTCCTTCGAAAGCGAAGTGCGCTTATGGAAAAATTATTCTACAGATTACAAACCACTTTTAAATTTTGCCAAACAGAACGGATTAAAATTCGTGGCTTCCAATATACCAAGACGATATGCTTCTGTTGTTGCATCAGGAGGATTTGATGCACTTCAGAAACTTTCAACCGAAGCACTGAAATACATTGCTCCTCTCCCTGTTGAATATGACCCTGAACTCGCCTGCTATAAAGATATGCTATCAATGGACAGCTCAATCGGAGGTACAATGGAGAACAAAGTAAGTGAGAATCTCCCAAAGGCTCAGGCAATAAAGGATGCAACCATGGCAAAATCAATAGCAAATTACTGGCAGAAAGGTCAGATGGTCATTCATTACAATGGCAGTTATCATTCCGACAGGTATATGGGAATTATCTGGTATCTGAATAAATATAATCCATCAATAAAAGTTGCAACAATCACAACAGTCCTTCAGGACGATATTGATAAAATAAATGAAGAGAGCAAGGGTATTGCTGATTTTGTGATAATCATACCATCCTCTATGACCAGGACTTATAAGTAGGAAGGGTATAAAGGCTGTAAAGATTGTGGAGGCTTCCGCCTTCCGACTTCTGTCTTATTGCTTTGTTGTAAAGTGAGCATAGTTCGGTGAATATACATTGGCTGTATTTATTAATACATATGCTTTGTAATAATACAATGTATTAGGTTCAAGATTAGTAACCTCAACCTGGTAAACTCCTGTTACAGGAGCTGTTGCGAATCCTTTAGTCAGCGATGGAGAAAAAATAGTACTCTTTGAGTATTCAATACCATACTCTATTATTTTCATGTTTCCCAGACTGAGGATCTCTCCTTTAAGGGTTGCTGTGGTGGAAGTGACGTCAGTATCAATAACTTCAAGGGTATTGAGCTTTGGCAATATTTCGGAATCTTCTGTACAAGTGGTAAGTGATAGGGTTAACGTAAGGACGATATAAATTGCCATAATTAATTTTTCCCCGGGTCTCATAGTTGAGAAAAGATCTGTTAATTTTTGATATGCATTTTTCATATTCAACCTCGCTATTTAACTTGACCGCAAGTTAATAATCTTTTTACCAAGCCTGCATCGCCTATTCTCCCTTTCTTCCCTTCCCCAACGCTCCTGTTTTTCGCTACTTTCTCTGAGCCCTTATTATGGCATAATTTTTGAGAACCGCAATAAGGAGTACGAACCTGAGGACCTCTCAAGACGGAGCGCAGACAGACCTAAAGATCAGCCTTCATTTAGTTACGATTGGCAAATAAGTTAATTGTCTTTACCTTAGTGCCATTCTTTTTAGATGAAACTGACTTCAACAAGATAAAAAGCAAAGCATCATGAAGATGAAATGGAATAAAAAGTGGATTTTCATTATTCTTTGTCTCTTTTATGTCATATCTGCTGACTCTCAGGCCCCCTTCAGCCGGGGCGTAAATCTGACAGGGTGGTTTCAGGTAGATAGTCCGGGGCAAATTCAGTTTACCAGATTTACTAAACAAGATATTCTCAACATTAAAAGCCTCGGGTGCGATGTGATCCGTTTACCGGTCAATATGCATAGTATGAGCTCCGGTAGTCCTTCATACACACTTGATCCCCTATATGTTTCATTTCTCGATTCAGTAGTTACATGGTGTGAACAGCTTCATATTTATCTGATGATTGATAATCATAGTTTTGATCCCAATGTAAATACAAGTCCCGATATAGGAAACATTCTTGCAAAAGTCTGGTCCCAAATGGCTATGCATTACAAAGACCGATCTGATTACATCTTATATGAAATCCTGAATGAACCTCATGGAATATCCACAGCATCATGGGGTACAATACAGAACCAGGTAATTAACGCTATTCGGGCAAAAGATACCAGACATACGATAGTAGTCGGTGGGTCAGGATACAATTCATATATGGAACTCAGGAATCTTCCGGTTTACACTGATACCAATCTTCTCTATACATTCCATTTTTATGATCCCTTTATGTTTACACACCAGGGAGCTTCATGGGTCTCTCCATCTATGGAGCCTCTTTCAGGCGTTCCTTTCCCATATGATGCTGCCAGGATGCCTGCCTGCCCTGCCAGTCTCAAGGGAACCTGGATCGAAAGCGGGTTAAACAGTTATCCAAACGAAGGTACGGTGAGTCATGTTAAACAATTGATCGACAACGCAATCAGTTTCAGAAACAGCAGACATGTAAATATTTTCTGTGGCGAATTCGGAGTTTATATCCCGAACAGCAGCCTGGACGACAGGACTTTCTGGTACAATATTGTAAAGCAATATCTTGAAGAGAATAATATACCATGGACAATCTGGGACTATAAAGGAGGGTTCGGATTATTCAATAAAGGATCAAATGATTTGTTTGAACATGATCTGAATGTTCCATTACTGCAATCACTGGGTTTTAATGTACCCCCACAGACTCCATTTTCAATTCATCCGGACACGACAGGTTTTAATATTTACACTGATTTCATCGGGCCTTATATTAATGATGCAAGTTACAGCAGTGGCCCAATCAACTTCTATTCACCCGATCTGCCTAATAATGATCATTACTCTCTTTCCTGGAAAGGCTTTAGCCAGTACAATGGCATAGTGTTTGACTTTAAACCCAACAAGGATCTTTCTTTGCTGCTTTCCGGAGGTTATACTGTTGATTTCATGGTAAGAGGAAATGAACCGGGCATAAAATTCGATATACGGTTTATAGATACTAAGACGGAAATACCAGGAGACCATCCATGGCGAATGGGAAAGACAGTAGATGAAAATGACGTGACCTGGGACCGAAAATGGCATCATATACATATTCCATTAACCGTCTTTGATGAACGGGGGGCATGGGATAATAACACATGGTATAATCCTGAAGGAAAATTCGACTGGACGGTAATTGACAAATTTGAAATCTCAACAGAATATACCGGAACAACAGGAAAACAAATATGGTTTGATAATATCCATATTTCAAATCTGGATACTGCCATTGTCAGAGAAGAAGGCATGTTGGGTGTTGAGAGCATCAGGGAACAAACCGGTTTGTACTTGAAAGTGACACCAAATCCGATGAAACACTCTGCAACCATCTCATATACATTATCCGGAGAGAGCCATATTACTGTCTCAATTTTCTCAGTAACGGGTCTTAAAGTGCGCACTCTAGTAAATGAGACTCAGGGACCAGGAAATCAATTATTAACCTGGGACGGGTGTAACGAAAACGGAACACCGGTTCCACGTGGGATATATATTTGTTTCCTGACAGCTTCAGATTATTACAGTACGAGTAAAATTATCAAATATTAGATTTTATAAGAGCCTAAATAAATAGTTAAAGACAGAAAGTCAATTTTATGCATAAAAAAGATTATTGACTTAATTGGCCTCTGAATCGATCCTTTAAAAGCCGAGTTCGAGTGGTTGATATCTTGTTTAAAAAACAAAATGAATTTCATTCATTTACAATATATTAAGACGTATTTTTGTTTGTCGATATTTATTTCTTATTAATTCGTAATTAAACAATTTAAATTGACAGTTATTAATAAAGCAATGTTTAGATTATGGATAAATCAGGAAGTTTTCTGCAATTCCTGGCGAAAGAATGAAACAACAACATCACCAATGACTGTTCGTGCTATAACAGACCATACAAATTCTACTCACATAATTCAGGATTTTACAATGCCAAATAATTTAAGAAAGATTGTCTTTGTTACCCTTTTATTATCATCATTTACATTCCAAATTTCCGCACCCAGCAGGGAATCATTAATAATTTTAGATTCCCGTCCTATTGAACCATACAAACTGCTTATCCGCGCAATAGGAAGGGTAGAAACCAAGGGTGACACCATGGCTTACAACCCCGTTGAAGAAGCAGTTGGATACTTTCAAATACGCCCGATAAGACTTGAAGATTATAATAAGCGGACAGGAAGCAACTATTCAATGAAGGATATGTTCAATTATAAAATATCTGAAAAGATATTTTTATACTTCGCCGACCAAATTGGCCCTTATGATTTCGAACAGATTGCCCGAAAGTGGAATGGATCGGGGCACAAAACAATCAATTACTGGAACCAGATAAAACAATACTTATAATAAAGCCTCGATATTGAAGTTTATCAAGGTTTTAGGTGTTCGAAGTGCCCTCTTCCAATAGAGGAGAATACATTCCATCTTTCCTGGTTAAGTCCTGGGTGGATGGATTTTTCTTAATCAGGTAAAACCCTTAACTCCTGACAGGGATGGTCAATTTACTCTGGCTAAAGGTGGTCAAGGCCACTGGGTTTTCCAGTTTCTGAGCTGAATGAGAGAATAAAACATCTTGAGAAAAGGAACGCTGACCTTATAGACATTTCAAGTGCTGCTATAAAGTACCATAAAGAGCACAAGGACGATGAAATTAAAATGGAATAAACAAAATAGTTCTTTGAATACGATAATAAGTAAATAATTACTATTCTATATGTATTTTTTGCGGAAAAAGTAATTGGTTACTATTAAATACTTGCCCCAAATGCCCCAATATCTGCCCCACAACAAAAAAACCCCATTGATAATCAAGGGGTTTTAGTGGGGTTGAGGTCGGTGGCGGATTCGAACCGCCGTAAACGGTTTTGCAGACCGCTACCTAGCCACTCGGTTAACCGACCATTATTATGGTATGCAAAAATAATAAAATTTGTTTAAACACAAGTCACCTGCTCAATACCACACTAACCGACCCTATCTTACCTCCCATGGGCGGATTCATCTTCGATACTTTAACAGTAACCTTCGATATCCCCTCCATTTCACTATATACTGCATCCAGGATCCGGCCGGCAATATGCTCAAGCAGATGAGATTTCATCTCCATCTGAAGTTTAACTATTTCATACACTCTTTGGTAATTAAGAGCATCTTTA